>OJCB01000005.1_pt1 | contig 170535 bp, 144 predicted proteins | sample 1591501 | NCBI WGS metagenome assembly OJCB01 (sample SAMN05416813, study PRJEB24817) | seawater metagenome | isolation source: Sea water | place: Canada:Atlantic | collected 2013-07 | reverse complement strand
ATAGTTTAAGTGCGGCACGCAATAACCGTCAGAACGTTTGGACAGAGGCTTACAGTGAGCTGTGCCAGCATTACCGCATGACCCCCACCCGGAATAATCTGGGACAGTCCCATGAGAACGGCGTGGTGGAGTGTGCCAATGGCTCGCTCAAGAAACGCCTGGCCCAACAGCTGTTACTGCGCGGCCACAGTGACTTCGAGAGTATCGAGCAGTACCAGGCGTTTATCGATTGTGCGGCTGACAAACTCAATCGGCGCAACCGGACCCGTGTCCTTGAAGAGCAGGCTGCCTTGCAGCCTCTGCCGGAGTTTACGGCGGCGGAGTATCAGACCCTCCATCTCAAGGTGACGCGCAGCTCAACGATCGAAGTCCGCCGCGTTGTCTACACCGTGCCATCGCGACTGATTGGTGAGTCGGTGCAAATCCGCCTGCACCACGACAAGCTGGTACTGTTCGTTGGGCAGCAGCCGGCACTGACCTTACCTCGCGTGTATCCGAAGGCCGGCGATAACCGCGTCCGCAGCGTCAATTACCGGCACGTGATCTGCTCGCTATCCTCCAAGCCACAGGCCTTCCGTTACTCTCAGCTGCGTGATGACCTGCTCCCGGACGACAACTACCGCGAACTCTGGCAACTCGCGGATGAGCATCTTGAACCCCGTGAAGCCTGCAAGTGGATCGTGACCGCCCTTCGACTGGCCTTCGAATACGATGATGAACAGTCGCTGGGGGAAGACCTGTTGATAGAAGCCCGGGCCGGCCGGTTCGCGTCAATTACCGAGATCCAGTCACGCTACCTTCGCGGCAATCCCGATCTCGAATTCTCAGCTTCAAGTCAACACACCCTGGTCAGTTATGACGACTTGCTGTCTTCGATCCGCAGCCAAGAGGCGTCGATATGACCGACTCCGTCGCCTTGCTGCTTAAAGAACTGCGTCTGCCGGCCTTCCACCGTCACTATCAATCGCTCTGGGAAACGGCCATTGAAAAGAACTGGTCACACACGGATTACCTAGCAGCCTTATGTGAATACGAGCTCTCGGACCGCTACCAGCGTCGAACTCAGAAGTGGCTGCGAGAGGCCAGGCTTGCGGCCAACAAAACCTTCTCGGCGCTGGATCAAAGTGGCTTTAGCCGCCCCTGCAACGCCGCCCTGGCGAAGCTGCAACAAGACAGTGACTGGGCACACCATGCCGATAATGTGCTGTTGATTGGTCCCAGCGGCACCGGCAAAACCCACATCGCCAATGCCCTGGGCCATCAACTCACCGAACAGGGCGTGCGCTGCAAACTGTTCCCAGCGATAGCGCTGGTTCAGCACTTACAACAGGCCAAGCGCGATCTCGACTTGATGACCGCCATGACACGCCTGGATAAATACCGGGTCATCATCATCGATGACATCGGCTACGTAAAAAAGACGGATGCGGAAACCCAGGTGCTGTTCGAGTTCATCGCCCACCGCTATGAGAGTGGCAGCTTGATTGTCACCGCCAACCAGCCATTCAGCGAGTGGGATCAGATCTTCCCGGACAGCATGATGACCGTAGCGGCCGTAGACCGACTCATACACCACGCGACGATTATCGAATTAGAGGGGGAAAGCTACCGACGACAGCAACAGCTTAAGCAGGCTGGAAAGAGTAAAAAGTAAGACCACCCAACCGGCCATCATAGTTGTCGCGGACCGGACAAGATAGTTGACGCCAGACAAAGCTCCGTGGTTCGAGATTACCGACGATTTGCCTCAATTTATTGAGAATGACTGAGGCAGTGATAACAAGCCGCGTAAGGCGTCCCTGTCGGGCGGCCGCTTCGCTCAGCGTTATGCAAATTTAGAAGAGATATGAGATACGAAGTTCGATGGAAAGAATTTTGGAAATCGGTGACAAAGCGCATGGCGTTGCTGCTCATTTTCTCAACTGTAGGCACATTCGCCTTTCGGTACCTTACTTCTGGATTTGATCTCAACGAAACATTTGGAAACGTATCGTTTCTAGAAGTATTGGGGCTAATCTTTGGCTGTTGGGCTTTCTTCGCCATTTTCACATTTTTCATTGCCTTTTGGTTGAGATGTGCACATATAACAATAAGAGAAGGAATTATAAGCGGACGCAATTATTGGGGGCGAAAAAAATCCTTTCCCCTGAAGTACCTAAAATCAATCGATATCTATAGTGCAAACGGCGTAAAAGCCGTGGTAGCAAACGGAGGCTCATTTGGTAAAGTCTTTATTTACTACCAAACGGAGAAACTTCACGAGATCATAGAAGTGTTGGAGGCTAACCTTCCTGGCAACATGGAGGCATAATGCATGACAAGTGAAGGCAAGGGATGCTCCCGACGTCACACCCTTGCTGCTCGCTTTTTTTGGTAATGCGATGGGCAAGCTTTTAGCTTGGGAAACACCTTTTTTGTTGCATCTCTTCCCCAAGGTCTGGATATCGATGGGCGCGCACCTCGGGGAACTGTCTGTTTCTTGTAGAGGGTGAGAAACGTTGGCGCGTCTGCTTTGAGAGCGTCGTAGCACTCAAGATTTGCGATGAGAGCTTTGATCGGAATGCGCGGTTTCACGTCAAGCGTGATCGGCAACAGTTGTTCTCATACACTTGGGAAGAGTCTCCGTGGCGCCAAGAGTTCCAGGCAGAGCTAGCAAAGATGCTGGAGGAAAAGCCCCTTTGCCATTAGGTGTTTCTTGGTGGAGATCATAATATTGAGGTATTGGCGCTAGGAAGGGTCCAAATTGAACCGTCTTCATAACAATGCCAGTCACGGGGACGTCCACTGCTGTGGGATCAGAATAAAGTTGGTAACAAGATAATAGAGTTGGTAACCGAAAAATTGCTTTATGCGATCTATTAAAAGGTCTTTGCCTTGCGCATGAGCCCGATCACCCTTAAAGTATGACCTGTTAACAGGTCTTTGGAGGGCGTTGTGACCAATCAAATTTATTCTGAAGTGACCGCGAGCATTTCAGAACTCAAAAAAAATCCGATGGCGGCCGTGGATTCAGGAGAGGGGTTTCCGATCGTTGTTCTAAACCGCAACAAACCGGCGTTCTACTGCGTTCCGGCTGAAATCTACGAAGCCATGCTTGACCGACTAGACGACCAAGAGATGGTGGCAATCGTGAAAGAGAGACTTGTAGAGCCAAGTATTCGAGTCGATCTGAATGAGCTTTAAGTATTCGCTTGCATTCAAACCATCAGCTCTCAAGGAATGGAAGAAGCTCGCTCCGGCAATTCGAGATCAGTTTAAGAAGAAGTTAGCGAAACGCCTCGAAGAACCTCACGTTCTAGCTGACGCCCTGTCGGGGCTACAAGGTTGCTACAAAATCAAATTAAAGAGTGTTGGATATCGTTTAGTCTACCAGGTTGAGGACGGTGATATTTTAGTGACCGTCGTAGCCGTGGGGCGGCGGGAACGCGGCGATGTGTACAGCAAGGCGAAAGATCGAACGTGAGCATAAGTTACCAACTTTATTAGTAAGAACTGGAAGAGTCTTCGGTAGTCCAATAGCGGTTTGTGCCAAAAGTTACCAACTCTATTTTTCAGGCTCTTGTTCACAAGGCTATTTCATGCTGTCTATAGGTCTGATCTGTTACCAACTTTATTCTCCTCACACAACTGCATTGCGGCTTCGCATCCATTCCGCAGCCGAGCATGCTCGCAAAGTTATTCCCCAACCTGAAGGTCCGCTTTGCGACCAACGGTCGCATTTCAGTCCAACTCTCGTTTAGATCTTAAGCTAAATATATTAAATGAATTGCTGCTGACTAACGGAGAGGGCGAACAAAGAGCGTGTGGAGGCTTCGTCCTAGAGCGCCTTGAGTATCAAAAACTGAGGTGGTGACTGCGCCGACCCCTCCGGAATCGATTTGTGTCCGAGCATCCATCCCGACCCAAGGACCTTCAGGGAGTCGGTGCATATTCAGAGTGAGATCGACAGGCACGAAGCTCCAGCTGTTGATATCCAGTTCGGCGCTGATACCGTTGGCCGAGTCCAGCATCAATAGCAGCGCATCGAGGCTATGCGGGGTTGCATCTTTAACCAAGGGGATTCTTGGGCGGGCCCACACCGTGGCCGGCCCTTGCCTAGAAAAGCAGCCTTCGGTGAAGCGCCACTCAATAGCTTGGGCGTAGGGAAAGGGCCCCATGCCGCTGAAGTAGCGCTGGGGTTGCTCCTCTGGTAGATCGGGGGGAGTGAAGGGATCTGGCACTGGTTCTAGACAATTGGCTTGACGCTCAAGCAGCCATGCATGGGCCAAAAGGACAGTTCGATCATTACACCTCATTTCAGCCTGAAGAAGTTCAATTCGCTTGCCAGGCCGTAGGGTCCTGACGGTAATTTCGCAGGGTTCGACAGGAATAGGCCCTAGAATCTCAGCCGTTATTCGGGCTATCTCTAACTCGGGCGGTGCAGGATAGGAACGAAGAGCACGGGAGATCAGGGCGATGGGAGGGCCGCCGTGCTGGGTGAGTGATGACCATGGGCCGATTGTTGCCTCGGTGGGCAGGAAGCGCCCCTCATCTTGCTGATGATAGAAGGCGTCTGGTAGTGAGAAAGGGCTCATGGTTGCTCCTTCAGTGTTTTTATTTGCTGAGCTATTGAATTATTTCGTCAGTTTTTAAAAAAAACTATCCCCATTTCAAGTATGCATCGTTATAGGCAATATCGCCTGCCACATACAGCAGCAACAACGCCATACTCAAATTCAGGAAACGAAAATAGTGTGGCTGACTAATCCTTTTTCCCAGACGTGCACCGATCAGCAGGTATGCGCTTGGCGCACCGAACGCTAGAATCGATAACAGTAATGACCAGATCAAAATCGAGCTGCCAGCGATCTCCGCCGCTGGGAACTGCACGGTCACGATAGGCAAAATAGCAATGTAGGACTTAGGGTTGAGCAACTGCATAACTAGCCCGGTTCTGAAACTCAAATTGCTAGCTGGGGCTTTTGACTGTTCTGTGGAGTTCTCTAAAGAGGGGTTGATGCTGGCTTGAGCGATCGTGTACGCCAAGTAGGCAATATAGAGACTGCCGGCACAGCTGATAAATAGTTGGTAGTTTGGGTTCACCAACCAAGATCCGGTATATCCGAAGACAAGGAATAGCAGCAGCATGGCGAACCCAACACCCATACTGAAGCGTAAGGTAGGACCGACCTGAGAATTGAGACCGGCATTCAGGCTTAAAAGATTTGACGGGCCGGGTGTGTACATAATGCCAAACGCGTACGCTAGCATTTCAATCATAGTGAATACCCTGGAATTAGAAAAAGAAATTGGGGATTAACGACGTTGCCCAATCGTTGCTGTTTTAGTAACGAGGTTTAGATCAACCGCTGAGAAAGTGTTGCTGATATTCTCTTGGCGTGGTGCCGTAGATCGGTTTGAACCGGCGGTTAAAGTGACTGAGGTCGCTGAATCCGTAGTTAAATACAACGTCATCAAGCGAGACGCCTGACTCCAGATCTTCACGAGCACGGTTGATTCGGCAATTGAGAACATATTGGTGTGGCGTCATGCCAAATTGCTGCCGGAACATGCGCAGGAAATGGTATTTTGAGAGGCTTGCGTGTTGGCTTATTTCATCCAGAGATAAATCTGTCTGGATATTCGCATGGATAAAATCTCGGGCTCGAAGCAGCAGGCTGTCGGTCTTTCGGCCGCTGTTATCGAGGGCGAGGCTTTCATGACGCTCCGCGACACGTGCTGCCAACTGATAAAGCTCGCACTCTTGCTGAAGCTCACTTTCGGCGTGAGTTTCAATCAACAAGGCAATATTGAGAATATGCTGACGTAACAACGGATCATCCAACAGGGTATCCTTGATTCGGAAATCACTGCTTTGCTTTACACCTGCACTGCGAAGCATTGGTTCCAACTGGTCAGGATGTATATAGAGCATGCGGTACAGCAGTGCATCATCCACACCTGAATGACCATCATGTACCTCACCTGGGTTGAAGATGATGATATTTCCTGGGTAGCTGCGATGAAACGAACCACTGGCAAAGAAATCCTGACGGCCAGCCAGTGTTACGCCAAACGAATACTCCTCATGAGCATGTTTCCCATAAGAAAAGTCCCTCATCTCGGCTTGCAATGCAGTTACCTGATCAAGGTGTTGGCTTTTAGCATATTGGAATAGATTGTCTTGCTTCATAACAACTCACCGTTCTACGCATCAGGAAGCGTCTACAGGTTACGATGTAGTATAGGGCTGAGCACAGATGCATTTCTTGGACAAAATTGCGCATTGGACTGAATAACTGTATTGGGTAGCGGCTGGATCGGGTTCAACCCCGTTACTGCGGACATTCCTAAAAAAGCTGTGGACTTACCCCCACCGAGCGTGAAACCGCTATGCCCCAAACGGAGGACTGTGAAAAGTCTTTGATCGCCCGTTCTGAACGTTCGCTTTGCGACCATCCCGTATCCCACGCAACACCTAAACAAACGCGAACGTTCGCGCTGCGCGAAGATCTCGCCAAATTTGCTCTGCAAGCGGCGAGCATTTGCCCCTGCATCAAACCTGTGAAAGGCTCAGTTTGTTAAGTGCCCACCAAAGTGGTGCAAGATCAGGCCGCCGAACAAAAGCGTTAGGCATAGGGAATTATGAAAGAGATCTTATCTAAACACCGGCAAGACTTCAGTGAAATCAGACGATTATGTTTGATCTGCCATGGGCTCGATTATTCGACTAGCAGCCTTTCTTCTAGTCACTCCCGTCTGCACCTGTCAGAAAATTCGGAAACAAGCTTACAGAACCTCATTTCCAGTAGTCTTCTTAGTCTAGCTATTGCTCTGCGCATCAATCTGTACCAGAGAATTATTGATCAACCGAGTCTGGAGTTACCGGATTCTTCTTGGCTATATTTCGATGAAGAACTGATCGATCGGCCGGCCACAATCAAGCAGGTGATAGACAAAATCATTCATGCAGATACAGTGGCGAAACCCGAGCTGCCTTCAGATTTGTGGACGGGCGATACGAAGATAGCAATTCAGTTCAAAGGAACCGAGTTCGGCAAGAGGGACTGGACTTTGAATATTATTCTGGAACGGTTTGCGGAGGACGTGCTCAGATTGTTGGATGAAGTCGAGGCCCAGAATGCCTAAACAGTCATTTCAGTTCATTCCGGCCCTTTTGGGCCGCTACCGGGCGGCCTTTTCTCTGCTTCGATACGCAAAGGCCGCCGCTGAATGTTGCGTTTATAACGAGAAATAACATGGTCATAAATTGTCCCCGCGAATTCAAAGATAGTCAGGTTTGCAGATTTTTAAGAGAGTTGTTTGAACAGGTTGAAGAACCTGAAGTGTCGATAAATTTCAACACTCTGTCCTTTGCTGCTCCCTATGGTACGTTGCTCGCGGCTATGGGGATTAGGGAATTTGTGCGTGCAAGGCGGCAAAAAAACTTAACAACCCTATCTCAGGGGTTGAAATCTCACAGTGCTATTACATATCTAAAACATTTTTCGTTCTTCAGGTTTATCGGTTTAGAAGAAGGTAATCACCCAGATACAGGTCAAGGCAATAAAAGATATGTGCCAATTACAACAATATCAGCGGAGGACCTGGATGAATATGATGGTGTCGTTCAAGAGCGTATTGTGAAGAAGAGTGAGCAGCTTGCCGGCGTAATATTTGGGCGAGAGGCAGATGTAATGAAAGCAGAAATGCTTGCTTACTGTATCAGAGAAGTGATAAGGAATGTGTTTGAACACTCTGGCGCAGAAAGATGTGTAATTATGGCGCAAAAATGGGCGAATGGGTTTGCTGAGATCGCTATAGCTGATGAGGGCGTTGGTATCTACAACACGCTTTCTGCAGTGCACGATATCGATAGCGTTGAGGGCGCGCTTAGGCTCGCGATTCAGCCTGGTATCTCCAAAGAAACTGCTCCTGATGATGAGAGAAATAGGTGGCAAAACTCAGGCTTTGGGCTTTATGTTATTTCAGAGTTAGGTAGGCAATATGGAGACTTTGCTATTTCTTCAAATTCAGTAATATTTCACAAATTCAATCAAGATGAAGTAGTAGAAGAAGTACCAATTAACGGAACTCTTGTTAAGCTAAAAATAAGAACTGATGACGCCGAGTATTTTCCGAATATTCTCCAGAACATAGTCAATGAGGGCGAGAAGCTTGCAAAAGACATTGTTGGCGCTCGAACCAGCGCGTCGAAGCAGTCGAGAACTACGTGAGTTTAAATCAGTAGCGCAAGCAAAACAGTCTTTGGGCCCAGTTGCACCTCCTAACCATCCCCTTCGCGACCGGAGTGGCCAACTTACGATGTCATTACCGTTGGTGGCTGGCTTCAGTGTCCGGCGCTAATAGGTAATCGGAAGGCGCTGCTAGATCCAAAAAATGTTGCTAGCTGGCCGGGAGTGCTCAAGCAGTAATGCTGAGAAATTTGTTGTTTGGATTATGTTGTCGACTTAAATTTCTAAGTCCCCTCATATCAATTCAAATCACTCACTAACCAACGTAAATCGCATATTTCATATTCGTATAAAGGGGTTTCGATCGCAGCTACTATCCCTGCCTCGAGAAAACCCAGGGGCTACCTTTTGCCTATTACATTCGCGCCGGCCATGACGGCACGGGCACCAAGCGGGCAATAGAAAGCATTACTACCGGGCTACGCTGGAAGCTGGTCCAGGAGCCTTTGATCTGCCGGGGTGAATACCGGGAAGAGTTTGAAGATCAGTGTCGGGAGCTGGGGATGTATGTTGCGGCCAGCCTTGACGCCGGGCTGGTTTGATTCCGAAGGCCTGGCTCAGCTGGCAAACCGGTTGTAGAAGCCTTCAATCCGCGACAGGGCATTGTCGACAGTTCGTGAATAGCCCTTCTTGTCCAGGCAATAGCTGAACTGGACACTGACGCGATAGCCGGTCTGGAAGGGCTGGCATTCCACCACCCGGGCACAAACCCGCGATTCGCTGATGTACTTGCCGTCAAAATCCATGAACAGACGGGCGCCCGGCTCTACTGGTCGGGGGCATAGCACTGCCATTCCGTACCGGTTGAGGTCCAGGCAGGTAACCGGCGTGGGGTGTTTGCCACGACCAAGGAAGCTACGCTCCCGGAGCTGGACCTTCAGGCAGGAGGCGGGGTAACGATCCTTGATTCTGCGCTCTGCGGAATCATTGGTCATACGCTGGCGTCCGTTGCGTGCATTGTTTTTATGGTTGGGACATAAAGTGTAGTTCCGGAAAGGCTGGCTGAAAAATGAGCGGCGGCGGAATTGTGAACTGCCTAACAAAATCCCGCGCAATGTGCGCGACTCCAGAAATCTTCGTGCTGAACGCGACAGAGCCGACCGCAGAATCTACAATGACCGGCCAATGTGTTAACCGTTACAGGACCAAACCTTGAAGTCACTGCCTCTGCACCAGCTTTACAAAGCCTGTGTTCTGAAAGATCTGCCGTTCAAAACCACCAAGCAACTGGAGCCCCTGGCTGAAATCGTTGGCCAGAACCGTGCCCAGGAGGCTGTGCGTTTTGCTCTGGCAATGCCCCATGGCGGTTACAACGTCTATGCCGTTGGCCGTAATGGCCTGGGTAAGCGCACCATGATGCTGCGTTACCTCGAGCATCATGTGGATACGGATCAGCAGAGCCATGACTGGTGCTACGTGGCCAACTTCGAGGAGCCGCGCATTCCGAAGCTGTTGCAGCTCCCGGCCGGGAAGGGTACCCAGCTCAAACAGGATATGGAAAAGCTGATGAGTCGCCTGGTCAAGGTTATTCCACAGACCTTTGACAGCGACAGCTTTCTTGAGCGCTCGGAACAGTTGAAAAACGAATACGGCAAAAAACAGGAAGACGAGCTCGAGAAGGTGGCGGCACAGGCCAAGCGCAAAAAAGTCAGCCTCACTGTGACAACCCCGGGCGGTTATCGGTTGGTGGCCATGAATGGCGACGAACCCCACACTGCGGAATCTTTCCAGGCTCTGACTGATGAGCAGCGCGACAAGTTCGAAGATGCCATCAACAAGCTTGAGAAAAAGCTCAGGCAGGCGCTCCGCAAACTGGCGGACTGGGAACAGGAATACGCTGATAAACAGCAAGCCCTGAACCAGGAGACCCTCGAGAGTATCTCAGGCCATCAGATCGATGAGCTGATCGAGAAATACAAGGATCTGCCGGACGTGGTCGCCTTCTTTGAGGCGGTTCGGGCGGACCTGGTTGAAAATCTCGAGATTTTCCTCGATGACAACGAGGAACAGGCAGCGATTGCGTATGCGTCCCTCGACAAGAAGATGCCCCGCCGTTACCTCGTCAATGTTCTGGTGCACCAGAAAACCAACGAAGTACCAATGGTGGTGGAGGATAACCCCACCTACCACAACCTGTTCGGTTACGTTGAGAACGTCACCTTCAAGGGCACCGTGTTCACGGATTTCTCCCTGATTCGCCCTGGCAGCCTGCACAGGGCCAACGGTGGCTATCTGTTGATGGACGCCATCAAGGTTCTGGAGCAACCGTTCGTATGGGATGGCCTCAAGCGTGCGCTGCGTTCGAAGTCCATACAGATAAATTCCCTGGAACGGGAACTGACGCTGTCCGGAACCATCTCAATTGAACCGGAATCGGTGCCCCTGGACGTCAAGATTGTTCTGTTCGGCGACCGTGAAACCTGGATGTTGCTGCAGGAATACGATTCTGAATTCGCCGAGCTGTTTCGAGTCACGGCGGATTTCGAGAACGAAATGTACCGTTCCGATGACAGTCAGCTGCTATATGCCAAGTTCATCGCCAGCCTGGTGAGCGAGAAGAAGCTACTGCACTGTTCGAACAAGGCGGTTGCCCGGGTGATTGAACACAGTGCCCGTATGGCCGAGCATCAGGATCGACTGTCCCTGCACGCGGCCGATATTGCCAACCTGCTGCGGGAATCCGATTTCTGGGCCCGTCAGGCCGGTGCCAAGCTGATCCAGGACCTGCACGTTGAGCGCGCGCTAGAAAGCGCGAAATACCGCAGCAGCCGGATCCGGGATCAGTTCTATGATTCCATCCGTGACGGCACAACGCTCGTAACTACAAGTGGCACGTGTGTTGGCCAGGTTAATGCACTCTCGGTGCTGTCCACGGGTGGATTTGAGTTCGGTCTTTCCAACCGTGTCACCGCTACCTGCTATTATGGAGATGGCGCGGTCATGGATATTGAGCGAGATGTAAAGCTTGGTGGCAATCTGCACTCCAAGGGCGTGATGATCCTGAGCTCCTGGCTAGCCTCCCATTTTGCGGTCAACGATCCGATGCACCTGTCGGCCAGTCTGACCTTCGAGCAGAACTACGGTGAAGTGGACGGAGACAGTGCGTCTCTGGCAGAGCTGTGCGCGCTGATTTCGTCCCTTTCCGGTATACCGGTTCGGCAGGATCTTGCGATTACGGGGTCGGTCAACCAGTTTGGTGAGGTTCAGCCCATTGGCGGTGTCAACGAAAAAGTGGAAGGCTTTTTTACCACCTGCCAGCTCAAGGGTGGGCTTTCAGGCAGCCAGGGTGTCATCGTGCCATCCACCAATGTGCAGAACCTGATGCTTGACAGCGAAGTGGTGCAGGCAGTGCGCGGGGGGCAGTTTGCGGTGTACGCGGTCGCCCGTGTTGAAGAGGCCATCACGCTGCTGCTTGGAAAGCCTGCGGGCAAGGCCGATGACAAAGGCAGGTACCCGAAGCAGAGCGTTTTTGGCATTATCCAGCAACGGCTAGAAAAAATGCGGGAACACGAGCGTCAGGAACATGCCCGTGACGACCATAAAGACCCGTCAATTCACTGACCGGCGATCATAAGAAAACGGACAGGAGAGAACACACCCATGACTGATATCCAGCAAACCGTGTACGTTGTTGAGGACGATGAAGCAGTCCGCGATTCCCTGGAGCTGCTGCTGAAATCCGACGGCAAGCCGGTAAAGACCTATGAGAGTGCAACCGCTTTCCTGAAGGACTACTCCGACAAGATGGCAGGCTGCATTGTGCTGGATATTCGCATGCCGGGCATGGACGGTATGGAGCTCCAGAAAAAGCTCAATGAAAAACACTCCATATTGCCGATTATCTTTGTGACGGGTCACGGTGACGTCCCCATGGCCGTCGACGCCATGAAAGAGGGCGCTGTGGACTTCATTCAGAAGCCCTACCGTGAGGAGGCACTGCTGGAGAAAATTGAGGCAGCCCTCAAACAGGATCTTGAGCAGCGCAAGTCTCTGGACGAGAAGCAGGAGATCATTCGCCGCATCAAGAGCCTGACCCCCCGGGAACACGAGATCATGGACCGTATGATTGCCGGTCAGGCCAACAAGGTGATTGCCATTGAGCTGGAAATCAGCCAGCGCACGGTCGAGATCCACCGTTCCCGCGTTATGCACAAGATGGGGACCCATTCCCTGGCACATCTCGTTCGTATGGTCCTGTCCGTAAAGGACCTTATCGACGCAGGGTGATCCCGGCGGCATCATACGGTTACTTTTCTAACCGGCCCGACATTTATGACTGAAGCTGTCAGCGAGAACTCGGAGGTGACGGTTCTGCTCGTGGATGACAATCCGCAGAACCTCAAAGTCCTCTATGAGACCCTGAAAGACAAAGGTTACCGGCTACTCATTGCCAACGAGGGCGAAAAGGCCCTCGACCTTGCCCACCGCCATCAGCCCGAAGTGATTCTCCTTGATATCATGATGCCGGAGATGGACGGCTATGAAGTCTGCGAGCGCCTCAAGGCCGCCCCGCAGACGGCCGACTGTGCCGTCGTCTTTCTGTCTGCGCTGGACGACCTGCAGGCAAAGGTGAAGGGCTTTTCACTCGGCGGTGCCGACTACATCTCCAAGCCGTTCCAGTCCCAGGAAGTGATCGCTCGCGTGAAAACCCACGCCAGCGTTATTCGTCTTGAAAGAGAGTTGCAGGCCCGCAACCGGGAGCTGCAAAGTGACCAGGCCCGGATTCTGAACTCCATCAGCGAAGGCATCTACGGCCTCGATGAGAACGGCATTATTGAATTTGCCAATCCGGCGGCGGCGTCAATTGTTGGCTGCCCGGTGGAAGAGCTGATTGGTCGTGATTTCTTCGAAACCCACTTCGCGACTGCCGGTGACAATCCGGACGGACTGCCGGTGAAGGCGACCTGTCAGCAGGGTGTGGCCGAGAACCAGCGGGATATCAGAATGCTAAGGGCCGATGGAACCGGCTTTCCGGCGGAGTACCGCTCAACCCCGAAACTGGACTCTGACGAGCTCCACGGTGCGGTTGTTGTATTCCGGGATATCACCGCCGAACTGGACAATGAAAAGGCGCTGGAGGATGCCCGGCAACTGGTTCAGGAACAGCGCGATCAGCTTGCCCATACCTCGCGCCTGACCACCATGGGTGAAATGGCCGCCGGCGTTGCCCACGAGGTGAACCAGCCGCTGACCGCCATCACCAATTATGCCCGGGTCGCCAAGCGGATGATGGTAAAGGAAAGCCCTGACATGGGGGTGCTCCAGGAGACCCTCGACAAGATCGAGGCACAGTCCCATCGCGCCAGTGAAATCATCCGACGCATTCGTCGATTCATGAAAAAACCGGCGACGGGCAAGGAAGTACTGTCGGTGCCCGCGTTGCTGGAAGACACCCGGCAGTTTGCCGAGGTGGATATGCGTAATAACAAGGGCGCTATTGAGCTGTCCGTGCCTGGGGATATGCCTGAGGTTCTGGCCGATCCGGTTCAGGTACAGCAGGTCGCCCTGAATCTGATTCGCAACGCTCTGGAAGCGACCAGCAGTATTGATTCCAGCGCGCCGGTAGAAGTGAGTGCCAGTGTGCAGGGTGGCACCTGTGTTCGAATCCAGGTGCGGGATCACGGCATCGGCCTCTCGGAAGATGCCGAAGAGAAACTGTTCCTGCCGTTCTTCACGACCAAGGATGAAGGGATGGGGATTGGTCTTTCAACCTGCCGTTCCCTCATACAGGCGCAGGGTGGCGACATCGGTTTCGAGCGGCCGGAAGGCGGTGGTGCCTGTTTCTATTTCACGTTGCCCGTTGCCGGCGCCCAGGGTTCCCCCTGCGCACCGGATGGCAAGCCTGCCTAAAGCCAGTCGACGCGCCCGGTTAGATGGGGCGCATCGCCTTTGGCATTCAGCACCTGGTAGTCCCACCCCGTTTCTCCGGTTTTCCAGTTCAGCTGGGCTGTACCAGGCAGAAACAGCGGTTTCTTGAACTGGCAGCTGATGCTGAGGGCACTGGCTTGCCAGCCTTCCTGTTGTTCCAGTAGCGCCAGTGCGTGGGCTTTGGTCCACATACCGTGGGCGATTGCCCTTGGAAAGCCGAACGCTTTGGCGCTCAGGGCATGCATGTGGATCGGGTTGCTGTCGCCGGATACCCGGGCGTATTGCCGGCCAATCGATTCGGGCGCCTTGAAATTTTCGGTGTTTGGATAACGTTCCAGCTCTGGCGGTGTTTTTTTGCCGGACGACTTGCTCTCGCCATCCGGTTGTCGGAACAACGTCGTGCTCGCTTCTTCCCAGACCAGTTTGCCAGCCGAGCGAGCCTCGGTGATGAGATCAAACTCCACGCCCCGGTCACTTTTCACGGTATTCCCCAGTCGTACAGATAAATCCAGGTTCTCCCCGGTGCCGATCGGCCGGTGCTGGGTAATGGTGTTTCGCAGGTGCACCAGGCCAAGCAGCGGGAGGGGGAAGGCCTTCTCGGTGAGCAGTTTCAGGTGCAGTGGAAAAGCCAGCACATGGGGCCAGGTGACGGGCAGATGGCTACCTGCCGCGAAGCCACAGACCTGCTGGTAGCGCTTGAGGTTCTTGCCGGCAGTACTGACGCCAAGCAGGCTGGCGGCTAACTCCGGGATGCTGACGTCACCGCCGGTTTGCTTTTGTTTCGGCAGCAGTGTTCTGCCATACATGGGCAATAGGGCGGGTGGTGTCGTGTGGTAAACGAGGGTCTCTGGCATGGATGTTCTCCTTTATAGCCTCGACCGGAAATGCCGGCGCTGCCTGAGTAAAAGCGTAGTAGCAGAGGATATGCTTTTTTTTACATTTTGGTACAACTCGGCGTTCGTGGCCTGATATGCTCTAATATAAGACGATTGTCTAACAGGGTGCCTTTTCTGGGCCCTCTGGATCTGACAAACCTCTGGAGTGTGGCAAACCCTGCCAGATCAGGCATTGACCTGGCGAGCCCCGGCGACTGTCCGGCCGGCCAAAGTAGAAGTCAACAAATAAGAAAACGGGATCTTATGCAGGAACTTCGTGACGCGGGAGTGATGTTGCGCCTGATTTATGAGGCGATGAAAAAGAAGGGAATCGATACCAATGCGATTTTCAGCCGTCTGGGTGTGGATGAAAATTACGTTTATACCGAACAGCTTCGAACTCCCCACAGTGCACAGATGTACTTCTGGCAGGCTGTTGAGGATGTTTCCGGCGATCCGGATGTTGGCCTGCATCTGGGACAGTTGCTGCCAGCGTATAAGGGGCAGGTGCTGGAATACCTCTTTCTGAGCAGCCCAACCTTCGGCGAGGGCCTGCGTCGGGCCCAGAACTATCAGCGTCTGCTGAGTGATGCTGCTAACACCGATTTCTTCATTGAGGGCGACGATGCCTGCATGGTTCTGGATGCCGCGTCTGATGATGTACGTCGTTTACGGCATTTCAATGAATGTTTCGTGCTGGGACTGATTACCTTTTTCCGCTCCATTACCGATGGCAACTTTTACCCGTCACGCATCGAGTTCGAGCATGAGCGTGCCGAGGGCCAGAATCATGTTCGCGAGGTGCTGGGGTGCGACGTCACCTTCGGCGCGCCGGAAAACCGGCTGTATTTCCCGGCCAAGCTGCTTTCCCATGCCTCGCCGCATGCCGAGCCGGAGCTGTTGGATCTGCACGAGCGGTTTGCCAGCGAACAGGTTGCCCGGTTGGAGAAGAAAGACATCGTTGGTCAGGTGGAGCGGATTGTCGCAGAGCTCCTCGATAGTGGAGAGGTCACCCTCGATGCCGTCGCCGAGCGGCTCGGCATCAAGCCGAGGACCCTGCGTACCCGGCTGACAGAGGCCGAGACCAGTTTCAATCAGGTACTCGCGGATTTTCGCTATCGCCTGGCCCGTCAGTTGCTGGCAACTACCGATGAATCCATTGATGAGATTGTCTACCTGACCGGCTTTTCTGAGCCCAGCACTTTTTATCGCGCATTCAAACGCTGGTCCGGAATGACACCTATCGAATACCGCAAAACCGCCCAGGGCAAGGACGCGATGGTCGATGCCATGTAACAGAACGCTTTTTCTGAAAATATTTAAGAAAAAGCGTTGACATAACAGGGCGCCTCTTTATAATGCGCCCTCGTTGTCACAGAGCAATCACACCCTTGATTGCCAAGCCTTTTCAAGGCAAGTTGTGATGACCCGCACGGAGCGGTAGTTCAGTTGGTTAGAATACCGGCCTGTCACGCCGGGGGTCGCGGGTTCGAGTCCCGTCCGCTCCGCCATTTTTTCCCTCGTTTTACCTTTCACGTTATCCGACTTCTCCAGTTGCATTACATTCAACGCCAAGCTTCATTGTCATCGTTCTGTCATTGAGAACTTCTAGGCTATTTCTGAAAATTCAGGAATCAGGAAGGCTGTGATGCGGGATTACGAAGAAGAGTTGATTGAAAACCAGTTCGAAGAATATGAAGACGATGATGGCTGGGACGACGCCATGGAGTTATAGGCAAGGGATGAAACCATCACCGATGTCATCCATGCCTGATCTGCTTTCGGTGCTCCCCGGGGCTTAGATTGAACCAGCGCCGGTAGGCCTTGTGGAAGGCCGCAGGATTGGCAAAACCCAGAAGCCAGGCAATCTCCGCCAGTGATGTCTCTGTCTCCCGAATATAATCCCGCGCTAACTGTTTTCGCGTTTCATCCACCAGTTCCCTGAATCCGGTTCCCTCGGCGGCCAGTTGTCTCTGGAGCGTCCATGGCGCAATCCCCAGTTTAACTGCAATGGTTTCCAGGCTGGGTGTCTCGCCCCGAAACAGGGGTGTGAGAAGGTTTTTTACGCGGTCGCCTGTGGTCCACCCCCGTCGTATCTGCTGCAGTTCCCGTTCGCAGAGATCCGAAAGCTTTTCATGCATGGCGGGCTGAGCCTGCTGGCTGGCGCTTTCCCAAATGTCCTGACGAACGGTAAGGCTGTTGTTCGAAGCTCCAAACTGCACGGGGCAGCGGAACCAGCTCTCGAACAAATCATCCTGGCCGATTGATCGGTATTCGATAGTGACCTTCTCCAGAACGTCATAACGGCCCGTAACGGTCCTGAGAAACTGGGTCCACGCGGCAAGAACGGAATCCACCACGAAGTAGTTGAAGCCGTTATAGGGACGAATCGAGTAGAACTTTGCTTGCCGGGTTTCCGGTTGGACCGTTGGAACGCCACGGCTATTGCGGCTGGTTAGCAGAGCGTATCGAATCAGCGTGGCGAGTGCTGCGCCAGTGGTGCCGGCGGTTTCTCCGGCCAGCCCTGCAATACCCGCGTCGACAGGGCGTGATAGCGCACCCATCCTCAGCCCGAGAGCCGGGTTGCCGGTCTCGTTGATCGCGGCATGCCCCAGACGCATAAACCGCGGGATGCTGATGCGCGCTTCCGGTGATGTCAGGGTCTGATGGTCAAGCTGGAAACGGGATGCCAGTTCTGCGCTGCTGGCGCCTTCGGCTTCGGCGGCCCGCAAAAGAGCCGACGCATAGAGAACACTGATGTCCCCGAGTGAGTTTCGGTTTTTTGACGGGCTGGAGAGGTGGGCGTTCATTGAAGCCTTTGTCTGACATGTTATGCAAGGATAATAAAATGTTATCCCTGGATATTGTCGATGGCAAGATGCGCGGGTAGTTTAAGGCTCAACAATGAACGGAGCCCTGTCATTTATAGGCGTTCCGCCCGAGATCACGATGAGGAGAGCAAACATGACCGCGAGCACGACGCCAGGCGTTGCCAAGTACCCGAACCTGCTTGAGCCACTGGACCTTGGTTTTACCAAACTGCGTAACCGCACCCTGATGGGCTCCATGCACACCGGCCTGGAAGAGGCCAAAAATGGCTTCGAACGCCTTGCGGCATTCTATGCAGAGCGTGCCCGTGGCGGTGCCGGCCTGATCGTGACTGGCGGTATTGCTCCGAATGTGGAGGGGGGCGTTTTCCAGCACGCCGCCAAGATGACCACCGAAGAGGAAGTCGAGAAGCACAGGGTCATTACCGATGCGGTGCATGGAGCTGATGGCAAGATCTGCATGCAGATCCTCCACGCTGGCCGCTACGCCTATTCTCCGGAGCTGGTGGCACCCTCGGCCATTCAGGCGCCAATCAATCCGTTCAAGCCCCGGGAGCTGGATGAAGACGGCATCGAGAAGCAGATTCAGGACTATGCGGAGTGCGCCGCACTGGCACAAAGCGCCGGTTATGACGGCGTTGAAGTGATGGGGTCAGAGGGTTACTTCATTAACCAGTTCATTGTGTCTCATACCAACCATCGGACTGACCGTTGGGGTGGCAGTTACGAAAACCGCATTCGTCTGCCCATCGAAATCGTTCGCCGGGTTCGTGAACGAGTGGGCGAGAACTTTATCCTGATTTACCGCCTGTCCATGCTGGATCTGATTGAAGACGGCAGTACCTGGGAAGAGGTGGTGCATCTGGCCAAGGAAATCGAGAAGGCGGGTGCAACCATCATCAATACGGGTATTGGCTGGCATGAGGCCCGCGTACCTACCATTGCCACCTCAGTTCCCCGGGGCGCATTTACCAAGGTGACCGCGCGCTTGAAAGGTGAAGTGAGCATTCCTCTGGTCACCACCAACCGGATTAACATGCCGGATGTGGCCGAGAAGATTCTGGCCGAGGGCGATGCCGATATGGTGTCCATGGCCCGGCCGTTCCTCGCAGACGCCGATCTGGTTCTGAAGGCGGCGGAAGATCGCGCGGAGGAGATCAACACTTGCATCGGCTGTAATCAGGCCTGCCTTGATCACACCTTCAGTGGCAAGCTGACGTCCTGCCTGGTCAATCCCCGCGCCTGTCATGAAACCGAGCTGACCTACGTGAAGACCGCGAAGCCCAAATCCATCGCGGTGGTTGGTGCCGGCCCGGCAGGACTGGCTTTTGCTTCCGTGGCGGCAGAGCGTGGCCATAAGGTGACACTGTTTGACGCCGGCAGTGAGATTGGTGGCCAGTTCAACGTTGCCAAGCTGATTCCGGGCAAGGAAGAGTTTTACGAGACGTTGCGTTACTTCCGGGTGATGCTCGACAAGCATCAGGTCGATTTACGCCTGAACACCCGGGTTAGCGCTGACGACGTGAAAGCCGGTGGCTTTGACGAAGTGATTCTGGCCACTGGCGTAAAGCCGCGTACGCCGGAAATCGAGGGTATCGATCATCCCAAAGTGATCGGTTATCTGGACGCGCTGCTGGAGCGCAAGCCGGTTGGCCAGAAAGTGGCCGTGATCGGCGCCGGCGGTATCGGTTTCGATGTCTCCGAGTTTATCGTCCACAAGGGCACGTCAGCTGCTTTGGATACCGATCACTTCATGCGTGAGTGGGGTGTGGATCTCAGTGTTGAGCATCGTGGTGGCATCCAGGGCGTTGAGCCCCAGGTACCGGAGCCTGCCCGGGAAGTCTATCTGCTTCAGCGCAAGGCCTCGAAAGTGGGTAAGAACCTGGGCAAGACCACCGGCTGGATTCACCGGACTTCCCTGAAAAACCGTCAGGTTCAGATGGTGCCCGGTGTGACCTATCGTAAAATCGATGATGAGGGGCTGCATATAACGGTCACGCCGAAAGGCGCAGAGCAGGGCGAAGATCGTGTGCTGCCCGTGGATACCATTATCGTCTGCGCGGGCCAGGAGCCGCTGCGCGAACTGCAAAGCGAACTCGAGGCAGCGGGCCTGCCAGTTCACCTGATTGGTGGCTCGGATGTGGCGGCTGAACTCGATGCCAAGCGAGCGATCAACCAGGGCAGTCGCCTGGCAGCAGAGCTTTAAGCGCAAACACGATCACAAATCGTTGCACTTTTTCCCTGTGCAGAAACGATTGTCTGGCTAGACTAATAGCTTTGAGTCTGTCAGCTTGCGTCTTCGCCCCGGCTCCGGGAGGCTGGGGTTGAAGAGGCCGGCACCACGATCGGATGGAACATCTCTCAGTGTTCTGTCGTGTGGTGTCGAGTCGTTGAACTTTGGAGAACGTGCAATGGTGTCTGCCGACCAGGCAACCGATGGTTATTCGGCGGTATTTTTTGTGGAAGGAAGCCAGGTGGCTCGCGAAATGCGGGCCACGGAATTCGGCGCTTTCCTGGATGGCTACGTTGGGCTGTCCGATCTTGCCGAAACCGATGTCAGGGCTGTTCTGGTTGAGTTGAGTCCCGATCTTCGGGTTCAGGCACTCGTGTTCTTCCGAATCTGGTTTGATGAGGAGGGCAGGGCAGACAGTCACTGGAACCTGCCGATTGAAGAGCTCGCCAGGCAAGGCGCCAAGGGGCCGGACATGGGCGGTGGTCCGATCCGGCTGGTTTGCCGAAGCCAATGCCCCGATCCCAAGTTCAAGGAGGATCTTTGGGACCCGGACATGACCCCGGGGAATAATCATTTCCAGGCCATTCGCAAGGCAGTAGAGGCCAATAGCCTTAAATTCCGCAAAGTTGAGCCGGTACAGGAAGAGAATATTCCGGTTCTGAATGAGCAGGCAGAAGATTCTTCGGAGCGCGAAGAGGCCGCAGCCGCCGCCGACCGTTCCCGCCTGGCGCAGTTGATTCGTGAGCAACGCCTGCGGATCAAGACCCTCCAGAGTGTCCACCGCGATGCGCTTTCGGATATCCAGCGAGAGCACCGGCTGGAGGTCCAGGGGTTACGCAGTGATATTGCGGATCTCGAGCAGAAATACGAACGCCAGCGCCTCAGTAATGAGCAGCTCAAGAAGCGACTTTCCGAAAGAAACGAGCAGTACCTCGCCATGCAGGAGCAGATGGCCGCGGTAGGTGAGGAGAAACAGCGGGAGGATTCAAACGCGGGTGCCGAGCTCCTGCTCCTCAGGGAGCAGCTGGAGCGGCGTCAGCGCGAACTCGAGCTGAGAGACGAGAAGATTGTCGCTCTCGAGGAAGAGAACCACGAGCTGAGAAACCGCGAACCTCCGGAAGACTCCATCATGGACCATTTGAAGCGCCAGACGGTGTTCCTGGTGGCCTACCAGCCAGGCGCCGGTCACGTAACGCTGCCCTTCAAGGACATTGAGACCTACTTCAGCAACCCCACCGCCTACGCCGCGGAACGCTGCGGCATGAATGAGCCCGCCTATCGTGAATGGCTGGATCACTATGAAAATCCTGTGTGCACCCACAAGGGCAACGATGGCAAACCCTGTGGTGAGCCGATCCTGCGGGTAAGCCAGCCCTCGGAATTCCGCCCGGGCGTTGACGATCGGTGTGAGAAACACCAGGCCTGAGGTTTGAACTTTTTCAGTATCGGGGTGACTTTCGTTAAACTGTACGCCAGATTGTCACCGGGGTAACGGTTTCGTTGGTCCCCGCCGCATCCCGACATCACAGGAAACTTCATGGATCAGTTCAGGAACATTGGTGTAATTGGCCGAATGGGCAGTGTGAAAGTGGTTGAATCACTGCGCCAGCTCAAACAGTACCTGATCACCAACAATTACCACGTCATTCTTGAAGAAGACACAGCCAGCATGCTGCCAGGGCATGGCCTGCAGGTGGCCAGCAAAAAGCTTCTGGGCGAAATCTGTGACCTGGTCATCGTGGTTGGCGGGGATGGCAGCCTTCTGGGCGCCGCCCGGGAGTTGGCCAAGTCCAAGATTCCCCTGCTTGGGGTGAACCGTGGGCGGTTGGGCTTCCTGACTGACATATCGCCGTCCGATCTTGAGGAGCGCCTGGGCAAGGTTCTGGAAGGCGAGTACATGGAGGAGACGCGGTTCCTGCTGGATGGCAATGTTGAGCGCAACGGCCAGCCCCTGGGGTTTGGTACGGCCCTGAACGATGTCGTACTGCATCCCGGTAAATCCACCCGGATGATTGGCTTTGACCTCTTCATCGACGGCCATTTCGTGTACAGCCAGCGTTCGGATGGCCTGATTGTCTCTACGCCGACCGGGTCTACCGCTTATTCGCTGTCTGCCGGTGGTCCGATTATGCACCCGAAGCTGGACGCCATTGTTCTGGTGCCCATGTTTCCCCACACTCTCAGTAGCCGGCCGATCGTCGTCGATGGCAAGAGCGAGATCAAACTGGTGATCGGGGAGACCAATGAAACCTATCCGCAAATCAGCTTTGACGGCCAGATGAACATTGCCTGCGCGCCGGGCGATATCATTCGCATTACCAAAAAGCCGTTCAAGATCCGGTTGATTCACCCCACAGACCATAATTTCTACGCCACCTGCCGTGACAAGCTTGGCTGGGCTAGTGAAATATCAGCGAGTTGATCATGGCTGCTACAAAATCGACCGCAAACCGCGGTTACGACATCATTGGCGACATTCACGGCTGTGCCAATACCCTGGCCAGATTGCTGGAGCAGATGGGGTATCGGAAAATCAACGGGGTCTACCAGCATCCCCGTCGTCAGGCGATCTTCATCGGCGATATCATTGATCGTGGCCCACGCATCCGTGAAGCCCTGCACCTTGTGCGCGATATGGTGGAACATGGTTCGGCCCGAATTGTCATGGGCAACCATGAGTACAATGCCCTGGGTTACTGTACGCGGGCGCGCCCGGGCAGCGGCAAAACCTTCCTGCGCGAGCACAACGCGCGTCACGACCGCCTGATCCGCGAGACTCTCGAGCAGTTCGAAGCGCACCCCTACGAGTGGAATGAGTTTCTCGAGTGGTTCTACACCATACCGCTGCTCATCGACGACGAGGATTTCCGCGTTGTGCACGCGTGTTGGGATGGCGACCTGATTGAGAAATTCAAGCAGTCGCAGGGTGGTGCGTGCATTGATGAGGATTTCCTGCACGCTTCTGCCGCCATCGAGTCTTTTGCCGGGCAGGTTATGGATACCCTTTTGAGGGGGACGGATCTGCGGCTCCCCCGGGGAATGACCATCACCGGTCGGGATGGCTATGTGCGCGAGTTTTTCCGAACCAAGTTCTGGGCCGACGATCCTCATACCTATGCCGATGTTGTCTTCCAGCCGGACCCGTTGCCACCGGAAGTGGCAAGCCGCGTATTGACGGAAAGCGAGCGAAAGCAGCTGATCAGTTATCCTCTTGATGCGCCCCCGGTTTTTGTCGGGCATTACTGGATGGAAGGAGAGCCGGCGCCGCTCAAATCCAATGTCGCGTGCATCGACTACAGTGCCGTGAAGTACGGGCGGTTGGTCGCTTACCGAATGGATGGTGAGCGGGCACTTTCCCGGGACAAATTTGTCTGGGTTGATGTGGAAAGACCGGAGCAAGCGGATTATCCCAATAGCGAGGACAGTCTTGCACGCTAGACCGAGCGTTGTGGCTGAATCATTTCCGGAGGCGGAGTAAGCGGTGTACCGAGTCAAGCAATTGGATACCACGGTAAACCTGGCGGGTTTCAGCCGTTGGCTGAACGGCCAGGGTGTGACCCACCGCATCACGGAAGAGGGCGGGTTCCAGGTGCTCTGGCTGGAAGATCCCGCCCATGCGGAACCCGTGCTCTCGGCCCTTGACCGTTTTATGGCGGAACCGGAAATCAGGGAAGCGGTGGATCGTCAGAACCGCTCACCGGTGTTTGTTGGTGGCCGCTGGCAACCTTCTCCACGTCATGCGCCGCTGGTGCTGGGGATTATCGTGTTTGCCGTAACCATGGTCTGGCTCACGGCCATGGGGCAGAATGAGCTGGCGGCCAGCCTGATGGTGATCGACCCCCGGGATTACGACTGGAGCACCATGGCCGGCCGCATTGAAGCGCTGACAGCGACGCTGGCAAGCGGCCAGGTCTGGCGGCTGCTGACGCCGGATTTTCTGCACTTCAGCTGGACCCACATCATTTTCAATTCGGTCATGCTCTGGTTTCTGGGTAGCCAGATCGAGTGGTTTGATGGTCGCGCCCGGCTAATCATGCTGTTTGTGATCACCAGCCTGATTTCCAACGGCCTGCAGTATTTTGTCTCGGGTCCGCTGTTCGGTGGGCTATCGGGAGTGGTTTATGGGATTCTGGGTTATTGCTGGCTCAGCCAGCGATCGGCACCGAGGTTTCAGTTTCCACCTGCGTTGGTAACCTTTGCCGTTGCGTGGATGGTCATCGGATTTACCCCGCTGCCCGAAATGATCGGGCTCGGGCGTATGGCCAACGAGGCGCACCTGGGCGGGTTTGTTGCCGGCCTGGCCCTTGCGGTGGTTTTGCCCGTAAAAGGCAGAAGGGGCGCATAAAAAAGCCCCGCCAGAGGCGGGGCGTTAAAAGAGCTTTTAGCTCCTGATGAGAGAGACCAAATGATACGACCGTCGTCATTTGGTGAAGTAATGATAATCATTATCGTTTGATGCTGTCAAACGGTTCCGCCATATTTTTAATGAACGTTTTTTCAGGAGAGCGGGATGACTTACGAAGAACTGATCGAGCGACTGGATCCCAATGTCTACCGGAGCCTCCGGCAGTCAATTGAACTCGGCAAATGGCCTGATGGCCGAAAACTGACGCCCGAACAGCGTGAAATCAGCCTGGAAGCGGTGATCTACTACGAGAACCTTCACAACATTCCTGAAGAAGAGCGTACTGGCTACCTGGATCGGGGCAGCAAAGCCGGTACCGCCTGCGATCCTTCGGTGCAGCGCAAGCAGGATAAAGACGATATGGACCCCAGCCAGTTTGTCGAGGTCAAGTCTTGAGCGAACTGATTGATGTCACCGGCCGGCTCCGGAAAATGCCGGCGGAGGCCGGAAACCCGGTGGCCTATTCCATTGCCGTTGGCGATACCCGTATCCCTCTGAATGATCTGATCGGCAGGCCTTTGCGCCTGGATTTTGATGGCGTGATTCGCTGTATCCATTGCGACAGGAAAACCAACAAAAGCTTTAATCAGGGCTTTTGTTACCCCTGTTTCCGCAAGCTTGCCGCTTGTGACAGCTGCATCATGAGTCCGGAGAAGTGCCACTATCATCTTGGTACCTGCCGTGAGCCCGAGTGGGGTGAAACCCATTGCATGGTGGAGCATGTGGTGTACCTTGCGAACTCGTCGGGTCTCAAGGTTGGTATTACCCGGGCGTCCCAGGTGCCAACACGGTGGATTGATCAGGGGGCTGTTGACGCTATCCCGATGGTGCGAGTTGCAACGCGATACCTCGCAGGCCTTGTGGAAGTTGCCTGTAAGGCTCACGTCGCCGATCGGACCAACTGGCGGGCCATGCTCAAGGGCGATGTCCCGGAACTCGATCTGGTGGGTGAGCGGCAGCGGATGCTTGGGCTGATATCCGACGACCTTGAGTCGCTCAGGCAGGCCCACGGCCAGGACTCCATTCGGGAAGTTGACGAGCAGGGGCTTGGCCTGAGCTATCCTGTCCAGGTCTGGCCAGCCAAGATCAAAACCCATAACCTCGACAAATCGCCGGAGGTCGAAGGCGTATTTGAGGGCATCAAGGGGCAGTACCTTATTCTGGATACCGGTGTGATCAATATTCGGAAGTTCACCGGTTATGAAGTCCGCTTCCGGGTCATGGAAGGCTGATAGCGCCTTTCCCGGCAAATCTTGTCATGCCTGTGGGTACTGTACGCCAGTGCCCACAGGCCGCGAATTCTGGAGAAAACCCATGCGTACCAGCCAGCCACAAACCATTTATCTGAGCGATTACAAGGTACCTGCGTATCTGGTCGACACTGTAGACCTGCGATTCGAGCTTTTTGAGGATGGCGCACGGGTGCACAGCACCCTCGAACTCCGCCGGAACCCGGAATCGGATGAGACGGCGGCGCCTCTGGAGCTCGATGGTGATAGCCTGACGCTCGAGTCTGTCGCTCTGAACGGCGCTGAGCTGGCCGCGGGTGATTATGAAGATCGGGGCGATCAATTGGTGGTTCGCTCGGTGCCGGAACAGTTCACTTTGACGGTCGTCACCTGGATCGAGCCGCAGAACAATACCCGTCTGGAAGGGCTTTACAAGTCCTCGGGCATGTTCTGCACCCAGTGCGAGGCTGAAGGGTTCCGCTGCATCACATTCTTCCCGGACCGCCCGGACGTGATGGCGCGTTTCCGCACTCGCATAGAAGCCAACAAGGACGCCTATCCGGTTCTCCTCTCCAACGGTAATGACGTTGAAAAAGGCGAGCTGGAAAACGGCCGTCATTTTGTTACCTGGGAAGATCCGTTCCCCAAGCCCTGTTACCTCTTCGCCCTGGTGGCCGGAGATCTGGTTGAGAAACGGGACACGTTTTCCACGTGCTCTGGCCGCGACATCGATCTGCGCATGTATGTGGAGCCCCGCAACGCCGAGAAATGCGATCACGCCATGGACTCGCTGAAGCGTTCCATGCGCTGGGATGAGGAAGTCTATGGTCGAGAATACGACCTCGATATTTTCATGATTGTGGCGGTAGACGACTTCAACATGGGCGCCATGGAGAACAAGGGGCTCAACATCTTCAACTCGTCCTGTGTTCTGGCCAGCCAGGAAACCGCCACAGACCTGGCATTCCAGCGTATCGAGGCCATCGTTGCCCACGAATATTTCCATAACTGGTCCGGCAACCGGGTTACCTGCCGCGACTGGTTCCAGCTCAGCCTGAAAGAGGGCTTTACCGTTTTCCGGGATTCCCAGTTCTCGGCAGACATGGGTTCGCCGACTGTGAAGCGGATTGAGGATGTCACGCTGCTGCGTACCGCCCAGTTTGCTGAAGACGGAGGCCCGATGTCGCATCCGGTGCGGCCGGCTTCCTATATGGAAATCTCTAACTTCTACACCCTGACCATTTATGAGAAAGGTGCAGAGGTCGTACGCATGATCCATACCCTGCTGGGGCCGGACATGTTCCGCAAGGGCAGTGACCTGTATTTCAAGCGCCACGATGGCCAGGCCGTCACAACCGATGATTTTGTAAAAGCCATGGAGGATGCCTCCGGCCGTGATCTGAGCCAGTTCCGTCTGTGGTACGAGCAGGCCGGCACGCCGGTGTTGGCCATTTCGGACGACTTTGACGCGGAGACAGGTGTGTACCGCCTGACTGTTGAGCAAAGCATTCCGGATACCCCGGGCCAGACCAACAAAAAACCCCAGCACATCCCGTTTGCGCTGGGTCTGCTTGGACAGGATGGCCAGCCCCTGCCGTTGCAGCTTGAATCCGGAGATTCGGGTGCGCCGACGGAGCGGGTGCTTGAGCTGACCGAAGCCGTCCACACGTTCGAATTCCATGGCGTCGAATCCAGACCTGTGCCATCACTTTTGCGGCACTTCTCCGCGCCGGTTCGGGTTCGCTACAACTGGAGCCGAGAACAGCTGCTCTTCCTGATGAGCCATGATCCGGACGGTTTCAATCGTTGGGATGCGGGTCAGAGACTGGCGGTCGATGTTATTCAATCGCTGGTTAATGCGCCCGATGATGCCGAGATTGACCCGAGACTGGTTGAGGCCTATCGCAAGCTGATTTCCGACGCCGATCTTGACCAGGCACTGGTTGCGAAAATGCTGCAGCTGCCATCTGAAGCCTACCTGATTGAACTGACAGACAAGGCCGATGTGCCGGCTATCCATCGTGCTCGCGAGGCCGTGCTGCGGCATCTGGCGGGTGCCCTGAAAGGCGAGTTGCTGGGCTGTTACCAACGGCATCAGGGCAGTGGCCCTTACGAGGTGACACCGGAAGCTATTGCCCGCCGTAGCCTGCGCAACACCGCGCTGGCCTGGCTGCTGATGATTGATGATGAGGAGGGTCGGAGTCTGGCTGTCAGTCAGTTGAACGCCGCTGACAATATGACCGATCGCATGGGTGCCTTGCGAGCACTGGTCAATTCAGGCTTTGAGTCTGATCGCCAGGAGGCGCTGGACGACTTTTACAATCGGTTCCAGGACGACCCCCAGGTTGTTGAGCAATGGTTCTCTGTCCAGGCGGCCAGTGATCAGGCCGGGCAGCTCTCTGATATCCACAAGCTTCTTGAGCATCCGGCGTTCGACTGGAAAAACCCCAACAAGATCCGGTCTGTGGTTGGCGCGTTTGCGGGCCAGAACCTGGCAGCTTTCCATAATCCGGACGGATCCGGTTACCAGTTCCTGGCCGATCAGGTGTGCCGCCTGGACGACAGCAATCCGCAGATTGCCGCGCGTCTGGTTACGCCACTGACCCGTTGGAGAAAGTTTGCGCCCTCGTACAGCGACCGCATGAAATCGGCCCTGGAGCGTATCCGGGACAAAGCCGGATTGTCCCGGGACGTCTACGAGGTAGTGCACAAGAGCCTTGCCGATTGAAGTCAGATACAAAATCGCACTTTCGGTCGATAGACTTTAGTCTGGGATCGGTTAATCTGGAATAAGGTCTGTAATTCCATCAGACGACAATAAAAAAGCCTCCAAAGAGGCTTCCAGACGCACTTAAGGTTTCACAATGATGTATAACAAAAATGCGATTCTCGGCGGCCTCTTGGCTCTCTCCGTGGCATTAGCGCCTGCGTGGGCGGCTGTGTCAGCAAGTGAAGCGGCCCGTCTGGGTCAGGAGTTGACACCCTTTGGCTCGCCCAAGGCCGGCAACAGCGCCGGAACCATTCCGGCCTGGACCGGAGGCTTGACAGAGCCGCCTCCCGGCTATGAGGGAAGCGGCCAGCACCACATCAATCCTTTTCCGGATGACGAAGTCCTGTTTACCATCACGCCAGCCAACATGGATCAGTACGGGGAGTACCTTACTGATGGTGTGAAGGCGTTGCTGGAAACCTACCCGACAACGTTCCGCGTGCCCGTTTATCAGTCCCGTCGTACCCATGCGGTGCCCGATTGGGTGGCTGAGAATACTCGGGAAAACGCTGTGAACGCAGAAATTGTTGGGCAGGGCGAAGGCCTGGATGGCGCGTTTGGCGGCTACCCGTTCCCGATTCTGCATGGCAATGACGAGCAGAAAGCCTGGCAGGCGGTGTGGAACCATCTGACACGCTGGCGCGGTGTGTCTGTAACCCGGCGCTCCAGTGAGGTGGCGGTCCAGACCAACGGTGACTATTCGCTGGTTACCTCTCAGCAGGAAGCCTTCTTCAATTACTACAACCCGGAAGGCGGTGAAGAAGATCTGGATAACGTGATCTTCTACTACCTGTCGTTTACCCAATCACCACCCCGTCTGGCCGGTGGTGCCATCCTGATCCACGAAACCCTTAACCAGATCATCAATCCGCGGAATGGCTGGGGTTATAACGCCGGGCAGCGTCGCGTGCGACGGGCGCCAAACCTTGGTTACGATTCGCCGATTGCAGCGGCAGACAACCTTCGTACTGCAGATGATACCGATATCTTCAACGGGGCCCTGGACCGTTACAACTGGAATTACGAGGGCAAGCGGGAGATCTACATCCCCTACAACAACTACCGGATTGGTGAAAAAGGTCTTCCTTACGAGGAAATCCTGGGTATCTCACACCTGAATCCGGACCTCACCCGCTGGGAGCTCCACCGCGTTCATGTGGTTGAAGCCACGCTGAAAGACGGGGAGCGCCATATCTACGGCAAACGTCGGTTCTATATTGACGAGGATAGCTGGAACACCGTTCTGCTGGATCAGTACGACGGTCGTGGCGAACTCTGGCGGGTAACCATGGGCCTGCCCAAAAATTATTATGAACTTCCGGGTGTGTGGACGGTTCTTGACGTCTATCATGACCTTCAGGCCCGTCGTTATCATGTGCTCGGCCTGGATACGGAAGAGCCAAATACCCGCGTGTTCACCGACGAGGTCCCGAACAAGCGCTACTTCTCGCCGGCCTCCCTGCGCCGCAGGAGTGTCCGCTAACGCGCTGTTGGCTGAGGGATGCGTCCCCCCGCCCACAGGAAGTGGCGACCCGACATACCGGCAATCGTAAGGTTGCCGGTATGTTCACAGTTATTCCCGGCTTTGCCGGTCAGAGACACAGTTCAATACAACATAATAGGCAATCTGAATGGCTAAAAGGTTGATGTGCAAGACTCTGGGCGCTGCCTGCCTTGGACTTTCCATGGTCTGGTCTGCCCCTGCAGCGTTTGCGCTTGCAGATATCATCGAAACCCCGGCCCGGCCGACGGATCTGGCCCCGGAAAATCTTCTCACCGATGCGACCCGGGTTGGGGATCGCATTGTGGCCGTGGGAGAACGCGGCCATATCATCTACTCGGATGATGAGGGGAAAACCTGGGTTCAGGGTGAGGTACCTGTTTCTGTGACCCTGACAGGGATCGATTTTGGCTCCGACAGCCATGGCTGGGCCGTGGGCCACAGCGGCGTTGTCCTCCATACCAGCGACGCCGGGGCCACCTGGGACCTTCAGATTGACGGTATCCGCGCCATGGAACTGGCCATTGAGAGCCGGGAAGAGCAGATTGCCGCCATGGAGGAGCGCATCGAAGAAGCGCCCGAAGAAGAGAAAGAGGATCTCGAGTGGGCACTGGACGACCTTTACTTTGCCCTCGAGAACATTCAGGCGGATATGGACATTGGTCCAGTTAACCCGCTGCTGGATGTCTGGTTTGAAAACGAGAACCGCGGTTTTGTGGTAGGCGCTTACGGTATGTTCCTGCGCACCATGGACGGTGGTGAGACCTGGAAAGACTGGGCGCCAAGAATTGATAACCGGCAGAACTTCCATCTCAATGGCATTACCCGGATCACGGGTGGTGCACTGGTGGTCGTTGGTGAAGCCGGTCAGATACATGTCTCTGTAGACGGTGGTGAGACCTTTGAGCGCCGTGAGGCGCCTTATGAAGGCTCCCTGTTCGGTGTCATCGGTACAGGCCAGGTGAACGAGATGCTCGCCTTCGGCCTTCGTGGCAACATGCTGTTCTCTTCAGACCTCGGCAGAAGCTGGCGGATGGTCCCCAATTCAGCTGGGGCTACGCTCAACGACGGCGTCGTTTCGGAAGATGGTCGTATCACCCTGGTAGGTAATAGTGGTGCGGTACTGATGAGCACCAATGGCGCCGAAACCTTCCGCGAGCATTTCAGAAGTGATCGTGAAGGTGTCATGAGCGCGGTGCCTATCTCAGGAACAGACCTGCTGATTGTCGGCGAAGGTGGCGTAAAAATCACAGACGCCCGTGGAAGAAACCTTCAATAACGCCCTGATGTGGCAACAACCGAACGAATAATAGAGGGGCTTTTGAATGTCCAACCCTAAGCATGACAAGGGCGAGCACTATCTGACCACGCCCAAGGCCGAACCCTTTCTCGAAAGGCTGATCTTCAATAATCGGCCAATCATTCTTGTCGTCTTCGCCGTGTTGACGCTGTTTCTGGGGTATAACGCCGTCAAGATCCAGCCGGACGCCAGCTTCGAGCGAATGATTCCGCTTGAGCATCCCTACATTGTAAATATGCTTGAGCACCGGGATGATCTTGAAAACCTCGGTAACTTCGTTCGTATCGCCGTCGAGGTAGAAGAGGGCGATATTTTCACCCAAGAGTACATGGAAACCCTGAAGCAGATCACCGACGAGGTTTTTTATCTCAACGGCGTGGATCGTTCGGGTCTCAAATCCCTCTGGACGTCGAATGTCCGCTGGGTTGAGGTTACCGAACAGGGTTTTCAGGGTGGCACTGTCATACCGGACGGCTATGACGGCTCCCGGGACAGTCTGGAGAAGCTTCGCCAGAACGTTCTTCGTTCCAACGAAGTCGGGCGCCTGATCTCTGATAACTTCCAATCAACGATCGTTTACGCGCCGCTGTACGAGAAGAATCCGGAGACCGGTGAGGCTCTGGACTACGGCGAATTTTCCCGTCAGCTTGAAGAAAAGATTCGTGAAAAGTACGAAGAACAGAACCCGAACATCAAGATTCATATAGTCGGTTTCGCCAAGAAGGTCGGCGATCTGATTGAGGGGATTGGTTCTATTGCCTGGTTTGCAGGGATTACCATTCTGCTGACCACGCTGCTTCTGTTCTGGTACTCGCGGGCTATTGCCGGCACCCTGGTTCCTGTCTTTACCTCAATCATTGCGGTGTTCCTGCAGTTGGGTACGCTTCGGCTGCTGGGCTACGGGCTGGACCCTTATTCGGTGCTGGTGCCATTCCTGGTGTTTGCGATTGGTATCAGTCACGGCGTTCAGATTGTGAATGCCATGGCGGTTGAAGCTGCCAAGGGCTTTGATGCGGTGACCGCTGCGCGCCTGGCTTTCCGTGCTCTTTACATTCCGGGCATGCTGGCTCTGATTTCGGATGCCTTTGGTTTCCTGACCCTGTTCTTTATCGAGATCGATGTAATCCGCGATCTGGCGGTTGCCGCAGGTATTGGTGTGGCGTTCGTGATCTTCACCAACCTGGTTTTGCATGTATTGATTATGTCCTATGTCGGTATCTCCAAAGGGGGTATTCGTCACGTGCAGAATCACGGCGAAAAACAGGATCGGAAATGGCGTGTTTTGTCCTACTTCTCCCATCCGGGCGTTGCGCCAATTTCGTTGTTGATTGCTGTAATTGGTCTCGGTCTTGGTCTTTATTACAAGCAGGACCTGAAGATTGGCGACCTGGATCAGGGTGCGCCTGAGCTTCGTGCGGACTCCCGCTACAACAAGGACAATGCCTACATCATCAATAATTACTCGACCAGTGCGGATGTATTGGTGGTGATGGTCAAAACGCCGGAAGAGCAGTGCACGCAGTATAATGTGCTGCGGGCCATGGATACTCTGCAGTGGGAGCTTCAGAACACGCCGGGCGTTCAGTCTTCGGTATCACTTGCAGATGTTTCCAAGATGGTGACCAAAGCCCTGAACGAGGGCAACTGGAAGTGGTATGAGATCTCCCGCAACCAGACCATTATCAATGCGTCCATTCGTGAGGCGCCTGCCGGGTTGATCAACACTGATTGCAGCCTGACGCCAGTACTGGTCTTCCTTGAGGACCACAAGGCAGAAACTCTGGAAACCGTCGTTGAGCGCGTCGAACAGTTTGCCGGGAACAACAGCACTGATGAGCACAGGTTCCTGCTAGCGGCGGGTAACGCCGGTGTCGAGGCCGCTACTAACGAGGTTATCTCCGGCGCCAAGGATAAGATGCTGATCCTCGTTTACAGTGTGGTGAGTTTGCTGTGCTTCGCGACTTTCCGTTCGATCCGTGCTGTGCTGTGTATCGTGATACCTCTGGGACTGACTTCGATCCTCTGTGAGGCAATCATGGCGGTATCCGGCATTGGTATCAAAGTGGCGACCCTGCCGGTTATTGCCCTGGGTGTCGGTATAGGTGTCGACTACGGCATTTATATCTACAGCAAGCTGGAGAAATACCTGCTTGAAGGCAAAACGCTTCAGGAGGCTTACTACGAGACCCTGCGCTCCACTGGAAAGGCGGTTATGTTTACCGGTGTGACTCTGGGTCTGGGTGTTGTCACCTGGATATTCTCGCCAATCAAGTTCCAGGCCGACATGGGCTTCCTGCTGTTCTTCATGTTCCTCTGGAACATGGTTGGAGCCATCTGGCTGTTGCCGGCCCTGGCCCGGTTCCTGCTGCGGCCGGATCAGATGCTTGCCAAGGCTCGAGCTGCGAAATAACATTCGCACCGACCTGCAAAAAAGCCCGCTTTGCGGGCTTTTTTGTTGTCTGGTCAACCGGTTAGCGAGCTAATCCATACTTTATTTATGGTGTGAAGTGGTCTATGTTTTATGGTGATCGTACGTCTTGCCCGCTCCCGAAGCGGGCGCCGAATTACAATGAACAGAAAAAAGGAAGAACTCACATGACACTGAAACTTAAAGCCTCCGCATTCGCTGTCGCTGCCGCAGTCAGCCTGGGCGCTGCTTCAACCTCCGTTTCCGCCCAGGAGCAGCGCTTCGTGACCATCGGCACCGGCGGTGTAACCGGCGTTTATTATCCGGCTGGCGGTGCTATCTGTCGTCTGGTGAACATGGACCGTAAAGAGCACGGTATTCGCTGCTCTGTGGAGAGTACCGGTGGTTCCGTCTACAACCTGAATGCCATCCGCCAAGGCGAGCTCGATCTGGCAGTTGCCCAGTCCGACTGGCAGTACCATGCCTACAATGGCACCAGCCAGTTCAAGGATGATGGTGCTAACAAAGATCTCCGCGCGGTCTTTTCTCTGCATCCGGAACCGTTCACTGTTGTTGCCAGCAAGGGCTCAGGCATCAAAACCTTTGAAGACCTGGAAGGCAAGCGGGTATCTGTCGGCAACCCCGGTTCAGGGCAGCGCGCCACTGCTGAAGTCCTGATGGATGAGATGGGCTGGACACTGGACAAATTCTCTCTGGCTGCCGAAATCAAGGCTGCAGAGCAGTCCCAGGCTCTTTGTGATGGCAATATTGATGCCTTCTTCTACACCGTTGGCCACCCCTCTGGTGCCATCAAGGAAGCGACAACTTCCTGTGACAGTGTCCTGGTCAACGTGGATAACGCCGCCACCCAGAAGCTGATTGACGATAACCCGTACTATCGTAAAGCGGTGATTCCTGGCGGTATGTATCGTGGCAGTGACGAAGACGTAACCACCTTTGGTGTTGCGGCAACCTTCGTGTCATCTACCGATGTCCCCGACGATGTTGTCTACGCCGTCGTGAAGGCTGTTTTCGAGAACTTTGACAGCTTCAAGCGTCTGCATCCGGCGTTTGCCAACCTGAACAAGGAAGAAATGGTCTCTGATGCCCTGAGTGCGCCGTTGCACCCGGGTGCTGCCAAGTACTACAAGGAAGCCGGTCTGATCGACTGATCTGTCTGCACTCCGACACAGCGGGCCCCGGTCCGCTGTGTCGTCCTTTCAGAGAACCATCTTTTAAGTACGGGACTAATTTATGGCGACGAGCGATCCGGCAAACGGAGCTGGTGCTGGTGGTAGCAGTAATGTAGACCAGATCCTGCAGACTGAAACCGGGGGCAGGGCGACCAGCGGGTATGCCGCGGTCATTCTGTTTATCGTTCCCCTGGTGTGGTCGCTGTTTCAGCTCTGGATTGCGTCACCACTCCCTTACATTTTCAACTTTGCCATCTTCAATTCCACGGAAGCGCGTTCTATCCATCTCGCGTTTGCGGTTTTCCTGGCGTTTTCCGCCTTTCCGATGATCAAGGGGCGGCACGTGAATGTCGTGCCCATCTACGACTGGATTCTGGCGCTCGTTGCGGCTTTTTGCGCCTCATACCTTTACGTTTTTTACGAAGAGTTGTCGACACGCCCTGGCGCTCCCATCACCCAGGATCTGTGGGTTGCGTTGGTCGGGCTCGTGCTGTTGCTCGAAGCGACCCGTCGCTCACTGGGTTTGCCACTGACCATCGTCGCCGCTGTCTTTATCACGTACTCGATTGCCGGGCCCTACATGCCGGATGTGATCGCCCATAAAGGTGTGAGTCTCAGTAAGCTGGCGTCGCACCAGTGGTTGGGCACTGAGGGCGTGTTTGGCGTTGCACTTGGGGTTTCCACGAGCTTCGTCTTTCTGTTCGTGTTGTTTGGCGCGCTGCTTGAGAGAGCAGGCGCCGGTAATTACTTTATTAAAGTCGCCTATGCCATGTTGGGGCATATGCGTGGTGGTCCCGCCAAAGCTGCGGTGGTTTCCAGTGGTTTAAGCGGCGTTATTTCCGGTTCGTCTATTGCCAACGTCGTCACTACCGGCACGTTCACCATTCCGCTGATGAAGCGGGTTGGTTTTCCGGCTACCAAGGCCGGCGCAGTGGAAGTGGCCGCATCAACCAACGGCCAGCTGACACCTCCCATCATGGGCGCGGCCGCTTTCCTGATGGTCGAATATGTGGGTATCTCCTACCTGGAGGTCATCAAGCACGCCATCCTCCCTGCGATGATTTCCTATGTGGCACTGATTTATATCGTGCACCTTGAGGCCTGCAAGCTGAACATGCAGGGCATTGAGCGTCTCAACAAGCCGACTCTTGCCCAGCGGATGCTGAATTGGGTCGTTATCCTCATCGGCCTGAGTGTGCTGACCCTGGTGGTGTATTACGGGATCGGCTGGACGAAAACGCTTTTCGGTGAAGCGGCGATTTGGGTGTTGGCACCTTTGCTGGTGCTGATCTATATCGGCCTGGTTGGCTATGCCACCCGATTTCCGGAACTCGAGGAAGACGATCCGGATAAGGACATGGGCGAATTGCCGCCGGTTGGCCCAACTGTAAAGACCGGGCTGTACTTTCTTCTGCCCGTTGTAGTGCTGGTCTGGTGCCTTACTGTTGAGCGTTTCTCGCCACAGCTGTCGGCGTTCTGGGCCACGCTGTTCATGATTTTCATTGTTGTTACACAGCGACCGTTGAAGGCCTTTTTCTACAAGCACGGCAACTTCCTCACTGCGTTCAAGGATGGCGTGTTTGATCTTGCGCATTCGCTCGCCACCGGTGCCCGAAACATGGTGGGTATTGGCGTGGCAACTGCCACCGCCGGTATCGTGGTGGGTACGGTTACCCTGACCGGTATTGGCCTGGTGATGACCGAATTTGTCGAGTTCCTGTCTGGCGGCAACCTGCTGCTGATGCTGATCTTCACGGCCATTATCAGCCTGATCCTCGGCATGGGTTTGCCGACCACTGCCAACTACATCGTTGTGTCCACGCTGATGGCGCCGGTAATCGTCACTCTGGGCGCCCAGAATGGGCTGATCGTGCCGCTGATTGCGGTGCATCTGTTTGTGTTCTACTTTGGCATTCTGGCGGACGATACGCCGCCCGTGGGGTTGGCGGCTTATGCCGCCGCTGCCATATCCGGCGCCGATCCCATACGAACGGGTATCCAGGGCTTCACCTACGACATCCGTACGGCGATCCTCCCGTTCATGTTTATTTTCAATACCCAGTTGTTGCTCATTGGGTTGACCGGATGGTTTGACCTGCTGGTTACGATCTTCAGTGCAGTCACTGCGATGCTGGTCTTTTCCGCGGCCACGCAGGGGTTCTGGTTTACCAAGAGCTATAAGTGGGAATCGCTGTTATTGCTGCTGATTACGTTCACCATGTTCCGGCCCGGCTTCTGGTGGGATATGGTTTACCCGCCCACGGCAGATCGGCCCGGCGCCGAGATCATGGAGTATGTTGAGGATGTGCCAGCAGACAAACCGATTGTCCTGAAGGCTTCCGGGATGACGATTGACGGCGACGAGGTGACCACCTATGTGCGGCTTGAGATTCCCGCTGGCGACACGCCCGAGCAACGTCTGATGGACGCCGGCCTTGAACTCAGCCCGGATGGCGAAAAGATGGCGGTAGACTTCGTTGGTTTCGGTAGCCCGGCGGAGGATGCTGGCATCCAGTTTGGCTGGACCATCGATGCCGTGCAGGTTGACCTGGAACGGCCGCCAAAAGAGCTGATGTTCATTCCTGCTCTGGTGTTACTCGGCCTTCTGGCGTTTGGTCAGTTGCGTCGGCGGGCCAGGGAGGAAGCCGCCGGCCAGCCAGCCTGACGCCACACCTGTCCGTGCAAACCCGGCATTAACCTGCCGGGTTTTTTTCTGTTAGACTTCGCCTCGAAGCGGCCCGCGGTTTGTATCGCGCCGTGCCGTCACCATGTGGTCTCTGGTATAGATCACCGCTGAGTAACCAACAGGAGCCTTTCATGCCCGTCGTAACCCTGCCCGATGGTAGCCATCGCAGTTTTGCCGAACCCGTAACCGTTCATGATGTCGCCGCCGATATCGGCGCTGGCCTTGCCAAAGCCGCCCTTGCCGGAAAGGTGGATGGCCAGCTCGTGGACACCAGTTATCGCATCGAAAACGATGCCGAGCTGGCAATCGTCACCGAGCGTGATGAAGACGGCGTTGATATCATTCGCCATTCTACGGCGCACTTGATGGCCATGGCTGTCCAGGAACTGTTTCCAGGAGCCCAGGTCACCATTGGCCCGGTTATCGACAATGGCTTCTACTACGACTTCAAGTACGACCGCCCGTTCACCAATGAGGATCTGGCGCGGATCGAGAAGCGGATGGAAGAGCTCTCCAAACAGGACTTGCCGGTTTCTCGCTCCATCATGTCCCGCGATGAGGCGATCAAGCTCTTTGAGGATATGGGCGAAGAATACAAGGTCCGTATCATTCAGGACATTCCCGGCGATGAGGACCTTTCATTTTACAGCCAGGGCGATTTTATCGACCTGTGCCGCGGTCCCCACGTTCCCAGCACCGGCAAGCTGAAGGCCTTCAAACTGACCAAGGTGGCCGGCGCGTATTGGCGTGGCGACACCAGCAATGAGCAGCTTCAGCGCGTGTACGGAACCGCCTGGGGTAACAAGAAAGATCTCAAAGCCTATTTGCACCGTCTGGAAGAGGCCGAGAAGCGGGATCACCGGAAGGTCGGCAAGAAGCTTGGCTTGTTCCATATGCAGGAAGAAGCACCGGGCATGGTTTTCTGGCACCCGGATGGCTGGTCGCTGTATCAGGAAGTTGAGCAATACATGCGCCGCAAGCAGCAGGAGCATGGCTACAAGGAGATCAAGACACCACAGGTGGTGTCACGGACCCTGTGGGAGAAGTCAGGGCACTGGGACAAGTTCAAGGACGACATGTTCACCACCGAGTCGGAGAAGCACGACTACGCCATCAAGCCCATGAACTGTCCCTGCCACGTGCAGGTGTTCAACCAGGGTCTGAAAAGCTACAAGGATCTGCCCCTGAGACTGGCGGAATTCGGCTCCTGCCACCGGAACGAGGCCTCCGGGGCGCTGCATGGACTGATGCGTGTTCGGGGCTTTACCCAGGACGATGCCCACATTTTCTGCGAAGAAGATTCTATTCAGCAGGAAGTCTCGGCATTTATTGAAATGCTGCACGAGATCTACACAGACTTCGGGTTTACCGAAATCCTGTACAAGCTCTCAACCCGTCCGGAAAAACGGGTTGGCTCTGATGAGGTCTGGGACAAGGCGGAAGCCGCCCTGGAAGAAGCGTTGAATCGCGAAGGGGTAGACTGGGAATTGCTGCCAGGCGAAGGCGCCTTCTACGGACCCAAAATCGAGTTCTCGCTGAAAGACTGTATCGGACGGGTATGGCAGTGTGGCACTATTCAGGTGGACTTCTCGATGCCGGGTCGTCTGGGTGCGCAGTATGTTGCCGATAATTCCGAGCGGAAGACCCCGGTCATGCTGCACAGGGCGGTATTGGGATCCTTTGAACGTTTTATTGGTATCCTGATCGAGGAATACGAAGGTGCATTCCCGACCTGGCTGGCGCCGACTCAGGTGGCTATCCTCAATATCACCGATAATCAGCGTGATTATTGTCAGAATCTGGCGAAAAAGTGGGATTCTTTGGGCTATAGGGTTAATGCTGACTTGAGAAACGAGAAGATCGGCTTTAAAATCCGCGAGCATACTCTTAACAAGGTTCCCTACCTTGTCGTTGTCGGTGACAAAGAAGTCGACAACAACGCCGTTGCGGTGAGAACCCGCAAGGGCGAAGATTTGGGAACTTTATCGCTTGAAGCGTTTGAGCAATTCTTAAGTGAAGATGTTGAACGCAAGGGCAAAACAAAGACGGAGATCTGATTATTAAACAGCGAGCGAATCGGGGTGGGCGCACACCAAAGGCGCCTATCAATGAGAATATTGACGCAACCGAAGTCCGACTGATTGACGCAGAAGGCAATCAGGTCGGTGTAGTACCAATAGAGGATGCTCTCAAGCAAGCAGAAGAGGCATCTCTTGACCTGGTCCAGGTTACGGATTCCGATCCGATCGTCTGTAAGATAATGGACTACGGCAAGAAAATCTTCGATGAGAAGAAGGCCAAAGCGGCTGCCAAGAAAAAGCAGAAGCAGACGCAGGTCAAAGAGCTTAAGTTCCGACCAGGAACTGAAGAAGGGGATTATCAGGTCAAACTACGCAACCTGGTACGTTTCCTTGAAAACGGGGACCGCGGCAAAATCACTATCCGCTTCCGTGGCCGTGAGATGGCACACCAGGAAATTGGTATGCAGCTCATGCAGCGCATAGAAGCAGATATTGAAGAGCTTGCCCAGGTAGAGATGCGGCCGAAAATGGAAGGCCGGCAGATGACCATGGTTGTGGCGCCCCGCAAGAAGAAGTGAACCTGATCGGGTGCTTGTCCCCCGCGCATGCGGGGGATTTGTCGTTCAGGGGCACATTATTGTTTATTTAAAAATAGAATGCGGAGTTTTAAAAAATGCCTAAGATGAAAACCAAAAGCGGAGCCACCAAGCGGTTCAAGAAAACCGCCACCGGCTTCAAGCACAAGCAGTCCTTCACCAGTCACATCCTGACCAAGAAGAGCCCGAAGCGTAAGCGTCAGCTGCGCGGCACCAAGCTCATCGCCAAGTCGGATGTTGCATCTATCAAGCGTATGACCGCGTGCTGATCCAGCCGCGAGTATCATTCCTTAGAAAGTACAGGTAGAAGGATTAAAGTATGGCTCGTGTAAAACGTGGTGTGGTCGCACGCCGTCGTCACAAAAAGATTCTCAATCAGGCCAAAGGTTACTACGGCGCTCGTAGCCGGGTATTCCGTGTAGCCAAGCAAGCGGTTATCAAGGCCGGTCAGTACGCCTACCGTGACCGTCGTAACCGCAAGCGTGCTTTCCGCGCTCTGTGGATTGCCCGTATCAATGCTGGTGCCCGCGCTAACGGTCTGTCTTACAGCCGTCTGATCGCTGGTCTGAAAAAGGCTAACGTTGAAATCGATCGTAAGGTTCTGGCCGATCTGGCCATGAACGAGCAGCAGGCGTTTGCCGCTGTTGTTGAGAAGGCCAAAGCGTCCCTGTGATCGCTTAGCTCTTTCATCGATTGCTGATCGATATGGGCGTCTCATGATTTCATGACGGCGCCTCCTGATAGGGGAAGGGCACGCTCTTCCCCTATTTTTGTTTTTGAAGTTACGTTTTTAAGCACTTCCATTTCTGGTTTGGAGCAGGGTCAATGGAAAACCTGGAGCAACTGGTTCAGGACGGGCTGGCAGCAGTTGATAGCGCCGACAGCCTGCAGGCACTTGATCAAATTCGTGTTGAGTATCTTGGCAAGAAGGGTGTGATTACCCAGCAGGCGAAAACTCTGGGCAAGCTTTCTGCTGAGGAGCGCCCTGCCGCCGGCCAGAAAATCAATGAAGCCAAGGGGCAGGTCGAAGAAGCCATCAATGCCCGGCGAAGCGATCTTGAACGTGCCGCCATCGAGCAGAAACTTGCCAGTGAATCCATTGATGTGACTCTGCCTGGCCGTGGTCAGGACCTGGGTGGATTGCACCCGGTTACCCGCACCCTCCAGCGGATCGAGCATTTCTTCGCCCGGGCCGGCTATACCGTCGAGCAGGGGCCCGAGATCGAAGACGATTACCACAACTTCGAGGCCCTCAACATCCCTGGCCATCACCCTGCTCGCGCGATGCACGATACGTTCTATTTTAACCCGGGCACCCTGCTGCGAACTCACACTTCGCCGGTACAGATTCGAACCATGGAAGCGGGCAAGCCACCATTCCGGATGATCTGCCCGGGCCGGGTTTACCGCTGTGATTCGGATATGACGCACACCCCCATGTTCCACCAGGTGGAGGGGTTGCTGGTCGAGAAAAATGTCAGCTTCGCGGATCTCAAAAGTACTGTTGAAGAATTCCTGCGAGTGTTCTTTGAGCGGGACCTTCAGGTCCGCTTTCGGCCCTCCTATTTCCCGTTTACGGAGCCCTCCGCAGAAGTGGACATTGAATGGGGTCGGGAAGCCGATGGCAGCATCAAGTGGCTTGAAGTCATGGGTTGCGGAATGGTGCATCCCAAGGTGTTTGAATATTGCGGAATCGATGCCGAGGAATACCGTGGCTTCGCATTCGGTCTGGGGGTAGAGCGCCTGGCCATGCTTCGTTATGGCGTTAACGATCTGCGCATGTTCTTTGAGAACGACCTGCGCTTCCTGCGACAGTTCCGTTAACAGGCAAGATCAAGGCATCCAACCAAACAGGCATAACCGCATCAGGACAAGGCAATAACCATGAAATTCAGTGAACAGTGGCTGCGCGAGTGGGTTAACCCGCAAATCGATACCCAGGAATTAATGGACCAGATCACCATGGCAGGTCTGGAAGTGGACGGTTTCGAGCCGGTGGCCGGTCAATTCAGCGGCGTGGTCGTTGGAGAAGTTCAGTCAGTAGGGCCACATCCTGATGCAGACAAGCTGCGGGTTTGCCAGGTCAGTGATGGTGCCTCCGAGGTTCAGGTGGTCTGTGGCGCTCCCAATGTCCGTGAAGGTATGAAGGTTCCTTTTGCCGTGGTGGGGGCGGTTCTGCCCGGTGATTTCAAAATCAAGAAGGCCAAGCTTCGCGGTCAGCCTTCTGAGGGCATGCTTTGTTCCGAGTCAGAGCTTGGGCTCTCCGATAATCACGATGGCCTGATGGAGCTCCCGGCGGACGCACCGGTGGGGCAGGACGTGGCCGATTACCTGAAGCTGAACGATGTCACCATTGATGTGGATCTGACTCCGAATCGCGCCGATTGCCTGTCTATCAAGGGTATCGCCCGTGAAGTGGGTGTTCTGAACAGCATGCTGGTCAACAGCCCGGCAATCGAGCCCGTGGAATCGGTGCACTCTGAAGTGCCTGATATCCGGGTGGAGGCGCCGGCAGGCTGCCCGCGGTACCTTGGCCGTATTCTGCGCAATGTGAACCTGCAGGCGGAATCGCCCCTGTGGATGCAGGAAAAGCTTCGCCGTTCAGGTATTCGCTCCATTGATGCCGCCGTGGATGTCACCAACTACGTCATGCTGGAACTAGGCCAGCCCATGCACGCCTTCGATCGTGACGAAATCCAGGGCGGGATCGTTGTCCGCATGGCGCGAATTGGTGAAAAGCTCGTTCTGCTGGATGGTCAGGAGGTCGAGCTCACCCAGGGAACGCTGGTGATCGCGGATCATGAGAAGCCGATTGCCATTGCCGGTGTCATGGGCGGTGAGCATTCCGGAGTCAGTCCGAAAACGCGGGACCTGGTGCTGGAATCCGCTTACTTCGATCCGATTACGCTGGCGGGCAAGGCTCGTCACTATGGTTTGCACACTGACGCATCGCACCGGTTCGAGCGAGGTGTTGACTATAAGTTGGCGCGGGATGCGATGGAGCGGGCCACCCGGTTGCTGATGGACATCGTTGGTGGTGAGCCTGGCGAAATCGTCGAAGTTGCCAGCGATGAGGATATTCCCGAGGATCGGGTTGTCGACCTGCGATCCCGCCGGCTTAACGATGTTCTGGGTATGGAAATTGATCGCACCACCGTCGAGGAGATCCTGACCAGGCTCGGCCTGCGGGTGGAAAAGCTCCTGAAAGACGGCTGGCGTGTCAGTGTGCCCAGCTTCCGCCCGGACATCTCTATTGAAGAAGACCTGATCGAGGAAGTCGGTCGAATTTATGGCTACAACAATCTGCCTGTAACCGAGCCTACGGGCTCACTCGGTCTGCGCCCGGAGCAGGAAGCTGTTCGCCCGGTATCGGCCATCCGCAACTTCTTTGTGGATCATGGGTACCAGGAGGCGGTGACCTACAGCTTTGTCGATCCTAAGGTTCAGCAACTGGTGGACCCCGATCGTCAGGGCATCGCGCTGGCCAATCCGATTTCTTCGGATCTGTCGGTGATGCGTACCAGCCTCTGGAGTGGCTTGTTGAAAACCGTGGCCCATAACCAGAATCGCCAGCAGCCGCGCATACGTCTGTTCGAAACCGGTCTGCGCTTCCTCCAGGAGGGCGAGCGGATTGATCAACAACCGATGTTGGCCGGTGTGGTGGTTGGCAGCCAGTATCCTGAAAACTGGGCAAACGGTCGCAGAACCGCGGATTTCTTTGATGTAAAAGGGGATTTGGAGAGTCTGTTCAGTCTGCTGGGCATTGAGATCCATTTTGTTGGCAGCCAGCATCCTGCGCTGCACCCGGGACAGACTGCAGAACTCATGCGCGACGGCGAGCACGTGGGCTGGCTGGGGACTCTGCATCCACAAGTTCAGAAAAATCTTGAACTTAATGGCACGATCCTGATGTTTGAGCTATTCTTGAATTCAATCGTTACCGGATATGTGCCTAATTTCAAAGAAATTTCAAAATTCCCGGAAGTTCGTCGGGATTTGGCTATTATTATCGGAAGCGAGGTAGCGTTCGCCGATGTGGAGCGTGTAGCGAGAAAGCATGCCGGCGAGCAGCTGACAGCGTTGCGTGCGTTCGATGTCTATGAGGGCGAGAGTCTGGGTGAGGGTAACCGAAGCCTGGCTCTGAGTCTGTTCTGGCAGCACCCCGAACGTACATTGAACGAGGATGAAGTGCATTCGCTCTTCAACGGTGTGATCGACGCATTGAAAGAAGAGCTGGGGGCAACACTGAGGAGTTGAGAGATGGCGGCTTTGACGAAAGCGGAAATGGCGGAGCGGTTGTACGAGGAATTGGGCCTGAACAAACGCGAAGCCAAGGAAATGGTAGAAGCTTTTTTCGATGAGATCAGAGGCGCTCTCAGCCACAACGAGCAGGTGAAGCTGTCGGGTTTCGGTAACTTCGATCTGCGGGACAAGAAGCAGCGGCCGGGACGGAACCCGAAAACCGGTGAAGAGATTCCGATCAGTGCACGGCGTGTCGTTACGTTTCGCCCGGGACAAAAACTAAAGCAAAAAGTAGAAGCGTATGCTGGAACCCAGTCATAACAACGAACTTCCCACCATTCCGGGGAAGCGTTATTTCACCATTGGTGAAGTAGCGGAGCTGTGTGCTGTGAAAGCACACGTCCTGCGGTATTGGGAGCAGGAGTTTCCGCAGCTGTCGCCGGTAAAGCGTCGGGGCAACCGTCGGTACTATCAACGGGCGGACGTTATTACCATCCGCCAGATTCGTAGCCTTCTCTATGACCAGGGCTACACTATCGGTGGCGCGAAGCAGAAGCTGAGCAGTCACGAGGTGAAAGACGATACCTCCCAGTACAAGCAGCTGATCCGGCAGATGATTACAGAGCTGGAAGAGGTGCTCGAGGTTCTCAACGCGCCGGTCAAATAATGCTTCCGAAGCTTTGAAGAAAAACCGGGATAGCGAGAAGCTGCCCCGGTTTTTTTATGCCTGCAGGTTTATTGCTTCTTGCAGGTCTTGATGCCCAGAATTGAATAGGCGGGGCAGTTGCCCACTGCGGCAGTGGCCAGAGGAACGATGCCAATCCAGCCCCAGGCGGTTTGTGGGCCCACAAATACGAGCGCCAGAAGTACAATGCCGACAATGGCGCGTATGATACGGTCCGCAGATCCCATATTGATGCTCATGATCCATTCTCCTTGGTTGATTTGAGGCAGTAAGGCCACTCTAACGCCTGCTCCCGGGCTGTTCAGTGATAAAGTCACACAAGGAAAAGCACTGGATAAGCTAGTCTCGTTAACTATGGAAAAACTGACGTTGCAACACAGCATTCTTGAAACATTGCCGGAATCCCTTCGGCGGGACGCTCTGAACGGACTGCAGGCGATTCAATTTGAGCATGGAAAGGTGCTTTTTAGAGCGGGAGATCCGTGTCAGGGCCTTCCACTGGTGCTCCATGGCAGTGTAAAGGTTCAGATGACAGGGCTGTCGGGGAATAGCATCGTCCTGTACCGGATGGGCGCGGATGACATTTGCACGCTCTCGATCGGGTGCCTGATGACCGGTGACGGCTTTCGCGCAGAGGCCGTGGTTGAGGAGGATGCCAAAGTGTTGATGGTGCCCAGGGGGTTGTTCGATCGGCTCATGGACCAGTCCGCCGATTTCCGGCTGGGCATAATGGAGTCTTACGGTCGCCGCCTGAACGATCTGATGCTGCTGGTGGAGGAGGTTGCGTTCAGGCGAATGGACGAACGACTTCTTCACTGGCTTGAGGCAAGAGCCGGGCACCGCGCAATCACCATCACCCACCAGGAGCTTGCCATTGAGCTCGGCACAGCGAGAGAGGTGATAAGCAGGCTGCTCAAAGAGCTTGAGCGAAAGGGCAGGTTGCGTCTCGCGCGCGGCAAAATTGAATTTACGGGTTCGTTTGCCGAGTAAGTGCCTATAACAAAAAGCCCGGACCTTTCGGCCCGGGCTTTTTGTCGGAATCTGGTCGGGACGGTAGGATTTGAACCTACGACCCCTTGCACCCCATGCAAGTGCGCTACCAAGCTGCGCTACGCCCCGATTCGCTCTTTGCCACATCGAAACTTGAGAGTATTCTCAGTGTCTTAGCGGGAGCGAAGTCTACACGAGCCCATGGAAAAAATAAACATCCGACGGCGATTTTGATCGCAATTTTTAGCGTAGCTTGGTCTCCCGAAGTTTGAGGATGAATTCCGGTGGTTCGAAGGTATCCGCCCGGGCTGATTCCCAGTACTTATCGAACACAGTCAGGTCTGTTTTTCCCTCCAACAGGGCCCCCGGCTCAAGGAACGGGAAAAGGTCCATGTAAGAGTGAACTTCGGTTTTAGACACCCGCCGGACAACGTGTTCCGGACCAAGCTCGGATGGATGCTTGAGCCCGGAAGCCTCAAGCAGGTTTTGCAGCGCGTCCAGAGTATTCTTATGGTAGTTGTACACCCGCTGGCTCTTGAGCTCTACGTCGAGCTTGTTGCCGCGCCTGGAGTCCTGGGTGGCCACGCCGCTCGGACAGCGCCCTGTGTGGCAACTGAGCGCCTGTATGCAGCCCAGGGAGAACATGTAGCCACGGGCCGCGTTGCACCAGTCCGCACCAAGGGCCAGAGTTCGGGCTATGTTGAAGGCCGAGGTGATCTTGCCCGCTGCGCCAATGGCGATGTCTTCCCGCAAATGGGTGCCGACCAGTGTGTTGTGAACCAGCAGAAGTGCCTCAGTCATTGGCATGCCAAGGCGGTTGATAAACTCCAGTGGAGCGGCTCCTGTGCCGCCTTCACCTCCGTCGACGACGATGAAATCAGGTTTTCGACCGGTTTCCAGCATGGCTTTGACGATGGCGAACCACTCCCAGGGGTGGCCAATGGCAAGCTTGAAGCCGACGGGCTTGCCGCCAGACAGTTCACGCAGGCGGTCGATGAACTCAAGCATCTCGATGGGGGTTGAGAACGCCGAATGACTGGCGGGAGAAACGCAGTCCTCACCCACCGAAACGCCCCGGGCTTCGGCGATCTCAGGGGTAACCTTGGCACCCGGCAAAATTCCACCGTGGCCCGGTTTGGCACCCTGAGATAGTTTGAGTTCTATCATTTTGACCTGTTCAATCGTGGCGTTCTGCCGAAACATATCTTCGTTGAACGAACCGTCTTTGTGGCGACAGCCGAAGTACCCTGAGCCGATCTCCCAGACCAGATCGCCACCTGGCTGTCGGTGGTATCGGGAGATGGAGCCCTCTCCGGTGTCATGATAGAAACCGCCCATTCTGGCACCGGTATTCAGGCTCAGGATGGCGTTGGCGGAAAGCGAGCCAAAGCTCATTGCGGAAATATTGAATACACTGGCGTTGTAGGGTTTATCACAGTTCCTGCCGATCAGAATCCGGAAGTCACTGCTGTCGAGGCGGGTGGGAGCGAGTGAATGGTTCATCCACTCGAATCCCTCGTCATACATCCCGAGTTGGGAGCCAAAAGGGCGTTTGTCGAGGACATTCTTGGCTCGCTGATAGACGATCGTGCGTTGCTCCCGAGAGAAGGGGCGCTCCTCGGTGTCTGACTGGATAAAATACTGGCGGATTTCTGGCCCGACGGATTCGAGCAGGTACCGGAAGTTGGCCATGATCGGGTAATTCCGGCTGACCGTGTGCCGTCTTTGCAGCAGGTCGTAGGTGCCAAGGGCTGCGAAGGCACCAAAGATCAGCGGAAACGCCAAACTTACGCCTGCGAACATGACCAGTCCAAAAGAGACGAAAAAGCCGATGATGCTGAGCCCGTAGGCCGAATAGCGAAGCGGAAAGGTCTTGGTTTTTTCCATGGAATCCTCTGGTTGTCTCACAAAACCGGCTCGACCGGCTCACCGGATTAAGAAGAGTTTAGTCCTACGAAGCGGAGTTCTGCCGCGATTGGTCCGGACTTTGGCTGGTCCGTTGTCGATCATGGTCTATGATAAATATCAAGGCGGCGGTAATAATTGTAGTTTTGATGTTTTGAACTCAAAACATTATGATGACGCTCTTGTAATGTTTGAACTCCGATTCTGAATAAACGACTTACCAACTCAGGAGGCGCCATAACGTGGGCGAGGTAGTTAAAGACGAATATTCGACGGACTACGTGGCCGGCCAGGACAATATCACACCGTTCGGGCTGGATCTCCACGCACCGGTATTTCCGATTACGGCGATACTGGTTTTTGCGTTCGTGATAGGAACCCTGATGTTCCCAGGGGAAGCGAAGGAGCTTCTCGATGGAACAAAGTGGGACATTATCGCGACGTTTGACTGGTTTTTCCTGATCAGTGCCAATATTTTCGTGGTTGTGTGCCTGGCGTTGATCTTCCTGCCAATGGGCAAGATCCGTATAGGCGGCCAGGATTGCAAACCTGAGTTCTCTACAATTTCGTGGTTCTGCATGCTTTTCGCGGCTGGCATGGGTATTGGTCTCATGTTCTGGGCCGTTGCCGAGCCGGTGGCTTACTACACAGGATGGTATGAGACACCACTGAACGTAGAGGCGGGTACGAATGAAGCCCGCAATCTTGCGATGGGCGCGACTATGTACCACTGGGGTCTGCACCCCTGGGGCATCTATGCGATCGTTGCTCTTTCCCTGGCGTTTTTTGCCTTCAATAAGAACATGCCTCTGACCATCCGCTCGGCTTTTTTCCCTTTGCTTAAAGACAAAGTGTGGGGTTGGCCCGGTCACATTATTGATGTTTTGGCGGTTGTAGCGACCATTTTTGGTCTTGCGACATCCCTCGGTTTTGGCGCCCAGCAGGCGGCTTCTGGCCTCAATTATCTGTTTGATGTGGGCGCTGGAACGAACGTCCAGATGGCAATTATCGTGGGTGTTACAGCGCTTGCCTTGATCTCAGTGTTAAGGGGCCTGGATGGAGGCGTGAAAGTCCTGAGTAACATCAATATGGGCGTTGCAGCCATTCTGCTGTTGTTCGTTATTTTCGCCGGTCCAACCATGACCATTCTGGAAACCCTGTGGGTGACTTCTTCCAACTATGTTGGCAACGCGTTGCAGCTCAGTAACCCGTTTGGCCGTGAAGATGAGGCCTGGTTCCAGGGTTGGACTGTATTCTACTGGGCCTGGTGGATTTCCTGGTCACCGTTCGTAGGTATGTTTATTGCCCGTGTTTCCAAGGGACGTACCGTTCGTGAGTTTGTGACTGCAGTGCTGATCGTTCCGACCGTTATCACGGTTGTCTGGATGAGTGCTTTCGGTGGTGCTGCTATCGAACAGATTCAGCAGGGCGTTGGTGAACTGGCTGAGAACGGTCTGACTGAGGTTTCACTTGCGACCTTCCAGATGTTTGCGAATCTGCCGCTGACCGGGATCCTGTCATTCGTGGGCATTATTCTGGTGCTGGTGTTCTTCGTAACATCTTCGGATTCCGGCTCGCTGGTTATCGACAGCATCACAGCCGGCGGCAAGACCGACGCTCCGACCGCTCAGCGTGTGTTCTGGGTAGTTGCAGAGGGTGCCATTGCTGCAGCCCTGATCTTTGGTGGTGGTGAGGATGCGCTCGGCGCAATCCAGGCGACTGCGATCAGTGCTGGTCTGCCGTTTACGGTCGTTCTCCTGGTCATGACCTGGGGTCTGCTGAAGGGGCTCAGTCACGAGCGTCAACTCCTGATTGCCAGGGGCGAGCTCACCTAAGAGCGCTGTGAAAATAAAAAACCGGGGCCTTGGCCCCGGTTTTTTTATGTCTGGAAGCACTCAGAAACTGGCGAACGTGTCCATGGCGAAACGGGAACGCTCCAGTGGTGTGAAGTGCGGGCGTTTCAGCGCTTCGATGGCTCGCAGGCGGGGCAGCAGCCCCCGACCGTTTGCCATCTGAATGGCGAGTCCGGGGCGTGCGTTCAGCTCCAGTAGTAACGGCCCTTCGTTGGCGTCGACCACCAGATCAACCCCCATGTAGCCGAGTCCGGTAGCTTCGTAGCAACGAGAGGCCATTTCCAGCATCTCGTCCCAGGCTTCAATCTGGATGTTTTCCAGAGCAAGACCGGTATCCGGGTGAAGTGTAATGGGACGGTTGAACTGAACTGCGTTCAGACTTCGACCAGACCCGATATCAAGACCGACGCCTACAGCTCCCTGATGCAGATTGGCTTTACCGTCCGATGCGGTTGTAGCCAGTCTCAGCATGGCCATCACTGGGTAACCCTGAAACACCACAATACGGATGTCGGGCACACCCTGATGCGAATACTTTGCCAGTGAGGGAGCGGATTCCACCAGGTTCTCGACAATCGCAACGTCCGGAGTGCCTGCAAGAGAGTAGAGACCGGCCAGAATATTGGTCAGGTGACGCTCAAGGAATGAAGAATCGACACGGGAACCGGAAGCCTTGATGTAATCATCACCATCGCGCCCGGTAATCACCGTAATGCCTTTGCCGCCAGACCCCTTCGCCGGTTTTATCGCAAAGCCCTCAAGGTCTTCAGCCATCTCCCGGAAGTGGGATATTTCATGCTGTTGGCGAACAATCTGAAGCAGCTTGGGCGTTTTTACCCCGTATTCGGCAACCACCAGCTTGGTCTTCAGCTTGTTGTCCACCAGAGGGTACGACGAGCGCTCATTGTACCGGGAAATGTAGTCGACATTTCTCCGGTTCATATTGAGCATCCCGAGCCTCTTGAGAGATCGCGGTGAAATCCAGTCCATATCAGTCGTACGCCTTCATTGGCGTGAACCGTCGTAGCTCGCTGAGCTTGTAGCCGGTGTATTGGCCCATCAATAGGATCAGCCCGAGGATCACGAGGTGCAGCTCCGGGAAATTGAAGGTCAGATGGCCAGCCAGAGGCGCGCTCATCAGCAGATAGGCGCAGATGGCCACGAACAGGCTGCCGGCACCCTGAACCATGACCTCGTGGGCGCCTTCTTCCTCCCAGAGGATGGACATGCGCTCAATCGTCCAGGCAATAATAACCATCGGGAAGAAAGTGACCGTCATGCCAGTGTTGAATCCCATCTGGTAACCGATAATGCTCAAGCCCGCGGTGATGAAAATAACCAGAATGATCAGGGCGGATATTCGAGATACCAGCAACAGGTTGAGACTGGACAGATAACCGCGCATGAGCAGACCTATGGCGACAACCGACAGGAAAGCAATCAGCCCGGGCACCAGAGTTGTCTGGACGAAGGCCACGGCGATGAGCACGGGCATGAAAGTGCCAGAGGTACGGATGCCGATGACGATCCGCATGAAGGCCACCATGAGTGCACCGAGTGGCAGCAACAGCAGCATCCGGAACATGCTTTGTTCTTCAATGGGCAGCTCATAGAAGCTCAGGAAACCGAGGCCGTTGGAGGCGGATTCCATGGTCGCCAGTTGCAGGGCCGGAACAGTTTGCCGGAGCATGGAGAAGCTCACTTCGGAGTTTTCCCCGCCCACGACATCCAGCAAAGAAGCAGAGCCCTGACGCCAGAGCAACAGATCGTCAGGTACGCCCTGTTCAGCGGTTTTCGGGTTGAAGGTGAGCCACTGTTTGCCATTGTAGATTTGCAGATAGGGCATCAGCTGTTGCCGCCGGCGCGCATCCTCAAGCCTGAGGCCGTCGGCTATCCTGGCAGCGATACCGCTATGGTTGAGCATATCGACCAGAAGGTCCAGGTAGTTCTCTTCCGAGACCAGCAGGGTGGTGTTCTGGGTGCGGGTGTCTGGCTGCATCAGCCGGATCAGCTCTCGGGTCATGCTTTCTGGAGTACTCGAACGGGCCCTGGCCTGGTCCAGTATTTCCTGAACGGCTGTGGCTTCGGGTTCTTCCCAAAAGGTCCTTGGTGTTTTCGGTTCCCGCACGGGAATTTCCGGTTGGGCGTTAGCATCCGGAATAAACTGGGCTTTGAAATACAGTGTCTGCGGTCCGGAGACTTCCCGCTTGCTCCATTCCGCCCGGCGGCTTCCCGAGCTGTCGATGATAGAGAAGCCGTAGCCAGGTGATGCAGCCTGCTCGGTAAGGATACGGAATCCCGGAGGTTGCTCGGGTATGTTGAGGCTGGCAAGCACTGATCCGTCGCCGGCGTCAAAATCGATTCGGGCCTCGACCATCCAGACAGGACGCTGCTCGCCTGTCAGCCAGGGGATGCCAAGCTCAATGTGTCTCCAGACAGCAAGCGAAATGCCCGCTGCGATGAGGAGAAAAACGGCAATATAAAATGGCAGGCGCGAGCGGGTGGTCACGATTCGTTCCCGTTGCTTTTGCGGATGGATTCAGGCAATTCGGTGGCGTACTCCTTGCCGACATCGACCAGCATTACGTCACGCAAAATATTGCGGCCGATCAGAACTTCGTAGGTCAGGTTTGTTCTGTCAGCGAGTGTGAACTCGGCTACCTGCCGGTGGTCGCCAATAAAAAACTGGAGTTCGACAACAACACGGCGCTCAGCTTCATCCGCACTGGCCTGGATAACCCGGACACGACGGGAGATTTCTTTCTCCAGGGTCACGAACTTGTCGGCGCCGGGAACGGGTACATCAAACCGCACCCAGTTGCTGCCATCCCGCTCAAACCGGGTGATGTTGCGTGCGTCGATGGAGGAAGTTTCGGCGCCGCTGTCGATTCGAGCTTTGTAGATCAAGCCGGGGCCCGCGAGGTAGAAATTCTCTACCTCACCGACAATGACTTTCCCCTTGAGGCGATCAGCGCGGCCTTTTGAGTTGTCTGTTGCGGGGCACTGCTTCTGGACCTGAACGGGCGGACATTCGGGCTTTTCTACCTGGGTGGCGATCGCGTCCAGTATGGTTTGAGTCGATGAGCGGGTCTGGGCAACGGCTTGCTCGTGTCGAGTCGCTGCATTCTCTTCCATGGTAACCAGAGTCGCACGCTGGCTCTTGACGGATCCCTGAAGCTCATTGAGGTCTGTTTTGGGAACCATGAAATAACGGTCTGCCGAACATCCCGTCAGTGTGAGGATGCCTGCGAACGCGATGAAGGAAGGTTTAGGCAGTCCAGCCCGAAAACATTTCAAACCCATGAATAACCCCTGAGCTGGCAGCCTGTCATACCCGAGTGGGAACGGTGATGACGGTCTGTGCATGTGAAACCGGATAAAAACGGAATGGAAGTATACAACATCCAACCTGTGCGGTTGATTTACAGATGGTTAAGGGGCAGTAGTGTTTACCGTGACAGGAAATGTCCCTCACCCAGCACGGTTTCCGCACGCAGGTATTCCTGAATCACGGGGGAGCAATTGAGGTAGAACAGCAGTAGTTCGCGCTGAACATCCTGATCCTGAATTCGGGCGGCAAAACTGATCAGCTCCCGGATGTTCTCGTCGCTTTCGGCACTGCTGGAAGGCATCCCGAAACTCTTTCCGTACCGGGTTTTAAGCAGGCTGGTGAGGCGCTCGAGGTGAAACTCGCCAGTGTGGGTAATGTGCGGCAGGATTCTGAATGCTTCCTTGTTGCCGGATGCGCCTGTACCGAACAATCCGGATTGGCTGTCCTGACTGGAGCCGTCATCGTGGAGAAACTCCGCCCCCAGCTTTCGCCACAATTCTTTCAGCATGATCTGTTATCCATTTCTGATCCCGTCCGTGCCCGTCATACGGTTACCAAAGGGTAATAACCACTTGGCGGGTGAACATTTTACCCTTTTAGACGATATTACGTTGGGCGTCCAGAGCTAGATGCCCGGGCTTCGAATTATTGCCAAACAGTCGTGGTCCTTACCGGCAGCACCAGTCAACTTGACGGTGCGCCGGGTAAAAGGTTCCCTGCGTGGGTTAGACTGTGTTCAAGCAGAATCGTACCGATGATTCATCTGAAAAGAGTTTTAACAGGAGTATTGCCAGGTGCCTGAAGCCATCATGGAACAGATGTTGTCCCGTCCTGATCTGATGGCGGCGCTGATGGTTGTTTTGATTCTTCTGGTCATTCTGAAAGGGCTTTGGGGCAGGAGTGGTCGACTTGAGCAGGACGTCGAACATTGGAGGCAGCATGCCGCAAGCCTCGAGAACCGACTGGCCGGGCTTGAGTCTGAGCTGGAGAGCCGGAAAGAGCGCGTTGCGCAGGTGGAAAGTGAACGTCAGACCTTGAGGGCGAAGGCGGAAGAGCTGTCCGAAGCGCTGGGTGAGGCCCGCATGTCGCTCCGGGAGCAGGAAGTAACAATTGATAAGGAGCGCCGTTCAGCCAATGAGAAGCTGGAGCTGCTTGAGCGTAACCGCGACGCCCTGAAGCAGGAGTTTGAAAACCTTGCCAACAAGATTTTCGAGCAGAAGAGCGAGCGTTTCAGCCAGCAGACACGAACCAGCCTGGATACCCTGCTTAATCCGTTCAGGGATCAGCTGCAGGACTTTCGAAAGCGCGTCGAAGACGTGTACACCAATGAAACCCGGGACCGTCAGGCCCTGCGCAGTGAGATCAAATCACTGCAGGACCTGAACCGACAGATCACCGAAGAAGCCGCCAACCTGACCCGCGCACTGAAGGGCGACAAGAAAATCCAGGGCAACTGGGGTGAGCTGATTCTCGAGCGTGTACTGGAAAAGTCCGGCCTCCGTAAGGGGGTTGAATACGACACCCAGGGCAGTTATCGGGACAGCGATAATCAGCTGTATCGGCCGGATGTCATCGTGCATCTGCCAGACAACCGTAACCTGATCATTGATTCCAAGGTGTCGTTGGTGGCTTACCAGCAGTGGGTCACGGAAGACGAGGATTCCGTGGTCAGGGAAGAGGCTTTGAAACAGCATGTTGAGGCCGTTCGAAATCACATCCGTACGTTGAGTGAAAAGGACTACAGCCAACTGCATGGCCTTCATTCGCCGGATTTCGTGCTTTTGTTCATGCCAATCGAGCCTGCCTTTGTGGCGGCGTTTCAACAGGACGAGAACCTTTTCGCAGAAGCCTTTGAGCGAAAGATTATTGTGGTAACTCCAACAACCTTGTTGGCAACATTGAGAACAATCGAAAACATCTGGCGTTATGAGCGTCAGAGCCAGAATGCCCGACGAATCGCCGAGCGGGCAGGCGCGGTTTATGACAAACTCAGGGTGTTCGTGGAAGCGATGGAACGCCTCGGCACCCAGTTGCATACCGCCCAGGGAACCTACGACTCGGCCATGAACACCCTGACCCGCGGGCGGGGTAACCTGATCTCGCAGGCCAATCGCTTTGTTGAGCTGGGTGTTCGGGTCAAGAAAGAATTGCCCAAGGGGATCATGGATCAGGCGGAAGTGGACGATTCCGACGAATTCCTTCATTCCGGGGACGACGACCGGCCTGATTCTGAGGAGCAGGCGATTGGTGCAGATAACGAGCAGGAGTAGATGCCATGGCAGTATTATTTGGAACAGGTCGCTGTTTTGTCCTGGGGGCCGCCCTGGCTTCCGTGCTCCTGGCGGGGCCGGCGCTGGCGCTGGCGCCCGAACATGAAACCCGCAGGCTGATGCTGGCTACGGAAGAGGCCGTTGTTGCAGAAAACTGGGGTGAGGCTGCGGAATACCTCAACCGGTTGCAGCAACTGGAGGGGGAAAAGCCGGAAGACTACTATTTTTATCGGGGCAGGGTGATGCTTCAGTCCTCCCATTTGAACGAGGCCCAGTCGGCCCTTGAGACCTATGTAAGCCAGGCGGGTGCGGAGGGAGCCCACTATCAGGAGTCCCTGCAGTTGATCACCTCTATCGAGAAGACCAGGCGACAGAACGCTGTCGCACCACAGGCTGCTGGCGAGAGCGAGCCGGTTGCGGTTATTGAACCAGCGGGTGAGGGTCGGGTTGAGTCACTGCGCAAACTCTATCTGGCGGATTCAGACCGTGAAGCCTTGACCCTTCATATCAATAGCCTTCTTGAACTCGCAGGCTGGCGCCGTGATCAGGCAGTGGTGCGGCTGGACCGGCCGGCAGATGTGGAATATCGCCTGGGAACCCAAGGAGACGAGATTCAGGTGCAGGAAATCAGGCGAGCCGAAGATGGCCGTATACTGAGGAGCACCGAGCCGATGTCGGTGTTTGGCATTAACCCCCAGGTTGAGTGGCGTTGTGAAGCCGCTGTTTCGACCTGCTGGGTTTACGATCCAAGGGATGGCTCCCGCCTGCTTCAACTGGCCGCGAACCGTGAGCGAGTTCAGGAGATTGCTGAGACGCTGGGGCAGCTGATCCGGACACTTCAGCTACCGTCCGGATCCTGATTCAATCAGGGAGGTTGCCTCGTTCGCCCTCCCGGTATGCGCCGGGCGTCACCCCTGTCCACTTCTTGAAAGCCCTGTGGAAGGTTGAGGGCTCGGTGAAGCCAACCTTGGCCGCGATGTCGTTGATGGGCAGGTCCTGCCGGCTCAGGTAGTAAATCGCCATATCTCGCCGTAGCAGGTCCTTGATTTCCTGAAACGAGGTATTTTCCTGCTTCAGCCGGCGACGCAGCGTTTGCGGGCTGGTATGTAGCTCTGCGGCAATCCATTCGAAATCCGGTAACGGCTTTGAGAAATCTCGCCCGATCAGCGCACGAATCCGCCCGGTAAAGGTGTTGCTCTCGTCAGGCCGGGACAGCAGGTCTGCGGGCGACGTCTTCAGGAATTGCCGCATCTCCGGCTTGTCGCGGATAACTGGCGCAGACAGGAAGCGTTTGTCGAAGGTGAGGGCAATCCTGTCGGATTCGAACGCCAGGGGACAGTGGAAAATGTGCCGGTATTCGTCGCCGTGGGGCGGCCGGGGGTAATCGAACTCCGCCTTTTCCAGTTCTATCGGTTGCCCGATGAGCCAGCTTCCCAAGCGATGCCAGATTACGAGGATGCTTTCCCTCAAGAAGAAACTGGGATCGTTAATTTCGCCTTCCATCCTGGCCACCAGTCGGGCTTTGTCCTCGCCGATTTCGAGCTCCATCGATACCATGGGCTCGAAGAGCCGGGAAAACTGGAAGGCTTGCCGGTACACCGATTCCAGGTTGGGGCAGTCAATCACCAGCGCACACATGGTGGCGAAGGTGCCTGTCCGGGCCCTCCTGGGCCCAAGCCCCATAAACTCGTCCCCCATCCGGTTCCAGAGCACCTGCATAAGATGGCTGAACTGGTCGCTGCTGACCCGGGCCATCTCGATACGCAGGAGATCGGGCGAGATTCCTGCCTCCCGGAGCATTTCCCGGGTATCAAAACCAAGTCTTTCAGCACCCCCCAGCGCAGCCTGAACAAAGTGCTTTGAAACCGTCAGATCGGACATCACGCTCGCCATTCCATAAAAACGAAACCCATCATAAAACCCCGGCAGAGCAATGCAACCGAAGCCGTCCGAACAGGCTGGTAGAAACGGCCAATCGGAATGACGGAACCGGCAGTTGGCCCCGTTGGCAAAACCGGGCAGCATGAAGGAAACGAATGCTATTCGGACAACTCTCACAATAAAAAGGAGATCATCATGGCGGGTCCTCTGACTTCGCTGAAAGTTCTGGACTTCAGTACCTTGTTGCCCGGTCCCTACGCCACCATGCTGCTGGCCGACATGGGGGCAGATGTATTGCGTGTGGAAGCACCGGACCGAGTAGATTTAACCAAAGTGATGCCCCCTTTTGATGGGAAATTCAGCACGGCATTCTCCTACCTGACGAGGGGCAAACAGACCATCCAGCTAAATCTGAAGGAGTCAGAAAACGTCGAAAAGGTGAAAGAGCTGGTCAAGGATTACGACATCGTCGTGGAACAGTTTCGACCGGGTGTGATGGGGCGTCTGGGTATTGGTTATGAGGTACTTAAAGAAATCAATCCAAAGCTGATCTATTGCGCCATTACCGGCTATGGCCAAACCGGCCCTTACCGGGATCGGGCAGGCCATGACATCAACTACCTCGCTATTTCGGGCGTTGCAAGTCATTGCGGCCGCGCCGATGGCGGTCCGCCGCCAATGGGGATTCAGATCGCCGATGTAGCAGGTGGCTCGCATCATGCGGTGATGGGCATCCTGTCCGCTGTTATCCATCGGCAGCAGACTGGTGAGGGCCAGTTCATAGACATCAGCATGACGGATGCGGCGTTTGCATTAAATGCCATGGCCGGGGCTGCAGCACTGGCTGGCGGGCAGCGCCAGGCTCCTGAGGCCGGGATGCTGAACGGTGGCACTTTCTACGATTATTACCGGACCAGTGATGACCGGTGGCTGTCGGTGGGCAGCCTTGAGCCCCAGTTTTCAGCACGACTGTGCGACAGGCTCGGAATTGGTAATATGAAGAATCTTGCAACGAGCCATAATCCGGAGCACCAGAAATCGCTGAAAGCGGCTATAAAGGGAAAAATAGGTGAGAAGACTCTGGCAGAGTGGCAGGAGATTTTTGCGGACGTGGATGCTTGCGTGGAGCCGGTATTAACGATTGAAGAGGCGGCTGAGCATCCTCAGGTAAAATCAAGATGCATGGTGGTATATGGAGACCGAGGCGATGGTGTTGAGCAACGCCAGCTCGGAATTCCGATCAAAGTTGGGTCGTTTAATCCATGCGAATAATAGGGTGTTGACTCTGAGAAAGGTTGCGCAATTGGAGAGCTATTGACGGCACGCTAACTTCCAGTTTTGGTCTTTAGTGCGGAAATCACCATCCACTGTAGGAATGATTGCTCCTAAAACAACAAGACCCCAGGTCGTCTGGGGTCTTGTTGTTCAGCACTTATTACTCATCGCGACTTTTATTCTTCGGTGGGATCGCCATCCACCACAACCGGTGCGGCTCCGAAGAATGCGATAGACCCTCCATTAGTTCCAAAGAATTGTCCGATATTAGCCGCCATATCTGCAAACACAGCCTCTTCAGTGGTATTTGCTGGCCGAATGATGGTGTTGTGGGAGCCCGAGTTAAACCGAACCGCCACGTTCCCTGTCACTGGGCCTGTGGTGCTGACCGCTGAAGCGCCCAGAAGATCAATGAGTGGCTCCGTTCCGGCAAGAGGTGCCGGGAGGGCTTCACCCAATGGACGAGTGTAGTCACCTGCATAAAGCTCGTCTGCCGCAACCGGAACCGTCTGGTCCTGTGTTGCGCGTGACGAGCCGTCGCCATAGATTTCATTGGCGTATAGTGGCGTTCCTTGGTCTGCCAGACTTTGTGCAAAGTTAATGGAGTCAGAGGAATCCACAGTTGCTTGAGCAACGCTCAGATAGATCTCCAGTGAGGAGGAGCCCTGAGTTACGTTTCCTGCAGCAAGCCCCTGCAGAACAGTCGGTGCGATGTTGGGAGAGTTTTCGAGCAGTCGAGCAATGCCGCCGCCAGAAGTGACGAGGGCGGCCGCCTGAACCTCATTGAGGTCAGCATTACCCATTTCGGAAACCGCTTTGTTGTTGGTGGCAACGAACGTCGTGCCGACAATGCCTCCGAGCGAATGGCCAACAAAGTAAACTCGATTAGGGTCGAGGTCAGGAGTGCCATCATTATCAAAATCGATGGTGGCAATGGACGCATTCAAGTTCATGAGATCCACCACCGCTTGTCGTGCCGCGTCTCTCGGTAAAGGCAAAACTTCGAGGTTCAGGTAGTTAGCACCTGATGTACCGAAAGCATTCTCACCATAAGTGATAGGTGCCGCTCCAGTCGCATACCCAAAGTGCCTCTCCTGAAGATCCGCAAACGTTGGGATTTGCTTAAATGCAGGAACGTTATTTTCGGTGCTAGAGCTGTAATCGACGCTAAGTGGTAGCAATGGGTTGGCCGATTGGTCGCTCGGAAGGAGAGGGGCAACCCCATGAAGAGGCAGATCAATCGCGATCATCGCAAAGCCTGAGCCCACCAACTGATTTCCGAGAGCGAGAGAATGGCCACGTTCACCAAAAATGCCGTGTTGGTAAATGATGACTGGTAGAGAGTTCGCTGCACCGCCATCTTCGGTTCCGGCATCGGACGGAGTTTGCAGGAGGACAGGTGCTTGAATAGTAGTTCCACCACTCTCACCACCAGGGAACGGGTACCGATACGTTACTTTGTCGGTCGGTGGCGTCGTGCCTTGCTCATTTTCCTGAGCGCTGTCTATTGCCGATCCAATCACTTCGTTTGCTTGCCATGGAGTTGTGAGCGCCGCTGCGGCATCAGCATCGGAAGTCGGAACTTGCAGGTAATATGGAAGTTCGATCTGGCCCAAGTGGATTTCAGCAGGATTATCCAGGCCAAAGGCCGCGGCCGGCTGAGGTGCTCCACCATAAAGGTCGTCTGTATAGAAGGCTGTTGCACGAGGCTCTGGCTGCGGCAGTGTTACAACGCCTGCAAGAGTACTTTCTGTCCCACCTGCAACCTGCGCAAATGTAAATCCATCACCGCAGGTAAATCCCGGAATATTCACATCTTCGTTTTCAATACCCTCATTGGCTCCAGCAACGGCATTTTGTGCTAATGCTTTTTTGGTATTGTTCGGGAGTTGCGCGAAGCTTGTAATGTTGGCGTCGTAACTAGAGCTGCCCGGGTCGAGTTCAGGAATATATGCTTGGCTGCTTGAGTCCGTCACGGTGCCGATGAGCGCGGCATTCAGGCACTGATTTTCTGCTGCTACTTCGTTGCTCGGGAAACCTCCGCCGACTTCCACTGCAGAAAGCGTCAGCTGTCCGGTTACAAGTTTATAGATGGCGTCTTGTTTTGCTTCGACTCTCAGCCCTTTTTCAAAGAAGGAAGCGGGGTTGGCGATGCTATCGAGTACCGCGCTTGTGCCGCCAGTGGTAGCGGTATAAGCAAGGGCAATGTTGCTGCGGTCAATTGGCGGTAGCCCCTGAGCTTGGCGCGCCTGGTTGGTCGCAGCATTGAAGTAGGCCTCTGCCAAAGATTGCCAGCCTAGTGCTGCGTCGCGAACTGGTGCAAGGGCACCGGCGTTACCCAGCACTGCTTGTGGATCTGCAACTGACTCAAAAACAGGATCTTTGATGATCTTGTCGTCGTTAAGATCCGTTATACTGTCGGTTACAACCACCAAGTAACGAGTCTGTGGCTTCAGAGGCTCTAGCGGAGTGATGCGCAAGTAATTGGCTGTTCCGCCATCCAGCTCTATAACTTCTGCTCTGAAGTTAACCGGTGATGCGCCTGCGGCAATTGCTGGAACCGGAATTTCAACGCTCTTGGTTTGCGGCAAACCAGTTGAAGGGTTAGTTCTCGCTTCGCTCTCGAGTGCAGTCAGTTCGTCATTGCTTATTCCGTCTGTATAGGCGGAAGGAGCAAGCCCGTCTTTGACAAATAGGCTAGTCGAAACCAATGCGTCGCCACCCGGATAGGCAAGCTCAAGCAAGAATACGTTCTGCTCTGGATTGGGCACATTCGGAGCTAAAAACTGAGTTGCATCTACCGTTGATTCTTTTATGGAACCCTCGAAAGGAAGGTCGATAGGTGCGACAGTTGAGATGCCATCAAGAAACCCGAGAGCTAGCTCTACAGGATTTGGTTCAGCTGCAGCGCTGTCACTGAAAGTGCCATCTGCGGTGGTTGGATTTTTGGCAACGATGTTGGTCTGCTGGAATAGCAGATCATTAGGTATTGGCAGGGCAGTGCCAGTCTCGATAAATTGATCGGAAATAACTGGATTGAATCTAGGATAAGATTTTCCATCAATCGCAGGGTTGTTAACGTTGTAATCTGGATTAGCATTCGCCCCCGTACTGCCACTATCAAAGCAGCCTGTAAGTCCAACGGAAGACGCCACGGCAAGACTTATTAGAGTTTTCTTGAACATGGGTGGAACCTTTTCCTGTTGTTGTGTCGTTATGTTCGGCAGCTGACGGGGCCGGTCTGATCCGGTAAGCCCGTTGTCAGTGGCCTGTTCTGCTTAAACTGTTGTCTGAAATTGTAGCCAGCGCTGTAAGCCAATTTCTGTATCTCTGACTATAGCGACAGTATGGCAAGTGTTGATCAGCCAAAAGTGTGATTCTTCTGGATTGAATCCTCCCCGCACAGTTGGAGTTCGGCCTTTGAGAAAAATAGTTGCCGGATAACGGTTTGTCGAGGTCCGGCAACAGGGAAATTGAGGCGCAGTCGAGGTTTACTCGAAGCGCGAGAAATCCGGTGCGCGTTTTTCCATGAAGGCCTGGAAGGCTTCGGCGGCTTCCGGGGATTTCAGACGCTCTGCAAACAGCTGTCCCTCTTCCAACATGGTTTCCCGGAGTGCTTCCAGGGTTGGCTTGTTAAGAAGCGCCTTGGTGGCTCGAATCGCCGCCGGGGCTTTTTCAGTGAGCCGCTGGCAGGCTTCAAAGGCATTGGCTTCGGTCTGCTCAGGTTCGCAAACCCGGTTGATCAGGCCAAGCCGAAGAGCTTCCTCTGCCGAGAAGGCACCACCAAGCATCAGCAGCTCCGCGGTGCGCACCCGGCCAATCCAGGAGGGAAGCAGCAGGCTGGAGCCACCTTCAGGGCAAAGGCCGAGGCTGGCAAAGGGCATCTGGAATGCCGTGTTGTTGCCGGCGAATACCAGATCGCAGTGCAGCAACATGGTGGTTCCAATGCCGACTGCCGCGCCATTGACCGACGCCACCACGGGTTTGGTTGCACTGGCCAGTAACAGAAGAAAGCGGCCTACGGGCGTTTGTTCGAAATCACCGGGCAAGCCGGCGGCAAACTCGCCCAGGTCGTTGCCTGCGGTGAAACACTCGCTGGTGCCGGTAAAGAGTACGCACCGGATTTTGGTATCATCCCTGGCTTGTTCCAGAGCATCGCCCATGGCGGTGTACATGGCGTGGGTGAGGGCGTTCTTGCGCTCTGGCCGGTTCAGTCGAACGATGAGAATCCGGGCTTTGATTTCGGTGAGGACGAGGTCAGTCACGGTGGCTCCTGCGGTGTTATTCTAGTTTGGTTAGGATGGTACCTTTTTCCTGTACCGTTTTTCACGGCTTTTTATGACTGCTTCGCCATCTGTCGAATCACTCGCCAAAGCGATTTTCTGGTAAACTTTCGCATCCCGATTTTTGATGACACGACATAACGATATCAAGCTGATGAGGCGCCTATGACCACCGTAATCCGCCAGGACGATCTGATTGAAAGCGTAGCGGACGCGCTGCAGTTCATTTCCTACTACCATCCGAAAGATTTCATTGATGGTGTGTATGAGGCTTACCAAAAGGAAGAGTCCCAGGCGGCGAAGGACGCCATGGCCCAGATCCTGATCAACTCGCGCATGTGTGCGGAAGGTCATCGGCCCTTGTGTCAGGACACTGGTATTGTGACGGTATTCGTCAACATTGGTATGAACGTTCAGTGGGACTGCGAGCTACCCCTGGATGATGTGATCAACGAAGGGGTGCGTCGCGCCTACACCCATCCGGACAACGTGCTGCGCGCTTCTATTCTGGATGACCCGGACGGCAAGCGTAAGAACACCGGTGATAACACGCCGGCTATCATCCACTACAAGATGGTTCCGGGCGATACGGTTGAAGTGCACGTGGCTGCCAAAGGTGGTGGTTCAGAGGCCAAGTCCAAGTTCGCGATGCTGAATCCGTCCGATTCGGTTGTCGATTGGGTTCTTAAAATGGTCCCGCAGATGGGGGCTGGCTGGTGCCCGCCTGGCATGCTGGGTATTGGTATTGGCGGTACCGCCGAAAAGGCGATGGAAATGGCCAAGGAATCCCTGCTGGATCCGATCGATATCCACGACCTGAAAGCGCGCGGTGCGTCGAACAGAGCCGAGGAACTGCGTCTTGAGCTGTTCGACAAGGTGAATGATCTCGGTATCGGTGCCCAGGGGCTGGGTGGCCTGACCACCGTTCTGGACGTTAAGGTCAAGGATTACCCGACGCACGCTGCCAATAAGCCGGTGGCCATCATCCCGAACTGTGCTGCGACTCGCCACGCGCATTTCACCCTGGATGGTACCGGACCGTCCCTGCAGACGCCGCCGCGCCTGGAAGACTGGCCGGAAATCACCTGGGAAGTGGGCGACAACGTGCGTCGCGTGAACCTCGATACGGTGACCCCGGAAGACGTAAAGGATTGGCAGCCGGGCGAAACCGTCCTGCTCTCCGGCAAGATGCTGACTGGCCGGGATGCTGCCCACAAGAAGATGGTCGACATGATCGAGAAAGGCGAGGAACTGCCAGTCGATCTGAAGGGTCGCTTCATTTATTACGTGGGCCCTGTTGATCCGGTGCGCGAAGAGGTCGTTGGTCCTGCAGGCCCGACGACTGCGACCCGAATGGACAAGTTTACCCACACCATGCTCGAGAAGACCGGCCTTACCGGCATGATCGGTAAAGCAGAGCGCGGTCAGGTGGCCATCGACGCCATCAAGGAATTCGGTGCGGTCTACCTGATGGCCGTGGGCGGTTCCGCTTACCTGGTCTCCAAGGCCATCAAGAATGCGGAAGTGGTTGCCTTTCCGGAACTGGGAATGGAGGCCATTTACGAGTTCGAGGTCGAAGACATGCCGGTCACAGTCGCCGTTGATTCGCGCGGCTCGTCTGTGCACCAGACAGGCCCTGCGGAGTGGCACGAGAAGATCATTGCTGCCAAGGCGGTCTGATCTCGGTAGGTTGCAGAAAAAACAAAAGGGCCGGACGAGTATATCGTCCGGCCCTTTTTCGTTGGCTGGCGCAGCTACCTCAACTTGAACAGCTGATATTCAGGTGCTTGCCCCAATCCGGCGGCAATGCAGCATAAGCCTCACTTTCCGGTTGCTCGTCATAGGGGCGCTCGAGAACTTTCAATAGTGCTTTCACTTGCTCGTAATCCCCGTTTTGAGCTTCCTGGATGACCTGCTGGGCCAGGTAGTTCCTCAGCACATACTTTGGATTTACGCGGCGCATGGCGTATTCCCGCTCATCATGAGCGCGGCTTTCGTTCAGGAGTCTCTCCTCATAACGCTCCAGCCACTGGTCTGCCACGCTGCGATCTACAAACAGATCCCGCACCGGCCCATGACCATGGCTGTGCAGATTCGAGAGCGCCCGGAAGAAGGCCGTGTAGTCGACATGGTGCTCGTGCATCATGCTGAAGGTATCCATGATCAGGCTCAGGTCCGCTTCATCCTCGATGATCAGGCCGAGCTTGTCTCGCATGTTCTGGAGGAAGCGTTCGTTGTAGGCCACTTCATAGCGGCGAAGCCCCCGGCGCACGTCGTCCTCCTCCATTACCGGGAGCAGGGCTGTGGCCAGGTAGCGGCAATTCTCGAACCCGACTTGTGGTTGACGGTTGTAGGCGTAGCGCCCGCCCTGGTCGGTATGGTTGCTTATATAGCCGGCATCGAAATCATCGAGGAATGCGAAAGGGCCATAATCAAAGGTGTCGCCGATGATGGACATGTTGTCGCTGTTCATCACGCCATGGCAGAAGCCGACTGCCTGCCAGTCCGCAATCGTTCTTGCGGTGCGTTCCACCACTTCCTCGAACCAGCGGGCGTATCGATCGTCATCCGGCAGGTTGATCAGATGAGGGAAGTGCAGCGAGATCACATGCTCAAGCAGAGTCTTTACGCTTTCAGGCCCTTCGTGGTGAGCGGCGAACTCGAAGTGTCCAAAGCGAATATGGCTTTGAGCCACGCGCACCAGTGCCGCCGCCGTCTCGATGGATTCCCTGCGCACCGGGTCTTTGGCGCTCACCATGAACAGTGCCCGGGTGGTAAGTATGCCAAGGCCATGCATGGCTTCGCTGCACAGGTATTCGCGAATGGTGGAGCGAAGCACGGCGCGGCCATCCCCGAAGCGGGAGTAGGGAGTCATACCGGCGCCTTTGAGGTGCCAGTCCCAGCGTCGTCCATCGGGGCCAACGGTTTCCCACAGTAGCAGTCCACGGCCGTCGCCCAGGTCGGGATTGTAGGCGCCGAACTGGTGGCCCGTGTATTTCATGGCCACAGGCTCCATGCCCTCGAGTAACTCTGATCCTGCACCCACGCCGGTCCACTCCGATTCGGAATCGGCGCGAAAGCCCATCTGTTCCGCGAGCTTGTGGTTGAAGCACACCATCTTTGCGTCTTTTAGTGGTGAGGGCTGAACCCGGGTATAAAAACTGTCCGGGAGCTCCAGGTAGCGATGCTCTATTCGAAAATCGTTGCCACTCATAAAACGCCTATACTCCCATTGGTATGAATTCTGCTGCCGTCTCTCTTAAGTCATCCATTGAACTGGAAACCCAACGTGTCTGATCGCTCGCTAGAACAAACCATCAGTGCCCTGATTCAGCAGGAAGGCCTGCCCGATGCCTACGCCGAAACGGTAGAAAAGACCATTCTGCCGCTCGCAGACCGAATCTGTGCGCTCCATGATACGGAAAAGCAACCCATTGTGGTTGGTATTCACGGAGCCCAGGGTACGGGCAAGTCTACGTTGACACTCTTTTTACGGGAAATTCTGCTGCGCCACCGCAACCGGTCTGCGGCCAATTTTTCCCTGGATGATATTTACCTTACCAGAGGTGAACGCCAGGACCTCGCCGAACGGGTGCACCCGTTGTTTATAACCCGTGGCGTGCCGGGAACACACGACGTTGCGCTCGGGCAACAGGTCTTGAACCGCTTGCGCAGTGCAGTGCCTGAAGATGCCACCCCGATTCCTGCATTCGACAAGTCGCGGGACGACCGGGTTCCCCGGGATCAGTGGCCTGTCTTCGGGGGAAGTGCGGAGGTCATTCTTCTTGAGGGGTGGTGCCTTGATGCGCGACCGGAGCAAGACAGTGCGCTTGCCCAGCCGATGAATCCTCTGGAGGAGAACGAGGACCCGGACGGAGTCTGGCGCAGCTATGTTAATGATCAGTTGAAAGGGGAATACCGGAAATTTTTTGATGAAATCGATTTTCTGATCATGTTGAAGGCTCCCTCCATGGCGTGTGTTCTTGAGTGGCGTCGACTCCAGGAACAAAAGCTGGCAAATAAAATCCGCAATGCACCAAAAAGTGGCGGGCCCCATGATGGTGCACAGGAGTTGCGCATTATGACCGACGAAGAAGTCGGCCGCTTCGTGATGCACTATGAACGGGTTACTCGTGCCTGCCTCGCAGAAATGCCTGGGCGGGCTGATGTTCTGATCAACGTGGCTGAGGACCATGCCCTCGGCCTTCCGCAGTTTCGCGAGGCCTAACGGAGACCGGCCATGGCCAGACCCCATTTGATTCTCTTCTCGGATCTGGACGGCACCCTGCTGGACCACGACGACTACCGCTGGCACGCGGCGGGGCCCGCCCTGGAAAGGCTGAAGGCAGCCAATATTCCCCTGGTGCTTAACTCCAGCAAAACCATGCCGGAGATCCGGGCTTTGAGGGAAGAACTTGGAAATAACGATCCGTTTATTGTCGAAAACGGTGCAGCCGTGGTTATTCCTCCCCACGCCCTGGGCAATGCGGAAGAAGAAGTGGTGAATTTTGGTGCAACCCGGGAACGTGTCCTTGAGGTGCTGGGTGCGCAACGGAAGAAGGGCGCGCGATTCAGGGGCTTTGCCGACATGTCTACCGATGAACTGGCAGCGCAGACCGGCCTGGATCCGGCAGCGGCCGGGCGGGCCAAAGAGCGGCTGGGAACCGAACCATTGATCTGGCAGGGCTCGGAGCAGGAGCTGGCGGAGTTTGAAGCGGCTCTGAGTGCCGAGGATCTCCGCCTGGTAGCAGGCGGACGTTTCCTCCATGCCATGGGTATATTTGATAAAGCCGATGGGGCCCGGTTCTTGCTAAACAAATACAAAGAGCAATACCGGGAGCAGTATGGCGATGGGCCAGTGTTGGCCATTGCCCTGGGTGATAGCCCCAACGATCAGCAGATGCTGGAATCGGCGGATATACCGGTGGTGATCCGGGGCGTAAAAAGCGAAGAGGTTCGGTTGCCTTCGGCAAAACACGCCATTCGCTCCCTCAAGCCCGGCCCCGAGGGCTGGAATGAGTGCGTGCTCAATCTCCTGTTTGAGTACGGGTACTGACCCGTTCGAGTGTGGGTATAAAAAAGGAGAGCCGCCATGGGCGACTTTTACCAGAATGGCATTATCACAACCCTTCATAACCTGGTTCGGCGTCCGGTAGAGGAACTCGAAGCGGAGCTGATGAGTTTTCGCAAGACCCGGCCCATGTCCCTGGTGTTGCCCTCCCTGTACTCGGAGCTGGAAGGGCCGGCCCTGAAAAATATCGTGCATGAGCTGGGCAAGGTGCCTTATCTGGACCAGGTGGTCATTGGCCTGGACCGAGCCAACGAGGAACAATACCGCCACGCCCTGGAGTACTTCTCCGAGCTGCCACAGAACTTCAAGGTGCTCTGGAACGACGGGCCTCGACTCAGGAATATTGATCTGAAACTTCGGGAGCAGAACCTGGCACCGACGGAAATGGGTAAAGGGCGAAACGTCTGGTATTGCTTTGGCTATGTACTGGCTTCGGGTGTCAGCAAATCCGTAGCCTTGCACGACTGCGACATCCTTACGTATTCCCGGGATCTTGTGGCCCGGCTGATCTACCCTGTGGCTAACCCCGGCTTCAACTACATGTTCTGCAAAGGCTACTACGCCCGTGTAGCGGACGGAAAAATGAACGGAAGGGTCAGTCGCCTGTTGGTAACACCGTTGATCCGATCCCTGAAGAAGGTCTGCGGCCCCAACGACTTCCTGGATTACCTGGACAGTTACCGGTACCCACTGGCCGGGGAATTCTCGTTTCGCACGGATGTGATCAATGACCTGCGTATTCCCAGCGACTGGGGACTGGAGATCGGTGTGTTGTCGGAGATGAAGCGCAACTACGCCACCAACCGCCTGTGTCAGGTGGATATTGCCGATGTCTATGATCACAAGCATCAGGAGCTCTCACCGGAAGATGCCAGCAAGGGCCTGTCCAAAATGAGCATGGATATCGCCAAGGCCCTGTTCCGAAAGCTGGCGACCAACGGCGAGATTTTCTCCAATGAAAAATTCCGGACGATCAAGGCCACGTATTTCCGCATTGCCCTGGATTTCGTGGAGACCTACCAGAACGACGCCATTATTAACGGCCTGACGTTTGATCGCCACAAGGAGGAGAAGGCCGTGGAGCTGTTCGCCCAGAACGTAATGCGGGCGGGCGCCTATTTCCTTGATAACCCGATGGACACCCCTTTTATTCCCAGCTGGAACCGGGTAACAAGCGCCATTCCCGACATCAAGGAGCAGTTGCTGGAGGCGGTGGAACTGGATAATGAGGAATTCCGGCCATGACCCAGGCTCTGAAAGCGAAGCTGGTTTCCATGCTGGATGTCGTCTATCCAGAGCTGGACTGTGAATTTCTGGCCGAACAGTTGCTGACCACTATGGGTCTGGAGCCCAACCAGGCGCCGCCGCCTGCGCACCAGAATAACTGGGATGAATCGGATGTGGTGCTGATTACCTATGCCGACACGGTTCAGCGGGCGGAAGAAAAACCACTGCAGACATTGCATCGGTTCCTCGCGGATTGCCTGTCAGATTCAATTTCTTCAGTGCACATTCTGCCGTTTTTCCCCTACAGCTCCGACGACGGTTTCTCGGTCATGGATTATCTGGCCGTCAACGAGTCCCACGGAAACTGGGAGGATATCGAGGGCATCGCCCGGGATTACAAGCTGATGGCGGACCTGGTGATCAACCATATGTCGGCCCGCAGCCGCTGGTTCGAGAATTTCCGCAAACGGGTAGACCCGGGCAAGGATTATTTCTTCGAGGGCAATCCAAGGGATGATCTGAGTGCCGTTGTGCGGCCCCGAACCTCGCCACTGCTGAATCCGGTTCAGACCGATGATGGCGAGCGGTATGTCTGGTGCACCTTCAGTGAGGATCAGGTCGATCTGAATTTTGCCAACCCCAAGGTGCTCATCGAGTTCGCGGCGATCATCAGGCGCTATCTGGAGCGTGGCATCATCATCTTCCGGCTCGATGCCGTCGCCTTTCTCTGGAAAGAGCCGGGCACGCCCTGCATTCATCTGCAGCAAACCCATGAGCTGATCAAGATCCTGCGCCTGTTGATCGAGCACCACAGCCCGGATGCGGTGGTGATTACCGAGACCAACGTACCCAACCGCGAAAATCTCACCTATTTCGGCAACGCCAACGAAGCCCATGTAATCTATAACTTTTCCCTGCCGCCCCTGCTGATCAATACCCTGGTTACCGGTGACTGCAAGCACCTGAAAACCTGGCTGATGAGCATGCCGCCCGCGCAGATGGGCACCACCTATCTGAACTTTATTGCGTCCCACGATGGTGTGGGTATGCGGCCAACGGATGGTCTGCTGACGGAGGAAGAGAAGCAGCGGCTGATCAACACCATGGACTCGTTCGGCGGCAAGGTCTCGTACCGGCGCACGCCGGATGGCCGCGACCAGCCCTACGAAATCAACATCGCCCTTTACGATGCGCTGCAGGGCACGGCGGAGTCGGGCCGGGATCACTGGCAGTTGCAGCGCTTCGTCTGCGCCCATACCGTGATGCTGGCGCTTGAGGGGATTCCGGCCTTCTACATTCACAGTCTGCTGGCGACTGAGAACGATCTGGAACGGGTGGAGCACACCGGCCGGCTTCGATCCATTAACCGCAGCCAGTGGCAACTGGATACTCTGGAGCAGAAGCTCGCAGATCCCCTGAGCCATCACAGTAAGGCGTTCGAGGAGCTGAAACGGCTGATTGCCATCCGGCGTAAGCAACCTGCGTTTCACCCGAACGCCACCCAGTTCACCCTGCATCTCGGCCTGCAGCTGTTTGGTTTCTGGCGCCAGAGTATGCGCCGGGATCAGTCCATCTTCTGCATTCACAACATCAGTAACGAGGTACAGCAGGTAGCGCTGAGCGACATCAATCTCATCGGCACCGATCATTGGCTGGATCTGATTTCCGGTATGACTATTGATGATCTGTCTGGCTCGATCACCCTGAAACCTTATCAGAGTGTGTGGCTGTCCAACCTGGAAGTTACCGGCTGATCCTGTCTTTGCGCCATTTGTGCAATGCTCGGAAAACTTGGGGTATCCTGTGCCCATATGAGCAAGGCCGAGACGTCATACATGATCAAAGCAATCAAGGTAACCGGGGGCAATCTAAGCTGGGAGCCCTGGGAAGGACCGGGTGAACCGCCCGCAGACCACGTCGAAATCGAGGTTGTCTGGACAGCCATCAATCGTGCGGATCTCATGCAGCGCGCTGGCGTCTATCCCCCGCCTCCGGGAGCATCCGATATTCTCGGGCTGGAGGTCAGTGGTCGCATCGCTTCGGTCGGATCCGGCGTTACCCACCTCAAACCCGGTGATGAAGTCTGCGCCCTGCTGACCGGCGGGGGTTATGCGACTCGTGTGGTGGTACCCGCGGTGCAGGTTTTGCCCGTTCCCAAAGGGGTGTCGCTGGAGACAGCTGCGGCCATTCCCGAGGTTTTTGCTACCGCCTGGTTGAATCTGTATCACGAAGCAGCCTTGAAACCGGGCGAGCGTGTGCTCCTGCATGCGGGTGCCAGCGGCCTTGGCACTGCGGTAATTCAGCTCGCAACGGCCTTTGGCAATCCGGTCTTTGCGACCGCCGGTGATAAGGCCAAACTGGAGGTTTGTCGCAATCTGGGAGCCAGTGGCGTCTGGAACCGGAACGAAGGCTCCTTCGTTGATGCTGTTACAGCGTGGGGTGGCGTGGATATGGTTCTGGATCCGGTCGGTGGCAATTATATTGCCGAAGATCAGCGGGTTCTGAACGTCGATGGCCGCATTGTGCTCATCGGACTCATGGGGGGGCGTATGGCCGAGGTGGATCTGGGCATCATGCTGATCAAACGCCAGCGCCTGATCGGTTCCACCCTCCGTTCACGCACGGTCGAGGATAAGGGCGAGGTGATGCAGGCGCTCTACCGGCACGTCTGGCCACTGCTCGCAGCCGGCCAGATTGAACCTCTGATCGATAGCACCTGGCCGATAGAAGAGGTGGAAGAGGCGATGGCCTATGTGGCTGAGAACAGGAACACCGGCAAGGTGCTCCTGAAAATCTCGGACTGAATCACACAGACCACACGCGTCTCAGGTATTGCAGTCAGTCTGCAATGTGAACCAGCTGTTTACCGAAGTTCTGGCCTTTGAGCATGCCCTTAAAGGCATCAACGGCGTTGTCCAGCCCTTCGGCAACGGTTTCGCGGTATTTCAGTTCTCCGGAAGCAACCCGTGAGGCCAGGATGTCCGTGATTTCCTGATGCTGGTCCTGCCATTCGGTCACGAGGAAAAAACGATGCTCCGGCGCCGGATCAAGCGCCCCGAGCACGTGGAAGGGAGTTTCCACGCTGGCCATATCTTTTGCATTGTAGGCAGAGACAAAACCGCAGATGGGCACCCGGGCCCCCTCATTCAACAATGGGGCAACGCCGCGCGTAACGGCTCCACCCACGTTTTCAAAGTAGATGTCGATGCCGTCGGGGCAGGCCGCTTTGAGATCCGCTTCCAGGTTCCCCGCCTTGTAGTCGACGCAGGCGTCGAAGCCCAGCTCATTGACCACGAAATCGCACTTCTCAGTCCCACCGGCAACGCCAACCACCCGGCAACCCTCTGTTTTTGCGGTTTGGCCAACGACAGTGCCGACAGGGCCGGAGGCTGCCGAGACAACCACGGTTTCGCCGGCTTTCGGTTTGCCGACGTACATAAGGCCGCAATAACCGGTGCGCCCTGGCATGCCTGCAACGCCAAGGTAGGTTTGAAGGGGCACATTGTCCCGTTGCTGAATTTTGTAGACCATCGGCGCGTCCGCCGGGAAGGTGACGTATTCCTGCCAGCCGGAGTAGCAGGTAACCAGGTCGCCGACTTTCAGGTCGTCCGAGCGGGACTCAACAACACGTGCAACACTCTCGCCGACGATTGGCTCATCGATGCCAATGGGGTCCATGTAACCCTTGGCATCGTTCATGCGTGGACGCATGTAGGGGTCCAGTGAAAGCCAGAGCACTTGAGCAACAACTTCTCCCTCGTTAGGGGAACGGACAGGACGCTCTTCCAAAACGAGATCGCCTTGTTGGATTTCGCCCTGTGGGCGTTGTTTGAGCACGACGGCTCGGTTCTTGTATTCGCTCACTTGTTCTCTCCGGTTGCATAATGAAACCAGATTAGGGTGCAGCAGAATGGATTTCCGGTCAACCTCTCATCATGCCAACACAAGACTGGCCCCGGGGTTTCATTCTACGGCTTGATGGCTATAATCGGAGGCCTGCTCAGGACGAGCTTAAAAACCGATTGCTCTTCAAGGAATGAAGATATGCCCCAGGCAAGTGGATTGCAGTTTACCGCCCGTGTTGGCGGACTCCCCTCAGATTTATTTTCAGTGGTTGGCTTTAAACTGACCGAGCGCCTGTCCGAGGTGTTTCAGGGTCACCTTGAGCTGGCCAGCACCGACCCCTCCATTCAGGCTGCAGAGATTCTGGAGCAACCAGTAGATCTCGTTATCTGGCAGGACAGCATGCCTCTTCGGCGGTTTACCGGGGTGGTCAACGAATTCGTCCGAGGCGATGCCGGCCACCGGCGTACCCGCTATGAACTGATTATCCAGCCGCCGCTCTGGCGTCTTGGACTGATGCACAACAGCCGGATTTTCCAAACCCAGGGCACCGACACCATTGTGCGCACTCTCCTGGAAGAGCGCGGCATTATCGATTCGATCTTCGATCTGAAGCGCACGCCGGAGCAACGGGAATACTGTGTTCAGCACCGGGAAAGCGACCTGGCCTTTCTCGAACGCCTCGCGGCTGAAGAGGGTTGGCATTACCGCTATGAACAGGGGAGCGTGGACGGGGACACCCAGTCGGCGCTTATAATCGCCGACCATCATGGCGATGCTCCGAAACTGGAGCCGGCAGCATACAACGCCAAAGCAGGCGGCAGCACCCAGCGCCCGGCGGTGTATCGGTTCCGGTATGAAGAACGGGTGCGGGTGGCCTCTGTGGCAATGAAGGATTACACCTTCAGAAATCCCGCCTATGCCCTGATGCATGAGCATGCTTCTGGCGATCTGAAGCACCGGGAAGACTACCAGCACTACGACTACCCCGGCCGCTTCAAGGCCGACGCCAGTGGCCAGCCTTTTACCGAAGCCAGACTGCAATCCCTTCGCAATGACGCCAGCACCGCCTCCGGCGAGAGCAACCGCCCGGATTTCAGCCCCGGCGCGAAAGTGGAACTGACCGAGCACGATAGTGACAATCTCAATCGGGAGTGGCTGCTAACGTCTATCATCCACACCGGAACGCAGCCCCAGGCTCTGGAAGAGGAAGGCGGCAGCGAACCCACCACGTACCACAACCAGTTCAAGGCCATACCTGCAGATCTGACCTGGTGCCCGCAGACGCCACACCGCCCCCTGATGGACGGCCCACAAATCGCGATTGTCACCGGCCAGGAAGGCGAGGAGATTCACTGCGATGAACATGGGCGGGTAAAAGTCCGGTTCCCGTGGGATCGCTACTCGAAAAATAACGAACACAGCAGCGCCTGGCTGAGAGTCAGCCAGGGTTGGGCCGGCGGCCAGTATGGTTTTATGGCGCTACCGAGGATCGGCCACGAAGTGATTGTCTCCTTCCTGGACGGTGACCCGGACCAGCCGATCATCACCGGCCGAACCCATCACGTGACCAACACGCCACCCTATGGGCTGCCCGAGCACAAAACCCGCACCACCCTGAAAACGAAAACCCACAAGGGCGAGGGCAGTAACGAACTGCGGTTTGAGGACGAGGCCGATCAGGAACAGATCTACGTACACGCCCAGAAAGATCTGGACCTGCTTACCGAGAACAACCGCACGGAGGTGATTCGGAACTACAGTCATCGCACTGTGGAAAACCACGATTTCAGTCATGTGAAAGGCAACGAGCATCGCACAGTCGATGGCGAACAGCGGGAATCCATCGGAGGCGATTGCAGCCAGAACATAGGCGGCACATTCCACCAGAAATCCTCCCAGGGAACATTTAGCGAAGCGGGCACTGAAGTACACCACAAGGCGGGAACCAAAGTGGTGCTGGATGCCGGCGCTGAAATCACCATTTCGGCGGGTGGCAGTTTTTTGAAACTGGACCCAAGCGGCGTGACGCTATCCGGGCCTGGCATCAAGATCAATTCTGGTGGTTCGCCAGGCAGCGGTTCTGGACAGAGCGTGGTGATGGCGCAAATGCCAAGGGTTATTGAGGGTGATCAGCCCCACGAGCCCGAGCAGGAGGCACTGGCGGAAGTTGAACAACGGAAGAACGCTCCGGCCATCAATGTAGAATCCCAAGTTGCGGCACTCAGGAAGGGGAATGCAACCTGCCCGGTTTGTGAGGAGCAAAACTCATGAATCAGGATTCCTGGTCGTTGCGGGAGTCGCCCTTTACCCATGTTCCCTGGCCTGGCCATCAACCTGTTGGGCTTGTCCTGGATGGTGTTGCTATCCCCGAACTCGGTGAGCAAATCTACCAGTGGGCCGGCGGACAAACCATTAATGCAGAGTGCCTGTACGTTGCAACCCGCTGGGAGGCGGTTTCGGACTTGTCCCCCTGGCTTGTATGGCTCAGTGGGCCAGAAGACCCGGTGCTGGAAGGGTTCCTGGAGCAGGGGCCCAGGCAAGAGCAGGGTTACCTGCTGATTTCGGCCACAGACCATGCTAGCTGTGCCTGTTGGATGCGCTCCCACCTGCAGGTAGAAGTGGCGCCGGGCTGTGAAGAACTGGTGCGGATTGCCCATCCGGCACTGGCCGCCACGGTGATCGGGGGCAATTTGCCGCGTTTCCCCACCAGGGCCGTGGACCGGTTGATTGTTCCGGATTGTATCAGCGAGCAGTGGCACCTTGTCGAGCCCCCGGCTGTTCAGTCTGGCGACATAGGTGACCAACCCGAAAAAATGATGGCCTCGCGGGACTTGAAGGGCGCTTTCGATGCCTTCAATCGGCGCAAAGGCGCACTGCACATATGGAACAACCTGCATGAGTCGGTGCGCAACCAGTTGGGTGGTCCTGATTTGAGGGATGCCTACCCGGCACTCGGCAGAATACTGGAAGAGGCCCTTGGCAACGGATGCAACAACTTGCGGGAGGTTATGCAATTCCTGTTCGTAACCTTGCCACCACAAGCCGATAGCAATGCCGTGACGGAAACGGCGCCTCCATTGAATCAAGGATGAACAATGACACGGATACAACGCCCCACTGACGACCGGGCAAGCAACGATCTTTTGTGCTGGGAACAACCAGGCACCCCCATTGATGAACCCGCTTCATGCCCGCTGCTGAGAACCGTGAACCTGCTGCCTATTCGGTACGGCAGGGTAGAAGTTGCGCCCGCCGATACAGACCCGGGGTACCCCTACTCACTGACCTCCCGCCCGCTTGGCTACCGCCTTCTTAGGTATGGCTATCTTTATGTATTGGACGCAGATACCGGGGAGCTCCACGAGTACCTGCATGAAAATGGTGAACTGACGGGCCACAACGGTGGCAAGCTGGAATACCCGAAGCAGCACACCCTCTACGTTTGCTTCGCCGATGTGCCCCTCACCGAACGCAAGAAAGCTCAGATACTTGACAGCCAGGAGGAGCGTGCGCACTTCATGCAGGAAATCGACCTGGCCAGTGCCTCGCCGGTCAGCGGCGGTGAGCACCTGCTGACGCCTGAACAGGCCAAACAATGGGTGGCTGAATTTGGCGAAGACTATACGCCGGATGCCCCCGAAAACGGCCACGCCCAGGAAAGCGAGCCCTATCACTGGGAGAATCAGCCCTATTACCACAAGAGCCGATTTGGCAAGTTGATCAAGCAGCAGGCCGTGGAAGACCCGGACAATTGCCTGTGCCTGGTGCTGAGGGACGACGTGGGCGTGATGCTGGACCTGGCTCAGCAGCAGGATGATGTGGTGGGCTGGATCGGCGACTGGGCGGAAGGTGGTGACGAGCCGGGGCACACCGAGCGGGACTATATGCTGGGTGCTTGGATAGAGTCCATGACACTGATCAACGATCACGCTCTGGAGACGGCTGGCGAAAGACCGGGAGGCGAACCTTTCCAGTCGCTGTACGAGAGTACCGACGATGCACAACGCCAGTCCATCTACGACTACCTGGAGGTGCGAAGGGATTACCGTGGCCCGCAACCGATGGGCCCCGAAACCTACCTGCGCGAGCACCACGGGGATAATCCCCTGGTCCGGGCACAATTGGCCATGATTGATGCCCTGGGGCAGGCGAACTACGATCAGCACCGGGACACCATCAATCAGCTCAACCTGCAGAACTATTACCAGCTTAACGGGGCCAAACTGGGCCAGCGCGGCATCAATGAACTGATCGACCGCCCCCGTATGGATGCCTTCATGGCGGCGCAGCGGGCCAAGCTGGCACGGTGGCAAGGGTTGCTGGCGGACATCACCGATGACCGGGCCACCCTGTTGTGTGATTCCCGCTTCCACCAGGCCGCCTGGTATTTCGACGTGGCGGATGAGAAGCAACTGGAGGCGGCCCTGGACCTGAACTATGCCTGCGTGAAGGATCTTTGCCGCACCGACGAGGCGGCGGAAAAGGTACTGGCCTGGCTGGAGGAGAATCCCCAGTACAGTCACCCCTTGTTCCACACCTTGCCCAAGGCCGCCCAGGCGCCGGATGCAGAGCCATCGACCACCTACTTTGGTATCGCAGGGGCCGGCTACAGCCTGGTGACCAGGGCCGCCGAGTGGGCGCGGCGCCTGGCCGAGGCGGAGGCCGGACACCTGCCGGACCTTGAGTTACGCTCCCATGAAATCCAGGCAAAGGCAGCCGCCATTGGCGACACCCTGGCACCGGCGGTGTCAAAAGGTATCGCCCGGGCTATGGAACAGCTTTACCAAGGCATTGAGGCAAACCGGATACCGCCCCTGGACGACCTGTTCCGGGACCTGCCGTATTTTTTCAAGGGCAAGATGCTCAAGGTCATCCAAGCCGGTGAGGTAGAGTTCCGCGTTGCCTCGGAACCGGAGCTGGCCACCTTCCGCCAGAACCTGGAACAACTGCTGTCGCTGAACGAGCGGCTGGAATCCCTGGCCCACGACCACGACGTGGCCAAGGCCACCCACGGCCACAAATCCGAGCGGGCGCAAAGCATCGTCAACGAGTTCAAGGCCACCCGGGAGGAACAGCGGGCCCTGGGCCGGCGTCTGGCCGGCGCCCTCAGCCCGGTGGAGGAAACCAATACCGGCCTGCGGCTCGAGCCCGCAACCACGGGCAGGGCGGGTATCTCCCTGCTGCTGCCTGCCGCGGGCCAGCAGCAGATGGGCACACTGATGGGGCACCTCCGCCAGGGCCTGACCTCTGCGCCACGGGTGAACCTGCTGGGGGATGGGCTGGGTGTGATGGTGTTTGCGGCGCAGTTGGTGAACTTTTTTCACGCTGTTTCCGAAGTGAAAGCTCAGTCACCAGACGCCAGGAGCTATGGCAAACTTATCGAAAGTCTGTCTGCTACATCCGGCGCCGGTTTCCTGGCCGCCCAAAGCCTGGCGGACACCGCTCTGTCCTCCAGGGCCCAGACCCTGGCAAACTCTTGGCAGCGCAGCGCCGTGCAGTCGGTCCATATCCAGATGGGCCGCTTGCATGTTGGGTTGGGAATATTTGCATACGGCGCGGGTGCTATCAGCGCCGCCATCGGCACCTACAAGCATGCCAGCAACTGGCTGGAAGCCGTACGGACCGGTAATGCGCAGGCGCAATTGGGGGCGACCCTTGGCATGGTGGGCAGCGGCGGGCTGACGGCGACAAATCTATATGGCCTAAACCAGACACGAATAGCTGCGATGGAGGTATGGCGAGCCGCCGACAAGGCAGGTGCCTGGGCCACCGCAGGCACCCGTCTGTCCAGCCTGTTCGTCCGCCTGAACATTGCCGGGCTGGCGTTTACCATGCTCGAGCTGGGGGGCACCTGGCTGTACAACCGCTACAATTTGAGCGAGCGGGATCAGTGGCTGCAGACCACCCCCTGGTCGCGGGAACCCGGCCAGATCCACAACGGATCGCTGGAGGAGTACGAGCAGGCCTTCGCCCAGCTCGGCAACAGCCTGTCCCTGGAGAAGGTCCCGGCGGAAGAGCAAGACGGTAAGGACCAACTGGTGCTGAACTGCCATGCTCTGACGGCGGCGGGGTTGATAGAGCCCCTGGACCAGCCGGCGCCCCGGCGAGTGTGGCTCAGTGCCTGGCGCATCCGGCCAGAACGCTCGGGCTGGTTCCGTGACACCCCGGAAACCTGGGTGCGCTGTTCCCATGATATCCTGACGAGCCTGGCCATCCGGGAAGGGGGCGGGCATCTGCAACTGGCGTTCTCGCCCCCGGACCACAGCAAGAGCGATCCGTATCCCGAAACCCGTGACCTGGCGCTGATGGTCCGGCTGGACACCCACCATTCGGAGGACCGCTACACCCAGGAGGTGTACATGCTCAAGGTAACGCCTGACAGTGACTGGCCGGTGACGCCTGTCCAGGAACCTCCCCAGGATAACGAAGGCAGGACCTTCTGGTACCAGGTACGCAATCCCTTTATGGAACTGGATATCTTCGAATGACACAGGAAACGCCCAAGGCGGATATAGCGAACGCCCCCAGGGCCGGGCGAAGTGACAAGTTCCCCAGCGGAACGGTGACGTACCTGTCACCGTTGCCCCTGCCCACTGGTTTGCCGCCCACGGACCACGGGCACGCAGTGGGTGAGGTGAACGAACGCTATCTGGACTTCGGGGTGGGGTTGCCTTCGGTGTTTGGCTGGCAGGTGACTCTTGGCGGCCCTTTTGGCTTATTCGTTATGGTGGCCATGGTTTTTCCGGCGATTGCCTTTTTAATGCTTTACTGGCTCGGCAATGGTCTGCCCGATGCCATTCATGCTTTTTGGGGAGTGATAGAGATCAGCTTCTGGATTGGCTTTTGGGGAGGGGGAGGTTTAATGCTTTGGTGGCTAGTTGCGTCCGTAATAGAACTCAAGAAAAAATCCCAGGTCATCCCCACCCGCTTCAACCGCCAGCGCCGCGAGGTGTGCTTCGTGCCCAATGGTCACCGGGAGCCCATTTTCGTACCCTGGGAGGAACTGGTGGCCTGGGTGACCGAGGCCCAGGGGGTGACCGAGTACGGTGTACAGCGCCAGTACGGCTTCGGTGTAGGCTTTCTCCACCCACAAACCGGCGAGAAGTACAGCTTGGAATTCCAGACTTACGGTTTGCCCCAGGCCATCAGCAACTGGGAGGCCATCCGGGCCTACATGGAGTACGAAGTCCACACCCTGAAAGAGATCCAGGATCCATTGGAACTTCAGGGCCCGGATGATCCGCCCTGGGAGGGCGTCCATGTTTTCCGCAATGCCCGCAAACGTCTTCATGAGGAATACCGGGAAGGCAAACGGGGAGTGCACTACCTGACCGGCTGGTACCTGTACCACCTGATGACCTTTTGGACCCTGCCCAACCGACTGGTGGAGTGGGAAGTCAGGAAGATCAAACGCATGACCCGAAAAACGCTGCCCAGGGACATGGCGGAGTGGTCTGAACCGTTATCTGAGAGCGAGTGGGCCAAGCCCAGCGAGACCTTCAAGCGCTTAAGCCAGAAGGTTCTTGAGAAGCAAAAGGCCCGTCCGGGGCGGTTGCCCTATGAAGTCTTTGCGGAAGTGTATGCCGAGGAGGACCGTCTGCCGCTGGCATCAACCAATTGATGAAGTAGTAAAGCCATTTCAAGGAGGAAATGATGACAAACATTGTAAACGCAAACCGCACAGGCTTTATGGCGTCATTCAGCTGTCACAAGCCGAGCTTGATCAGCTTGGAAGATCGGAAACCCTAGTCTGCAGTCAATGCCAGACGATGGACGGTCTCTCATGAACTCAAAAAGTACTCAGTTCGAACAGCCTCTACACGCGGGGCGTTCCGAGCCTTTCCCGAGTGGCCGGCTGACTCTTTTATCCCCCAAACCCCTGCCAACCGGCCTGCCGCCGGTGGATCATGGCCATGCGGTGGGGGAAGTGAATGACGGATACCTGGACTTTTTGGGCAGGGGCGACATCGGTGTTCGGTTGGCAAATGACGTTAGGTGGCTCTTTGGGCTTGTTCACACTCTCCCTTCCGTGCTGGCAGGCTTATTCCAAATTAAAGAACGTAACGCCCGCCCGTTTAACCGCCAACGCCGCGAGGTGTGTTTCGTGCCGGAGGGGCAGAAAGAGCCGATCATCGTTCCCCGGGAAATGCGGATCAGCCTCTCTAATAAGGATTTTGATGCCGCGACTGAGTATGGACTTCCCTCATTCATTCACTTGTTGCTGCTTTTTTTGTTGGTACCAGCTTGGTTGTTATTTTCATTCTGGATTATTCCCCCTTCAACCAACTGGATAATGAGCACCGGAATAAGCTTCCTCCTCAAACCCTTCGAAAACACCATTAACAAAAGACTGGATTCCACCCTTGAAGACGGCTGTAGCGAATTCAACCGCGTTGATGGTCAGGTTCGTATTGCCCTGTGTCGGGGGCGTTTTTTCGAGGCGCCTTTCGCGGAGTTTGATGCTTATGTGGAACGTGTTGTCCAGCACGGCGGTATCTTTTACCGGTTGATGCTGGTGCACCGTTACACTCAGAAAACCTTTAACAAAACAGGCTTCAGTACCATTGAGTCGGAAAAGTCAGAAGTGTTGGCGTTGTGGGATATGTTGCAACGCTACATGGATGTGACCCAGCCACTGCCGGATACACCGCGACTAGAGCCCTTCCGTCATCTGGACCCGGTAACAGCTGAGCATGACAGAAAGACCGGGCGGAACCCGAGGTATTGGCGGGACCTGGATCTTGAATCCTGGAAGGACGGGGAAGGCTGGACAGAGGTCCACCAGCGCCAGAGCAGGTTTCCTTGGGGAAGCCGAACCTGCAAGCTTACGCCGCAATTGGGCAAGATCTCGATGGAGGAGTATCGGAAGCTGCGACCGCCCGGTGCGTGGCCAATCTAAAGCCGGGTTGATGAACAAAACCTCAATTGTTGCATAATGCAACGCATGTGGTAGCCTGTTACAAGCGTTAAGCAATACCTCAGGAGGCCACCATGACAACCGCTGTCCGTCTCGACGACACTCTGGTCCGCCACGCCGCCGCAGAGGGCGCGGTTCATCGGCGTTCGACACCCAAGCAGATTGAGTACTGGGCCGAGATAGGCCGTGCCGTTGCCGGGGACGTGAGTGCGGAAGATCTGATTGCTATTCTGCAGGGTATCCGCCAGGTGCGGGTTGAACCGGTGGTGGCTGAGTCTGTTTCCAGTGATGACCTCTGGGCTGAAGTAGATCAGGCCCGGGAAAGCGGTAATCTGGGGCGCTCGATTGCCAGAGGTCGTACGGTGTATCAGGCGTCTGGAGAAAAGCCCGGCTATCTGGAGGCGATTTATCCGGATGGCACTCGGGAAGTCGGTCAGTTTCGCAACGGGCGTTTTGAAGCACTGAGTGACCGTGACAACGCAGCCTGAACTCTGGCTGCTGGTTGGCGGCAACGGTGCCGGCAAGACCACATTCTATGAGCGGTTCCTGGCCCGCCGGAAGATTCCTCTGGTGAATGCCGATAACATCGCCCGCAGTGTGTGGCCTGACGCGCCCGAGAAACACAGTTATGAGGCGGCGCTGATTGCTGAACAGGAACGGTTCCGACTGCTTAAGGAGCGCCAGAGTTTCTGTTTCGAAACTGTCTTTTCTCATTCCTCGAAGGTGGATTTTGTCGGGGCTGCCAAGGCTGCCGGATTTCGCATTCGGCTGTTTTATTTCCACCTCGAATTCGCTGCGTTGAACAAGGCTCGGGTGGCTTCCCGGGTAAGATCCGGCGGCCATCATGTGCCCGAGGCCAAGGTTGAGTCCAGAATTCCAAGGACCCTTGCCAATCTTCGCGAATGTATCGGGCTGGCGGACGAACTGCACCTCGTTGATAACTCCAGTCTCGATCAACCCTACGTGCGCATTGCGGTCTGGGAGGCGGGGCAGTGGCGTACCTGTCAGGAGGTCTTGCCTCAGTGGGCAACCGACCTTATTGATAACTGAAAGACGGCTATGGCCAGCTGTCCGGCACCACGAAAAAGCGGTTGGTTTCCTGCCAGAGGCCGCTGATGGAGTCCTCCTCGAGTTTCGCGAACAGGAGCGGGATGTTGTAGCGCTCGATGGTGTTCAATGCAGCAGTTACTGCATTGGGGGCCGGTGGCTCGCTTTGACGCCACGGGCCGATCCAGTGGGGTTTGTTCAATACCACCCAGCCGGGGAGGTCCGATGTCTCAATCTGTGAGAGATAGCGCCACTGGCCGCGCAGGTGACTGGCTGGCACGGACTCAGGAGCGATCACCTGTGTTCCTGCCGGGTAAAACAGGTACCCCGGCATGAAAATCCGGGGAATGACAGGCTCTGCGATTCCAGCGTCTGCCAGCAACGCCCGGGCCTCGGGCAACGCGGTTCTCTGGCTTTGCATGCGCAGCATCCGGTCTGTTTTCAGATCGAGCCGGTCTTTGGCATTCGGGCCATACCACAGAGTTCTCCCGCTTTGCTCCGGAACTCCCAGATAGTATTTGATGGCAATTTCGTGGTGCTCGATTCGATCTTCTGACCGATTATGCACCACGAAATCCAGCTCGCCCATGGTTCGGCCGTGGGACTGGATTTGTCGATTTTGAAGCAGAACATCCCAGCCCAGAAGGTCTTCCAGTAATACGCGGTAAAGCTGCTCGAAATAGAAGCCGAGCCGCTTCTGGGGTGTCTCTCTGAGCAGCGCAGGCGCTATTTCCGGCTTTTCATCCCAGGCCTGAAGTTGTTCTGTAATACCGTCAGGGAGATAACTGGCCGGCTCAAACGTCAGTGGTGACTGCAGCAGCTGGGGCGCCCGGCATAGCCAGGCAAGGTGCCTGATCGCCGGCGTGGTCAGTTGTCGAGTTGAGTAGGGGGTTGTTTTTGCATCCATATGGCCAGAATACCGTAAACTGTCCGCAAGGCACGATGATCAATACAGTTCTGAAGGAGGCTTCATGCAATATCTTCACACCATGATCCGGGTGAGCAACCTGGACGAGACACTCCATTTCTTTTGCGATCTGCTGGGAATGGTTGAGATCAATCGCAAGAGCAGCGACAAAGGCCGATTCACCCTGGTATTTCTGGCTGCACCGGAAGACGAAGCCCGTGCCCGTGAAGACCGGGCGCCGATGATCGAGCTCACTTACAACTGGGATCCGGAAGAGTATACCGGCGGGCGTAATTTTGGCCATCTGGCCTACCGGGTGGATGACATTTATGCCCTTTGTGAGCATCTCAAAGTCAATGGGGTAACGATTAATCGTCCGCCCCGTGACGGCCATATGGCCTTTATCCGCACGCCGGATAACATCTCGATTGAGCTTCTGCAGAAAGGCGAGGCGCTGCCACCGAAGGAACCCTGGGCCAGCATGGAAAACACTGGCACCTGGTAAGCCCGCAGGCGGGGCACCGCAAGGGGCTTGAGCGTGATACAATAAGGCTCCGCAACATAGCTTTCGCATCAGGATGATGCACTCAGAACATGGAGAAGTTTGATGGACGATTGGCAAGGATGCCTGGATCCCCAGTGCCAGACCGCTTTATTACGAGCCCGGGAAAGCGTTGAACGCCGTGGTGGCTCGGTGATTACCGTTGAAGACTACCTGCTTGCGCTGCTGGACTCCGCACCCGCTATAGCCCGCTTTCTGCGCGGCTGCGGCGTGGATATGGATGAACTCACCCGCACCATTCAATGCGAACAACCGATCGTGACGGAAGTGGGCGGCGAAGGGCAATTATCTTCCCAATTGATGTACTGGTTCGCGGCGGCCCGGGAAACCAACGATTCGCCATGGCTCGGATGGTCTCAACTGTTGGGGGCGCTGGTTCGCCACGCGGAGCGGCTGCAGGAAAAAGCCTATGTGGCGGTTTTTGAGTTGGTCCCACGCTGGCCCGATTCGTCCGGGGAGCGGGAGCCGGCGCCGATTGATAACTTCCAGAGAGCGCCCGTGGTAGTGACGGATTCCGCATGGGTTGAGCTGGCTGAGGATGTCGCGATCGGTCTGGCGGCGTCGCCGTCAGCCATGATCTGGGTCCGTGGCGAGCGTGGAGCGGGCAAGACCGCCTGGCTGCAATCGCTGCTTCCGGTACTGGAGCAGGATTACGTTGAGTTGGATCTCAGGCGTGAAGCGGAGATCATGGCCAGTGATCTTCCGGTTCTTCCGGCGCTTTCATCGGAGGGCGGTCCGGGAGAGGAAGGGCCACGCTGGCCGGTACTGGTACTGGACAATATCTCGCCAGCGGACCTGATTGCGCTGATGGATCTTCCTGATGGGCTGGCGTCAGCGCTGGTACTTCAATGGGCAGGTCCAATACTTCTGCTGGGGCCTGAAGAGCCTCGCGAAAGCAGTGCCGCCCTGGCGCTGCAGCATCGTCTGGGCCGCACCCTCGACACCTTTGATATGCCGGTTTCAAGCGTGGTTCAGCGTCAGGCCATTCTGACAGCCCACCAGGCCGCCATCGAGAAGCAGTGGAATGTGCAGGTGCCTCGGTCGGCGATCCGGTTTGCTGCTTCTCGCCGGAGCCGGTGCGTGAGCACGCCGGGCGGAATGCTGCAGTGGCTGGAACGGGCGGCCGCCCGGCTGAACCTCGTTGCCCGCAGAGGCCCGGCCGAGGCGGTGGCCCTGGCTGGACAGGCTGATACTCTGAGGCGTCAGTCCCTGGTTGCCCTGGCGCGGAAAGAGCCGATCGACGACATCGAGGCTTCGCTTGGTGAAATTCAGCTTCATCGTGTGGCTGCAGAGGTTGCCTGGCATGAGCGTAAAGCCGCCGGCAAGCTCCGGCAGCTGAGCACTGAAGATTTGCGGCAGGAACTGGAACGCTGGGTTGCAGCGCGGCCCGGGCCGGTTCACTATGTGCGGCATTGCAATAATCAGGATGGAGATTCAGCGGGTGCAGGATCTGGAAATTTACATTCGTGATCTGGAGCCGGGGGCGGTTTCCGGGTGGCTTGAGAACCACCTTGAAGAACTGGAACTGGATGACGTTGAGGTAACAGGCGTGATCAAGGGCTTTGCCCGCTTCGAGGGCGAGAGACTGCGGATATCGCTTTATCCGGGGGCATTTGGCAAACGTTTCACCTCATTGGTCATTGAGGGGCCAAAGGTGCCCTGGAACAGCGACCTCGACTGCGCGCGCAGTGCCTGGCGTGCCATGGGTGCCGAGATCCGTTGCAGCCCGGGAGACTGGAAAGAGGGCGAGCCGGTAGAGGATGAAAAGTGGTGGCGCCTGGACCACCGGGGCGAACAACAGGTCGTCTGGAACTGAAAGAGGCAGCCCGTGGGCTGCCTCTTTGCTTTCAGTGGACGACTCAGTCGCTCAGGATGGACACGTTGTCGGCCTGAAGACCTTTGTCTGCTTCCACAACATTGAAGCGAACCAGTTGACCCTGGCGCAGAACCCGGCGACCGCGGCCGCGGATTGCACGAAAGTGTACGAAAACCTCGTCGCCACTATCGCGCACAATAAAGCCAAAGCCTTTCTTCACGTTGAACCACTTGACGGTGCCTTCTTCATTGCCCTCAGGGCTGCTTTCGTCATAGCCATCATCATCGTCATCGTTGTTTTGGCTGGGTGCACGGTTGCTCGGCCGGGATGTGCTTTGCTTTTCGGCCGGTTTCTTGACGGATAACGCAATGGCCAGGAAGCCCGCAATGCCGAAAACGATCAGCGAGATAATGTAGGCGGCGATGCCACGAGTGCTACCCAGGGCCTCTACAAGTTGGCCTGCAGCGATCAGGCGAAGTGGCTCGGGTGTGAACGACAGCAGCAGGGCAAGCACCAAAGGCGCGGGGATGGCGATCAGGAGAGCAAAAAGGATCGCTTTGGATGGATTACGCATTGACTGAAATTTCTCCATTCTTGTAACGCTAACGATAAAAACCGGATATCGGGTAAAATCGCACATCCGGCCGGTGAAAACCGCCAGTTCCCCGGAAAACGGGAGCGCTGACGGGCAAAAGCGGCATGATACCAGATTATCCCGAGCGCTGACCAAGCAACGGGGTAAGCAGTGTCATCGATCACATTCTTGATAGATCCACCCAGGGAGTGCCAATACCCAATGAGCCAGAACGATCTGGAAACCCGACTGGATGAGCTGGAGACACGGCTGGCCTTTCAGGACGACGTTATCAATACCCTGAGTGAGCAGGTGGCCAGGCAGGAAATGGACATCCGGGAATTGTGGGAGGCCAAACGGTTGCTGCACAAACAGCTCAAGGATGTTTCACCGTCCAATATCAAGTCGGAGCAGGACGAAACACCTCCCCCTCATTATTGAAAGTGGCGCATTAAAAAGGGATCAGATGAAGGTTTCATCTGATCCCTTTTCGTTGGATTCCGGCTCCTGCTTTTATGCCAGCAGTTCGATCAGAATCTGTTCGTAGATTTCAGACAGGGTATTCAAATCTTCGGCCTTTACGCACTCATCCACTTTGTGAATCGTCGCATTGATGGGGCCAAGTTCGACCACCTGCGCGCCGGTAGGTGCAATGAAGCGACCATCCGAGGTGCCGCCGGAGGTTGAAAGTTCGGTTTCCCGGCCTGTCACCGTGCGAATGGCGCTCTGGCTGGCAGACACGAGTGCGCCCTTGTCCGTCAGGAACGGACGGCCACTGAGGTGCCACTGCAGATCGTATTTCAGGTTGTGGCGGTCCAGGATGGCTACCACCCGTTCCTCCAGACTTTCTGCAGTGTTTTCCGTGCAGTAGCGGAAGTTGAAGTGCACCAGGCATTCACCGGGAATAATGTTGCTGCCCGTACCGGCCTCCAGCTTAGTAATCTGGAAGGTGGTTGGCGGGAAAAAGTCGTTGCCGTTATCCCAGAATTCCTTTGCCAGCGCATCCAGGGCAGGCGCAACCAGGTGAACCGGGTTCTCGGCCAGGTGCGGATAGGCTACGTGGCCCTGAACCCCATGCACGGTCAGGTAACCATGCAGAGAGCCCCGTCGACCATTCTTGATCACATCACCCACTTCTCGGGTGCTGGACGGCTCGCCAATCAGACACCAGTCGATCTTTTCGTTCCTGGCTTCGAGAGTTTCCACCACTTTGACCGTACCGTGTTGGGCTGGCCCCTCTTCGTCACTGGTAATCAGCAGGGCTATGGAACCCCGATGGTCCGGGTAGCTTGCAACGAAGCGCTCGCATGCGGTTACGAAGGCTGCCAGGCTGCCCTTCATGTCCGCGGCGCCACGGCCGAGGAGGTAGCCATCCCTGATCACGGGATCAAAGGGTGGGTGCGACCAGTTCTTTTCCGGCCCGGTTGGTACCACATCGGTATGGCCGGCAAAGGCCAGCACCGGCCCCTCGGAGCCCTTTCGGGCCCAGAGGTTATCGGTATCGCCAAAGCGCAGGTTCTCGCCGGTGAAGCCCAGAGGCGCAAGGCGCGACATCATCAGTTCCTGACAGCCGGCATCGTCTGGCGTGACAGACTGCCGGCGGATCAGATCAACGGCAAGTTCGAGGGTCGGGGAATCAGTTGTTTGCATGCAGCTCTTCATTCAGCTCGATGGCAGACTTGTTGGTTTTGCACTCCACCGCGCCAGTCTGGCTGTTACGGCGGAAAAGCAGGTCTGTCTGGTTGGCCAGATCGCGGGCCTTGATCACCTCAACCAGCTCGTTGTTGTCGTCGAGCAGCGCAACCTTGGTGCCGGCTGTGATGTACAGCCCGGCCTCGACCTTGCAACGGTCGCCCAGCGGGATGCCGATACCGGCGTTGGCGCCGATCAGGCAGTTCTCGCCAACGGCAATGATGATGTTGCCTCCACCGGAAAGGGTGCCCATGGTGGAGCATCCACCGCCCAGATCAGACCCCTTGCCAACCATGACGCCGGCGGAAATACGGCCCTCGATCATGCTGGTGCCTTCGGTGCCGGCGTTGAAGTTGATAAACCCTTCGTGCATGACCGTGGTGCCTTCACCCACATAGGCGCCAAGGCGAACCCGGGCGGTATCGGCAATGCGGACACCTTTCGGTACCACGTAATCGGTCATCTGCGGGAATTTATCCACGGATTTGACTTCCAGTGTGCGGCCTTCCAGGCGAGCCTGAAGCTGGCGGTCGGACAGTTCGTTCAGATCGATCGCGCCTTCGCTGGTCCATGCCAGATTCGGCAGCAGGCCAAAAATGCCGTCCAGCTTCAATCCGCGAGGTTTGGCCATGCGATGAGAAATCAGGTGAAGCTTGAGGTAAACCTCCGGGGTGCTGGACGCGGTGTCATCTGTTTCGAGTACTGTGACAACCACCGGGCGCTTGCTGGCGGCTGCTTTGTCCGCCAGTGATGCCTGGCCTGTCTGGCCGATCTGACGCAAGGCGTTGGCGAGCTGGCTGAGCTGCTCGGCGGTCGCGCTGATCGCCTGGTTACCACCCTTGTAATCAAGGGCGTTGGAGATGACGTCCATCAGGGTGTTATCGGGTGTCATGACCGGCTGCTGGTAAAACACTTCCAGCCACTCGCCCTGGTTGTTCTGGGTGCCGATACCGATACCGAATGCAAAGCTCATCTGATGGTTGCTCCTGTTATGAATGTGGGGCCAGGGCAATGCCTGAAGACCCCTGAAATTAAAGTTTGGATCTGGTTTGCCCGAGATTCAGGCCAGCCATGCGGACCATTCGTCTGCACTGAAACCTACGCGCACATCACCGCCGTTTTCGACAACGGGACGCTTAATAATGGATGGGTTCTCCAGCATGATCTCGTGAGCGCTTTGGGCGTCAATGGTATCACGAACGTCCTCCGGAAGTTTGCGCCAGGTGGTGCCACGGCGGTTCAGCAGGGTTTCCCATCCGACCGCGTGTTCCCAGCGGAACAGCAAATCACTCTGCAGGCCATCCTTCTTGAAGTCGTGGAATTCGTAGTCGATACCTTGTTCGTCCAGCCACTTCCGGGCCTTCTTTACGGTGTCGCAGTTTTTGATGCCGTACAGTTTCATGGCTTGTTCGCCTTAACAAATTCAACAATGCGTTCCGCTGCCTCTACGCACTCTTCCAGCGGGGCGACCAGGGCCATCCGGACACGGTTTTCTCCGGGATTATGGCCATCCACGGTTCGGGAAAGATATCGCCCAGGCAACACGTGCACGTTCTGTTGTGCCGAGAGCTCCCGGGCAAACGTTTCATCGTCCATCGGAGTTATCGGCCACAGGTAAAACCCGGCATCCGGAAAATCAACATCCATAACTTCCCGGAGGATGGGGACCACTGCCTCAAATTTGGCGCGGTACGCTGCACGATTCTCCCGAACGTGGTCTTCGTCGCTCCAGGCGGCGATGCTCGCCAGCTGATTGTGGATGGGCATGGCGCAGCCGTGATAGGTGCGGTACTTCAGGTAGCCGTCAAGAATGCTGGCATCCCCGGCTACGAAACCCGATCGCAGGCCGGGCAGGTTGCTGCGTTTGGACAGGCTGTGGAACACCACGCAGCGGGCGTAGTCATCCCGGCCAATGGCGGCGCAGGTTTGCAGGAGGCCTTCCGGCGCGTTGCCTTCCTCCGGATAGAGTTCGGAGTAGCATTCGTCGGAAGCAACGATAAAGTCGTGTTTGTCGGCCAGGGCTATCACCCTGGTCAGCGCCTCCCGGGAGATAACAGCACCACTGGGATTGCCCGGGGAGCACAGAAACAGTATCTGGCATTCTTGCCAGATGGATTCGGGCACTGAATCAAAATCGGGAATGAAGCCATTTGAGCCATCGCAGGGGAGGTATACGGGCGTCGCGCCTGCAAGGAGGGCGGCTCCCTCGTAAACCTGATAAAACGGATTGGGGCTGACTACGGTGGCAGGCTTGGTGGCATCCACGACAGCCTGAACCAGGGAAAAGATGGCTTCACGTGTGCCGTTTACCGGCACGATGTTGTTCGCCGCGCTGAGGCTGCCGGCCTTCAGATTGAATCGGCGGGTTGCCCAGCCACTGATGGCCTCGCGGAGTTCATCCGTACCCCGGGTGGTGGGGTAATTGGCAAGCTTGTCCAGATTGTTCGCAATGACCTGTTTGACGAAATCGGGCGACGGGTGCTTCGGCTCTCCAATCCCCAGGGAAATCGGCCGGAGATGATCGGGCACGCTGATGCCTGCCTTTAGTTTGGCAAGCTTTTCAAAAGGGTAGGGGTGAAGTCTGTCGAGGTTCGGATTCATTGAATGTCGTCCAGCATTTTACAGAGATCTTGCTGCAGGGCCTGGCATACCGCCGGCTCCCGGATGGGCTCGCCGTGTTCGTCCGTCACGAAGAAAACGTCCTCCACGCGCTCGCCCAGGGTGGCAATCTTGGCGTTGCTCAGGCGTACCCGGTGCTCCAGCAGCACCTGGCCGATGCGGGCCAGAAGCCCCGGGCGGTCGGGCGTGATCACTTCCATTACGGTGCGCTGGTTGATGGTGTCATTCGAGAACGTCACTTCCGTCGGGAAAGCGAAATGCTTGAGCTGGCGTGGCGTGCGCCGGTGGATGATGTCCGGATAGTCATCCGGGTCGTCCAGTTCTTCGATCAGGCGCAAACGCACCCGTTCTTTTCTCGCAGGGTCGATGCCCAGAGGCTGTCCCTTCTCATCAAGTACCACATAGGAACTGATCGAGTAGGGCCCCTCGCTTGAGCTGATGCGCGCGTCCACGATGTTCAGGTTCAGCTGTTCGAGGACCGCCGTTGTCGCAGCGAACAGGGCAACCCGGTCCTTCATGTAGATAATGATCTGGGAGTATCCGTCCGTCGGGCCGCCCCGCGTGTCTCGAATCAGCACCAGCGGGTCCGTATTGTCGCCGTGTCTGATGATGGCAGCAGTCTGCCAGGCGATGTCCACGGTCGAGTCCTGGAGGAAATAGTCTTCGTCCACGGTGTCCCAGATGGCGTCGATCTGTTCATCGGTCATGTTCTGGGCATGCAGGATTTCCCGGGCTTCCGACTGGGTAGCGCGAACCCATTCCTGTCGGTCGATGGGCGTTTCAGTGCCCCGACGCAAAGCCCGTTTGGCCTCGATATAGAGTTGGCGCAACAGCGAGGCCCGCCACGTGTTCCATAGCTTGGGATTGGTAGCGCTGATGTCGCATACGGTTAGAACGTACAGGTAATCCAGGTGCGCCTGGCTCGGCACTGCCCTGGCAAATCCGTGGATAATGTCCGGGTCGGAGATGTCTTTGCGCTGGGCTGTCATGGACATCAGCAGGTGGTTTTCCACCAGCCAGGAAATCAGCTGGGTGTCCCGTTCGCTCAGGTGATGCCGCTGGCAGAAGGCTTCGGCATCGATGGCACCCAGTTCCGAGTGATCGCCACTCCGGCCTTTGGCCACATCATGGTAAATGCCGGCAATATAGAGGGTTTCCAGTTTCGGCAGCCGGTGAATCAGGCGGGATGCCAGCGGATACTCGGTTCGGGCTTCCGCGCTGCCAAGCCTTACCATGTTGCGGATGACCCGCATGGTGTGGGCATCCACGGTGTAAATGTGGAAAAGGTCGTGCTGCATCTGGCCAATGATCTGGCCAAACTCCGGGAGATAGCGCCCGAGCACGTTGTACTTCTTCATGGCAGACAGCGTCTGATCCAGGGCATGGGGCGTTCTGAGCAGCTCCATGAACAGGGTAGTCACTGCCAGATCAGATCGGAACGCATCATCGATCAAATGCCGGTGGGCCCGAAGCGAGCGGATCGTCGTGGCCCGGATGCCCTTTATCTCAGGGTGCTGAGCCATCAGAACGAAGATTTCCATGATGGCATAGGGCGCGTAGGCGAAGACCTGGTTGTTGACCGCTTCAATATAGTAGTTACGAATCTGGAAACGTTTGTTGATGGGCTGGATGGCGTCTTCCGATGGGCTACCCAGAATCGCTTCGTCGTAATACTGCAGAATCACATCCGCCAGTTCGGCGAGGGCCAGGACGGTGCGATAGTAGGCCTGCATCATCAATTCGACGCCGAGCCGCTTACCTTCATCTCTATAGCCGAGCATCTGGGCCAGGGCTCGCTGATGATCGAACAGCAGCCGGTTTTCATTCCGGTCAGCGAGCAGCTGCAGGCCGTATCGCAGTTGCCAGAGGAAGGTTTCACCCTGGAACAGAATCTGATGCTCTTCCTCGGTAAGAATGCTGAAGCGGGTCAGGTCAGCGATGTTCTGCAGTCCGAAATGTCGCTTGGTAATCCAGCCGATCGTCTGTATGTCCCGCAAGGCGCCCGGGGAACCCTTCACGTTTGGTTCGAGGTTGTATTCGGTATCGCCGTATTTCTGATGCCGTTGCTGCTGCTCCTCACGCTTCGCAATAAAGTAGTCGCGGTCGGTGCTGACATCATCGGAATAGACTTGCTCGCTCAGATCTGACCGGAGTTCATCCGGGCCGGCAATCGTGCGCGTTTCCAGCAGGTTGGTCAGTATGGTGATATCTTCGCGGGCGGCTGTCTTGCTTTCCTCGATGCTGCGAACACTGTGGCCGATATCCAGCCTGAGATCCCACAGCAGGGTAACGAACGCGCCCAGGTCTTCGTGCCAACTGTCTTCGATGCCGGCACGGGTGAGAATGAGCAGGTCGATGTCCGAATGCGGGTGCAGCTCACCCCGTCCATAGCCGCCGACGGCGATCAGGGCAATGTCCGGTGAATCGGAAAAGGGGTAGCGGTTCCAGATCAATCTGAGAACTGTATCGACCGTGTCAGCCCGGGAGCGGACAAGGGCGCGCACATCGGCGCCTTGTCGAAAGGCCTCGGCATCGGCGTCATACCTGCCCTTTAACAGCTCCCGGGCCGCCGTAACCGGAGATGGGTCATTACTGATGCGGGATTCCAGCTCGCTTTGGTCCACTTAGAAGGACTCTTCCTTTCGCTTGGTCAAGACCTCATGACCGTCCGCCGTCACAAGGATGGTGTGCTCCCATTGTGCAGAGAGTTTGTGATCCTTGGTAACGACGGTCCAGCCATCCGGCAGAAGCTTGGTCTGGTACTTGCCCTGGTTGATCATTGGCTCAATGGTAAACGTCATACCTTCCTGCAGCTCCAGACCGGTGCCGGGTTTGCCGTAATGCATTACCTGAGGCTCCTCGTGGAATACTGCGCCGATGCCATGGCCACAGTAATCTCGAACCACGGAATAGCGGTGTTTCTCGGCGTGCTGCTGAATCACATGCCCGATATCGCCCAGACGGGTTCCCGGCTTGACCAGTTCAATACCTTTATAGAGGCACTCCTGTGTAATCTGGATCAGCCGCTCGGTGCCAGGTTTCGGCTTGCCGACAATCCACATCTTGCTGGTGTCGCCGTGGTAGCCATCCTTTATTACGGTGACATCGATATTAAGGATGTCTCCATCTTTGAGGATTTTCTTCTCAGACGGAATGCCGTGGCAGATAACGTGGTTGACCGACGTGCAGATGGACTTCGGAAACCCCTTGTAGTTGAGTGGTGCCGGAATGCACTTTTGCTCGTTTACAATATAGTCGTGGCAAATCCGGTCGAGCTCTTCGGTGGAAACGCCGGGCTTGACGTGATCGCCAATCATCTCGAGCACTTCGGCCGCCAGGCGGCCAGCGACGCGCATCTTTTCAATTTCTTCCGGTGTCTTGATCGATACCTGCATTGGGTTTCCCGTTGTTTGTGCCAAACTGGCATTTTAAGGGGCCTGCTGCCCGGGTACAAGGAAGCTCGCCGTCAAAAATAATGGCGTTTGTCGGGCCGAATATGGTATAAACGCGCCCGCTGGAAACGAATCCAGCAAATTCACACACGTGTCGGCACGTTATCCCAGGGTGCCTGGTCCTGCTTTTAAAGGAGTCAGGTTGGGGTAATCGGATACGTGGAGGACTAACCCGAAGCTAAAAAGGTAACTATCATGGCTCAGGTAAATATGCGTGACCTGCTGAAGGCAGGTGCTCACTTCGGTCACCAGACCCGCTACTGGAACCCGAAAATGTCGAAGTTCATCTTCGGCGCCCGTAACAAGATTCATATCATCAACCTTGAGCAGACTGTTCCTGCCATGAACGACGCGCTGAAATTTGTTCAGCAGCTGGCAGAGAACAAGAACAAGATCCTGTTCGTTGGTACCAAGCGTGCCGCGGCCAAGATCATCAAGGAAGAAGCCGAGCGTGCCGGTCAGCCGTTCGTTAACCACCGCTGGCTCGGTGGCATGCTGACCAACTACAAGACCATCCGTCAGTCTATCCGTCGCTACCGTGACCTGGAAACCCAGAGTCAGGACGGTACTTTTGACAAGCTGACCAAGAAAGAAGCACTGGATCGTACCCGTGAAATGGACCGCCTTGAGCGCTCCATTGGTGGTATCAAGGACATGGGCGGCCTGCCGGACGCGATGTTCGTGATTGACGTTGACCACGAGCGTATCGCCATCAAGGAAGCCAACAAGCTTGGTATTCCTGTCATCGGTGTTGTTGATACCAACAGTGATCCCGACGGTGTCGATTACGTGATCCCGGGCAACGATGACGCTATCCGTGCGATCCAGATTTACGTGAAAGCCGTTGCTGATACCTGCATGGAAGCAGCCCAGTCTGCTGGTGCCGGTGCTGACGAGTTTGTTGAAGTCAGCGAAGACGCTGAAGGCGCTGCTCCAGCCGCTGAGTAACGTTTTACCTTCACGGTTTAGATGTAAGGTGTGCCTGGTTTTTTCCGAGGCACACCGCCCCACCGAATTCGGAACAGTTGAGAGGATTGAACATGGCTGCAATTACCGCTGCAATGGTCAAAGAGCTGCGTGAGCGTACCGGCCTTGGCATGATGGAATGCAAGAAGGCACTTGTTGAAGCCGAAGGCAGCGTTGACGCTGCGATCGAAGAGCTGCGCAAGTCATCCGGTCTGAAAGCTGCCAAGAAAGCCGGCCGTACCGCCGCTGAAGGCGCTTCACTGATCAAGATCTCTGACGACAACACCGTTGCCTTTATTCTGGAAGTGAACTCCGAGACCGACTTTGTTGCTCGCGATGACAACTTCCTGAACTTTGCCAACGACGTGCTGAACGTTGCGTTTGAAAATGGCGAAACCGACGTAGCCAAGCTGATGGAAGGCGATCTGGAATCCAAGCGTGAAGCGCTGGTTCAGAAAATCGGCGAGAACATTACTGTTCGTCGTGTCGTCAAGGTTGAAGGCCCGGTTGTTGGTGGATACGTTCACAGCAACAACAAGATCGCTTCGGTTGTCGCCCTGACTGCCGGTGATCCTGAAGTTGCCCGTGACATCGCCATGCACGCAGCTGCCGTTAACCCGCGTGTCGGCAAGCCGGAAGATATGCCGGCTGAAGAACTCGAAAGAGAGAAGGATGTGATCAAGGCCCAGCCGGATATGGAAGGCAAGCCTGCCGAGATCGTCGAAAAGATGATGGGTGGCCGCATCAAGAAGTTCCTCAAGGAGAACAGCCTTGTTGAGCAGCCTTTCGTCAAGAACCCGGACCAGACCGTGGGCGAGCTGATCAAGTCCAACGGCGGCGAGCTGGTTGGCTTCGTTCGTCTGGAAGTGGGTGAAGGCATTGAGAAGGAAGAAGTGGACTTTGCTGCCGAGGTTGCTGCTGCAGCCGGCACAGGCAAGGCCTGATCCTTCGTTCGATGCAGCGGGCTTTGAGCCACTGTATCACCTGAGTCTGCCACGTTAGCCGGGAATTCCCGGCTCTCGTGGCGGGCTTGTATCTGAGATACCCCTTTTTATGAGGAGTATGTCAGATACAAGCCTGCAACGGGTACCACGCCGGATAGCAGCCAACAGACGACAAGGGGATCATCATGCCGACATCATCGAAAACCCAGCCCAGATACAAGCGTGTTCTGCTCAAACTCAGTGGCGAGGCCCTGATGGGAGAGCACGATTTCGGTATTGATCCCAAAGTTCTTGACCGCATGGCACTGGAAATCGGTGCGCTGATTGGCATCGGCGTGCAGGTTGGCCTGGTGATTGGCGGCGGCAATCTGTTCCGTGGCGCAGCCCTGAATGCGGCCGGCATGGATCGGGTTACCGGTGATCATATGGGCATGCTGGCCACCGTGATGAACGGTCTGGCCATGCGTGATGCCCTGGAACGTTCGAACATCCGGACCCGTGTGATGTCCGCGATCCCCATGAGCGGCATCGTGGAGCATTACGACCGCCGTCGCGCGGTACGGGATCTGAAGGATGGCGATGTCGTGATCTTCTGCGCCGGTACCGGTAACCCTTTCTTCACGACCGATTCCGCTGCATGTCTGCGTGGCATTGAGATCGAGGCCGACGCGGTGCTGAAGGCTACGAAAGTGGATGGCGTATACTCAGCGGATCCGCACCTCGACAGCAGTGCAGAGAAATACGACTACCTCACCTATGATGAGGTTCTGGACAAGAAACTGGGTGTGATGGATTTGACAGCCATCTGTCTCGCCCGTGACCACGGCATGCCGCTGCGGGTGTTCGATATGAACCGTGCCGGCGCCCTTACTCGCATCGTAACTGGCGAGAAAGAAGGTACACTGATCGAATGAATCGCTATCCCGGCCCCACAGGATCGTGGCGCCAGATTACAGAATGACATGACGAACGAATTGAGGATGCTGAAGTGATCAACGACATCAAAGCAGAAGCCGAAAAGAAAATGAAAAAGAGCCTGGAGTCCCTTAACTCCGCGTTCAACAAGATCCGCACCGGCCGTGCCCACCCCTCTATCCTGGATAGTGTCATGGTGAACTACTACGGCCAGGAGACGCCGCTGAAGCAGGTGGCTAGCGTCAACGTCGAGGATAACCGCACGCTGACGGTCTCTCCCTGGGAGAAAAACCTGATGCCGACCATCGAGAAAGCTATCATGGCATCAGACCTTGGCCTGAACCCGGCGACCAGCGGCGATATCATCCGTATCCCGATGCCCATGCTGACAGAAGAAACCCGTAAGGAAATGGTTAAGCAGGCAAAAGCAGACGCCGAGCACGGTCGTGTTTCCATCCGTAATGCGCGTCGCGACGCGAACAGCATGATCAAGGATCTGCTCAAGGAAAAGGAAATCACCGAAGACGACGAGCGCAAGGGCGAGGACGATATCCAGAAGCTGACCGACCGCTACATTGCAGAAGTCGAGAAGATGCTCAAGGCCAAAGAAGAGGACCTGATGGCGGTTTAACCGTCCGGACCTACTTGCAAGCGAATTGAAAGGCCGAAGCACCGAGGCGCTCCGGCCGCACAGGGGATTTCATGACGGGAACTGTATCCGCAGAGATTCCGGTGTCGGCAGACAGTCGGCCCCGGCATGTGGCCATCATCATGGACGGGAACAATCGATGGGCCAAGGCCCGTCGGCTCAAGGGAGTGGCTGGGCACAAGGCCGGTGTCGATGCGGTCAGGGCAGTGGTGGAAACCTGTGCCCGTGAAGGCGTGGAAGTGCTCACGCTGTTTGCCTTTTCCAGCGAGAACTGGCGCCGGCCCAAGGACGAAGTGTCCGCGCTCATGAAGCTGTTCCTGTTCGCCCTTGAGCGCGAGGTTCGCAAACTTCACCGGAACGATATCCGCCTGCGCATTATCGGTGATCGGTCAGCGTTCAGCGCTTCACTGCGTGAACACATGGCGGCGGCTGAAGAGCTGACCCGCAATAACTCCCGGATGACCCTGGTAATTGCCGCCAACTATGGTGGTCACTGGGATATCACGCAGGCCACACGCAAGGTGGCCGAGCAGGTCCGTTCCGGGCAGTTGGCACCCTCTGACATCACCGATGACCTGATTCAGCAGCACCTCAGCATCGGTGACCTGCCAATGCCGGACCTGATGATTCGTACCGCAGGCGAGCAAAGAATCAGCAATTTCATGCTTTGGCACCTGGCTTACACAGAGCTTTACTTTTCACCGGTGTATTGGCCTGACTTCCAGCAGGAAGAGATGCTCAAGGCCCTGCAGGCCTATGCCGGCCGACAGCGTCGCTTTGGCCAGACTGATGATCAGATAGCGGCCAAGGCTGTACAACAATAACGAACGATAGCGACGTCAACCGTGTTAAAAACCCGAATTATCACCGCACTGATCCTCGCTCCTATCGCCATTGGCGGGATCTTTTTCCTCTCGCCCCTGGGTTTTGCGCTCTTTACCGGCGCCATCATTACCCTGGGCGCCTGGGAGTGGGCGAATATGTCCGGTATTGAGAGTCCTGCCGGTCGGGTTGGCTACGCACTGGCCACCGCTATCCTTCTTTACGGTCTGCTGAACGTTCCGTTTGTGGCAGTCCTCTGGTTATCGTTGCTCTGGTGGGGCGTGTGCTTTCTTCTGGTTCGCAGTTATCCCGGCGGCTCCGAAAAATGGGGCAGTCTCCCCGCAAGAGCCGTCATGGGGCTGTTCGTTCTGGTGCCGGCGTGGGTGGGCCTTAATCACCTGCGAACCGGCGGTTTCCAGTTTGGTGACAGTACCAACAACCTGCTGCTCATCCTCTACGTATTCTGTGTGGTGTGGGTTGCCGATATCGGTGCTTACTTCGCCGGTCGGGCGTTTGGTAAAGCAAAGTTGGCGCCCCGTGTCAGTCCTGGCAAATCATGGGCGGGCGTTTGGGGCGGCCTGATGGCCGTCGGGGTTTTTGCCCTGGTTGTCAGCTGGCTGGCTTCGGCGGGGACGGTTCAGACCTCGCTGCTAATTGTTGCCAGCCTCGCCACGGGTCTTGTTTCAGTGTTGGGCGATCTGCTGGAAAGCATGCTCAAAAGGCACCGTGGCATCAAGGACAGTAGTCAGCTGTTACCCGGTCACGGTGGCATCATGGACCGGATCGACAGCCTGACGGCGGCCATTCCGGTATTTGCATTGATTATTACCCAACTTGGTTGGCTGACAACCGGGCACTGGTGACTATGGTAACCCGCTCTATCAGTGTTCTCGGGGCGACCGGCTCCATCGGTCTCAGTACCCTGGACGTTGTTCGGCGCCACCCTGACCGCTTCTCGGTCTATGCGCTCACGGCCAGTACCCGTGCGGAAGAGCTCGCGGTCCTCTGCCGTGAATTCCGTCCGAAAGTGGCGGTCATGGCTGACCCTGAAGCGGCCGATGTCCTCTCAAAATTGCTGGCAGACCTGCCTGAAACTCGCGTGCTTGGCGGGCTGGAAGGGTTGTGCGAGGTGGCCTCCACCCCCGGTGTTGATACTGTGATGGCGGCTATCGTCGGGGCAGCGGGTCTTTCGCCAACACTGTCGGCGGTGCGGGCGGGAAAGCGGGTGTTGCTTGCCAACAAAGAAGCGCTTGTGATGTCCGGCAAACTGTTTATGGATGCCGTGGCCGAAGCGGGGGCAGAATTGCTGCCGATCGACTCTGAGCACAACGCGATTTTCCAGTGCATGCCGGCCGACAAGGTCCGGGACCCTGCCGGTGCCGGCATCACTCGTATACTTCTGACAGCCTCCGGGGGCCCGTTCAGGGAACATTCTGCCGAGGATCTTCGATCGGTAACGCCCGCCCAGGCCTGTGCCCATCCGAATTGGTCCATGGGGCAGAAGATTTCCGTGGACTCGGCCACCCTGATGAACAAGGGCCTCGAGCTCATTGAAGCCTGCTGGCTGTTCAACACCACGCCCCAGAAAGTTGAGGTGCATGTCCACCCTGAGAGTATTATCCACTCGATGGTTGAATATGCCGATGGCTCCGTTCTGGCCCAGCTTGGCAGTCCCGATATGAGAACACCGATTGCCAACGGCCTGGCCTGGCCGGAGCGTATTGACGCTGGTGTCCCGCCTCTGGACCTGTTCGCGATCGGCCGCTTTCACTTTGAGCGGCCAGATCTGGTGCGTTTCCCCTGCCTGCGCCTGGCTGCCGAAGCGTTTGAGGCGGGCGGCACTGCCCCGGCGGTTCTTAATGCCGCCAATGAAGTGGCTGTTGCCGCTTTTCTTGAGGGTAGCCTGTGTTTTTCGGATATCCCCGTTATCATAGAGCGAACGCTCGCTGTGACCGCCGTTGAGCCCGCCGACAACTTTGACGTTATCTTCGCCAAGGATAAAGAAGCACGGGCTTGTGCACGGGAACAGATAGGTCTGTTAACTGTCTGATAGTCGCAGCAGAATGCTGCCCGGCTGAAGCCATTCAATCAGGAACGCTATGCAGATTATTGAAACCGTCCTCGCACTTGCGCTTACCCTGGGCATCCTGGTGACCCTTCACGAATACGGTCATTTCTGGGTTGCCCGGCGTTGTGGCGTAAAAGTACTTCGCTTTTCCGTGGGTTTCGGGAAACCGATGTTTTCCTGGTACGACAAGCATGGGACCGAGTTTGCCGTCGCCGCCATTCCTCTGGGCGGCTATGTAAAAATGCTGGATGAGCGGGAAGGGCCAGTTCCTGAGGAGCTGAGAGATCAGGCCTTTACCTCCAAGCCTCCGAGCCAGCGTATTGCCATTGCGGCGGCCGGTCCCGTGGCCAACTTCCTGTTCGCCATTTTTGCTTACTGGCTGCTGAGTGTGGTTGGCGTTACCCATGTTGCACCCATTGTCGGGCAGATCGCTGACGAGAGTGTGGCCGAGCGGGTAGGTCTTCAGGAGGGTATGGAGATTCACGCTGTGGATGGCCATCGCGTCAGTTCGTGGCGCGATGTGAATATGCGCATTCTGGAGCGGACCGGCGAGCACGGTCTGATTTCCATGGAGGTATCGGAAGATGGCGCCCGCGGTACAGTCAGCGGTGAGCTTTCCGGTTGGGGCCTGAGTGACGATACTCCCAATCCGTTAGCCGAGTTCGGCATTACGCCATGGCGCCCGGCTGTTCCACCGGTATTGGGGCAGATTTCCGATGGTGGCCGCGCTCAGGCTGCCGGCCTGCAGCCCGGGGATCGCATTGTGGCCGTGGGCGGCGAGCCGATCAGTAGCTGGTTTGAGCTGGTCGAGTTTATTCGCAATGCCCCGGAGCAGACACTTCAGGTAACCATCGAGCGTAATGGTGCGGAACAATCCGTCAGCGTGACACCGGAAGCGAAGACTCAGGAAAGTGGTGAGTCAATCGGTTTTGTCGGTGCCGGTGTGGAAGCTATCTCATGGCCAGAAGAGGTGCTGCGTGATGTCAGCTACGGCCCATTCGCCGCCGTTCCGGTCGCCCTCAGCGAAACCTGGGCGGATACCCGCTTGACACTGGTGGCCATCAAGAAGATGGTCACCGGCCTGTTGTCACCCACCAACCTCAGTGGACCAATTACCATTGCCCGGGTTGCTGAAGCCAGTGTCAGTTCCGGGTTCGAAGACTTCGTGCGTTTTCTTGCCTATCTGAGCGTGAGCCTGGGCATTCTGAACCTTCTGCCTGTGCCGGTGCTAGATGGTGGTCATATCGTTTACTACACCATCGAAGCTCTCCGTGGGAAGCCGCTTTCCGAGCAGGCTCAGGCGTTTGGATTACGAATTGGTATGGCAATGATCCTCACATTAATGGTGTTTGCTCTTTACAACGACCTGATGCGGTTGTGAGAATTGCGAGCTCCTTACGCGCATTAACCAGGCGAAATATTTGAATGAGACGTTCTCTTCTAGGTGTAGCCGTTGGCCTCGCTGTAGCCGTGTCCGGCCTGAAGCCAGCATTTGCTGATCAGTTCACTGTTGCGGATATTGAGGTGGAAGGCCTGCAGAGGGTATCTGCGGGTACTGTTTTTTCCGCGTTCCCTGTCAATATTGGCGAGCAGGTGGACGAGACCGAGCTGGCTGATGCGATCAAGTCGCTGTTCCGGACCGGTCTTTTCACCGACATCGAGGCCAGCCGGGATGCCGGCGTACTCATCCTGACGGTGCGCGAACGTCCCTCCATCAGTGATATCGAGATTGAGGGTAACAAGAACATCGAAACCGAGATGTTGATGGACGCGCTGGCGGGTGCCGGGCTCCAGGAAGGGCAGGTTTTCCGGCGCGCAACCCTTGAGCGTCTTGAGCTGGAAATCCTGCGCTCCTACATTGCCCAGGGGCGCTACAACGCCCGGGTAAAGGCAACGGCCGAGGAGCTGCCCAGAAACCGGGTTGCGATTCGCCTGGATATCAACGAGGGGTCGGTCGCTGCGATCCACCATATCAACCTGATCGGCAACAAGGACTTCAGTGACGAAGAACTGCAAGAGCTGTTCGAGCTGCAGACCACGAGCTGGTGGAACTCAATTACAAACTCGGACAAGTACGCGAGAGAGCGCCTGAGTGGCGACCTTGAATCGCTGCGGTCGTTCTATCTTGACCGTGGTTATCTGGATTTCAACGTCGAGTCCAGCCAGGTATCCATTTCGCCTGACAAACAAAAAGTCTTCATTGCGATTGCCCTGAATGAGGGGCCTCAGTACACCATTTCCGAGATTAACCTTCGTGGTGAGCTGATCGTGGGTGAAGAGGAGCTGCGCTCGCTGATTCCGGTTGAGGAGGGCGACGTATTTTCCCGATCCCGCATGACGGCAATTTCCGAATCCCTGGCATTCCAGCTCGGAAGGGAAGGCTACGCCTTCGCCAACGTCAATGCCGTTCCTGAACCTGGTGAGAACAACACGGCTGCGGTGACTTTCTTCGTCGAACCGGGCAAGCGGGCTTATGTCCGCAGAATCAATTTTGAGGGCAACGTTTCCACCCGTGATGATGTATTGCGCCAGGAAATGACCCAGATGGAGGGCGGTGTTGCGTCTTCCGATCGCATCGAGTTTTCCAAGACCAAGCTGGAGCGCCTCGGCTTTTTCCAGACCGTGAACGTGGATACCGTTCCGGTGCCGGGCACCGATGACCTGGTTGATGTTAACTACTCCGTAGAAGAACAGCCAACGGGCAGCTTGTCCGCGTCTATCGGTTTTTCCCAGGATTCCGGTGTAATTCTTGGTGCCAATGTCTCCGAGAACAACTTCTTTGGTACCGGCAAGCGGGTGTCTTTTGGTGTTAATGTCAGTGATTCGGTTAAGAGCGCCAACGTTTCCTATCTTGACCCCTACTATACCGTTGATGGTGTCAGTCGTGGATTTAGTATCTTCGCCCGCGAGACTGACTACGAGGAGGAAGACATCTCCGCGTTTCTTCTGGACGAGTATGGTGGCCGCGTTACCTTCGGCTACCCGACGGACAGCATCACCCGCCTGAATTTCGGCGCTGGTGTGACCCAGTCAAACCTGAAGGAAGGCTTGTTCACGTCCCAGGAGGTGAGTGAGTTCATTGATGAAGAGGGCGATTCGTTCACCAATTTCTTCCTGTTCGGAAGCTGGCGTCGCAGTACCCTGAACCGGGGCGTGCTGCCGACCGATGGTTACAGTCACTCCCTGTCGATCGACGTGGCCGTCCCAGGCAGTGATTTGACCTTTTACAAGGCTACTCACAAAACCGACTTCTACTATCCGGTGACTGACAACAACCGTTGGGTCCTGCGGGCGCGATCCGAAATCGGCTACGGCGATGGCTATGGCGATCGCACCCAGATGCCGTTTTACGAGCATTTCTATACCGGTGGCTACGGTTCGGTCCGCGGTTACGAAGCCAACTCCCTGGGCCTCAGGGCAACTCCAAATGACAACGATCTCTCTGATCCTGACCCGTTTGGCGGCAACCTGCTGACCGAGGGCGGGCTGGAACTGATTTTCCCGACGCCCTTTGCCGGTGATACCCGTTCGATGAGGACGGCCTTCTTCCTCGATGCCGGCCAGGTATTTGACACAGCGCGGGGGTTCGATCCGGAACTGAGCGAAATCAGAATGGCCGCCGGCGTTGGCTTCCAGTGGATAACCGCGGTTGGTCCACTGGCATTCAGTCTCGCTTACCCGCTGAACGACAAGGCTGGCGACGATACCCAGGTGTTCCAGTTCTCACTGGGCCAGACCTTCTAAAGCATGGATAATAACAATCTACGGATGAAAACCAGGAGAAAACCAATGTCCCGATTTGTGTTGATGTTCGCTGCCGTGATGCTGGCGTTTTCATTCCCGGCGATGGCCGAAACCCGCATCGGTGTGGTCGATCTGCGTCAGGCACTGTTTTCGTCTGACGATGCCAAGACCTTCAGCGAGTCGCTTCAGAAAGACTTTGCCGGCGATGAAGCCCGGGTGCGCGAAGCGCAGGAAGAAGCTCGCAAGCTTCAGGAGCGCCTGGAAAAAGACGGTGCCATGATGAACGAGAGCGAGCGTAACCAGCTGGCCGGCGAGTTCCAGGAAAAAGTAAAAGAGTTCAACTTTTTGAAGCAGCGACTGGATTCTACAGTGAATCAGCGCAAGCAGGCGTTTCTCGAGCAGGCCCGTCCCGAGGTGGACGCGGCGGTCAAGGAGCTTCTTGAAGAGAACAATCTCGATCTGATCCTGCCCAGCGAAGCCGTTGTCTATGTGAAGCCTGAAATGAACCTGACCTCTCAGCTTCTTGAAAAACTGAACCGTTAATCTGTGACGGGCACCCCGGTGCCCTGATCGTTGCTTGGGAGCACGCAATGACAGAAAGGTCCTATCGCCTGGGGGATATTGCCAATGCCCTGGGTGCGGAGCTGCGCGGTGATCCTGATATCAGGGTATCGGGGCTGGCGACGTTGCAGGCCGCCGTGCCCGGCCAGATCAGTTTTCTCGCTAACCCTTCCTATGGCAAGTATCTGGCGGATACACGTGCTTCGGCGGTTATTGCTTCGCCGGCCTCGGCGAAGGATGCTCCGACCAACGTCCTGTTACTGGACAATCCCTACCTCGGCTATGCTCAGCTGAGCCACTGGTTTGATCCCGCGCCTGTTGCTTTGCCCGGCGTTCACGCGACTGCTGTGGTCGATCCGTCGGCCAGCATCGCTGACGATGCCTGTATCGGTCCTAATGTGGTGGTGGAAGCAGGGGCTGACATTGGCGAGAAAGTCGTCGTGGGAGCCGGCTCGGTTATTGGCGCCCGCGCCAGGGTCGGGGCCCGGACTTTAATCCGGCCACGGGTGACTCTGGCTCACGATGTGGTCATTGGCGAGCGTTGTCACATCCTCAGTGGCGCCGTTATTGGCTCCGACGGTTTTGGTTTCGCTAATGAGAAGGGTGTATGGCACCGGATCGCACAGCTCGGTCGGGTTGTTCTGGGGAGTGATGTGGAAGTGGGTGCCAACACCACCATTGATCGTGGCGCTCTCGACGACACCGTCATCGGTGATGGGGTGAAACTCGACAACCTCATCCAGATTGCCCATAACGTTCGCATCGGCGATCACAGCGCCATGGCGGCGATGGTCGGCATTGCCGGCAGTACCCGCATTGGACGGCACTGTGTATTCGGCGGCGCCTCGGGTGTGGCTGGTCATCTGGAGATTGCTGATCAGGTTCATCTGACAGGTATGACCCTGGTAACGGGCGACATTCGTGAGCCCGGGGTCTATTCATCCGGCACCAGCGCCGATAGCAACCGTCAGTGGCGCAAGAATGCTGTCCGCTTCCGGCAGCTGGATGCGCTGGCAAGACGGGTAAAAGAACTGGAAAAGAAATTAGAGGGCTGAGGCCGATCAACATGATGAACATCGACGAAATTCTGGAATACCTGCCGCACCGATACCCGTTTCTGCTGGTGGATCGGGTCACGGAGGTCGAAAAGGGAAAATCGATCAAGGGCTACAAGAATATTTCGTTTAACGAGTCGTTCTTCCAGGGCCACTTCCCGAACAACCCGATCATGCCGGGGGTGTTGATCATCGAAGCCATGGCTCAGCTGTCCGGCATTCTCGGTTTTGTGACTGTGGGCCGGAAACCTTCTGACGGCGTGGTACAATACCTCGCCGGATCCAGCAAGGCCCGGTTCAAACGCCCGGTTTTACCAGGGGACCAACTGTGTATGGAGTCGGAACTCATCTCCGGTAAACGGGGTATTTACAAATTCGAGTGTCGCGCCCTGGTCGACGGTGAAGTCGTCTGCGTGGCAGAGATTCTGACCGCTGAGAGAGAAGTTTGATGGCGACAAATGACTGGTCGGGTGTCCATCCTCAGGCGATTGTAGACCCGTCAGCCAGGCTCGGGGACAACGTTACTGTCGGGCCCTGGAGCTACATTGGCCCTGATGTGGAAATCGGCGAGGGTACCGAGATCCTGTCCCACGTGGTGGTCAAGGGGCCGACGGTTATCGGCCGGAATAACCGTATTTTCCAGTTCTCCAGTATCGGCGAGGAATGCCAGGACAAGAAATACGCGGGCGAGCCAACCACACTGGTGATTGGCGACAACAACGTGATTCGCGAGAATTGCACGGTTCATCGGGGCACGGTCCAGGACCGGGGTGAAACCCGTATCGGCAGTGGCAATCTTTTGATGGCGTACGTGCATGTCGCTCATGACTGTATCGTCGGTGACAACACCATTCTGGCCAATTGTGCCACCCTGGCGGGCCATGTTTCGGTCGGCGATTTCGCGATTCTGGGCGGTGGTACCATGGTGCACCAGTTCTGTCATATTGGTCCCCACAGCATGGCGGCTGGTGGCAGCATCGTACTCAAGGACATTCCGGCTTATGTGATGGCGAGCGGTCAGTCCGCCCAGCCACACGGCATGAACGTGGAAGGCCTTAAGCGCCGCGGTTTCAGCAAGGATGTCTTGCTGGCTTTACGCCGCGCCTACAAGGTGATCTATCGCCAGGGGCTGACAACCGAACAGGCCGTCGAAGAGCTTGAGAAGTCCTACTCCGATGTTGCAGAAATACGTCCCCTCATTGACTCCCTGCGTGGAGCTCACCGCGGCATCATCCGCTAACCCGGCAGGAGCCTGTCGGTGACAGATCTTTCTCACGCGACCATCAGCGAGCGTAAAATCACATTCGGAATCATTGCCGGTGAGGCATCGGGGGATATCCTCGGTGCCGGCCTGATCCGTTCGCTGCGCCAACGCTATCCCCAGGCCCGGTTCGTCGGCATTGGCGGGGAGGAAATGGTTGCGGAGGGATTCCATTCCCTGGTGCCGATGGAACGTCTTTCGGTCATGGGGCTCGTGGAGGTTCTTGGACGAATTCGTGAACTGTTCAGCATCCGGGCCCGGCTCCTGGACTATTTCTTCGCCACGCCACCGGATGTTGTGATCGGTATCGATTCTCCGGATTTTACGCTTGCGATCGAACGGCGCTGCCGCGAGGCCGGCATTCTTTCCGTGCATTATGTCAGCCCATCGGTTTGGGCCTGGCGGCAGAAGCGGATCTTCAAAATTGCCAAATCGGTCAACCTGATGTTGACCCTGTTTCCTTTCGAGGCAAGGTTTTACGAGGAGCATCAGGTGCCTGTGGCCTTCGTGGGCCATCCACTGGCAGATCGAATTCCCATGGCGCCGGATACCCTCAAGATGCGGGAGTCGTTGGGAATAGATGCGGACGCACCCGTACTGGCGGTTCTTCCCGGTAGTCGTGCAGGAGAAGTGGAGAGACTTGGTACCTTGTTTCTTGAAGCCTCTCGCTGGATACAGGAAAGAAGACCTGATCTGCAGTTGGTGATCCCCTGCGTGAACCGGGACCGGGAGAAGCAGGTGCGCGATCTGGTCGATGCGTTGGAGGTGAAGCTTCCGGTTACCATCGTACGTGGGCGTTCCAGGGATGTTATGGCCGCCTCCGACGTTGTGCTCTTGGCCTCTGGAACGGCAACACTCGAAGCGATGCTTCTCAAAAAGCCGATGGTTGTAGGGTACCGCCTGAGCGGGTTCAGCTATGCGCTTCTGTCGAAGTTGGTGAAGGTGCCTCATGTCGCATTGCCCAATCTCCTCGCGAAGCGCCAGCTTGTCCCAGAGCTGCTCCAGGACGACGCCACGGCCGAGAGTCTGGGTGCAGCAGTGCTTGAGCGACTGGAGAACAAAGAGGAGAGGGCGAGGCTTAACGAAGCCTTTACCGAGTTGCACCATTCACTGAAGCAGGGGGCTGATGAAAAAGCCGCTCAGGCGATCTCAGACCTGATAGAGCAGGGTGCCCACTGATGCCCAAGAGCCCTTTGCCACCCTTCGAGTGTCGTTACAACGGTTCCTTGCTTGCCGGTGTGGACGAGGTCGGTCGGGGGCCGCTCATCGGGGCCGTCGTGACTGCGGCGGTCATTCTGGATCCGGACCGGCCAATCGCAGGCCTGGCTGACTCAAAGAAGCTGACCGAGAAGCGTCGCAACGCCCTCTACGATCAGATTCTCGAGCATGCCAAAGCCTGGAGCATTGGCCGGTGCGAGTCCCACGAAATCGACCGGCTGAATATCTACCAGGCCACAATGCTGGCTATGGAGCGCGCAGTGTTGGGGCTGGCTGTGGTGCCTGAGTACGTTCTGGTGGATGGTAATCGCTGTCCCAAGTGGCGCTGGCCGTCGGAACCGGTTGTCAAAGGCGACAGTCGGGTGGCTGCCATCAGCGCCGCTTCTATTATTGCCAAAGTAACCCGTGACCGGGAAATGGAAGCGCTGGAAGCGCGTTTCCCCGGGTTCGGCCTGGCGCAGCACAAAGGTTATCCGACCCCGGTCCATCTGGAGGCCCTGCGCCGCCTCGGAGCAACCATTGAACACCGCCGCTCCTTTCGACCTGTTCAGGAAGTGATTGAAACAGTGGGATTCTATCAAGATCACGTTGCCCCAGAGCCCGAAGAGCTTCAGTACCGGGCAGACCTTTTCGAAGATATCGATTGACAGTTTTGAATCCAATCCTTAATATACGCGCACGTTGATCGGGGTAGCCCGGTAAACAACCAGTTTTGATGCGGGGTGGAGCAGTCTGGTAGCTCGTCGGGCTCATAACCCGAAGGTCGTTGGTTCGAATCCAGCCCCCGCTACCATAGTCTAGAAAGGCAGATCAGTTTCGTACTGGTCTGCCTTTTTTGTTGCGATATTGAGAACTTGTTTAGCCATATCGCCCGTCCAAAACTCCGTCGTTCTAGGGTATGCTTCGGGACTGAGTTTCCGAAACCATCGTTTGATGACTAAAACAACAGAAATGGAGCCTCCGATGAGTTCAATGAAACGCCTGCTTGCCGCGTTTGCATCCTTTGCAGTTATGTCTAGTGCCGCCGTTGAGGCCCGCGATTTTCGCCTCGGCTTGATAACGCCACCGCCCCACATCTGGACCAAGGCGGCCAACGAGTTTGGGCAGGATCTGAATGAACAGTCCGGGGGAGAGCATTCGGTAACGGTTTTCCCGGCCAGGCAGCTGGGTAACGAGGCGCAGATGGTTCAGCAGCTGCAAACGGGCGCACTGGATATGGCGTTCCTGACCATTGCTGAAGTTTCCAACCGGGTGCCGGATTTCGGCGCGCTATATGCGCCTTATCTGGTCGACAACATTGACCAGGCCGCGGAATTGTTGCGCTCCGAGGAAGCGAACAAACTTCTGGACCAACTGCCGGCCAACGTTGGCCTGGTGGGTGTAGGCTATGCCATGGCTGGAATGCGCCAGGTGCTCAGCCGGGATGAGGTTTCTGGTCCTGTCGATCTTGAGGGCAAGAAGCTACGCATTACCCCGTTCGAGCCCATCCGGGATTTCTACAACGCCATCGGCGCGGCACCCACGCCGTTGCCACTGCCTGCGGTGTATGACGCGCTGGCGAATGGCCAGGTCGACGCCATCGACATGGATTTCGACTCCATCCTGGTGCTCAAGTTTTACGAGCGCGCCGACCACCTGCTGATTTCCAACCACATGATGTTCCCCATGGTGGGCGTGGTATCTGGCAAGGTCTGGCGTGACCTGGGCAACGAAGACAGACAGCTCATCCAGGAAACCATGAAAGCTCACCTGAATGCCGTAATGGACAAGTTTGTGGCCCAGGAGAAGGATCAGGAACAGCAGCTCAGAGAGCTGGATATCACCGTGAAAAAAGCAAACCGCAGTGAATTCGCTGACGCCATTTCCGCCTGGGAAGACATCTGGGCTGAGAAAGCCCCGTCTCTTGGCATCCTGCGCAACGTCGCCGAGGACATCAAGGCCCAATAATCCGGGCGACGCACCATGCTTAAAGCTGTTTCGGATTTTGTCGCACGCATTGAAGCTGTCATCGCCGCATCGCTTGCCGGTGCGGTGACCCTGCTGATCCTATTGAATATTATTACCCGGTCTGCCGGTTACGCCATCTATTGGGTGGATGAACTGGCGATTTACTGCATGATCTGGATGACCTTCTTTGCGACATCCGTGCTGCTAAAACGTCGGGAAAGCGTTGCTGTCAATCTGCTGACCGAGTATGTAAAAGGTAGCACCCGAACGGTACTGGCGAAATTCAGTGACCTGATGGTGCTTCTGTTTGGCGGTATTCTGGCCTGGCTCAGCTGGCGCTGGTACGACCCGTTCACGTTGTATCAGGTGGGGTTCGACCTGCAAAACTTTCAGGCGGAAACCTTCAACTTCATGTACGCGGAAAACACCAGCACCCTTGGCATCAAAAAGTTCTGGGTGTGGATGATTCTGCCCATTCTGTCGATCACTTTGACCCTTCATGGTTTAGCCAATCTTCTCAGTTCCGAGACTGCTCCCGAACAGAGCGTGGGTATGACATGACTGCGGTTGTCTTCGCCGTTTTGTTGTTTCTTGCGGTGCCGATCTCACTGGTCCTGGCGCTGACGGCGCTCTGGTATATCTACGATTCGGGTAATACCGTGCTGCTAGATTCCTACCTGCAACAGCTATTCGGCGCCATCCAGAGCTATGGACTGTTGGCGATACCCCTGTTCATGCTTGCCGGCGAATTGATGAATGAAGGTGGCCTTACCAGCCGGCTGGTGAACCTGGCGCGCATCCTGGTGGGCGGGTTTCGCGGAGGCATGGCTTACATCAACCTGGTGGCCAACATGATGATGGCGGCCATTATGGGCTCTGCTGCCTCACAGATCGCCATGATGTCCCGCGCCATGGTGCCTGCCATGGAGAAGGACGGTTACGAAAAGCCTTATGCCGCCGCCATAACCGCTGCCGGGGGATTGCTCTCGCCCATTATCCCGCCGTCCATGCTGTTCGTGCTGTTTGGCGTACTGGCCCAGGTTCCGATTGCGGATATGTTCATCGCCGGCATCATTCCGGGGCTGGTCATGTCTTTTCTGTTCTTTATCGCGATCAGCCTGCTCGGCCTCAGATATGAGTACCCGAAAGGCAGCTGGCCAACGCGACAGCAGGCCAAGCATTATTTCCTGATGGGCATTCCGGCGGCGCTTATTCCGCTGATCATCATCGGCGGTATCCTCACCGGGCTGGCCACTCCCACAGAGTCAGCCGCGCTGGCCTCACTGGGTGCTCTGGTGATTGGAAAATACGTCTACCGAGACCTCAAGTACAAAAACCTTTTTGGCGTTCTGAAAAGGACCGCCTTCAATTCCGGCATGGTCATCATGCTGATTGCTGCCGCGGGTGTATTCGGCTGGGTGATCATCTTCGAAAAAATTCCCCAAAGTGCGGCCAGCTGGATCGCCGCACAAACCACAGACCCATTCATGTTTCTGATGCTGGTCGTGGGTATCCTGCTGCTGGTGGGCATGGTGATCGATGGCATTGCCGCACTGATATTGGTCGTGCCGATCCTCATGCCCATAGCGGAAGCCCAGTTTGGCATTAGCGCCTACCAGTTCGGCGTGGTGGTGTGCCTGACGCTGGTTCTTGGCCTGCTTACACCACCGGTTGGTGCGGGCCTTTATATTTCTTCCGCCATGACCGGCGCATCCCCGATGGCTATTTTCCGGGCTTTGCTTCCGTTCCTTCTGGCAACCATTCTGACGCTGGTGCTGATCAGTTGGGAAGAGGGGTTGGTGCTGGCGTTGTTGTAGGGAACACCTGATTTGCAAAGAGACACGCTCTGTCACTTGAATATGGTCTCCTCTCATTTCAAGGTAGGGGGTCTGCCGTGGGTGTCTTTTGTTTGGGACTACCCCTTTAGAGCGAGTTGCTTCACTTTGCACCAGCGAACGCCTATATCTTCTTCAGATTTATCCCTTCAAGAGAATAACCAATTAATAATTGCTGTTGGAACGGGTTTTGTTCAGCTTGAAAAACTCGATCGCGCTTTTAAGTTGGTTGACCTGTTCCGTCACCGAACTTTGCTCTTCTGCGGCACTGGCAACTTGTGCATTTATGTCAGTCACCGCCTTGCGACTTCCCGCCTGAACGGACTCAATGGCCGACTGGATTTCTCGTGTCGACAAGTGGATGGTGCAGACCCGGCCCGCTTTTGCGGGCTTTTTTCGCACTCCAGCACACCCATTTTGCTCTCCACTGCCCCTGCCCGGACTTTTTTGTAACGTTGTGTATGGCGCTTGATTCCGCTCGGCAAAAATTTGCCCGCCTGATCAATTACTTCCCCGCTTTATTACAAATCCCTGACGGGAAATTGACATTTTCGTAATTAGGAAAATGACCACCGTCACACCGACAATCGTCCACGTTTTATACAATTTAACAAAGTCGACGATTTATTGGTGCTTAATGCATATGAAACGCGTCATCAAAGTGTCACAGGCATGGATCGCCGCGTTTATTTTTGGAGCACTTCTCACAGGCTGTGGGGGTGGATCATCGGGTAGTGCTAGCGTCGGTTCGCCGGGCGATTCTGGAGATTCCGCTGGTTCAGGCGGTCAAGTTGATTCCGGGGGCACCGGAGGACAAGAGCCATCTCCCGAGCGCTCCGCAGTATTGAGCTGGAGCGCTCCCCTGACTCGCGTTAACGGCGAGAGCATTCCGATGGGTGAGCTCGACAAATATGTGATCCGGTACGGTCAGGATGCTGACGAGCTGAGCGAAGAGGTGGTTGTCACCAATGCTCAGGCCGAAGCGGAAATGTCCTACGAGGTGAGTGGTCTGGACGCAGGGACCTGGTATTTCACCATCCAGGTTCAGGATACCAACGGGCTGATCAGTGAGCCCTCCGATGTTGTGAGCAAGTCCATCCGTTCCTGAGACTAGAACCCCGGGCCTGGAGTATGAAGTCTCAGGCCATCGGGTCTGCAATCGGGAGTTTGAGGGTGAACGCAGAGCCTTCGCCTGGTTGCGACGACACCGAAATTTCCCCTCTATGCTTTTCAACAACGGTCTTGACGAAGGATAGTCCGAGCCCCGTTCCGTGGACTCCGGCCAGCTCAGTGCTTTTTTGACGCCGGTAACGGTCGAACAGGTGCGGCAGTTCCTCCGGATCGATACCGGTACCTTCATCGGCAATTGTCAAACAGGCCTGATGGCCAGCGCGGAAGACCTGAATGCTGACGTCTGATCCACGCGGGCTGTATTGAACGGCATTGGTCAGCAGGTTGATAACGGCGCGCTCCAGAAGCTCTGCATTGCCTTTCAGCCACAAATCCTCGGTACCCTGTAACTGGAGTTGTATCTGCTTCTCTACAGCCTGCTCGCTGACGCTGTCACGGGCGTTCTCTACGATCGCCAGAAATTCGCATTCGTAGAACCGGGTTTCCGTTAATTGTTCCGCCCGGGCCAACTGCACGAATTCCTCGGCCAGGTGATAGCTTCTCCGGGCCAGCCGCCCCAGTTGTTCCAGCTGTTCCTGTTCAATGTGGCTGGGATCCCGTTTCAACTGTTCGATCAGGGCAAGCTGTGAAACCAGAGGCGAGCGCACGTCATGGGAAATAAAGTCGATTGCCTCGCGGTGCTGGCGCTGCTGCTCCCGCAATTCCGAAATATCCGAAATATTGGCAATGATGCCTTGCTGGTCGCTGTCTGGCAGCGAAAACGGTGCAAAATGAATCAGGAAATCTTTGTCGCGAATCCTGAGGTCTACGGTGCGGCTCTGTAATAGGGTCAGGGTGTCGGAAACGGTTTCATGCCAGGGTGGCGTTTCCCGCGGATCGTGTCCCTCCAGCAGTTTTACCAGGGGAAGGCCGGCCAGGCTCGGCATGGGCTCGCGGAACCATTCCTCTATGTGGCCGTTGGCAAAACGGATGACCCCCAGTTCGTCGGTCACGATGATACCGTCGGGCATGCGCTCAAAACTTCTCCGGATGAACTGCTGCATGTGGTTCAACCGATCCGTGGCGATGCGGACCCGCTCGATTCGTGCAGAAATGTTTTCACTGGGTCTGGCTGCAGAATCCGCCGGTACGGCTTGCTCAAGGTGCAGCCTGCGCAGATAGCGCTGGATGGCCTCGCGCCCGAGATCATTGGGTAACAGCAGGCCCAGGTGATAGCGGGTGCCGGCTCGCAATAGCTGAATCCAGCTGCGATTGCTGTCGTGAAACCAGTGCCCCGGAGTCAGGTCATCCGGAATATCGCTCTGTGACAGTCCACGTGCGGAGAGGATGTCGTTCTCCTCCATCAAAAGCCACCCTGTGGGGCGAAACAGGGCCTGGAAGTGCTCCAGAAGTTGTGTCGGGTTCCTTCCCGAGGGTGCGGGCAGGGCGACCTGGGGGCTTCTGGCCAGCTCGTCCAGTTGCCGGTTCAAAAATCGGTTGGTCATGGCCAGTCGAAGGCCGCTGGATACAGGAAAGGCCAAGAGTGGAACCAGCAGTGCGTTTGCAAGGGGAACCCACCATCGCATCGTCAGCAGCACGAACAGATAGATTCCGACCAGTCCCGCCAGTGCCGTCGCGCAGGCGAGAAGGGTTCGCGCAGGGCGCATGGGTGGCAGGGCGAGGGCGAGTATCAGGATGGTTGTCATGGCCAGCAGGGCAGACGCCCACGCCGGTGCGGGTTTAATCAACAATCCCTGCATGTATGCCGACAACACGTTGGCGTGGAATTCAACGCCGGACATCGGACGGCTCAGCCCCGAGAAGGGCGTGGGCAGTATGTCGCCAAAACCGGCGGCTGTGGCACCGACAAAGACTGTTTTGCCACTGAAGTGTTCGGGTGCGGCCGGCTGAGTGAGTACCTGTGAGAAAGAATACGACTGGAGAGAGCCGGCACCACCGATCAGGGGCACAGCACGGTATTGATCCCGAATATTGACATAGGAAGGCGTATCCTCGGTCTCCGGATTTTGTGGTCCAACACCGCTTGCGGCCAGCGCAAGGCTTGGCCAGAGCTGGTTCCCGAGGCCATTAAACAGATAAAGACCCCGGGCAACGCCGTCGCTGTCCAGTTCCACATGAGCATGGCCCAGACCGGCGGCCGCTGAAGCCAGCACTCCAACCGGCAATTGTTCGCTTAACAGGTACTGGGAGGTGGGAGGCGACAGATAGACTGGCAGAATAACGTTGCCGTGACTTCGCATCTGTTCTGCCAGTTGCTGGTCGTCTGGCGACGGTTCGGCGAACAGAATATCGAACACAATGGTTTTTGCGCCTGCCTCGTTGAGCTTGGCAATGAGCTCAGCGTGCAGATTACGGGGCCAGGGCCAGCGGCCCAGGCGATTCAGGCTCAGCTCGTCGATCGTCACCAGAACCACCTCGTCCGAGGCTTCCAGTGGATTCGAGGTGATGGCTTGGTCGTACAGCCAGTAATCCAGGCGTTGAGGTAGTTCGGTTGTCTGGATAAGCAGGAGCAGTGCCAGCAGTATCAGGCCCAGAGTCCAGGGGGTCGTTTTAATTGGCAGCCAATCCCGGTTCATGAGCCCTGCTGTGTGGTTCGGTCGATCAACGGATTATTCCAGGTACAATTCCCTCCCTGGTCCCCAACGGCTTTGCAGTGGACCATCAGAAAGAGCTTTCAGGCGCACAAAATACCGCCTTCCGGGAATAAGACGCAAGGCTGCCGTGGTATCAGGCAGTGTTGCCTCCTTGATGATATTGTTGAAGCCCGGCTCCTCCGAGAGTTGCAGTCGGTATTCTGCCGCCGTGTCTACCTTCTCCCAGAACACCCTTACCTGGCTGTCGATGTAGTTCACGCTGATGATCCGAACCGGAGGCAGGCTGCCATTGACCACCAGCTCCCGCGGCTGCGTTGTAGCAACTGAATTGCCGCCTGCTTCGGTCACCACGCGCCAGTAATACTTGCCAGGCCCAAGCGGGCGTGAGGGCAGGGCAGCCGTTTCGGGTGCCCACTCGCTGGTGGCGATCAGGTTCCGGAAATCCTGATCTTCGGCTATCTCTACCCGAGCCACTTCATTGTCGCCGTTAAGCTGCCAGCGAAACTCGGGCATATCGTCGTTGACGGTGCCCCCATCTTCCGGAGCAACCAGGCTGGCAGTCCTGGCCTGAAGATCGACTTCCAGCGGGACGACGCGTGGCATCCCCGCCGTGCCGCGAGTATCGAGTGCCGCCAGGTGTACCTCATAGCTGCCATTATCCAGTTGCCCGATATCAAAGCTGTTGCCTGTCAGTTTTCGGCTTTCTACCCAGCGGCCTGTGTCGCTTTCGAAGATGTCCACCCGGTGCATGGGGGCGCGACTTTCCTGCCAGGTCATGGTGGTGGGCAGTTGGGTCAGTCTCGGTGGCAGTGGATCGAGCGCCGGCGCTGGCGGTAGGCGGCGAATGCTCAGGCCGTCATTGTTAGTGGTGGACAGGCTGGCTCCGAAACCCGCAGGGATCCGGCGGGTCTTGCCGGGGGCCCCGAAGTCAACGTCGCCCTCGGTTACCTGCAGGCGAGTGCCCTCTGCCGATGTCTGGAGTGAAAATGCGGTACCTCTCACGGCGGCGACGGCCGAAGGCGTTTCAATCTCGAATCGTGCGCCTCCCTCCATGACCGGCTTCACTCGGGTGTGGATCTCGCCCCTGTCGAGTCGGAGTCTGGTATCGACCATGCCGGCTTTGCCGTATTGGGTCAGGCGATTGAAGATGAGTCGAGAATTCGGAGAAATCCTTACTTCCGAGCCGTCCGCCAGTTCAATGGTGGCGGTCCCGGACGCGGACAGAATTTCATCACCAACGCGGATGAGGGCGTCTTCACTCAGGGGTGTTTTCCGACCGGTATTTCCGGAAATCAGCTGTACGGTTCCGGTGACCGATGTCGCCCGCGCCGGCTGAGGTTGGCGCTTTAGCCAGGCAAGGGGAATTCGCACACTGTCGCCGGCACCCAGAATGGCACCGTTGCCAATCTTGTTGTATTGCAGAAGGCGACTCGCGGGATAATTGGGTGCGAGCAGGTCGTTGGCCACTTCCGAAAAGCTTTCTCCAGGCCGCAAGGTGTAGATCCACTCGGGCACCGGGTTGGCCGACGAAACGTCAGAATGCCCGGCTGAACCGCGCGTTACCGAAAGCTCGGCAGCCGCGGGGGCAGCCCAGGCAAGCAGTGAAAGGATCAGCAGCAGTGCCGGTAATCGCGGAGCCGGGCTGTCAGTCATTGGCTGCCCTGGCGGGTTCGTCGACGTCAAAGGCCTGGTCCTGCGCCTTCATGGCCTCCAGTCGGTAGCCCCGCTGGTAAATGGTCTTGATGCGGAAGCCGTTTTCCGGGTTCAGGCCGAGACGACGGCGCAGTCGGCTCATATGCGTGTCCACGGTACGGGTATTGATATCCCGCGCCAGACCCCAGACGCGCTCAAGCAGCATTTCCCGGGTCAACAGCCGGCCCTGGTTCTGGAACAGGAACAGGGTCAGATCGAAATCCTTGTCGGTCAGCGTCAGTTCTTCACCATGGAGTGCAATGACCCTTTGCTGCGTGTTGATTTCGAACGGACCATAGCGAAGCACTTCCTTTTCGCTGTCAGGATTGGAGCGTCTCGCCAGAGCATTGATGCGCGCGCCCAATTCCGCCGCACGGGCCGGCTTGGCCAGGTAATCGTCGGCGCCGGCATCCAGAGCCCGAACAATATCTGCCTCGCTGTCCCGCTGGGTGAGAAACACGACTGGAATCGGCCAGTTCAGCTGGGCGCGAACGCTCTCGAGAACATCAATGCCGGTCATGTCCGGAATCTGCCAATCCAGAATCAGGAGGTCATAGCTGCGGTGCAGAACCGCGCACAGGAAATTTTGGCCGGTCGGGAAGCTGTCGCAGTGATGCCCGCTTTCAGACAGAATTGACTGGATGTGCTGTGCCTGTTCGGTTTCATCTTCAAGCAAAGCAATACGCATTAAGCCTCTCCCGGAGTGTCGCTCTCTTGCCTGGTATCGAGCAGAGCTTTCAATGGACTACTCTGCTATATCAATCAATTATCACAAAATGTGGATCTGCGTTCAGTATCGTTATGTAGACTTGCGTAAACGGACTAAAGGCTTTCCGTTGTCGTCGTCCAATGTTTGTCGGCAGCCGGGGAAATTACTGCAGCCCCAGAACCAGCCTTTTTTCCCTTTTCGTCGCACCAGGGGCGAGAAACAGTGGGGGCATGGAATGGGTTTCTGGCCAGTGCCATCCTGAGGCGTGGCTTCTTCCAGCGGTCGGGTGCCCCGGCAATCCGGGTAGCGGGTGCAGGCATAGAATCGGCCGAACTTGCCGTCTCGCTCCAGCATCGGGGCACGGCATTTGGGGCAATGAGGCTGGGACTCTGGTGAAGTTGTACCGGCCTGTTCGTTGTCCTGGGCGGGCCGGCCCTGTGGCCTGTTGAGAAAGCCGCGAATTTCCTCTTTCAGGGTTTCCAGGAACTGTCTCGGGTCACCCTCTCCACGGCGGATGCTCTCCAGGTTCGCTTCCCACACCGCTGTGCGATCCGGTTTGCTGACCGATTCGGGCAGAGCGCCTATCAATGCCTTGGCTTTGTCGGTGGCGCGGATGTGTCGGCTGTCGCGGTACAGATAATCCCGTTTGAACAGGGTGTCGATGATAGCCGCGCGGGTCGCTTCGGTGCCCAGGCCATCGGTTTCCCGCAGGGTTTTTCTGAGTTCGGTATCGGTTACAAAACGGGCGATGTTGGTCATCGCCGAGAGCAGGGTCGCATCGGTGAAATGCTGGGGCGGCTGGGTTTTGCGCTCGCTGAGGTTGCTATCGTCGCAGAATACCGGTTCGCCTTTTTCCAGTCTGGGAAGCGGTGCCTTCTCCGGTTCCTTGCGAGCTTCTCGCAGTTTCAGTTCCAGCGTTTTCCAGCCGGGCACCAGGATGGCCGTTTCCGTCGCGCGGAATTCGTGCTCTGACACTCGTACCGTTAGCTTACCCTCCCTGTGCACGGCATCGGGCGCGAACTGCATCAGATAGTACCGGCTGATCAGTCCGTAGATTTTTTCTTCCGCGTCACTGAGTTTGCCGTTCGGCGTCGGGCGGCTGGTTGGGATAATAGCGTGGTGGGCGTCGACCTGTTTGTCGTTCCACGCGGAAGTCCTGCGGCCAAGGTCTGCGCCGTTGCAGGCTTGCTCCAGATCCGGTGCCACTCGGGCAATGGCTCTTATCACCTGCTCCCGCTGGCTGTAGTGGCCTTCCGGTAAAAACCGGCAATCTGATCGCGGGTAGGTGATGAGCTGGTGGCGCTCGTAAAGATTCTGGGCGGTATCCAGGACGTCTTTGGCACCCATGCGGAATAGCCGGCCTGCTTCAATTTGCAGGGCCGACAGGGAAAACGGCAGCGGTGGCGCTTCCGACCGATCCCGAAAGCGGGACTCGGTGATGGTGCCGGGTCGGTTTCGAACGCTGTCGGCAATCTGTTCAGCGACTTCCCGGTTGAGCAGGCGGTTCTCTTCATCCAGGTAATCCTGGAACTGCTCGTTGGGCTGCCAGCGGGCGGTGAAGGTTTGCTGGTCGGCTTCTTCCTCCTGAGCCCTGAACCTTGCTTCAATGCGGTAATAGGGCTTGGGCTGGAAGTGTTCGATGGTATTGTCACGTTCAACCACAAGGCCAAGTACCGGAGTCTGTACCCGGCCAACGGAATAGACCCCCTGTTCACCCTGCCGCTGATAACTGAGGGTATAAAATCGGGTCAGGTTGATGCCATAGAGCCAGTCGGCGCGTTGTCTGGCCAGGGCGGAATGGGATAACCGACGGAATTCCCGGTTGTCCCTGGGGCTCTGGATCGCCCGGGCCACGGCCGCTGGCGTCAAATCGTTGATCAGTATCCGTTGAACCGGGGCGCTGGCACCGAAATAGCGGATAACTTCGTCCACCAGCAGCTGGCCTTCCCGATCCGGGTCGCCAGCATGAATAATGGTCTTGGCCTGGCGAATCAGCGATTCCAGCACCTTTAATTGTTGCTGAACACTGTCCTTGGGCATGACCTCCCATTTGTCGGGAAACATCGGCAGGTCTTCCTGGCGCCATTTCTTCCAAGCGGGGTTATAGCGTGCAGGTTCTGCCGGTTCCAGCAGGTGGCCGATGCACCAGCTAACGGTGGCAGCATTTTCGCCAGTGCCACAGCGTATCCAGCCCTGGCCTTTCTGGTGAGGGCCAGGGAGGGCAGCGGCGATGGCGCGGCCGAGACTTGGTTTTTCGGCGATGTACAGGTGCATGGGGTTTGGGTGTTTTGGAATCGGGATGGGAATGTGGCGCTTTGGCTTTATGGTGTCAAGGCTCTCGGGTGTGTCCTGTATGTGTAGTAGACTGAGGGTGTTGGTGGAGGCGGCTGTGAAGATGGCTTTCCCAAAAGACGCCGTGAACCCATCCATGGGGGCTTGGTGCTGCCATCCTTGGCAACACACACTTTTGGGAAAGCCATCTCCACACCCGCTTCTGACCGTTCGCCATTCGCCCTCTTCCATCAGGGTTGAGCTGTAGGAGTCTCGAAACATGAAGATCCAGAATGCAATTGAAACCAAGCTGAACGACGCCTTCGATGCGCGTGTGCTTCAGGTGGAGAACGAGAGCCACAAGCACAGTGTGCCTCCTAATTCTGAAACTCATTTCAAGGTGACCCTGGTGTCGCCGGAATTTGAGGGGCAGATGAGGGTGCGGCGGCATCAGGCGATTTACAAGGTGCTTGCCGAGGAACTGGCGGGGCCGGTTCATGCGCTGGCGTTGCATCTATACTCACCGGAAGAATGGGAGGCGACGGGGCAGTCGGCGCCGGAATCTCCGAATTGTATGGGCGGGTCGAAGAAAGATCCGGCGATGGCGACGCGGACCGCACAGGGAGAGGGTTCATGAGTCAGTTTTTCCAGATTCATCCGGAGACGCCACAGAAGCGTCTGATCAATCAGGCGGTGGATATTCTGCGTCGTGGCGGGGTGATCGTGTATCCCACGGATTCAGCCTATGCCATTGGCTGTCACCTGGGTGACAAGCAGGCGGCGGATCGGATCAAGCGGATTCGCCGTCTGGATGACAAGCACAACTTCACCTTGGTGTGCCGGGATCTTTCGGACATCGGGGTCTATGCCAAGGTGGACAACACCCAGTACCGGTTGCTGAAGAATTTCACGCCCGGGCCCTACACTTTCATTCTGGATGCCACCAGTGAAGTGCCCCGGCGGCTGCTTCATCCCAAACGCCGGTCAGTAGGCGTCCGTGTGCCGGACAATGCCATTGTTCAGGAGCTGTTGGGCGAGCTTGGTGAGCCCATCATGAGTAGCACTCTGATTCTGCCGGGCGAAACCGATCCGATGACAGACCCTTATGAAATCCGGGAAACCCTGGAGCATGAGCTGGATCTGATTATCGACGGGGGATTCTGCGGTATGGAAGCGACCACGGTCGTGGACTTTACCGGCGAGGCTCCGGTGGTTACCCGTGTTGGTAAGGGGGATCCGGCGCCTTTCGAGGTCTGATTCTCCTGATCCGTCTTTCCTTTATGCCCGGGCGTTCAGATTAAAGGCGTACGCCCGGCTATTCCCTGCAGCTTCGATTTGCTCGGCACTCACTGAGCGGCGCATGGTGTCGTAACGGTGCACGAGGTCCTGCAGGCCGTTAAATTGCTGGTTCTCGCTGATCAGTGTGTCCAATAGCGGGTTATTCACCCCGTACGCCTGATTCAGTTTGAGCGCATTGTCCATGAAATGCAGCGTTGGCTCGTTAACGCTGAGGCGATTGAACGCTTCCTTGAAGTTTTTGTTTACGTTCAGGTCTTTTTCAATCTGGATGCGTGTGTTGTCTGCGATTTTCCCTTCCACCGCAACGCTGCCATTCTCCGTTTTGCTCACGTTCAATGCGGTTGCCGGGTGCAGGTTGTATTCGGCAAGTTTGTGCCGCAGTGTTTCTCGAACGAAGGCAAGATCCTGCCCCACAGTTTGTTTGTAGTCGGTCATGGCCAGTCGGCGGGCTTTCAGCCGTGAGAGGTCAGACTGGTTGTTCTCCGAGGGTGTAAAACGATCATCGCCAGGTGTCGGCTCGGTTTCCATGGCCTTTGCCTGTGCTTTGCCGGGCGCGGCTTCCGGCCCTGTTGAAGGCGTCTGGCGCCTTTCCATGGCCTGCTGGAACTGGGTGCTCGCCCGGATCAGAGATGTCAGTAGGGACATGGATGGGTTTCCTCCTTCGGTCAACCGGAGTGCGGTTTCCGAACAGTCAGCGTTGGGAATCACGAATGCTTGTCATCATGCTCTGCAGCTTTCAGGCCAACTCGATGAAGTCCCGGGCTGAGGGCTCCCTCCTTCCTTCATGTGTAAACGACTTTTCCCGGATCTGATCTGGGTCAGGAAATAATTGACGCATATCTATAAAGTTTGGCGACAGTTAGTTGTCATCACGAAACGTCAAAACAACGTCCTGGCCGCATGCCGCGCGGTCTCTGTGTCGGGTTACCATGAAAAAACAGTATTCCATCCGCTTTCTCTTACTTGCCGCTTTGGCGGCTGCCTTCTCCCTGGTGCTCGTGTTTACCGTAATCTACAGTGCAGACTCACAGCGTGATCATCTTGAAGAGTTCAGCCACAAATACGTGGATGGACTGGCAAAATCCTATTTCGATGGGCTGAATACCATGATGGTCACCGGCACCATCGGTAACCGGGATGTGCTTCGGAAAAAGGTGATGGCGTCTGAAGACGTGCTGGACGTGCGGGTGATTCGCAGTGACCATTTGAACCGGATCTTCGGCAACGGCAACGCGTCGGAACAGAAGCGGGAACCTTTGGACAAGAAAGCGCTTGCCGGTGAGCGGGTGGAGTCCTATTCCAGCAATGAGGACGGGCGAGTCTACACACTGATCGAGCCCGTGATCGCGATGGAGAACTATCAGGGCGTCAACTGTCTTGGCTGTCATCAGGCCAGTGAGGGAGACGTTCTTGGAGCCATTCGGGTGGACTATTCCATGGCTGACAGCGATGCCCGTTTGCAGCAGCAACTGCTGACCAGTGGCGGTATTCAGGTAGCCATCTTTGCTGCGGTGTTTTTCCTGACCGCCGCCGCTTTGAGTCGACTGGTGTTTTCCCGTTTGCGGCGACTCCACGACCGCATGGACGAGATCTCCAGAAATTCTGACCTGACCATTGAGCTTGAGGTTACCCGCAACGACGAGATCGGTTCCGTGTCCCGGGCGTTCAACCGGATGATGGCGAAGATACGGGAGAGCATGAATACCGTCATGGACAACGCCGAACAGGTTGAGCAGGCGGCCAGAAGCATTGCGGGGAAGGCTGACACGACAGAGAGGGAAGTGCTTGCCCAGCGTGACAACACAGATCAGGTGGCCAGCGCCACTACCGAGATGGCCGCATCTGCGGTTCAGGTCCGGGAAAATGCCATTCATACCACCCGAAAATCCGCAGATACTGCGGAATCAGCGAGCAAGGGTGAGAGCCTTGCCCGGAATGCAGTAAAAAGCATCGAGGCATTGAACACCGAGGTCCAGAGTGGCGCAAAACGCATTGAGCAGCTGGATCAACGTACCAGCCAGATGTCGGATATGCTGGAGGTAATCTCCAATATCGCTGACCAGACCAACCTGCTGGCGCTCAATGCCGCCATCGAGGCGGCCCGTGCCGGAGAGCAGGGGCGCGGTTTTTCTGTGGTGGCCGATGAGGTGCGTGCGCTGGCGTCGAGAACCCAGGATTCAACGGAGGAAATCCGGAACACCATCAACGGACTGAAGGGAGAGGTTGTCGATTGTGTGGCCACCATGCGCCATGCCTCTGAGATGGCAGAGCATCAGGTTTCAGCCATTCTGACAGTAGAGTCTGAACTGCAAACCATTGCCTCTGCTGTGCGGGAGATCACCAACCTCAATCAGGAAATGGAGAGCGCTGCCAACGAGCAGAGCGATGTCTCCGAATCCATTAATCACAACGTGATTGAAATCAGTCGCTCGGCAGAGCAGACCTCCGGGGATGCCAAGGAGACAGCGAGAATTGCCGGAGACCTTCTGGCCATGGCCGAGAATCTCAGGAAAACCATCGAACAGTTCCGGCTGAATCAGGAAAGCCGCCTTTAGAACGGCGGCGTGGGTCTGGCGACAGGCTCAGCCCCGATGGTCGGAAACAAAGGGGTTGGTGGCTCGCTCCCGGCCAAAGGTGGACATTGGACCGTGTCCGGGAATGAACGCAACCTCGTCGCCGAGCGGGAACAGCTGTTCCCTGATAGAGCGAATCAGTGTTGCGTGGTCGCCCTTTGGAAAATCCGTGCGTCCGATCGAGCCATGGAACAGCACGTCACCTACCAGCGCCAGACCGGATTCCTTGTGGTAAAAAACCACATGTCCCGGTGTGTGGCCGGGGCAGTGAAGGACTTCCAGGGTCTGGTTACCCACGGTGACCTGCTGCCCATCTTCCAGCCAGCGATCCGGGGTGAAAACTTCCGGGGCCGGAAACCCGAACATCTGCGCCTGCTGGGGCAGGCCAACAATCCAGAAATTGTCTTCCTTCTGCGGCCCCTCAATGGGAATACCCAGCTCTTTGGACAGCTCCGCAGTTCCGCCGGCATGGTCAATGTGGGCATGGGTAAGCAGAATTTTTTCGACCGTCACGTCTTCCTCAGCCACAGCGGCGCGAATCTTCTCCAGATCCCCGCCCGGATCGACTACGGCTGCCCGGCGCGTCTTTTCGCACCAGATCAGTGAGCAGTTCTGCTGGAAAGGCGTGACCGGAATGATTCTGTAGTTCAGTGACATACCTGTTCTCAATCGCTGAAGAAATGGCTAGTGCCATCAGTTTACTGGAACATCCCGCGTAACAACGAACGCGCCCCGCAAATCGCCCTCGGAGAAGCCGGTCGCCTTGTCTTCAGGATAGAGTTCAGCCAGTTTTGCCTTCACCTCCGGGGCGATGGACTTACCGTGACAGCCAAGGCAAAGTTTCTGTGTCGGGATGGCGCTCATATATTGGAACGCCGGCTGTCCGGACGCTTCGGAGACCTGCCAGACCTCCACCGGTTTTCCGTTCTTTACCGGCTGTCTGTCCATGGCCAGCAGCTGGATCTCCTGCCAGTCGGTCGGGGTGTTTTCCGGGTTCCGGACTTTCAGACTGGTCCGACTGATGACCCAGCCGCCGCTGCTATTGTTGCTGGCGATTTCCGGTGCCACAGTCTTGCAAACACCAATACCGTTTGTGAGGCCGCCTTCTTTGATGGCCGCCTGGAGCGCCTGCTTCAGTGAGCCGCCGAAGCTTTTCACCAGGGAACGTGCTTCGGCAACCATTGCTTCCGGGCTATCTGCTTGGGGTTGCGCGAGAAGTGGCATGGAAAGCAAGGAGCATAGCAAGGCTGTTGTGATGGTCGGTTTGGTCATTGAATCTCTCCCGGGCTTCTTGGCTTTGGAATAAGTATATAACAAAGGAATAATCCCAAATTGAGCCAGGACAGATTCCGGTAGAGTCGATGAATGATTACCACGCCAGCCAGATAACGTGGCGGGCACCCTTGCCGGGTCGCAAGGCCCTCACTGTAACGGGCTCAACAGAAAATCCTGCCCGCCGCAGCCTCTCTGTGAAGGAATGCTCCTGGCCGGCAGACCAGTAGGCAAGGATGCCATCAGGTCGCAGGGCGTTCTGGGCGGCCGCAATGCCATCCGGTGAGTAGATCCAGTTGTTTTCTTTGCGGGTGAGGCCTTCCGGGCCGTTGTCGACATCGAGAAGGATGGCATCCCATTCGCCGTCGCTGTTTCTGAGTAATTCGGCCACATCACCAATGTGAACCTGCGCTCTCGGGTCGTTCAGCGGGTTGCCCGCCGCAGAGCCCAGCGGCCCGCGATTCCAGGCTTCTACTTCGGGAACCAGCTCGGCTACCGTCACCTGCGCATCGTCGCCCAGAGCGGCCAGCGCTGCTGCCAGCGTGAACCCCATGCCCAGGCCGCCGATAAGAACCCGGGGAGCAGGCTGATCGGCAATCCGTTCGCACGCCAGGGTGGCAAGAGCATCCTCCGAGCCGTGGATCCGGCTGTTCATCAATTCTCCGGTGGTGCCGGCAATTTTGATGGAAAATTCATCATTGCGTTGCAAAAGACGTAATCGGGTTCCCTTGCCGGGGATCATTGCGGTTCCGATTTCGGTAAAGCGGGCCATTGAGAAGTCCTGATGTCGGTAAGGAGGGGCAGTTTAGCTCGCCTGGAGCCAGGTTGAATATCACGGACCGAGAATCGGGGTTAAGAGAGGTGGTACCCCCGGCAGGACTCGAACCTGCTACCTTCCCCTTAGGAGGGGGACGCTCTATCCAGATGAGCTACGGGGGCATTATCGCGAGAAGGGCGGTATGATAGCGGGCTAAGACCTGAGGCTCAAGGTTCGGTCCGGTTTCAGAGAATGTCACGGAGTGTGTTTTGCCAGATCCTTTCTCGCTAAGCGTGATTGTTCCCGTGTGGATGGAAGCGGCAGGTGTAACCGACACCCTGCGCGCCCTGCAACCGATCCGTAACCGGGGGCATGAGGTGGTTGTCGTTGATGGTGGCAGTACCGATCGAACCGTTGAGCTGGCCCGGCCACTTTGCGACAGGGTGGTTGTGTCAGAGAAGGGCCGGGCGCTTCAGATGAACGCCGGCGCGGCAGTTGCAAAGGGCGATCTACTGTTGTTTCTGCACGCAGATACGCGCCTGCCGGAAGAAGCTCTGGAGCATCTCGCAAGTTTCGTCCATTCCCGTCGCGCCTGGGGGCGGTTCGATGTGCGGCTGAGTGGTGAGCGGCTGCTTTTCCGGGTTATTGCCTGGTTCATGAACCAGCGCTCGCGCCTGTCAGGCATCTGCACCGGTGATCAGGCAATTTTCGTACGGCGGGACGTTTTCGACGCCCTGGATGGTTTTCACCCGATGCCGCTCATGGAAGATGTCGAATTCTCACGCCGTCTTTGCCTGGTGTCCCATCCTTTCTGTATAAAAGAGCCAGTCGTTACCGATAGCCGCCGTTGGCAGAAATACGGTGCCTGGCGAACGATTTTTCTGATGTGGCAGCTGCGCTGGCGGTATTGGCGTGGTGAATCGCCGGAGTCCCTGGCCCAAATTTACCGATCGGATGTGCGCAATGCCTCAAAGTAATCCGCCTGCGGCGGTTTTTCTCCAGTTTGCCAAATGGCCGGAAGCCAGACGGGTTAAAACCCGGTTGATGCCCGAGTTGGGTGCGGTCGGGGCTCTCGAAGCCCATGTTCGGCTCACGCTGGCTGTGCTGGATAACCTGTGTGCGACCGGCTATCCGGTGGAATTCTGGTGGGATAGACCGGTGGATGACCGGCCCGGCGAGGCGGCCTCTATCATTGAAGAGCTTGATGCCGCCGGCCTGATGCAAGGCGTTCAGGAGGGGAGCACACTGGGCCAACGGATGTATCGAGCGTTGAGTCTGTCTCTTCAGGATTATGACCGGGCATTGGTGGTGGGCAGTGATTGCCCCTCGGTCGATCCGGATTACGCCCGTAACGCCGTCGCGCTCCTGAAAGACTACGACGTTGTGCTTGGGCCCTCAGACGATGGCGGCTATGTCCTGATTGGAGCCTCCCGAGTGGCTGAGGGAATGTTGGATGACATTGCCTGGGGCACGCCGGAGGTTCTGACCCAGACCTGTGAGCGCCTTAAAGCATCGGGGCTCAGCTATTGTTTGCTGGAGCCCCGCTGGGATGTCGACGAGCCCGAAGACTGGGCGCGCTTTCTGCGCACTCTTTGAGTACTCTAGCTGGCGGGCACCGGCGGCAGCTCGGTGAGCCTGCCAAGCGCCTGGTTTGCCTCCAGGCCATTCCCACCTGTAACCACTTCTAATGCCTGCTTGCGCTCCAGGACGGCCTTTTTGAAGGTTTCCAGCAATTGTGGTTTTCCGACCTGCTTGATCGCGTTGGCCAACTGCTGGCGGGAATCAAACGTGTCCATGCCCCGATCAATCTCACGCCAGTAGCGGCTGGAAATCTCGCCGAGTTGCCGGTCCCGCTCGAGTAGCTTGCTGATAACGGCCTGTTTCTCCCGATCAAGGCGTTCCGCTGTCAAAGCGGAGAGGGTTTCCTCAAAGCTGTTGGAGAATTCCTGAACAGCCTGGTCAATCTCTGCCGGGGAAGCGGAAGGTGACTGCACAACAAACCCCAGGGCCGGTGTTTCAAGCATTTCAAAAGGCGTTGCGTAAACGATGTAGCCCATCTGGCGGGTGGTTCGGATCTCTTCGTAGAACGGGCTGCTGATAATCTGGGCCAGCAGCCGGAATCGGGCCCGTTCCTCAAAGCTGGTGTTGTCTCCCTGCATGTAGAGGGTATAGCCCGTGTCTGGATGGTCCACGTCGATGGAGACGAGGGTTTCATTATCTGGCAGCTGGCGCACCTGGCTTCGTGCTACCCGGACCAGCTCGCTGTTGCCCAGAACAATGGCGTCAATTTGCCGCGCGAGGTTAAGAGTCGAGGCCTCGGTAAGGTTTCCGTGCGCCATCATAACCGGGTCAACCTGTGACAGCAGGGCTTCAGAGAAGGACTGCAGTTCCTCGAAGCTAACTTCCCGGGCGGCTCTCAGCTTGGCGTCGGTGGGCCAGGCGCCTTCGATGAGGGACGTCTGGATAAACTCAGAGGTCTGTTCGACGGGGCGATCCTTGGCCTTGTTCTGCAGGCCGTCAATCAGCTGCTGCCGGGCGATCTCGAAACGTTGTTCGGTCAGTTCCGGTGCAGCCACCTGGAGCAGAATCCGGTTCATCAGGGTATGGAGTTTGTCGTCGTAACCGCCGACCCGGACCGTGATACCCCTGAGATGCGGATAGACGCTGTAATCCAGGCCCGCAAGACTGGCGGAGTAAGCCCAGGCGTTCAGATTGGCATTGATAGCGTCCACCAGCAGCTGAGTGAGCACGTAGCTGCGTGCCGACGCTCGGGTGGCAGGCGTACGAAGGCCCACAAACACGTTGGCTTTCGGGGTATCAAACCGGGTATCCCGGGCAAACCAGACATCCATTCCCTCGATGGTTGCCAGTTGTGTCGGCTGCGCCATGGTTTTTCCGGGCACCATCGCCAGATCTTCCGGCACAAATGGATTCTCCGGCGGCAGGCGCAGCTGGGCAGCGAGTTCTGGCAGGAACTGGGTCCTCAGTGTTGCCGGGTCGAGTGGTTTTCGGGCCCACGCCGCTTCGTACCAGTCGGTTCGGTTCGGATTTTCAAGTTCAGGCTCCGGTGCCAGAACAAAAGTAAGGAGGTTGTCCGGCGTCAGCCTGTCCAGAATGTCGCGGTACTGTTCCGGCGCGAAGCGCTCAACCAGCCAGGGCGCCCGCAAAACGTCTTCGGCGGGATAGTCCTGGAGGTAACGAGAAAGGCGCATGGCTTCGTGCAGGGGGTTACCCTGTTCGCGGAATCGAAAATCGATGCGAGCCAGGTTCTGCATTTCCAGGAAACGCTGCTCGCTGATACCTTTCTGGCGAATCTTCTCGATGTAATCGAATACCAGCGGCAGGATGTCCTCATGGCGAGCCAGTCCTTCCGGTGTCAGGGAAATGCTGATTTCGAGGGTGGCGTTCTCGCCGGTATCCATGCCCAGACCTGCGGAAAGGCTTTCCGCCAGACCGGCCCGTTTCAGAACGTCGAACAGGCTGCCTGGGCCCTCGTGGCCGAGCAGGTTGGCCACGTAGCTGGCGGGTTTGGTGCGGTAGTTCGCTTCCTGGGACGGAATAGGGAACGTGAGCGACAGGCTTCGAACGTCCTTCAGTGCTTCTGCTGTGACCTTGGCTGGCAGCTCATCTGAGCGGTACAGGCTGGCGACGTGACGCTTGGTCTCAAGGTTGCGGTTTTCAATGGCATCGAACCGCCCTCGCACCATGGATTCCAGTTCGTCCAGGCTTTGGGGCCCGTAAACCGCCAGGCTCATGATGTTCGAGGAGTAATGCTGCTTCCAGAACTCGATCAGATCCGGCCGAAGGGGATTTGCTTCCGTATTCTCAAGGGTGCTCAGGTTTCCGACGGCAAAGTGACTGAAGGCGTGATCCGGATTGCTAACGGCCTTCTTGACGGAATGGAAGCGTCGACCATCGTCTTTCTGTTTGGCGCTGAACTCCGAGTGCACAGCGTTGCGCTCACGATCCACCAGTTCGGCGGTAAATAGGGGCGCGGAAAATTGCTGGGCGAACCGATCCAGTGCCGGTTCCAGAAATTCGGCCTGAACATCGAAGAAGTAGTTCGTGTCCTGGAACGCGGTGAAGGCATTGTGCTGGCCACCGTGGCTCTTGATGAACTGCTGGTACTCGCCCGGATCGGGGTATTTCTCGGTCCCGAGGAACAGCATGTGCTCGAGGAAGTGGGAGAGGCCTTCGCGCTCCGCCGGATCATCTCCGCTACCAACAGCAACGTTCATTGAGGCCGCCGCTTTGTCTGCATCCTCATCAGACACCAGAATGACCTTCAGGCCGTTGTCCAGTTCGATAAACCGGTACTGGTTGTCGTCATTGGGGCTCTTCTCGGGAATCTGCGCAGAAAGAGCAAGGGTGCTGAACAGCAAAAGTATGAGCAGGGAAAACAGGCGTGAGATCGGGTTCTGCATGGAGTTCTTCCTGACGGTACGTGTGTTCATAGGCCCTCTGGGATCCGGAGAAGACGTTTGCGAATCAGTGCATCAGCGCGTTGCGGGTGCTTTCAGGCTGCTGGTCAAGTGTTTTACGTGCCAGGTCGGCGGCTTTCTCACTGTCCAGCTGGCCCGAGGCAATACGCTCCAGAACAGTCGCCATGATGGCGACGGACTGGCGATAATCTGCGAACTCGGCCTGGAAGGCCTTGTCGATGGCCTCGTAGACCGCCTGAATTTTCTCTTCCCGTGAACCAGCGTTATCGGCTGTGTCGTTGATGGCCTTCAGGCAGGCCCGGGCAATCGAAATGTAGCGTTCCGCGTTGGGATTGTCTTTCTGCATAGTAGGGGTTCCGGAGGTCGGTGTTCCTGTGAAAACAAGAGATGCCAAAAGGCGCGATAAGTTCCCGATTATGTCATTGCTGGCGGGCGCTTTCATTGCATTGTGGTAATCCGGAAATTGAGCATGCACGGGGCAATTCCTGTGCTAGTCTCAAAAACATTGTGTCGACGAACCGGACAGGCATGTCCCGCTTGTCGGGTCAAAAATTTAGAGTAATAGCTCTATACAAAACAAAGGCTTACAGAGTAAAAGCTCTAAAAAAGTTCGATACATGAAGGTTGCAATTAAGTACAATGCCGGCGTTTCCGGAAAACTCTAAGACGTTAGTCGTATGGGTGCCGGCATGGATAGACAACAACAGAGCAACAGGCAGGGTGGAAGATTGATGAATTATTTCCTGACGGGTGGCACCGGATTTATTGGCCGTTTCCTGGTGGAGAAGCTTCTGGCACGTGGTGGCACTGTCCACGTACTGGTACGTGAACAATCCCAGGACAAGCTGGACAAATTGCGTGAGCGCTGGGGCGCGGATGAAACCCAGGTGAAGGCCTTCATAGGCGACCTGACCAGCAAGAATCTGGGCATCGACGCCAAGACGATGAAAGCCCTGAAAGGGAAAATCGACCACTTCTTTCACCTCGCCGCCGTGTACGATATGGGCGCAGATGAAGAAGCCCAGCAGGCAACCAATATCGAGGGCACCCGCGCTGCGGTGAATGCTGCGGAAGCGATGGGCGCCAAGCACTTCCATCACGTTTCTTCCATTGCGGCTGCCGGTCTGTTCAAGGGAATCTTCCGCGAAGACATGTTCGAGGAAGCCGAGAAGCTGGATCATCCGTACCTGCGGACCAAGCACGAATCTGAAAAGGTCGTTCGTGAGGAATGCAAGGTTCCCTTCCGCATCTACCGCCCGGGCATGGTGATTGGGCATACCGCTACCGGTGAAATGGACAAGGTGGATGGCCCCTACTATTTCTTCAAAATGATCCAGAAAATCCGCCACGCGCTGCCCCAGTGGGTTCCGACCATTGGTGTCGAGGGTGGGCGTCTGAACATTGTGCCGGTGGATTTCGTGGTTAACGCCATGGATCACATTGCTCATCTCGAGGGTGAAGACGGCAAGTGCTTCCACCTGGTGGATACCGATCCGTACAAGGTTGGCGAAATTCTCAACATCTTCAGCGAGGCTGGTCACGCACCCCGGATGGGGATGCGGATCGATTCCCGCATGTTCGGCTTTATTCCGCCATTCATTCGCCAGAGCTTGAAGAACCTGCCACCGGTGAAGCGTCTGACGTCGGCCATTCTTGATGACATGGGCATTCCGCCATCCGTGATGTCGTTCATCAATTACCCGACCCGTTTTGACGCCCGCGAAACCGAGCGCGTTCTGAAAGGCACCGGCATTGAAGTGCCCCGCCTGCCGGACTACGCGCCGGTGATCTGGGATTACTGGGAGCGCAATCTGGATCCGGACCTCTTCAAGGACCGCACGCTCAAGGGCACGGTTGAAGGTCGCGTCTGCGTGGTGACCGGTGCTACGTCCGGTATTGGTCTTGCAACTGCCCAGAAACTGGCAGACGCCGGCGCGATCCTCGTGATCGGTGCCCGCAAACTCGAGCGCCTGAAGGAAGTGGCCGCAGAGTTGGAGTCCCGGGGCGCAAGCGTACACGCCTATCCCTGCGATTTTTCCGATATGGATGCCTGCGACGAGTTCGTGAAGACCGTGTTGGATAACCATGGCCAGGTCGACGTGCTGGTCAACAACGCCGGGCGCTCGATTCGCCGTTCACTGGATCTGTCGTTCGACCGCTTCCACGATTTCGAGCGCACCATGCAACTGAACTACTTTGGTTCCGTTCGTCTGATCATGGGCTTTGCGCCCAAGATGCTGGAGAATCGCCGCGGTCACGTGGTCAACATCTCGTCCATCGGTGTGCTGACCAACGCTCCCAGGTTCTCGGCTTACGTGGCTTCCAAATCCGCGCTGGATGCCTTCAGCCGCTGCGCCGCTTCGGAATGGTCGGATCGCAATGTCACGTTCACCACCATTAACATGCCTCTGGTGAAAACGCCGATGATTGCGCCAACAAAGATCTACGATTCTGTCCCCACGCTAACGCCGGACGAGGCTGCAACCATGGTTGCTGATGCCATCGTCTACCGGCCGAAGCGAATCGCTACCCGTTTGGGTATCTCTGCCCAAGTGCTTCATGCCCTGGCGCCCAAGATGGCCGAGATCGTCATGAACACCGGTTACCGGATGTTCCCGGATTCACCGGCCGCCGCTGGTAGCCGTTCCGGGGAGAAGCCGAAGGTGTCCAGCGAGCAGGTGGCTTTCGCCGCCATCATGCGGGGCATCTACTGGTAACGCAGTTGCCCCCGAATCGAGTGGGAGGGGGAGTTATTTCCCCTCCCATATTAATGGGTTAAACGAGATTCACCTCTTTTATAAAGTGTTCTGGGCTAAAGAAAACCAGCCGATAGCCGATGGTTAACATAAGAACAATATAAAAGAAGGGCTATTGATGACTCTCAAGAAACGTCTTTTGCTGACTTTGCTGCTGGTTGGCCTGCTTCCCGTCATTGCCATCTCGTTTTTTAACGCCGAAATTGCCCGACAGAGCCTGACGGAACAGGCGTTGCAACAACTCTCTATTGCGGCTACCAATAAGCAGCATAGTGTTGAAGATTATCTCAGCACTATTGCCCGGCAGCTGAAAGCCATGGCCAATAATCGCGGGACCCGAACGGCGGCCCAGGGGTTTGGTTTGGCATTCCAGAATTATGAAAAACTGGTACAAGAGGAGCAGTCGACCTTACGAGAAAACGTCGAGGCTTATTATCAGCAGAATTTTTTGCCACCCTTGCAGCAAAATGGTGGTGCTAACGGACGTTCAGCCTCGGACTTCGTTGCATCCCTCAGCAAAAACAGCCTGGCTCTGCAGATGGGTTACATCGTGGACAACCCGAATCCTGTGGGGCAGAAAGACGAATTGGTATCGGCTGACGTCCATATCGCGCAGTTTTATAACACTCTTCACAAACAGTGGCACACCTCGTTCAAGGAGTTTCAGGAGGCGTTCGGCTACTACGATATTTATCTGATTGATGCCGATACAGGCCATGTTATCTATTCCGTAGCCAAAGAGGTGGATTTTGCTACCTCCCTGAAAGACGGTCCCTACGCGGATTCTGGCCTGGCGGCAGCTTATCGTCAGGCGATGTCTGACGGACAGGATACTGCGCCGACTTTTGTTGATTTTACTCGGTATGTACCGTCCTACGGTGCGCCCGCCGGATTTGTGGCAACCCCCATATATTCCGAAAAAGATGAGCGGCTGGCCGTGCTGGCCTTCCAGTTCCCCATCGACAGCCTGAACAACATCATGATGGAACGAGATGGCATGGGCGAAACCGGGGATGCCTATCTGGTGGGGCCGGATAACCTGATGCGGTCAGACTCCTACCTGGATCCGGAAAACCGCAGTGTTGTCGCTTCCTTTGCCGACCCGGAGAATGGACGCATTAGTTCGACATCGGTGGATGAGGCCCTGGCCGGAAATTCCGGTGAAGGCGTGGTTACGTCCTACCGTGGCGAGCCAGTGTTTTCCGCCCACAGGCCAGTTACCGTAGGCGGGCTGAACTGGGCGCTGGTGGCGGAGATCAGCGAAGACGAGGCCCTGGCGCCGGTGCGTGAAATGTGGACGCTGGCGGCGATAGCCATTGCTATTGTGCTCTTGGCCGTGGCGGCCGTCGCGGTCTGGACCGCAGTGCGGATCATGAAACCCCTCGGCAAAGACCCGTCCGAATTGCAGGCACTGGCGGAACAGGTAGCTGCAGGTAACCTGGTCATTGATTCGTCCGACAGTGACAAGGCCACGGGCGTATACGGCTCCATGCTCAAGATGGTGTCAGACCTGAAAGAAGTGATCTTCAAGGTTGAAGAAGCGTCCCAGCGCCAGGCCAGTGCATCTGAACAGTTGTCCGGTACCACCTCGCAGACTCTGGACAGTGTGAATCAGCAGGCAGAGCAGACTGAGCAGGTGGCGTCGGCCATTGAAGAAATGTCCTCTGCCATCAGCGAGGTGTCCCAGAATACCTCGGAATCGGCAGCCGCCGCCCGGCGCACTGATGAGGCGGTCAGCCGCAGCGCCACCGAGGTGGAATCCTCCGCTGAGGACACCCGTGCTATGGCCAGGGAACTGGAGGAAGCAGAAGCCGGCATAGAGGACTTGCGAAAGAATATGGAATCCATCACCAGGGTTCTGGATTCGATAAAGTCCATCGCCGACCAGACTAACTTGCTGGCTTTGAATGCCGCTATTGAAGCGGCCCGGGCCGGTGAACAGGGCAGGGGCTTCGCGGTGGTCGCGGATGAGGTGCGCAGCCTGGCCCAGAACAGCCAGAAGGCGACCGAGGAGATCAGTAGTTCCATCGAAACTCTGGTTAATTCTTCGGAGCGTGCTTCAAAGGTGGTTACCCGCTGCAGCACCCAGGCCAGAGGTATTTCTGAGCGGGCAGGAACCGTAGTGTTGCAGCTTCGCGAGGCAGTGGAAGAGGTTGCCCGGATGTCCGGTATGGCGGAGCAGATTGCTACGGCTTCCGAAGAGCAATCAGCCACGGCCGAAGAAGTAACGCGCAACGTATCCACAATTGCTGAAAAGTCCTTGGAGACCAAACAGGCCATGGTCCAGATCTCCGAAGCCAGTGGTGACTTGGCGGAGTTGTCTCATCAGCTCAGGGATTCTCTGTCCCGCTTTAAAGTCAGCTGAGTATGAGGCGTGCCTTCAACACTTAGGCCTGGCACACAGAAAAAAACCCGCTGCGGCGGGTTTTTTTATGGCGGTTATTCGGTCTCTTCGGGGATCACCGGAGGCGGAAAGCCGCCCAGTTCTTTCCAGCGATTCACAATGCCACAGAACAGGTCTGCGGTTTTTTCCGCGTCATAGGCGGCGGAATGGGCTTCCTTGTTGCTGAACGGAATGCCCGCGAGTTTGCAGGCCTGGGCCAGAACCGTGTGGCCATAGGCCAGGCCGGCCAGCGTGGCGGTATCGAAGGTTGAGAAAGGATGGAACGGGTTACGACGGATGTCGGCCCGCAGCGCGGCTGCAAAGATGAAGTTATGGTCAAAGGTGGCATTGTGGCCCACCAGGACGGCTCGCTTGCAATCGTGGTTCTTCACCGCCTTGCGAATGGGGCTGAAGATCTCGCTGAGTCCTTCCCGCTCGGGTACCGCTTCTCGCTCCGGATTCCACGGATCAATACCCGTGAAATCAAGCGCGGACTGCTCCAGATTCGCGCCTTCGAAAGGATCGATCTGCTGAACGTGGGTTTCAGCGCGCCGCACCCAGCCATCGTCGTCCATGGTCAGTATCACTGCCGCCACTTCCAGCAGGGCGTCCCGCTCGGGATTGAAGCCAGCGGTTTCCACGTCGACTACAACAGGCAGAAACCCGCGAAAGCGGCGGGACATGGGATGCGGTGGTTTGTTTTCGTCAGTCACTCAAGCTCCGGTCTTGGCCGTGTGTGAGAAGGAATAAGTCAGGTTTACGCCAGTTTCCAGTGAACGGTTTCACCAGCCTTGAGGGGCACGATGGTTCCGTCAGCCAGCGGCAGCTCTGCCGGCATGGTCCAGGGGTCACGAATCAGGGTGATGGTATCGGTATTCCGCGGTAGGCCATAGAAATCCGGCCCGTTGAAACTGGCGAATGCTTCAAGTTTATCCAGGATGCCAAGCTCTTCGAAAATGTCCGCATACAGACCGATTGCGCCGTAGGCCGAGTAACAGCCAGCGCAACCGCAGGCTGCCTCTTTGCGATCCTTTGAATGGGGGGCGGAATCCGTGCCCAGGAAAAAGCGTTTGTCGCCGCTGGCCACCGCGTCCCTGAGCGCCTGTTGATGGCGGTTACGCTTCAGGATTGGCAGGCAATAGAGATGCGGTCGAATGCCGCCTACCAGCATGTGGTTGCGGTTGTACATCAGGTGCTGGGGCGTCAGAGTCGCACCGAGGTTGTCACCGGCGTGCTGCCGGACAAATTCTGCGGAATCGGCCGTGGTGATATGTTCCAGTACAACCTTCAGGTTCGGGAAAGCCTCGAGAGTGGGTGCCAGGACACGCTCCAGAAATACCTTTTCCCGGTCAAAAATGTCGATATCGGCATCGGTTACCTCGCCGTGTACCAGCAGCAGCATGCCACAATTGGCCATGGCTTCCAGAACCGGGTAGATGTTGCGGATATCCTTCACGCCGGAGTCGGAATTGGTCGTTGCTCCGGCGGGGTAAAGCTTGGCAGCCACAACGCCGGCAGCCCTGGCATCCCGGATGGTCTGCGCCGTCATGCTCTCGGTCAGATACAGCGTCATCAACGGCTCGAACTCGGTGCCATTGGCAGCCGCCAGAATGCGTTCCCGGTAGGCTGTGGCATCGGCTGCGGTGGTAACTGGCGGTACCAGGTTAGGCATGATGATGGCGCGAGCGAAGCAGGCGGCCGTAGCCGGTACCACGTCGTTGAGAATGTCGCCGTCCCGTACGTGAAGGTGCCAGTCGTCGGGGCGTGTGAGCGTGAGCTTGTCTGTCATGGCGTTTGTCCGAAATACCTTTGGCGGGGCGAGCTTGTGCCCGGTTCTCTGGGAGCCGAAAAAATTTGGCGAATTATACCAGAAGGCGCGGGTGATTGTTTTCCGGTTGGTGGCTAAAGAACTTCCGGCTCAGGCCGTTAAACAGTCTGACTCTGCTAACTCCGGACACTGATGGCTAGCTCTATGGGATTTCGCCCCGGACAACTCCTGAATACTCTGCTGGTTGCCACGTTGCCCGTGGTGCTTCTGCCGGCAACCGCGCAGGCTGCCAGCTATGGCGCCGGAATCGAGAACAGCCAGTGGTATCTCGCCGAGTCGGTATTTGAATGCCGGCTGGTGCACGAAGTTCCCGGCTACGGTCGGGCGGTGTTCAATCATCGCGCCGGTGAAAGTCTCAGCTTTTTCCTGGAGTCTGATTCCGCATTGATGCGACCAGGGCGCGGCAGCCTTGTGGTCGAGGCACCGGCCTGGCGTCCGGGTGTGGCGCCGAAGCCCCTGGGAACGGTCAATGTCTCGGATGATCGCCGTCAGGTCTCGCTGGATACCCGTCAGGCGTTCGTGGTCGCCCATGGACTTCTGGACGGGATGCGCCCGACGGTAACCAGGGAATCGTGGTTTGATGGCCGCCCGGTGCGGGTTCAGGTCTCCAACATTAACTTCGCCGGCGAGTACCAGCGTTATCAGCGCTGTACGTCCAATCTACTGCCGGTAAACTTTGATCAGATCCAGCGCTCGAGGGTGCCCTTTGCCAGCGGCAGCACGCAATTATCCGATGCCGACAGGCAACTACTGGATAACATCGTGGCCTATGTGAACGCAGATTCCACGGTTGAGCGGATTTTCGTGGATGGTCATAGTGACAGTATTGGAAACCGGATCGACAACCGTGCGCTTTCCGAAGATCGCGCCAATGTGGTGGCCGACTACCTCAAGGCGAGCGGTATTGATGAAAACATGATTACCGTTCGGGCTCACGGCGACCAGTACCCGGTATCCAACCGGCCCGCCGATAACCGGCGCACCAATATCCGCCTGCAACGGGCCGGTGACCGCCCGGAACTGCAGCAGGCTAACGGTTATGGCGGCGAACCCAGGGGCTGATTGGCGTCAGTAAACCGAATCCAGTACTTCCAGGTGGGCATTGACGCTTTCCGCCAGGGCCCGCAGATGGTACCCGCCCTCCAGGGTTGAAATGATCCGGTCATTGCTGTGCTCACTGGCGACACTCACAATCATTTCTGTTAGCCAGCGATAATCTTCCGTATCCAGATTCAGTTCTGCCATCGGATCCAGCCGGTGGGCATCAAAACCCGCCGAAATCAGGATCAACTGCGGTTTGAATTCATTCAGGCGCTTCAGCCATCCCGCCTCCACCTGCTTCCGGTACTCTTCAGACGAACAGTTTGCCTCAATCGGAATATTCACGATGTTGTCGGCCTGCCGGTGCACGTGGGAGTGCGGGTAGAAAGGATGCTGGAAGCTTGAGCACATCAGGATACGCTCGTCGCCACTGACAATGTCTACGGTGCCATTGCCCTGGTGCACGTCGAAATCGATGATCGCGACCCGCTCCAAATGATGAAAGGTGAGGGCGCGCATGGCGGCCAGGGCAACGTTGTTGTAAAAACAGAACCCCATGGATTTCGCCCGCTCGGCATGGTGCCCGGGCGGCCGGGCACACACAAACGCGTTAGTAACCTGGCTGCTCATGACCATATCCACGGCCTGGATATTGGCACCAGCTGCCAGACGAGCGGCTCGAAGGGTGTCGGGCATCATGGCCGTGTCCGGGTCGGTAAACACGCGGCCGCGGGTCGGTTGCATCAGGTCCAGTTGATGGAGATATTTTTCCGGATGCACCATCAGAAGCTGATCACGGGTGATTTCTTCCGGCCGCACCCAGTCCAGCTTCTGGTCCAGGCCAGTATCAGCAAGGTAGCTGATGATGGCCGCCAGCCGCTCAGGGCTTTCCGGATGTTCCGGCCCCATGTTGTGTTTCATGAAGTCATCGTGGGAAAAGAATGCCGTGGTCATACGTCTCGGACTGCCTTCGATATGCTTATATTTTCTTCAAGCTTATCAGGGAAAACTGCACGATGCCGTGTTTCTTTGGTCTTATAACGGCGATAGTCATTTCACATCGGGGTATCAAGGCCTAAGATAAGAGTTACACTCATAAGTAACCTGTTTTATTACATTTATTTCCCAACGGTCTGCCGGCCGCATACAAAGGAGAGTCAGCTTGAGCACCCGGTATCTGGAGAGCCTGTTTAATCCCGCGTCCATTGCGGTGATCGGTGCGTCGGAGCGGGCAGACAACCTTGGCGGTATGGTGTTGCGGAACCTGATGGGGGGCGGTTATCCCGGCCGGTTACTGGTGGTTAACCAGAACGATTACGACAACGTGCACGGGGTGCCCTGCGTCAAGAAAGTCTCGAAAATGGAATTTTCCCCGGACCTGGCAATCATCTGTACGCCGCCGGATACCGTGGCCAAGACCATCAAGCGGCTGGGGGAGGCCGGGGTGCGCACCGCGATCGTTATGACCGGTGGCATGTCACGTACTCACAGTAAAACCGGCCAGCCCCTGATGTATTCCGTTCGTGAAGCGGCCCGGGAGACCGGAATCCGGGTTCTGGGCCCCAACACCATTGGCCTGATGGTCCCGGCACGCAGCCTGAACGCTACCTACGCCCATATGGGCGCCATCCCTGGCCGGGTTGCCTTCGTTGGCCAGTCCGGCACCATCGCCAGTTCGGTCATCGACTGGGCATTCGCCCGTGGTGTGGGGTTTTCCTACTTCCTGACCCTGGGCGATGGCATGGATATCGATCACGACGACCTGATCGACTACCTGGCGCAGGATACACAGACCCGTGCGATTCTCCTGCACATCGAAAACATTCCCAATGCCCGCCGCTTCATGTCGGCGGTGCGGGTGGCGTCCCGCACCAAGCCGGTGATTGCGGTGAAGTCCGGTCGGGTGCCGGAGTCGGAGTGGTTTCCCCACGACCTCCCTGATGGCCTGAAACGCAGCGATCCGATTTACGACGCCATGCTTCAGAGGGCAGGTGTGCTCCGGGTGGATGGCCTTGGCCAGATGTTTGATGCGCTCGAGACATTGACGCGGATGCGTCCCTTGCGCCGCGAAACCCTGGCGATCATGGCCAATGGGGTCGGCCCCGGGGTGTTGGCCGTGGACCGGTTGGCGGATCTTGGTGGTGAACTGGCAGAGCTGTCGAATTCCAGCATTGAGAACCTGGCCGAGCTGCTGCCACCTTACTGGACCCGCAAAAACCCCATTGACCTTAACTACGATGCCTCGCCGGAACTTTACGGCCAGGCCATCAAGATCCTGGCAAAGGATCCGGAAGTGGCAAACGTTCTGGTGATGTATGCCCCGAGTCTGACGGAGGACAGCCTCCAGATTGCGGACGCGGTTGTGCAGGCGTCCAAGGGCACACGTCTGAATGTGTTCACCTGCTGGCTCGGCCAGAGTACGGTCATGGATGCTCGGGAAGAGTTTTACCGGGCCGGGCTGCCGTCGTTCTTCAATCCCGAAAAAGCCGTGATGGCATTCATGCAGCATGTTCGTCACCAGCGGGTTCAGCGGCTGCTTACGGAAACGCCGGAATCCTTTACCGACCACTTTGCAGACCGCACCCACACCCGTCATGTGGTCAACAGGGCCCTTCGAGCAGGTCGGTATCACCTGTCGAACCGGGAAGCGCGGGACCTGGTGCGGGACTACGGGATCAGCACCATCGAAACCATGTACTGCGACGATATGGAAGAGGTGCTGGAGGTGTTTGCGGTTGAGCGGCGCCCCATCGACATTACCATCATTCACGAGCAGGCGTGCCATCCTTTTCTGGACCTGAGTCCGACCCAGCGTCGGTACAAGGGTACGGTCCAGAAACTGAACAGCGAGGCGGCCATCATGGATTCGTGCCGCTACCTGATGGAGGAGTACAAGAGCCATTTCCCGGAAAGTGGATTTCTAGGGTTTGCGGTTCAGCGTTCCTACCAGCACGTGGGTGGGATCGAGTTCAGTGTCGGCATTACCCGGGACGCATTGTTTGGGCCCCTGGTGGTTTGTGGTGCAGCTGGCGCCCAGATCAACGTGATGACCGATCGTCAGATCGCACTGCCGCCATTGAACATGGTGTTGGCCCGTGAGCTTCTGCGCCGTACCTACATGTACAAGCTGCTGAAAGAACACAGCCTGAAGCCGGAGGAGGATATCCGCGCGGTGTCCGAGACCCTGGTCACCCTCTCACAGATCGTTATCGACATTCCGGAAATCAAGGGGCTTGAGATCTCGCCCTTGCTGTTCAACGAGCAGGGGGCCGTGGCTGTCAATATTGCCATCAATCTGGCCGACAAGCCGGGGCGGCCGATTATTCAGCCTTACCCGCGGGAACTGGAGGAATGGATTGTTTTGCCCAAATCCGGGCGCCGGGTCATCATTCGACCGGTACTGGCGGAAGATGAGCCTGCCCACCGGGCGTTCCATGAGTTGCAGTCGCCGGAATCCATTCGTTACCGGTTCTTCCAGTATCGCAAGCATTTCTCTCGCGAAGACGTAGCCCAGATGGTGCAAATCGATTACGACCGGGAGATGGTTTTTATTGCCAACGCGCCCAGGGAAGACGGGGAAGGCGAGGAAACCCTCGGAACCGTGCGCACCTGGACCGATGCCGATAACCTGCAATGCGAGTTCGCGGTCATGGTGCACGATAAAATGAAGGGCGAAGGCCTCGGCGTTGCCCTGATGCAAAAGATGATCGATTACTGTCGGGCCAGGGGTACCGTGGAAATGGTGGGCAATGTGCTGCCGGATAATCGTCCCATGTTGCAGCTGGCGGAACATCTGGGCTTTGAAATCAAGTTCAATACCGAAGAGGAAGTGATGGATCTGCGGCTGGTCCTGAACGAACCGGAAAAAGACTGGCAGAGAGAGCGGCTGGGAAAGAGCGCCCACTGAAGAGCGCAAGGGAGGCCGGGTCAGATAAAGCGGGTATCTGACCCGGATTTACGGCACTACTCTTCGACAATCGCAGAGCGATCTTCGCCGCCGAGCGCTTCCAGGAGCCCTGGAATCAGCCGGGACAGCTCAAGGGTCATGAGCGTGAAAGCCGCATCAAACTTGGCAGCGTGGTCGTCCACGTCGACATCGTCCAGTTGATCCTGAAGTGTTTCGCCGAACTTGAGGCGACGGATGCCCAGTTCTTCATCCAGCACAAAGGAGACGTTGTCGTCCCAGGTCAGGGACAGCTTGGTCACCTGCATGCCCGCATCCAGATGGTTGCGGATTTCATCGGCTTTCAGGTCCAGGCCTTTGCAGCGAACCACGCCGCCATCTTCAGACGGATCCTTGAGTTCGCATTCAGTGCCCAGAACCACCTTGCCAGGCAGGTCGATGGATTCGTTCAGCCAACCGGTAAAGGTGAAAGCAGGTGCCTGTTCCACCGCGGGTGGACGAACCGGCAGCGATCCGAGGCTCTTGCGCAGAGTCGAGGCCAGATCTTCCGCCTGCTTGGCGGAACCCGCGTCCACCACCAGAACACCGTCCTGGGGGGCGAGGTAGGCAAAGGAGCGGCGGTTCTTGGAGAAGGCCTGGGGCAGCATCTCCAGCATTACCTGTTCCTTGATTTCGTCCTTTTCTTTGCGCCGGACCTTCCGGCCCTGCTCGAACTCGATGGCTTCGGCCTTCTCCTCAACCGCTTCTTTCACCACCGGGCCGGGAAGAATCTTTTCCTCCTTGCGCAGGGCAATCAGGTGATAGCCGTTGGCACTGTGAACCAGCTGTTCGCCATGCTTGCCCAGGGGCGGAACCCAGCCCTGGCGGCTGGTTTCCTGAGGTCCGCAGGGCTTGAAGGCATCGGCCTGGAGCTTGTCTTCCAGCTCTTCGGCAGAGATATCAAAGGGTTTGGTAAATCGGAATACGCGGGCGTTGCGAAACCACATCAGGGCTGGTCCTTGTCTTTCATATTTGCATGATCTCTACGAGTACGGTTTTAACGATAAAGCCCACAACGCCGGCGCCCAGCACCGTAAACAGTGCGATGGTGCCGAACTTGCCGGCCTGGGATTTCTTGGCCAGATCCCAGACGATGACACCCATCCAGACAATCAGGCCGGTCAGAAACACCAGCATGGCGATCTGGGAAAACATTGCTTCGTTCATTGCTGACTCCGATTTCAACGTGGATTACTGTTCATCCCGCAGGAAAACCCAGTTGTTCTTATCGGATTGGTCTTCGCTGAAGTAATAGCCTTCGAGGTTGAATCCCTTGAGGTCGTCGGCCTGGGTAATGCGGTTCTGAATGGCAAACCGACACATCAGCCCCCGGGCTTTCTTGGCATAAAAGCTGATCATCTTGTACTGACCATTCTTCCAGTCCTTGAATTGGGGGGTAATCAGCCGGCCTTCAAGGTCTTTCTTCTTTACGCTTTTGAAATACTCGTTGGAGGCGAGGTTGACCAGCACGCCGTCGTCATCCGCAAGCAGCCGGTTGATCTCCTCTGTGATCTTGCTGCCCCAGAAGGCATACAGATCCTTGCCACGGTTATTCTCGAACCGGGTACCCATTTCCAGGCGGTAGGGCTGCATCAGGTCCAGCGGTTTCAGGACGCCATACAGACCGGAAAGCATGCGCAGATGCTGTTGGGCAAAGTCGAAGTCCTGTTCACTGAAGCTCTCGGCGTCCAGGCCGGTGTACACGTCACCTTTGAAAGCCAGCACAGCCTGCCGGGCATTCTCGGGGGTAAACGGTGTGTGCCAGTTCTGGAAGCGCTCGGCGTTCAGCTGCCCAAGCTTGTCGCTGATGCTCATCAGATTGCTGATCTGGTGCGGCTCCAGCGTTTTAAGCTGGTCGACCAGCTCGCAGGCATCCTCAAGGAATTCCGGCTGAGTATAGGTACTGGTCGCCAGCGGACTCTCGTAATCCAGCGTTTTGGCAGGGGAAATAACCATCAACATGTCAGGCAATCCTCATTGCAGGAATGTAAGTAAGTCATCCCTGGTAAAAGGCCAGTCCAGTTCCACACCGGTATCGTTGCGTCGGAGCACCGGTATCCGGGTACCGTAGCGTTCTACCAGTTCTTCGGACTGGGCAATGTCCACCACGTCTACCGGGATCGGCTCCGGCATGGGCGTGCTTACAAGCAGGGCTTCGGCCAGTTCACACAGGTGGCACTGAGAGGTTGTGTAAAAAAGCAGTTCCATTATTTCGGTTGTGCGTCCAGTTTCTGGCCGTTGACGCCCTGGCTGTCCTTGCCCATGAGGTACAGGTAAATCGGCATCAGGTCCTCTGGTGCCGGATTTTGCTGTGGATTCTCCGCCGGATAGGCGTGGGCTCTCATGTTGGTACGGGTCGCGCCGGGGTTCAGACTGTTTACCCGGACATTGTGACGCTCGTCGTCCAGCTCTTCGGACAGCAACTGGCTCAGGCCCTCTACGGCAAACTTGGAGACGGCATAGGCGCCCCAGTAGGCTTTTGCCTTGCGGCCGACACCAGAGGAGGTGAAGATCACCGAGGCGTCGTCGGATTTGCGAAGCAGGGGAATCATTGCCCGGCTTAGCAGGAAAGGCGCCGTTGCGTTCACGTGCATGACCTTGTTCCAGGTTTCCGGGTCATAAAGCTCCACGGGACTGCGGTCGCCCAGAATTGCCGCGTTGTGCAGCAAACCATCCAGCTGCCCGAAGTTATCTTCCAGGGTCATAGCCAATTCTTCGTAGTCTTTCACCGCGGCGCCCTCGAAGTTCATGGGCACGATGGCAGGCTTGGGGTGGCCCGCTGCCTCAATTTCATCGTAAACCGTTTCGAGTTTGCTGACCGTGCGACCTACCAGTACCACGGTGGCGCCATGGGCGGCGTAGGCCTTGGCTGCAGCCCGGCCAATGCCGCTGCCGGCACCCGTCACCATTACGATGCGGTCTTTCAGAAGATCGGCGGGTGCTTGGTAATTATGCATAACCTGTCTCCGTGTCAGGCTGTTACCGGCTGAACACCGGATCCTAAATTTGATGCGCCATTGTAACAGCTTTGCCAGATCCGTGACGGTGTCGGCGATGAGGTCCGCTTGCCACAGGTCAATGGCTTCCGGCTCCTCGATGTAACCGTAGCGGACGGCGATGGTTTTCATGCCTGCGTTACGCCCGGCTTCGATGTCCCGTTCGTGGTCGCCCACATAAATGCCGGTGGCGGGATCGGCGCCGATCTGCTGGCAGGCCAGATAGAGGGCCTCCGGATGAGGTTTGCGCTGGGCAACGTGATCGGGGCAAACCAGTGCCGCGCACCGGTCAGCCAGGTTAAGGGCTTCGATCAGTGGAACCGCGAACCTGGCAGGCTTATTGGTCACAATGCCCCAGGGAATACCTTGCTCCTCGAGGGCTTTGAGAAGCTCGTCCATGCCCTCGAACAGGCTGGTCTCCACTGCCACGCCCGCCTCGTAGAGGTCGAGGAACGCGGTGTGTTTTTCCAGGTATTCCGGATGTTCCGGTTCCAGGCCGAAGCCGACCCGGATCATGGCGCGCGCGCCGTTCGAGACCGAGCGTCGGATATGCTCGTGTGGAAGGGCGGGGAGCCCGTGTTGTTCCCGTAACTGATTAAGGCACCGGATAAAGTCCGGTGCGGTGTCAATCAGCGTTCCATCCAGATCAAACAGGACCGTGGAGGCTCGATGCGTGGTTTCAGGCTTCACGAATATCCCTGGCATGCATCAGATAGTTGACGTCCACGTCCCGTCCGAGCTTGTATACCTTGGTGACGGGGTTATAGGTCATCCCCGTAAGCTCACGGACTTCCAGCCCTGCGTGGCGAAGATGGTCGGACATTTCCGATGGCCGGATAAATTTCTTCCATTCGTGGGTGCCTTTGGGTAGCAACCTGAGCACGTACTCCGCCCCAACAATCGCAAAAAGAAACGATTTCGGGTTCCGGTTGATGGTTGATACAAACAGATGGCCGCCCGGTTTCAGCATGGCGGCACAGGACCTCACCACCGATGCGGGATCCGGCACATGCTCGAGCATTTCCAGGCAGGTAACCACGTCGTACTGGCCCGCGTGTTCGCTGTCCTCGGCCAGTTCCTCGATGGTGATCTGGCGATAATCCACATTCACGCCGCTCTCCATGCCATGCAGCCGCGCGACGGCCAGCGGAGCCTCGCCCATGTCGATACCGGTAACGTGGGCGCCTCGCTGGGCCATGCCCTCCGACAGCAAGCCACCACCGCAGCCGACATCCAGAGCGCGCTTTCCGGCCAGGGAAACCCGCTCGTCGATGTAGTTCAGCCGCAGGGGATTAATATCATGCAGTGGCTTGAATTCGCTCGAGGGATCCCACCAGCGGCTGGCAAGGGCCTCGAATTTGGCGATCTCGTTCCGGTCTACGTTCTGGTTTGTCATGGTTGGTTCTGCCTGGTGAATCAATAGGAAATCAGTTAGTCAGCCTTTGTGCGGATTCGCCCGGCCCAGTCCTCAACTCGAAGCATGAGATCGGCAACGTCAATGCGGGTAAGCCGGCCATCCTGTACTTGTGGTACGCCGTTAATCCAGCTGTGGCTTACTGATCGACCATGGTTGCTGTATACGAGGTGCGAAGCCGGGTCGTAGACCGGCTGCAAAAACGGGTCGCTCAGGTCAATGGCAATGATGTCCGCCAGCTTGCCCTCGGCCAGAGAACCCAGTTCATGGTCCCGCCCCAGAGCCCTTGCCCCGTTGATGGTGGCCATCTGTAGGGCCTTGTGCGCCGACAGCGCCGAGGCATCATTGGCCACTACTTTGGCCATCATGGCGGCAGTCCGAAGTTCCCCGAACAGATCGAGGTCGTTGTTGCTGGCGGCGCCGTCGGTGCCTATGGCAACGTTGATCCCGCTATCGAGGAGTTCCTGCACCGGACAAAGGCCGCTGGCCAGCTTCAGATTCGATTCCGGGCAGTGGATAACATGGGCGCCCGTTTGTTTAAGCAAGCTGATATCGCTGGCATCGATCTGGGTCATATGGACGCACTGGGTCTCTGGGCGGAGCAGGCCGAGATCCGCCAGCCGGGCTGTCGGCCGTTGACCCAGCTTTTCAGTAGCCTCGGCCACTTCGAATGCCGTTTCGTGCAGGTGGATCTGGATGGCTGCGCCGGTCTTTTCGGAGAGCCGGACGGCTTCAATCATCGGGCCGTCGGACACAGTGTAGGGTGCATGGGGGCCAATGGCCGGCATGATGTAGCAATCGTTTTTCCAGCTGTCGATAAAGTCGGCGCCCTTGCTCAGGTATTCCTCGGGTCCGGCACCCCACGGCGTCGGGAAGTCGAGCAGCGGAAAACAGACTTGCGCACGAATGCCCGTATCGTGCGCCATCTGAGCCGCAATTTCCGGGAAGAAATACATGTCAGAAAACGTGGTGGTTCCCGTACGCAGCATCTCGGCCATGGCCAGTTGGGTGCCATCGGCAATGAACTGCTCGCTGATAAAGCGACCTTCGGCCGGCCAGATATGGTCATTCAGCCAGGTCATCAGCGGAAGATCGTCTGCCATGCCCCTGAACAGGCTCATGGCCGCGTGGCCGTGCATGTTGATCAGGCCGGGCATGACGACGTGGTTCGGAAGATCAACGGTTTCCCGGGTTCTGAACGATCTGTCCGCCTGTTCCTGGGGAATGACTGCGGCAAGGCGGTCACCCTGGATAATCACTGCATAATGCTCAAGTACCGTGCCTGCCGGCTCAATCGGGATCAGCCAGCGCGCGTTGATGCGAATATCGGCTGCGGTGATAGTGTCTGCCGTCATTTATCCTGCCTTACAGCGCATGGCGCGGAGCTTCCACACCTTGAAAATGTAGCCCGGAAGTATAACCGTTATACTGGCAGTTTTCAGCGCTGAAAAACCGGAGCAGTCTTCTATGACAACAACCCCGAAACCCTCCCAAGAACGGGCCATTGGCACCGTTGCGATTCGCTGGCACGGCAGCAGTCTTGAGCTGCTGGATCAACGCCTGCTGCCGGGAGAGGAGCACTGGATAACGCTGGAAGGCGCTGCCGGTGTAGCGCAGAGTATCCGGGATATGGTGGTTCGGGGCGCTCCTGCAATCGGCATCAGTGCAGCCTACGGGGTGGCCCTTGCGGCCAGACATGCCGGTGGCGGGGACTGGAAGGCCGAAATCAAACAGGCCATTCGCGAGCTTGCAGCTTCACGTCCGACCGCAGTAAACCTGTTCTGGGCGCTGCAGCGCATGGAAAGGATTTTCCATGCGTGCCATTCGCTGGACGAAGCGGTAAAACGCCTGGCCTCGGAGGCCCGGGCCATACATGAGGAAGACCTGGCCGCCAACTTTGCCATGGCGGACCATGCCCTTGAGTTTATCGGAGCAGAGGCACCGTTTTCGGTGCTGACCCATTGCAATACCGGTGCATTGGCCACCGGGGGCTACGGTACGGCACTGGGCGTTGTTCGTCGTCTCCATGAGGAAAAGCTGCTGGCAGACGTCTATGCCGACGAGACTCGCCCCTGGCTTCAGGGTGGCCGGTTGACGGCCTGGGAACTTTCACGCGACGGCATTCCCGTCACGTTGAATGCCGATGGTGCCGCTGCCGCCATCATGGCCCGGAAAGACGTACGCTGGGTGATCGTCGGCGCGGATCGAATAACTGCCAATGGTGATGTGGTCAACAAGATCGGCACCTACAGCCTGGCGGTTCTGGCCCGCCATCACAAAGTGGGCTTCATGGTGGTCGCGCCTTCAAGCACGGTGGACATGGCCACGGCGTCAGGGGCAGATGTGGCCATTGAGGAGCGCGACGGCATTGAGATCCGGGAGATACGCGGTATCGGGTTGGCGCCGGAAGGCATCAACGTATTCAATCCGGTCTTTGACGTGACACCGGCAAGCCTGATCGACGCGATCGTTACTGAAAAGGGCGTGGTGCATAACCCGAATATAACCGGTATGCAGGCGTTATTTGGTTGACGGTGGGGTGCGCTCCGGCTGCTTCTTTTTGGCGGCAGGCTTGTCAGGTGACCTTTTCACGTCGGGGTGCTTTTCCTCGTAGGTGGCCCTGAGTTCGGCCACCTGCCGTTCCTGCTCCTCAATAAAGTGCAGGGACATTTCAAAGCTTTGACGGGTGAACTCCAGCACTTTCTGGAAACCTTCATCCGAGAGCGTGCGAGCGTCATCATGCCGGCGGAAGATGTTGATAAACTCCCGCTCCCGCTCAAATTGCAGGGGCAGTCTCGCCACGCCCCAGTCATTCAGAATCTGCCAGACTTCGGGATTGTAGTTGCGCGTGGTGCGCATGATGAACGGGATGGGATCGTTTCTGGCAATGAGGGCTGCCAGACGTAGTATCAGTTCGAAGGACAGGGTGGTGGTGCCGTTCTCTATAGCCTCCAGGACGGACTTGTCCCGCAGGTTAAGGGCCTCGCTCATTTCAGATACGGTGAGGCCGGCCACTTCGCGGATGTCTTTGAGAGACTGGCCTGCTGTGAGCATTGCCCGCAGCTGATCCTGGGAATTGATCAGTGCCCGGCCCACCCGAAGAGACGTATCCGTCGCCTTGACCCCGAAGCGGAGCGCAGACCCGGTAAGGCTTGCCAGGCGGTCGATCAGGCCTTCCGGCGTTCGTTCCTGAGCCGCCGGTTTCTCCAACCCTTCCACTTCCTCCAGGGAGCGCATGGCATGTAGCGCGTCCAGTAGCATGTCTTGCAACATCCGTGCTTTCTGGTGGCTATCCTGTCCGCCTGCGTCCTGCTCAGTCATGAGACTTGGAGCTGCCTGTTCAACGTGTCACTGCGGCGGCCGGAGACTGTGCCGCAAATTGCTGGGGATCCAGGATCGATGCCATGCGGTTATCAAGGTCCAGCATGTCGGCCATGATATGTCCACCTTCCCGTATCACGAAATCCAGCTCCTCATCGGTGGAATTCAGGTCCGCCGCCTGCTGGTCTTGCCAGTCTTCAAGGTCTTCCAGCGACTCGAACGGTGTCTGGCCTTTCAGTTCACGACGGGCATTTGCGATCGTGAGCCGTGTGCGTTCAATCTGTTCGTGCTCAGCGCGGCGTTCTTCCAGGTTGAGGCTGACGCTGTCGGTGGCGCGCTGTTTGGTCAGGAAGTCGATCTCCTGCTTCAGCAGGCTGAACTCAGGGTTGGTTGAGAACCGCTCTTCGTGCCGCTTGCGAAGCTCATCGATAATGCCGCTGAAATCGAAGTAGCGTGTATGCGGCACGGCCTCGATCTGGTCCCAGGGCAGGGCATGATCCAGGGCGTCCTCACCGATGCGGGTCTTGTCGATACGAGAAGGAATCTCGATGTCCGGGATAACCCCTTTGTGTTGCGTGGAGCCGCCGGATACCCGATAGAACTTGGACTGGGTGATCTTGAGTTGCCCGTGGTTCAGGGGACGCACAGCCTGAACGGTGCCCTTACCAAAGGTCTGGGAACCGACAACCAGTCCGCGGCCATAGTCCTGGATGGCGCCGGCGAAAATTTCGGACGCTGACGCACTCATGCGGTTGGTGAGTACCACCAGAGGCCCGTTGTAGGCCACGGAAGGATCCTCGTCATTGAGTACCTGCACATCGTTATTGGCGTTGCGAATCTGAACGGTGGGGCCCTTGTCAATAAACAGGCCGACCAGATCATTGGCTTCGTGCAGCGCACCACCGCCGTTGTTTCGCAAATCCATCACCAGGCCGTCAACGCCGTCGGCTTCGAGCTCCGCAATCAGGTTGCGGACATCGCGGGTCGTGCTCTTGTAATTCGGGTCACCAGCCTGCATGGCCTGGAAATCCGCATAGAACGTGGGGATGGTAATGACGCCAATCGTATATTCCTTGCCACCACGTTCAAGACGTATGGTGTCCTTGCTGGCGCTCTGCTCTTCCAGCTTTACTTCATCGCGTTTGATGGCGATGGTCTCGGTAATGGTCTCGTCGGAGGCATTGGCCGGAATCACTTCCAGTGTGACGGTCGAATTGCGCGGCCCACGAATCAGATCCACCACTTCGTCCAGACGCCAACCGATCACATTCACCGGCTTTTCGTCTTCCTGTGCGACAGAAACAATGCGATCTGCGGGCTCAAGCTGACCCTGCTTGGAGGCGGGCCCGCCGGGTACCAGTCTCACCACCTTGGTGTATTCGTTGTCCGACTGAAGCACAGCACCGATGCCTTCCAGTGAAAGGCTCATGTTGATATTGAAGTTTTCTGAGGTGCGCGGCGAAAAGTAGGACGTGTGCGGGTCCCACATGCCGGTAAACGCATTCATATAGGCCTGGAAGGCATCTTCACTGCGGGCCTGGTACGCGCGCTTCAACTGGCCTTCGTAGCGGCGGCGCAGGGTTTCAACGATGGCTTCGTCTTCTGCCCCGTTCAGGCGCTGAGCCAGCACCGCATTTTTAATGCGCTTGACCCAGAGATCGTCCAGGGCCTCGGCGTTCGATTCCCAGTCCGCTTTCGAGCGGTCGACCAGAATACTTTCGTTGGCCGAGAAATCCAGCGTGTCGATGCCCTTGTCGATTGTTTCCAGAGCAAACTGGAGGCGCTCGATAATCCGTTGCTGAACCAGATTGTAAATATCGAATCCGGGCTGAAGCTGACCTGTTTTCAGGGCAGAGCCGAGTTGAGTGCGGATTTTGTCGAACTTCGCAATGTCGTCCTGCGAAAGATAGATTCTCTGCCCGTCGAGGTAATCCAGGTAGGCATCAAACACATCTCCGGAGAGTTCATCGCTGATTCCGAGGTCCCGGAAGTGGGTAAACTGCAGTTGACGGGCGATCAGGATATTGGCTCGCGCCTGATCAATCGTCGGTGCAACTGGCTCGTACACGTCTGGAGTTTCAACGTTCGCATGAAGCCCCAGTGGCGCAGACAGCAGCAATGCTACAGTCATTGCCTTGCACACCCCGAACCGAACAGATCCGGCCGAAGAGCGACGAGCCATAATTCTTTCCGCGATGGTCATAAATGCTTACCCGACGGTGTTGGTAGCCCCTCGGTTTGCGAGGGAGTGTCTACCCGTGACTTATTAAATTTATTGTAGGCAAGCACTACACCCGATGCCATAGGCAGGGCGTATCGGATCGTGACAATCTGTCCATGAAGACGCCACGTTCGTAACTGAGGGATCATCGGGGTTGAGGCGTGTTGCACACGGGGAAACTGCCGGGAGAATCGGTAAATCCTCCCGGCAGCAGACGTGCAGAGGCTGAATCAGGCGAACGGTGTGTTCGTTTCCGCCTTTTCCTGCAACAGTCTGGGTGGTGCAAAGCGTTCACCATAGGTCTCGGCGAGCGCCGATGCCCGCTCCGTGAATGCTCTCACGCCATACTGATTGATGAACTGAATCGCGCCACCGGTCCACGGCGCATAGCCAATGCCAAAGATACTGCCGATATTCGCATCCTCTACCGTTCGCAATACGCCTTCCTCCAGACAACGAACGGTTTCGATGGCCTGAATGAAGAGGATCCGGTCTTTCAGCTCCTGCAGTTTGACCGTTCTTGCCTTCTCCGCATTCACGAACAGAGTTTCCAGCTCCGGCCAGAGGTGTTTCTTGCCGTTGGCAGGGTACTCGTAGAAGCCCGCGCCCGCAGCCTTGCCCTTGCGGCCATGTTCGTTGACCATCGCATCAGTGACGGCCTCCGCTGGGTGGGGATTCCAGGTTCCGCCGGCGGCTTCGGTATCCTTCCTGCTCTGATCCCGGATGTGTTGCATCAGGGTCATGCTGACTTCGTCGGAAATCGCCAGTGGCCCGACGGGCATACCGGCCAGCACCCCCGCGTTTTCAATGCTCGCTGGATGAATACCTTCGCCAAGCATGCAGATGCCCTCGTTGACGAAGGTCCCAAAGACCCGCGAGGTAAAGAACCCTCGACTGTCGTTGACCACCACGGGAATCTTTCCGATCTGCTGAACGTAGTCAAACGAGCGCGCCAGGGTTTCATCCGAGGTTTTTTCGCCGACGATGATTTCTACCAGCTGCATCTTGTCGACCGGTGAGAAGAAATGCAGGCCAATGAAGTTCTCGGCGTTCGCAGAGGCTCCGGCGAGCTGGGTAATGGGGATGGTTGAGGTGTTGGACGCAAAAATCCCGTTTGCCACCAGTTTGGGTTCCGCTTCCTGGGTCACTTTTGCCTTCAGTCCACTGTCCTCGAAGACCGCCTCGATCACCAGGTCACAGCCTTCCAGATCGTCTGACGAATCGGTGGCCTTGATGCGGCTCAGGATGTCTGCCTTCTGTTCTTCCGTCATTCGGCCACGACTGACTTTCTTGGCGAGCAGGTTCTCCGAGTAGCTTTTGCCTTTTTCGGCATTTTCAACGGAGACGTCTTTCAGCACCACATCGATACCCCGTGTCGCCGTTGAATAGGCGATACCTGCGCCCATCATGCCTGCGCCCAGAACACCCACCTTGCGGAAGGTTTCTTTCTCAACGCCCTCGGGGCGGCTGCCGCCCGCCTTGATGGCGTTCAACTGGAACCAGAAGGTGCCGGTCATGTTCTTGGCAACCTGGCCGATCACCAGTTCCGCAAAATACCGGGTCTCGATCAGGCTGCCGTTATCGAAATCGACCTGAGCGCCTTCAACGGCAGCAGAAAGTATGCGCTCCGGGGCCGGATAGCAGCCTTTGGTCTTCTGCTTCAGCATGGCCGGAGCGATCGCCAGCTTCTGCGCCATGGCAGGATGGTGGGGCGCGCCACCCGGGAACCTGAAGCCTTTCTGGTCCCACGGCTGCTGACATTTCGGGTTGGCCTCAATGAACGCTCGGGCTTTCGTGATCATATCGTCGGCAGAATCTGCCAGTTCGTTGATAATGCCGGCCTTGAGCGCAGCTTTCGGATTTACCTTTTTGCCTTCCATCAGGAACGGGAAGGCTGCCTCCAGGCCAATCATTCGAGGCAGTCGCTGGGTGCCGCCGCCACCTGGCAGCAGGCCCAGAGTCACTTCCGGCAGTCCAAGTTGAATGCTGTCGTCATTGATGGCGACACGGTAATGACAGGCGAGGGCAATCTCGAGGCCGCCACCCAGGGCGGAGCCGTTGATGGCTGCCACCACGGGTTTTCCGGTGGTTTCCAGAAACCGCATGTGCGATTTCAGGCCGTTGACCATATCCTCGAAAGTCCCGGCGTCTTCGCGCGTGACCTTATGCAGTTCTTTCAGGTCGCCGCCGGCAAAAAACGTCTTTTTGGCGGAGGCAATGATGATGCCGCGAATGTTATCCAGGTCTTCCTTCACTTTTGCGGCGGTTTCCGACAGGGCGTCCCGAAAAGCAGCGTTCATGGTGTTGGCGGACTGGCCGGGCATATCGATGGTGAGGGTCAGGATCTGGTCTGAACCCAGTTCGTAACGAATAGCACTCATAATTGGTTCTCCTGGAAAAGTGGACGGGTTCAGACGCGCTCAATGATGGTGGCAATGCCCATGCCGCCACCGACGCACAGTGTGGCCAGGCCGTAGCGCAGCTCGCGCCGCTCCAGCTCATCCAGCAGGGTGCCAAGGATCATGGCGCCGGTGGCACCCAGCGGGTGGCCCATGGCGATAGCCCCGCCGTTCACGTTCACTTTTTCGCCGGGAACCGAGAGTTCCCGCTGGAAGCGCATAACCACAGAGGCGAAGGCCTCGTTCACTTCAAACAGATCGATCTGATCGGCAGTCATGCCCGCCTTTTCCAGTGCCTTGCGCGCTGCCGGGGCGGGGCCGGTGAGCATGATGGTGGGGTCTGTGCTGGTCACGGCCGTGGCGATGATGCGAGCGCGCGGCGTCAGCCCCATGGCTTTGCCCTTGGCTTCACTGCCGATGAGCATGGCGGTGGCACCGTCGACGATACCTGAGGAGTTGCCGGCATGATGAACGTGGTTAATCTTCTCCACGTAGTGGTATTTCTCCCGGGCGACACCGTCGAAGCCCATCTCGCCCATCATCTGGAAGGAGGGTTTCAGGCCGGAAAGGCTTTCCAGGGAAGTGTTGCCACGCACATGCTCATCGCGATCAAGGATCACCACGCCATTCTGGTCAGTGATCGGAATGATGGACTTCGCAAAGTAGCCGTTCTGCCAGGCATTGGCCGCTTTCTGCTGGGATTTCACGGCAAAGCCATCAACGTCTTCACGGCTGAAGCCCTCGAGGGTGGCAATCAGGTCTGCGCCGATGCCCTGGGGCATGAAACCGGTATGCAGATTGGTTTCCGGATCTGTGGCCCAGGCTCCGCCGTCGGAGCCCATGGGCACACGGGACATGGCCTCCACGCCGCCGGCAACCACCATGTCTTCCCAGCCAGAGCGAACTTTCATGGCCGCCAGATTCACGGCTTCCAATCCGGAGGCGCAGAAACGGTTCAGGGTGACGCCCGCCACTTTTTCATCCCAGTCAGCGGCCAGCGCTGCCGTCTTGGCGATATCCGCACCCTGGTCACCCACGGCGGTCACGCAGCCCATCACAATGTCGTCCACCTGGGCGGTATCCAGGCTGTTCCTCTCCTGCAGCGCATGGAGCACCGTGGTCAACAGCGAGATGGGTTTGACGCTGTGAAGTGATCCGTCTTTTTTTCCGCGCCCCCTGGGGGTGCGGACTGCATCGAAGATATAAGCCTCGGTGGTCATTGCTTGTCCTCTGGTCATATTGTTTTCGGGTTTGATTTACCGATGACACAACCATAGCCGGTTGCGGTTGCAGGGGGTAATGACGCGGGCTGCCAATCGCATTGGCGAAATTGCTCATGAACCATGACAAGGAGGGGGCTAGCTTCTATGGTGTTAGAAACCGCAGACGAATTCGGGAGGCGGAAGCCATGTCTCTGCGAGATGCAATCGACAATTTCTACGAGCGGCTGGTGGTGGATGCCATCGAGGCAACGCGGGAGGAGTCTGACACAGCGGACTATCTGACCGATGTTATGTGCGTGGCTCTCAACCGACTGCCCACACGGTATTACCGGCATTCAATCGATATGATGTTTTACCTGGCGGACGAGGAACTCAAGGAGATGAAACAGAAATCCCTGGCCGCCGTAAAGGAAGCCAGGGAATTCGTCAGGGAACATCAGCGGGAGTAGACCGCTGGGCGCCTCAGGCCTCGTTCAGATTGGCGATGGCCCTGTTCAGTCGCTCAGCGAGCTCCGTGTCCGCGTTTTTGCCAGTGCCACCCAGGCACCAGGCTGCCAGCAGTTTCTCTACATCCTGCATTTGATCCGTGCTGTTGTCGGCGGAACCCATGCCATTGGCAAGGCGCTGAACCTGGATTTCCATGCGGCGCTGCTGATCGGCTTCGGGGGAGGGCACGCCGCAAAGGATTTCTGCGCGAATCACCAGCTCGACCGGATCGCTGGCGTCTGACGTTTCGGCCAGCGCAGCCCAGTGCTGAGGCGCTGATTCACTCCCGGACTGGCCCGCTGTGGCCGCCATCACCAGAGACTGCCAGGAAGCCATTTTTGCCTGCAATCTCAGAGCCGAGAGAATCTTGCTCAGCCGCTGCTTTTCTTGCTGGACCTGTTCCCTGACGCCTTTTGAGAGCGTAGCGGCATCAATATCCTTGAGCGTCGCCAGGGCCGCAGTGACTGCCTGTTCGTCACTTTCCGGGGATATTCCTGAAACCTGATTCAGGCCTGCTTGCGCCGTCTCGTCGGCGGCCCGTGATGCCTGCTGCTGTTCCGAGCGCTCGGCATCACGGCGGGCAAAGATCTGGTCACAGGCCTTTCGGAACGCCTGCCATAGTTTGCGGTCTTCCCGATGGCGGGTGATTCCGATGGCTTGCCAGTCTCCCTGGAGGGCCTTGGCCTGGTTCATGGCCTCCTGAAGCGGCTCGTGTTCGACCAGGGCCTGGGCCTTGTCCACGATCGTCTGTTTCAGGCCTTCGTTCTTGCGCCGTTCCTCGTCCAGGGGTGCTTCCAGCCTCTTGAGCAGTTCATCGAAGCGCTTTTGAACGCCCCGATTGTCGCGGAATTCCACTGGCCAGGCCTCTTTCCACTCCTGGCGAGCGGTCTGGTGGATTCGTTCCGCGGCTTTCCAGTCGATGGAAGACCAGTCGGCATTGTCCAGGAAGCTTTCGAGCTGCTGGCAAATGGCGGACCGTTTTTCCAGATTGGCCTGTTTGAGGCCGGACTTGGCAGAGAAGTAGGCCTTGCAGGGCTCGTAAGCCTTGTCCGAGGCAGCTTTGAACCGGGACCACAGCGAGCGATCTGAAGAGCCGCCGAGATCGCGCCACTCATTCTGCAACTCCTTGATTCGCTCGGCCTTTGCTTCCGGATCCATTGGCTGCTCTGCCAGGTATTCCATTTGCTCGCACAGGGCAATCTGCTTGGGTTCCGTGGCGAAGCCCTGCCAGTCCGAGAGTTCACGCAATTGCCCGGTAAGCAGCTGCATGCGCGCCTGATAGGGTTTTGCGTGGCGCTGGTCCAGATCCCGGAAGTGCTGTTGTGCCGTTTTGAAGAGCTGTTTGGATTCTTTCAGCTGTTTGGCCTCCAGAGCCTCCTCCAGTTGCCTGATTTCGGCCTCGAGGCGAGTCGTCAGAGCTTTCTGTTGCTCCTGGTCAACTCGGGGCTCTGCCGGTTTCTTGCGTTTGCCGGCCAGCTTCCGCAATGGCTCCAGTAGTGCCGGGATGGGATAGTCTTCCGGCCAGTTGATCTCGGCAACCAGTGTCTTTGCCTGGGCACGCTGCTCGTCGGTGGCATCGTCTGCGCGCTCGAGCAGTGCGCCAAGTTCGACGATGGTTTCCCGTTCCTGGGTAATCCGACGGACAGAACTCAGGTAATTGCGCAGTGCCAGCATGGCGTTTTCGTAGGCTTTCTGTTCCTGCTTCTCCACTGCCGTATCCCGGGTTGCTTCCAGCCAGCGGTTTTCCTGGGTTTTCTGGAGTGCATCCAGGGACGCCAGTGAGGGCAGTGTTTCAGGCGGTTGAGACTTGAGCTCGTCCAGTGTGCGGGTCAGCAGATCCAGGGTTTCCTGACGTTGCAGCTTCTGCTCGCGCTGGCGCTTTTCATCTTCCGCCGCAGATTGCAGGGCCGCAATGCGCTCTTTGCACAGGTGAACCGCTTCGAGAAATGCCTGGGCCTGTTCCGGTGAGGCGTGTGTTTCCACCTCTGTCCATTGTTTCAGCAGGGCATCGAGCCGGGCCCCATAAAGCTTGGTATCGTCACTCTTCGCCTGATCCTGCGCGTGGCGGGTAAGGGTAGCGATGGTCTGGCTGATGCTGTCCAGCCGGGCCTGTTCTTCGCGCCGCTGCTGCAGTGCCAGTTTAACGATCTGGTAGACACCTTTGTCACGGCCTTTGGCCTGTTTCTGCACGTCCTGCAGGCTGGCTTCGTCGGTCAGTCTGCCTGCAGCGGACTGCCGGATATCCGCGGTAACGCCCTCAATGGCAAGCTTGGCCAGGACATCCTGGGATGGTGCGCTCTCCAGTGTTTTGAGCTGTTCTTCCCTCCGGTCAGTCCGGGTATCTTCCTGTTCGACAGGCTCTGGCTGGGTGGCTTTCCGCTGTTTTGGCGTTGCCTCGGTTGTCTTGCGGGATTTGAACAGTTTCTGGATGAACGCGGCCATAAGAGTATCCTTGGGTGTTGAAACCAGTTCACGGTGTCGGGCAAAGTTGTGCCGCCACCGGCCGTCGGCATCCGGTCAGGGATACCGGGTAGTTTGACTGGTCAGCCTGAGGTGCTGGCCAGCAGGAAAAATTCGCGGCTAGTCTAGCGTTTTGTATGCGTGTGCGGAAAGGGTCTGTATGGCAAAACAGGAAAATGACAACGATCAGGATTACAAGGCCCGGGCAACGGCACTCAGGTTGCTTGCCAGGCGCGAGCACAGTCGCCTCGAGTTAAGCCTTAAACTCCGCCAAAGAAAGCTGCCGGGCGACATTATTAACGCTGTTCTGGATGATTACGAGAAAGAGGGTTGGCTAGACGATGATCGGTTTGCTGACGTCTACGCCCGCCAAAGAATGGACCTTGGTTACGGACCGCTACGGATTCTTGGCGAACTTCAGCAGCGCGGGGTCCACAAGACTCCGGAGTGTGTTGCCGAGATGGCGGAGGAGGATTGGTGTCAGCGAGCTATCGGTATCCGCGATAAGCGTTTCGGCCTGGCGGATCTGAGTGACGACTGGGACGAAAAAGTGCGGCAGGCGCGTTTTCTGAATCGTAGGGGCTTTTCCGCCAGTCAGGTGGAGCGCGCGCTCGAGGCTCGTAGCGAATAGCCGGCGGAAATCAGATTCTTCAAAGGGTTGGCGGTATCATGCCCAGTTCTGCGGGCAGGCCGGCCCTGAGCTTTCCGTCCGTTTGCAGCTCGCCTGATCGGCCTTCCGGCGCCCGGCTTTCCTCCATCTGTACGATCTGTTCCTCTGCTTCGGTCGCCGGGATACCCGGCTGGTTGAGCCGGGCGAGTACATCGTAATAGCGCCGTATATTCTGGACGTAGATCACCGGTTCGTGGCCCCGGGCATAGCCAAAGCGGGTCTTGGTATACCATTCCTTCTCGGCCAGTAACGGCAGGAATTCCTTTACGTCCATCCACCGGTCAGGGTCTCGTCCCGCGCCTTCTGTAAGTCGTCGGGCGTCCTCCAGATGCCCGAAACCCACGTTGTAGGAGGCGAGGGCGAACCAGGTGCGGTCTGGCTCCGGGATTCGTTCCGGGATTTTTTCGTGCACGATCCGGAAATACTTGGCGCCGCCCTGAATGCTTTCTTCGGCGTCCAGGCGGTTATTGATGCCGATATGGCTGGCGGTGTTCCTGGTCAGCATCATCAGTCCACGGACCCCGGTGGGCGATACCGCATTGGGGCGCCAGTGGGACTCCTGGTAACCAATGGCTGCGAGCAGTCGCCAGTCCATGTTGAACTCGCGGGCATAGTCGCGAAACAGCGACTCGTATTTGGGCAACCGGTTCTCCACATGATGCATGAAGGTTCGGGCACCCACGTAATTCAGTCGATCAAGGTGGCCATAGAAGCGCTCGGAAATCTGGGCCAATGTTCCGTTGGTCTCGAGACTTTCCAGGAACTGGCGGGCCGCTTTTGCCAGGGAATCATCCTGCGCTGACGGGAAAAACCAGGCCAGTTCACCGGGCTCTCCAACGGTAAAGGCCTCCTTCACCATCGGGTAGAATACGTGGTTAAGGTCGAGCTCGTTGGAGGAAACCATTGCGTAGGGGAATTCGCCGCTTTCAACGCGGGACAGAACGCCCGCGGCGTCCAGTCCGGGATGCACCTCCCATTCAAGCTCTGCGTTTTCCCGGCGGGCTTCATTCAGGCGGTGCTCGTGGTTGCTGTCGGATACCACGTGCACCGTTTTCCCGATCAGGTCTTGTAATGATTCAGGCCGCTCGACATCGCGGTTATAAACCAGGATCGACTGGGCGGTGATGCCGGTCGCTACGGTGCGATACTGATTGGCAGTATGGGGTTGCCTGGAGAGCCCGAGCATCCCGAAGTGGGCGTAGTTCTTTTCCAGAACGGACAGGATTTCTGTGTTGTTATCGGCAACGCGGACCCGGAGCTTTACGCCAAGTTCCTCGGCGAACAGTTTTGCCAGTTCGTAATCATAGCCGGTGGGGCCGTCTTCACTTTCCACATAGATAGACGGCGCCGTCCGGGTAATCACATGCAGCACCCCCTCATCACGGATTTCCTGGAGAGTGCTGGGCTGTGAGCATCCGGTCAGTATCAGGGCAGTGCCGAGGAAGAAAACAATCCCGGCGGATGCGCTTTTGAAAGCAGCAAATATCTTTGGCAAGTCCATGGACTCCGTCACTGCTGGATCATCTGGTTGTAGCGTCGCATAAAGCCACGCAACCTTGTCTATCCTGAGCGTGGAATTCCTTTCCACACATTCAATGATCCTTGGTGTCGGAGGCCTGGTCAATAAAGCTGGTTAATTAATGTGCAAAACAATGTTAATTGTACAGCCCGGGATTAACGCCTCAAGCGCTGTATCCTGACCCCGCTTTCGAGTATCATGTCGGCCTTTCAAATTGCACCCAGACTTCCCCGTTTCGCGCGATACAGGTTGATATCATGCTTGAACTTCGCGGCGCTCCCGCGCTCTCGCCATTCCGCTCCCGCAAATTGCATTCCCGGATTCAGGATATCGTGCCTGAAATCGAGCATGTTTATGCTGAGTTCATGCACTTTGTTGACCTGGAGGCAGACCTCTCGGACGCGGAGCAAGCTATTCTGGACCGGCTCCTGACCTATGGCCCGAGTGTGCCGGTGGAAGAGCCTGACGGCGTGCTTTTCCTGGTTGTGCCTCGCCCCGGCACGCTCTCGCCCTGGTCCAGCAAGGCAACGGACATCGCCCGGAACTGTGGCTTGCGGCAGATACATCGGATTGAGCGGGGCACGGCCTATTACATTCGTTCGGGGCGCAAGCTTGGCCTGGAACAACGCGAGAAAATCGCAGCGCTGCTGCATGACCGCATGACTCAGAAAGTATTTCATGAGATGGGCGGCGCAGAGCTGTTGTTCAGCCATGAAGAGCCTCGGCTCCTGGGGAGGGTGCCAGTTCTCGCCGGTGGCCGCGATGCCCTGGTGGAAGCCAACTCGCGCCTGGGGCTGGCGCTTGCCGAAGATGAAATTGACTACCTGGTTAAGTCCTTCACGGATCTTGAACGGGATCCGACCGACGTGGAACTCATGATGTTCGCCCAGGCGAACTCCGAGCATTGTCGCCACAAGATATTCAACGCGTCCTGGGATATTGACGGCGAGGGTCAGGAAAAATCCCTGTTCGCCATGATCCGGAATACCTTCGAAATGAACAGCGAGGGCGTGCTATCGGCCTACAAGGACAATGCCTCGGTTATTCGGGGTAGTCGTGGTGGCCGCTTCTTCCCGGACCCCGAGACGGGTGTCTACGGATATAACGAAGAAGAAATCCATATTCTGATGAAGGTGGAAACGCACAACCACCCGACGGCGATTGCTCCTGCCGCCGGCGCCGCCACGGGCTCCGGCGGCGAAATTCGCGACGAAGGTGCTACCGGCCGGGGTTCCAAGCCCAAAGCGGGTCTGACTGGTTTCACAGTCTCAAACCTGAATCTGCCGGACGATCCCCAGCCATGGGAAATCAACTACGGCAAACCTGAACGCATCGCTTCACCGCTCGACATCATGATTGAAGGGCCTATTGGTGGCGCGGCATTCAATAACGAATTCGGACGTCCCAACCTGGCGGGCTACTTCCGGACCTTTGAGGAGAAAGTGCCCGGAGCCGCCGGCGAAGAAGTCCGCGGTTACCACAAGCCGATCATGATTGCCGGTGGTCTTGGCAATATTCGTGAGGAGCATGTTGAAAAGGGCAATATCCCGGTGGGCGCGAAACTCATCGTGTTGGGTGGGCCCTCCATGCTGATCGGTCTGGGCGGTGGTGCGGCTTCGTCCATGGACTCGGGCTCCAGTAACGAAAATCTGGACTTTGCGTCAGTGCAGCGGGACAACCCCGAGATGGAGCGTCGGTGTCAGGAAGTTATCGACCGCTGCTGGCAGATGGGCGACAGGAACCCTATTGCGTTCATCCATGATGTGGGCGCCGGTGGTCTGTCCAACGCTATGCCTGAGCTTGTCAAAGATGGCGGTCGCGGCGGTAAATTCGAGCTTCGCGACATTCCCAGTGACGAGCCGGGAATGTCTCCGCTGGAAATCTGGTGTAACGAATCCCAGGAACGGTATGTGATGGCAGTGGCTCCGGAAAACCTGGAGCAATTTGACGCCCTGTGCCGCCGCGAGCGCTGCCCCTATGCCGTGATAGGCGAGGCGACAGAAGCTCATCATCTGGAATTGGGCGATTCCTACTTCGACGACAAGCCGGTTGATCTGCCGATGGAAGTGCTGTTCGGCAAACCGCCGCGCATGCATCGGAGTGTCAGCCGCGCTTCCTTTACGAAGCCCATTTTCGACTCCACCAAAATCGATCTGGATGATGCCATTCGCCGCGTTCTGCGTCTGCCGTCTGTTGGCTCCAAGAGCTTTTTGATCACCATTGGTGACCGGACCATTACCGGCCTGGTTGCTCGGGATCAGATGGTTGGGCCCTGGCAGGTTCCGGTGGCTGATGTGGCTGTGACGGCCACCTCCTTCGATGTTCGCACCGGTGAAGCAATGGCCATGGGCGAGCGCACGCCGGTCGCCACGATCGATGCGCCCGCGTCCGGTCGCATGGCCGTCGGTGAAGTGATTACCAATATGGCGGCAGCGCCGATCGGCAAGTTGGCCGATATCCGGCTCTCTGCAAACTGGATGGCCGCTGCTGGCCACCCGGGTGAAGATGAGAATCTCTACGAGACCGTTCGCGCCGTAGGCATGGAATTGTGCCCGGAGCTTGGAATCACGATCCCCGTGGGCAAGGACTCCATGTCCATGAAGACCATGTGGGAAGAAGACAGCGGCGAACAGAAAAGCGTGACTGCACCGCTTTCATTGATTGTCAGTGGTTTTGCACCGGTTATTGATGTTGCAAGGACGCTGACTCCCCAGCTGGTCAAGGATGCTGGCGAGACAGATCTGATCCTCGTGGATCTTGCTGCTGGCCAGAACCGCCTCGGGGGCTCCGCTCTGGCTCAGGTTTACCGTCAGGTCGGTGCAGTTGCACCGGATCTGGATGACCCGGAGGACATCAAGGCTTTCTTTGCGGTTATTCAGGGTCTGAACAGCGACGGTAAGCTCCTGGCCTATCACGATCGTTCAGACGGCGGCCTGTTCGTCACCCTTGCTGAAATGTGTTTCGCCGGCCACTGTGGGGTTGATATCAAGCTGGATGGCCTCGCCGAGGATCGCAGTCAGTTTGCCCGGGAACTTTTTAATGAAGAGCTGGGTGCCGTCATCCAGGTACGCAGGGAAGACACCGGTTTTGTCCTGCAGCAGTTCTCTGCCGCGGGTCTTGGGGATTACATCAGTGTTATCGGTAGCCCGAATGATACTGACAACCTTCGCCTGACCTTCGAAGGTAGCACTGTGGTGGATGAATCCCGGGTGGAGCTCCAGCGCCTGTGGTCCGAGACCAGTTACCGTGTTCAGTCGCTCCGGGATAACGCCGATTGCGCTCGTGAAGAATTCGATAACCTGCTTGACGCAGAGGATCCCGGTCTCCACGCCGAACTCTCTTACGACATCAACGACGACGTGGCTGCCCCTTATATCAACAAGGGAGCCCGTCCAAAAGTTGCGGTTCTGCGGGAGCAGGGTGTCAATGGTCAGGTTGAGATGGCAGCCGCATTCGACCGTGCCGGCTTCGATTCTGTCGACGTGCATATGAGCGATCTGCTCTCCGGCCGGGTTACGCTGGAAGGCTTTAACAGCCTGGTTGCCTGTGGCGGTTTCTCCTACGGTGACGTTCTGGGCGCTGGCGAGGGTTGGGCCAAGTCGATTCTGTTCAGCGATCGCGTCAGGGACCAGTTTGCGGCGTTCTTTAATCGCCAGGACACGCTGGCGCTGGGTGTGTGCAATGGCTGTCAGATGCTCTCCAATCTTCACGAACTGATTCCGGGAAGTGAGGGCTGGCCACGTTTCGTACGCAACCAGTCCGAGCAGTTTGAGGCGCGCCTGGTTATGGCTGAGGTGATGCCGTCACCGTCGGCGTTCATGGATGGCATGGCCGGTTCCCGTATGCCGATTGCCGTTGCTCACGGCGAGGGCAGGGTTGAGTTTGCCAGCGGCACCTCGGCAGAAGCTCTCTCCGAGAACGAGTTGGTGGCGCTGCGCTATGTGGATAATCGGGGGCAGGCGACCGTACGCTATCCCTACAACCCGAATGGATCCGAAGCCGGTATTACTGGTGTGACGACGCGCGATGGCAGGGTCACCATCATGATGCCGCATCCCGAGCGAGTGTTCAGGGCTGTCCAGCATTCCTGGCGCCCCTCAGAATGGCAGGAAGATGGTTCCTGGATTCGCATGTTCCGAAATGCGAGACGCTGGTTCGGATGATTTTCCGTTCCAGTGACAAGCCGGTTTTGGGTGCGCTCAACATGAGTGTTTATTCCAAAGCCGGCTTTTTTGTTTTGCGCCCTTTTTTTGGGCGTTTTTCAAGGGAAAAAATCGGCAAAAATGGCAAAAATCCCCTTGACTCAGTATTTTTATGCACATTGCTGGTGCCTCCCTGTTTGTTCTGTGCACAAAGAGCGGGAATTTGGTTCAACTTTTGCTCAAAAGTCATAACCAATTGAAAAATATAGAATAAATGAATCAGGTGATTTTGTCGCCAATTTAACGGAAGTGCAGTGATTACGGGGTTTGAGGGCGTGTTCCCAAAAACTTTCCCCAGAGTTATCCACAGATTCTGTGGGTAAGTATCTAAGCTATTAATCTGTACAAAAAATATCCGACCTGAAGGAGGTTTTTCGATGTACAAGATGTGTTATTTCGTTCCGGAGACTCACGTCGAAAAAACCAAGCAGGCATTGTTCGATGCCGGCGCCGGTCGAATCGGTGATTACGATTCCTGTGCCTGGCAATGTCTTGGAAGAGGGCAGTTTCGTCCGCTTGAAGGAAGCGATCCGTTTCTCGGTCATGCCGGGGAGATTGAAGCGGTGGATGAATACAAGGTTGAGCTGGTTTGCGCCGACGAGCTGATAAAGGATGCTCTCGCGGCACTCAAGCAGGCCCACCCATACGAGGAGCCCGCTTACGAAATCTATCGAATGGAGGAATTGTAGTCGCCCGCGCTACTTGCGGTCTTTCGCCATGGGGTGGCGGATATCACTCACGTGAACCCCGAAGGATTCGCGGCTGTAGTCAGACAGGAAAAGTTCCAGGGTTCGCTTGACGGTCGGGAACGAGATTTCTTCCCAGGGAATCTCGTCCAGGCCGAACAGTCTGGATTCGAGGGACTCCTCACCTGCACCAAACTGACCGTCTTTCAGTGTGGCCCGGTAGAACATGTGAACCTGATTGATGTGCGGGACGTCGATGATGGAATAGAGGCCTTCAATGTTAACCTCTGCAAGCGCCTCTTCCATCGTTTCCCGCTCCGCGGCCTCGATGGTGGTTTCGGCGTTCTCCATGAAACCCGCAGGCAGCGTCCAGTAACCATAGCGAGGTTCGATAGCGCGGCGACACAGCAGTATCTGGCCCTCCCACACGGGCACCGTGCCGGCGACAATGCGTGGGTTCTGGTAATGTATGGTATCGCAGCTGACACAGACATAGCGGTGACGGTTATCGCCTTCGGGGATGCGTTGTTCAACCGGATGGCCGCATGTGCTGCAGTACTTCATGATTTTCCCCGTATACTTGAATTGGTTTGGTAGTCAGTTTAACGATCCCGGCTGCCTCTGTCTCATCCAACCTCCGGATGTACCGTGGAGATGAACATTGCGTGATTTACTTGCCGAGCGCCTGGCCGGCTATGCACCGCGCCAGTTGGCCCTGGATTATCCTGAGGCAGGCATACTGGTTCCGGTAACCGACGATCTGAAAAACCCGGAGATGATCTTTACGCTCAGGTCCGAGAATCTGAGCACCCATCGCGGGCAGGTCGCCTATCCCGGCGGCAAAAGGGATTCGGAAGATCCGTCTCTGGCAGCAACGGCGTTACGTGAAACCCATGAAGAGATCGGATTGCCGCCGGATCAAGTACAACTAATTGCGCCGCTCAGTCAGGTGATGTCCCGCTACGGAATTCTAGTTACACCTTACGTTGGTGTGATTCCCGGAGATCATCCTTTGGAGCCAAACCCCCATGAAATCGAAAGTGTATTCCGCGTGCCTCTATCGTTTTTTCTGGAAGACAGGCGGGAGCGCACAGATGCTCTGGATTTCCTGAACCATACGTTTTACGTACCCTGCTACCGTTGGGAACGCTACGAGATCTGGGGCCTGTCGGCAGTGGTTCTGGTTGACTTCCTGAACGCTGTGTACGATGCCGGAATCGATCTGCTTGAACCGCCTGAAGGAGGCTGAGAATGTTTTACCAGTTGAATGACCGAACGCCGGAACTGGAAGGTGAGGGTCACTTTGTGGCCGAGAACGCGTCGGTGATAGGCCGTGTCCGGCTGATGGATAAGGCCAGCGTCTGGTTCAATGCCGTTCTACGTGGTGACAACGAGTGGATCACCATTGGGCCTGAAACAAATGTTCAGGACGGTTCGGTACTGCATACAGACCCGGGTATGCCTCTTACTCTGGGTAAGGGTGTAACGGTTGGTCACAAGGTAATGCTCCATGGGTGCGAGATTGGTGATTACTCTTTAATTGGCATAAATGCTGTGGTTCTGAACGGAGCAAAGATTGGCAAGCACTGCCTGATTGGCGCCAATGCTCTCATTCCCGAAGGAATGGAGGTGCCTGACGGCTCCATGGTTGTCGGTTCGCCGGGCAAGATCAAGCGGGAGCTCAACGATAGCCAGAAGAAGATGCTGGAAATGAGTGCGCAGCACTATGTTCAGAATGCTGCCCGCTACGCCGATGAGCTCAAGCCCTGCGAGCCGAAAAAATGAGTGTTGCTGACAAGGTTCGATCGCCCTGCGTAAGCATCTGCGCGCTTGATGAAAATGACATCTGTGTGGGCTGCCATCGAAGTGGGGATGAGATCACCCTCTGGACCAGGATGGATGACGACGAACGGCGCGAGGTGCTCCGGAAAGTGGCGGAGCGCGAAAAAGGTTCCCTGATTCACGGCTAACATAGGTGTTGGTAAATCATGACTGACTCAGTTCGAATTGGTACTCCCCTTAAAGGTAATGCCTTCAGGGTTTTGTTTTGTGGATCCGGTGAGCTTGGCAAGGAAGTTGTCATTGAACTTCAGCGCTATGGCGTCGAAGTGATCGCTGTCGACAGATATGCGGATGCGCCTGCCATGCAGGTGGCGCATCGGAGCCATGTCATCGACATGCTGGACGGCGCCAGCCTGCGCAGTGTTATCGAACAGGAAAAGCCGGATCTGATTGTTCCGGAGATTGAAGCGATTGCCACGCCGGAGTTGGTAAAGCTCGAAGAGGAAGGCTATCGCGTCATCCCCACCGCCAGAGCGGTGAACCTCACCATGAACCGTGAAGGAATCCGGAGGCTCGCGGCTGAAGAGCTCGGGCTGCCTACCTCACCCTACCGCTTTGCGGGTACCCGGGAAGAATACCTTGCCGCCGTGAACGAAATAGGCCTGCCACTTGTGGTAAAGCCGGTCATGAGCTCGTCGGGCAAGGGGCAGAGTACCGTCAAGACCGAGGATGATATTGAAGCGGCCTGGGAATATGCCCAGTCTGGCGGGCGTGCCGGTAAGGGAAGGGTGATTGTCGAAGGCTTTGTGGACTTTGACTATGAGATTACCCTGCTCACCGTCAAGCACCGTGATGGCGTATCTTTTTGTGAGCCCATCGGGCACAGGCAGGAAGATGGAGACTATCGGGAATCCTGGCAACCACAGCCAATGGACCCGCTGGCCTACGAGCGTTCGGCCGAAGTTGCCCGCGCTGTGGTCGAAAACCTCGGTGGCTATGGCATCTACGGTGTGGAGCTGTTTGTTAAGGAAGACAATGTCTGGTTCTCCGAGGTTTCGCCGCGTCCGCACGATACTGGCCTGGTTACGTTGGTCTCACAGGACCTGTCCGAATTTGCTCTGCATGCCCGAGCCATTCTGGGTTTGCCCATTCCCGCGATACGGCAGACTGGTCCCTCGGCATCAGCCGTGATTCTTCCTGAGGGCGATTCGGCGTCCGTATCGTATTCCGGTCTTGAGACAGCGCTTTTCGAGCCGGATACTCAATTGCGTTTGTTCGGCAAGCCCGAGTTGAAGGGGCGCCGTCGAATGGGCGTTGCCCTGGCGAAGGGCGCAACGGTGGATGAAGCGCGCAAGAAAGCTCGCGACTCGGCAAATTCGATTACCGTTGAACTGTGAGGTTCACCCAGGCCTGGCTCTGATCAGCCAGGCTTATGAAGGCTTGATGACGATTTCCGAAAAAATTCGGAACGAACCGTTGACACCTTCAGGCAGGTCTGTAGAATGCGCATCTCTTTCGAGGGGAGCACCGCTGAGGCGGCTGAGGAATCGAAAGATAACTGTTTGAAAGCACTGAAGAAAACGAGTTTTAAAATTCTTCAGAAAGCAGTTGACAGGCAAGCGATTCAATGTAGAATGCGCACCTCGAAACAAGCAGTAAGCCGGGTCATTTTTCGGCGGTTTCCGGAGACGGAAAACATCGAAGAATAAACGGTTGACAGGGCGGCGGAACGATGTAGAATACGCGGCCTTGATTGAGCAACCGCTCAAACGCTCTTTAAAAAGTTGACCAAGTAATTCGTGTGGGCGCTGGCCGAGGTATTTCGGATATGAAATATCAGGACAGTGACTCGTCGAAATTGAGTTTTGTCTTGAGCAAGAATAGAGGAT
>OJCB01000004.1_pt1 | contig 182153 bp, 175 predicted proteins | sample 1591501 | NCBI WGS metagenome assembly OJCB01 (sample SAMN05416813, study PRJEB24817) | seawater metagenome | isolation source: Sea water | place: Canada:Atlantic | collected 2013-07 | reverse complement strand
TGGCTTCGGCTGGAACTGGATTTTGGACTCTGCGGGGCTTAAGTTGATGACGTTGGGATACCCAGAGTACCACCTGCCGCTATTGTGGCGGACGCCAGAGAATCGGAATACCCGTACCTTTTCATACTGGGATATGCGACTTTCGACATAGTCGCGGCTGTCGCAAGGCTTGAGCCACACACAGCACTGAAACCGGAACACGTCACCATAGTTGAGAGCGCAAGACCGCCACGAACATGCCCCAGATATGCATTGGCCGCTCTGAACAGATCGGCGGAAATGCCGGTCCTGGACAATATATTGCCCATAAGAATAAAAAGAGGCACCACAGCCAGCTCGTATGAAAACACTGCATCAGAAACCGTCATCGAAAGCATCGTCAATGACGCATCCGAACCCATGATTGAAGCAATACCAACGAGCGAAACCGTTAAAAGCGAGAATGCGAGCGGAACACGCAAAAAGGCCAAGATGAGAACTGATGCTAAAGCAATGAGTCCTGTGATCATAATGGCTCCTCCAACTCACCAACGCTGCTTTTCTGAGCCGGAATAATCGCAGCAATCGAGCTTAACAGGCAGCTGACGCTTATAAATGAATACATGTAACTTCTTGGCACATGCAGCTCTTGACTTACTTCCTTTATTTCGACCGCATCAATGGCCGAAATCATAAATTGATAACTCATGATCAGGAGAATTCCGGAAATGAGGAGGTTCGTTAGAAAACGGAACCATTGCATTCGATCGGACATAATGAATCGATCAAAGAGATCAACTGCCAGATGCCCACGAGAGGAAGTCAGCAAGGGCAATCCACAGAACACAATGATTGCCATCAGATGTTCTGTGACATCATTTGCACCGTAAATGGGTGCATTGAACAAATGACGACCAAGCACATCTGAAAAAGTAAGCATTACCATTGCAAGCAGCGCCACAATGAGTGCTTTCTCAACAAGCCGTCGAATTGAATTAAATGTAAGAGACATTCTGACATCCATACTAACTTTCGCAGACAATGTGAGCCGGCAACTGAAGTTGCCGGCACCTGATCACTTATCCGACAGTTCTTGATAACGATTCTGGTGGAACTCGACGATTTCGAGCGGCTTCGACACTCCGAAAGTTTCGCCCTCTGAAGCCCAGTCTTCGATCATCCGCTCCCGGATCTCGGCGATCTTCTCCAGCAGCGCGCTCGATGGTGTATTGAAGCTGTGACCAGCGGCTTGTAACTCTGACTCCGCCTGGTCGATCTGCCGTTGGAATTCTTGACCCCATAAGCTTGAAAACACCTCCCCAGAGACGGACATTATTGCCTGTCGGTCTTCTTCAGAGAGCTTGTTCCACTTTCGTTCATTGATTGCCAGGAAGAAGGTTGCATCGTAGAAACCACCCGGGATTTCTGTGTGGTGTGGAAGTTGTTCTGTCAATCGGAAGTTAACGACCGATTCCAGGGTGTGGAGGGACGCATCCAATACCCTTCCTTCAAGTAGCTCGTAGGCTTTGGTGGCCGGCGCAGCGACTGGCACGGCTCCAAGCTCCTCAAGCAAACGCTTCTGGATGGGGCCGCCCATACGCACTTTCTGATTAGACAGGTCTTCCAGGCTGACAATATCCTTGCTGGAGTGATTGATGACCCCGGGCCCCAAAGATCCAACGCCAAGTACTTTCACGCCCGCAAAGGCGGCGTTGTCTTTAAGATACTTTTGATAAGTATCCCAGAGCGCAACGGAGGTTGCCTCAGCACGCTCACCATTAAAAGGCATTTCCGCGAACCACATGACCTTGAACCGGTCAGGTTCATAAGTGAAGTTTCCCCAGGTAATGTCAACGACGCCCTTACGGACCAATTCCCAATGCTGAGCTGGGCTGCCAATCGGCTTGGGGAGCATTCTTACGTTGACTCGACCGTCTGTGGCGGCATCAACTTTATCGGCCCAAACCTGCAGGATATCGGTTGTCACGAAATGGGTCGGAGGCACCCAGTTGGACATCGTCAGAGTCGTTGCTTTCGCTGCCAACGAGATGCTGGACAGCACTAAGCCTGCACCAATTCCTACTGCTAGAGATTTGATCTTATTGTTTTTTAACATTGTCTTGCCTCGTTTTTGGATTTATTTCATGAGTTCGAAAGGAAGCGAGTCGCAAGGTTTATCCACAGCTGAGCACCTCCGATCAACGCTTCATCGTTAAAGTCATAGTGGGGATTATGAACGCTGCAGGGCCCTACACGATTACCCGATTGGAACCCGTTGTCACCATTGCCAATCAGCACATAACACCCAGGACGCTGCTCAAGCATGTAGGCGAAGTCTTCACTTCCTGTTAATGGACAGTAGTCATCATTGACGTTTTCAGCGCCGAAAACCTCCTGCGCCGAATCCTTAATGAACTTGGCTTCCTGCACGCTATTAATGAGCACTGGATAACCGTTTTCATAATTGATCGTTGCCGTACACCCGTATGCTGAGGCCGTATTCTCTACGAGCTCGACGATACGTTTTCTGAGAGTTTCACGTACGTTAGGCTGCAGGGCACGAACACTGAGCTCCAGAAAACCCTCTTCGGGAATTATGTTGTATAGCTTTCCGGCACTTATGCGACCAACGCTGACGACTCCGGCTTCCATGGGATCAATGTTGCGCGACACCAGGCTTTGAAGTCCCATGACGGTCGCGGCGAGTGGTTGTGTAGGATCTACCGCTAATTGTGGGAGCCCACCATGCCCGCCCTTGCCCTTAAAAACAATTTGGACCTTGTCTGAGGAACACATGAAAGGACCGGCACGAAATGCGCAATGGCCCACGGGTAATCCCGGGTAGTTATGGAGTGCAAAAATCGCGTCACATGGGAAGGTTTCAAACAACCCCTGATCGATCATGACTTTGGCGCCGCCATTTCCACCCACTTCTTCCGCAGGCTGGAAAATCAAATGGATTGTTCCGTTAAGGCGCTCATTCTCTGCGTGTAACCGAGACAATGATTCGGCAGCACCAAGCAAAATCGCTGTGTGGCCATCGTGACCACAGGCATGCATTTTGCCCTCGTGTTTGCTCTGCCAGGGCAGACCAGTTTCCTCGTTTATCGGAAGCGCATCCATATCAGCACGCAGCCCAAGCTTCGGGCCTTCTCCAGTACCGAAAACCAAAGTGCCCACAACGGCGGTCTCAGCCATACCGGTGTGCACCTGATAACCCCAATCGCGTAAACGCTCTTCAACCAGTTTGCTGGTCGAATATTCTTCAAAACCCAACTCTGGATATTGATGGATACGATGGCGCCATTCTTCCATGGCTTTGAGATCGACGGGGTGACGCGACATTCAGTGACTTCTCCTTGAGGCCTTTTGTCTTTGATGGATTAACCGTATAACCTTTCGGTGAATCACATAAGGCATCAATTTTGATTTGATGAACACATTTCTAGGTCACCACTATGAAGAACTCACAAATAAACGCATTGGTAAAAATTGCTGAGACAGGCTCCATTCGTGCCGCAGCGCGACAAATGAACCTCAGTCAAAGCGCCCTCACGAGAGCAATGCGAGAGCTAGAGGAAGAGGTTGGTGCAGAATTGATCATGCGGAGCTACCGCGGAGTAACCTTCACTCCCGCCGGTCATGCCGTGCTGAAACGAGCACGATTGATTTTAGAAACGATCGATCGCGCACTGGATGAGGTGCGCCAAATCACGGGGGGCAGTGGTGCAAAAGTGACTATCGGAGTCACTCCAGTCATCGCAACGACCCTGCTTCCACTGATTTACGGCCAATTTATTCAGACGATGCCTGACGCTGAATTGACTTTATCTGAAGGCCTACTAACCGGGATAGTGCCCGAATTACTGGAAGGTCGCCTGGATTTTGGAGTTGCAATCGCTACACAAAAAGAGCTTCCACAGGAGCTGGTGTTCAATCCCCTATTCGATATTGATTGTTGCGCTGCAGGACGGATAGGACATCCACTGTCAGGCCAAACCGACTGGACAACCTTGGCTAACGGGCGCTGGATATTGAATCTTACCCCGGGTAGCAGCGCCAGCTACCTTTTAAGTTGGCTGGATCAGCAAGGATTACCGAGGCCAGAGCGCCTGGTGAAATGCTCGTCAACGTTGTTGATGGTGGAAATGATGCGTCGAACAGATCTCATTGGTTTTGGGCCGTCGCTGCTATTGAAAGATAGTCTGGCCTCGGCGGGGCTCGCCACCTTTGATATCGAACCTGTTCCTCCTCAGATCAGTCTGGGTATTGTTCGAGTTCGGGGCGTTCCAATAACCCCTGCAGCACAGTTTCTTGAAACCCTTTTTCTCCGCCAGGCTGCTAGTGCCACCGGTTCTGTGAATAGTTGAAAACGGCCAACGATAACCGCCAGCGAATGGCCGCCATACGCAGAAGCAGTCCGAGACTGAACGCTGCCAGAAGAGTAACGCTTTCGCTCACGCCTTCACGAAGTAATGCCAAATAAAGGAAGGCAACCACCAGTGAAACGCTGGCGTATAGTTCGTGACGTAGAACCAGAGGTGTCCGGTTGCACATGATATCCCGGATGATGCCGCCAAAGATGCCAGTGGTTATCCCGGCCATAATCACCACGACGGTGTCATAGCCCAATTGAAGCGCGACGTTGCAGCCGATAACCGTGAAAGCAACCAGACCGATGGCATCAAGAACCAGAAACAATTGGTGTAAGTGACGCATGAAGCGCGCAATAACTATAGTGACCAGACCGCCGGTTATGGTCATGTAGATATAGCGAGGGTGCTGGGTCCAGGTGACCGGGAAGTTACCCAGAAGAATGTCCCGGACAGTTCCTCCGCCCAGGGCAGTGAAAAACGCAATGACAGCAACACCGAACAAGTCCATGTTTCTCCGCCCGGCGGCAAGGGCTCCGGACATGGCTTCGGCAGTAATGGCAATCATATAGATAGAGGTCAGCACACAGGACTTCTGAGTTTCTGTGGCCTCTCCCCCTGTCCCTGATACCTGAGAGTTTACAGAGCCTGGCTCTGCTTGCCCCTTCGGTGGACTGCGGTGGCAGTCGCTCTCCAGACGGCGTTAGATGATGCTCGCAGTACCTGTGCCTGAGCGTTTATGGGAGTTTGCGCCTTCGGCGGGGCCGATCAGTCGGCCCACTCTCCTGCGAGGTATACCATTATATAGTCGCCGTGTACATACGTCGACTCTTGCCGGAGCCTTTCTAGGTGTACCGGCACCTGAGTCAAAGGCCAAGCAAAATGTCATGTCCAAGGTTGTCTGTTTACCAGGACGATACCATCACGCACCGACGCAAGAACCGGCGACTGCCCAAGCAACACCTCATAGGGTGACCTGCCCTGCAGAACAACACAGCGAGCAGGAAGCCCCTCCTCGATGCCGTATTCTTCCAGATCCAACGCTGCAGCACCGTTGTCGGTAATCAGCTCCAGCGACCGTTCAATCCAACCCATACCGAGTATGTGGCAGACGTGCAGGCCCACATCCAGGCTACGAAGCATGTTGCCATTGCCTAGTGGATACCAGGGATCGCGGATGGAATCCTGTCCGAAAGCTACCTTAAGTCCTGCATCCAGCAGTTCCGGAACCCGGGTCAGGCCACGGCGTTTCGGATAACCATCGAATCGGCCCTGCAGGTGCAGGCTTTCGGTGGGCATCGACAGGAAGCGCAGGCCGGATTTCTTCAACAGGCGGAACAGCCGGCTGCAGTAATGGTCGTTGTACGAGCCCATGGCACAGGTATGGCTGGCGGTTAACCGGGAGCCGTAATCCCGGGTGAATTCGAAAGGGGGATGTCACCGACCACATTGGCCCCCAGGCGTACCGCCTCTTCCATCAACTCCTTCCTATGGGGAAAAGCAACATTCTGCAGGTCGACTGTTTCAGCCACGCGCTCACGCACTTCCAGCATGGCCCTCAGCCCTATCAGCCTAGGGTCTGCCACGTCCACGTGAGTGCGGACGTGTTGAATGCCGTTATCGGCAAACAGCCTCATTGTCTGTTCGGCCCGACCGATCACGTCATCGTGAGTCAGGCTGTCTTTGCGTTCAGACCAGCACTCAATCCCCTCAACCAAGGTACCACTCTGGTTCCAGCGTGGCTCGCCGGCGTCCAGCTGGTTCCCGGCAACGCTTTCAGTCGTATCCTAAACCTTGAACTGCTGAATGTTCCATCGGTGATGATCAGACGGAATAACCCCTCACGGCCCTGCCGACACCCTTTCGGGAAGGTGGCAGCGTAACCGCGGGTAATGCTTCCGGCGTGAACGATGGCGCCGCCGCGATGCTGGTTGCCAGTGAGAGTGCAGTGAAAACCCACGGGCTGAAGCCCATGGCACGCATCCTGGGTCTGGCCACGGCTGGCGTGGAACCCCGTATCATGGGTATTGGCCCGGTCCCTGCCGTTCGCAAACTGCTGGAGAAGCAGGGCATCCGCATTGACGATATCGACGTGATCGAGCTGAACGAAGCCTTCGCCGCACAGGGGTTGGCGGTACTGCGGGAGCTGGGCATTGCAGATGACGACTCGCGGGTAAACCCCAATGGCGGCGCCATCGCCCTGGGCCACCCGCTGGGAATGTCCGGCGCCCGCCTGCTGATGACGGCCGCCCACCAGCTGCACCACATCGGTGGCCGTTACGTCCTGCTGTGTGAGATGCTAAGGAAGGTCGACTTTCGCGATCAACTCCGGGAGTCATCAGTCCCACTGCAACTGATTGGTGGCTCAGACGAGCTGGCCACGCCGCCAGACACAATCAGGGCCTTGGCCGACGTCAGCAGCGCAGCGAAGCCGATCATTCTGGACCAGACTGGCCACATGCCCTCGGTGGAATGTCCGGACATACTCACCGAAATCCTGTTTCGCTCCCCGAGCTGAATACTTAACGCCTGCATACCATTACCCGTTTCTCCGGGCCCGGGACCTCCCCACCAAGTCAGTCATTCAGTATGCGGATAACACTCTGCAAAGTCCGGATAGGTGCATTCCGCAAAACAGCCTAGCGTTACTCCATGATGCGAACTCCTGCCCGGCGGACAAAGAACCATGAGCGACACTCTTTCTTCAGAACAAACAACCACGGAATCCGGCTCTTCCAAAGCCCTGGTATACGGTGCACTAATTCCGGCCGTCGCCAGCGCCGGATTAATGCTTGTCATGGCCGACACTGCAATCCCGGCCGCGCTCGCCGCCCTAGGGCTGGGGCTGACCGCTACCGCCCTCACCCTGTGCGCGCGAATGCAGCCGACCATCGTGACCATTCGTGAACAGGTGCCAGCGCCGGAGCCTCTGCCCGAACCAAAGCAAGAGGCACAGGTGCCAGAACCGGCATCGCCAGATCCCGTTCTGATCGGTCACCTGGACGACCTGCGCAACAATGTGGACATGATCCTCGAGGAAATGGATGAAGCTGGCAAGCTGGCCAAAGAATCCGGCGCAAAGGTGGCCCAGAGCGCCAACAGTATTTCCGGGTCCGAGGCTTCGATTCGTGAACTGGCCGACTTTATGTGCCGTATTGATGATGTCTTCACTCAGTTGGGCAAACAGTCCGAGGCAATCGGCAGCATCGTCGGCAACATTCAGGATATTGCGAAACAGACTAATCTGCTGGCACTGAACGCATCCATTGAGGCTGCACGAGCGGGTGAACACGGCCGAGGCTTTTCGGTAGTGGCCGACGAAGTGCGCAACTTGGCTGTGCGCGCCAACGAATCCAGCGAGAGCATCCGTGAAATCGCCAACAACTTGAATTCTACTTCTGTGGAGGCGGGTAGCGGCATGGAAAAAATCCGCCAGTCTTGTAATCACTGTCTGAATAATTCCGAAGAAGCCTTACAGGCAATGAAAGACATTCAGGCAGGAGCCGTCGCCCGCATGGAGGTGGTTAAAGGAATCACTGAGCGCTTGCAGGTGCAGCGTGAACTCACCCATCAGCTTTATACCGATATTATCGTGAGTGACTGATTTTCAGGCGGTGTTCTCCGACGAATCTTCATTTTCCCGTTGGCCAACTCCCTGAAATACAACACGCCAACAATACCTGTGCAAACACCGGACAGCCCTGTGCAGAAATCGGATATCTCCGAAGCTCCCCCACGCCTCTAATGGAACAACCCACAACAACAATCTGAGGTGTTGAAATGAGCAAGATCAAAACGCTTGCCGGTGCTGTACTGGCAACCACCCTTACCGCCGGGCTCTCAACCTCTGCCCTGGCGGCCGCTGGTGACCCGGTAAAGATCGGTGTCATGCTTCCGTTCAGCGGCATTTACGCACAACTTGGTGAAGCCGGCCGAGATGGCCTGAAGCTCGCTCTGAAAGAGCATGCCGAAAAACTTCACGGATCAAAAGTTGAATTCATCGAGCTTGATACTGAAGCCAAGCCCTCGCGCGCTCCGGAGCTAGCATCTTCGCTGTTGAACCAGCACGAAGCAGATTTCGTGATTGGTCCAGTTCATTCTGGCGTTGCCATGGGCATGATCAAGATGCTGCGCGGTAAAGATACCATTATGATTATCCCCAACGCAGGTTCTGCCGCGGCGACCGGTCCTCTTTGCTCTCCCAACGTATTCCGCACTTCCTTCTCATCCTGGCAGCCGTCCTACCCCATGGGCGAAGTGGCGCTTGAAAAAGGCTACAAGAAGGTTTATGCGATCAGTTGGAACTACGGCATGGGCCGCGAGAGTCTCGACGCCTTCGAAGAGTCCTTCACCGCCGGTGGGGGTGAGATTGTCGAGAAGGTACTGCTGCCTTTCCCGTCCACCAATTTCCAGTCCCACGTCAGCGACATAGCTGACGAGAATCCTGATGCGGTGTTCACATTCTTCGCCGGTGGTGGCGCCATCAAGTTTGTGAAGGATTACGACGCCATGGGCCTGCGCGGCAAGATTCCGCTGATGGGGTCCGGCTTCCTCACAGAAGGTACACTGCAGGCACAAGGTGATGCTGCCGAAGGCGTGATGACTGGGCTGCACTACGCAGAACAGTTGGACGTTCCGAAAAACCGGGAGTTCCGGGAAGCCTTCAACACCGAGTATGGCCACTACCCGGATATCTACGCCGTTCAGGGGTATGACGCGGGGCAGGCAATCGCCAATACCATCGACCAGCTTGAAGGTGATATTTCCGACAGGCAGGCCGTGATTAGCACCATGGAAAAGCTGACCATCGACAGCCCGCGTGGGGAATTCACCTTCTCCAAGGCACACAACCCGATTCAGAACATCTACCTGCGGGAAGTGAAAGATGGCGTAAACGTGGTCCAAAGCGTTGCCGCCGAAGCGCTTGAAGATCCTGCCCGTGGCTGCAAGCTCTGAGCACGGGCTCTGTTACCCCCGGCGAGCGCCGGGGGCTTACCTGATGCTCCCTGCCCACACCTGAATTGACTTATCCGTAAAACCGTTGGGTATCACTATGTCTACCGAACTTTTCTTCGTGCAACTTATTAATGGCCTCCAATATGGGTTGCTCCTGTTTCTAATTGCCTCAGGCCTGACCCTCGTGTTCGGCGTTATGGGTATCCTCAACCTCGCCCACGGCTCCATGTATATGGTCGGCGCTTATCTGGTGTGGTACTTCGTTGCGATAACCGGCAGCTTTACCGTATCCGCCATTCTCTCGGCGGTGATCGCGCTTGGCCTGGGCATCCTCATTGAGCGGGTATTGATCCAGCGACTCTATAATCGCAATCACTTGGACCAGGTACTGCTGACCATAGGCATGATCTTCGTATTCAACGCTTTGCAAAGCATTCTCTGGGGCAACGATCCCTATGGCGTCGCCGTTCCGGAAGCACTGAGCGGTTCCGTGCCTTTTACCGACAACTCCAGCTATCCGGTGTATCGCATCTTCGCTGCAATGGTCTGCATAGCCATCGCCGCTGCCCTGTACTTCGTGGTGAGCAAAACCCGGCTGGGCATGCTGATCCGCGCCGGCGAATCTAACCGGGAAATGGTGGAAGCCCTCGGAGTCAATATCAAAAGCCTTTACACCATCGTGTTTGCCATCGGAGTCATGCTGGCTGCTGTTTCGGGCATTATCGCCGCCCCCATGCGCTCCATTGTTCCCGGCATGGGCGAAAGTGTGTTGATCACGTGTTTTGTAGTGGTGGTCATTGGCGGGATGGGCTCAATCAAGGGCGCCTTCGTGGGAGCCCTGCTGGTCGGCGTCATTAGCACGTTTGCAGCAGTGCTGATACCCACCATGTCCAACATGATTATCTACATCTTTATGATCCTGGTGCTGCTGGTGAAGCCCCAGGGCCTGTTCGCCAAGTAAGCGGGAGCCGAACATGATTTTCGAGAAACGCACCGAGCGGATTTTTCTGGCGATCTTCTTTGTCGTCGCACTCTGTATCCCCCTATTCCTGGAGGAGAACTCCTTCTTCGTGGGCAAGGTCACCACCATCCTGATTTTGGCGGTGTTTGTGATGTCACTGGACTTCCTGGTTGGGCGAGTTGGCCTGGTCACTTTGGGTCACGCCTTGTTCTACGGCCTCGGCGGCTATTTATTCGTGATCCTCACGCCGGAGTACGAAGCAGTCAACTTCTGGGTCTACGCCTTCTATATTATGGGGCTCAACGCCCTGATCGCCCTGGTGATCGGTGCGGTGGTGCTGCGCACCTCCGGCATCTACTTCATCATGATCACGCTGGCCATATCACAGATGGCGTACTACTACTTCTTTGACTCTCTGGAGTTCGGTGGGAACGACGGCCTGTTCATCTTCATGAAGCCGGAAACCAGCATCTTCGGGCTGAGCTTCCTGAACCTGGATAACCCCACCCACTTCTATTACCTGGCATTGCTGGCCGTACTGGTCACACTGGTGGCCATCAAGATAATACTGCGCTCGCGTTTCGGCCGTATTGTCGAGGCCAGTCGTCTGAACCCGGAACGCACAGTGGCGCTCGGCTACAACATTTTTGCCTTTCGGCTGATCAGCTACGTCATCGGCAGCACCCTGGCGGCCTATGCCGGTTTGCTGTTCGCTCTGCAGTACGGCTATGTGAATCCACAATTCATGACCTGGGAAATGTCCGGTACTGCCTTGGTAATGTCCATCCTCGGAGGCATGGGCACCATCTACGGCGCCATTCTCGGCACCATTACCTATGAGGGCCTGCAGTATTTCTTCGAACACATGAGCAAAGACTGGATGCTGTTCATGGGCGGCGCCATCATCCTGATGGTTCTGCTGCTGCGTAAAGGCCTGGCCGGTTACCTTGAAAAGCTCCTGGAGAAATAATCATGGCCAACGACATCATTCTGGAAACCGAATCCTTAAGTAAACACTGGGGCGGCATCAAGGCGCTCAACGACATTTCCCTGCAGTTCCACGACCGGAAACTGCACGGCGTTGTCGGCCCCAACGGCGCGGGCAAGAGTACACTGCTCAACATGTTGTGCGGCACACTGAAGCCGACCAGCGGCTGCATTTTCCATAAGGGCGATCAGATTGAGGGTATGAAACCCTGGAAGTTTGTGCGTCGGGGCATCGGCCGAAGTTTTCAGAAAACCAACATATACGCCGATGTGACCTGCCTGGAAAACTGTGCCGTCGCCGCTCAGCGACGCTTTACCGGCAGCTTCAACCTGTTTGCATCGCGTCATGCTAACAAACTGGTCCGGGAAGCCGCCGAAAAGGCACTGTGGCAGGTAGGGCTGGATAGCCGCATCCACACTGTCGCGGCTGAAATATCCTACGGCGAGCAGCGCCAACTCGAGCTGGCCATGGTGCTGGCAACCGCCCCCTGCATCCTGTTGCTGGATGAGCCTATGGCAGGCATGGGGCACGAGGAATCCCTGCGTATTATCGAGCTGCTGAACGAGCTCAAGAAGACCTATAGCATCGTTCTGGTGGAGCACGACATGGACGCTATCTTCGAGCTGTCTGACCAGTTGACCGTGCTGGATAACGGCACCCATCTGATCACCGGCAGCGTGGATGAAGTCCGGAATGACCCCCGGGTCAAAGAAGCCTACCTGGGTAAGGAAGACGAGGAGGAAGAAGCGGCATGAGCAATAACCTTCTGGAAGTAAAGAGCCTTAACACTCTTTATGGTCGAAGCCACATCCTCCACGATCTGTCTTTCCAGCTTGAGAAGGGCAAGTCGATGAGCCTCATGGGTCGAAACGGCATGGGGAAGACAACCACTCTGAAGTCAATACTCGGTATCGTGCCACCCCGCAGCGGCCATGTTTACTTCGATGGCGAAGATATCGGCAATCTACCCACCTGGAAGCGCATGCGCAGAGACATCGCCTACGTGCCCGAGGGGCGTGGAATGTTCCACAACCTTACCGTAAAGGAGCACCTGCAGATGGCGGCTCGCCCGGGAAGCGATGGCCAGACCAGTTGGGATTTTGACAGGGTAATGGAGACCTTTCCGCGTCTGCAGGAAAGGCTGTCCAATCTGGGTACCGAGCTGTCCGGTGGCGAACAACAGATGCTGGCAATTGGCCGTGCCCTTGTTACCAATCCGCGGTTGATGATCCTGGACGAGGCCACCGAAGGCCTGGCTCCCCTGATTCGCCAGGATATATGGAGTGTGATCGCCACTATCCGAGAGTCCAGCATATCAACCCTGGTCGTGGACAAGAACATTAAGGCCCTGAAAAAATTGTGTGACCGCCACGTTGTTCTGGTTAAGGGCAAGGTCCAATTTAACGGAAGCTCCGAAGAACTCACTCAAAACATTGAAAAAGTTGAAACTGCACTGAGCGTGTAACGCTACAAAAAATGGATAGGGATGTTCATTTACCGGATATTTGACCCGCATTGAATCAACGATAGTTCACTTGCCGAACAACAAGGAGAATGCAAATGAGCTATCGAAACTCTCTTCTGGCGCTGGCCATCGCTTCTGCTCTAAGCGCAGCTCCGGTGATTAAGAAGTGAGCATCAGTTTCCAAGAGGAAAGAGATGCCGACCGTATTATCGGCGTCTGTTATCCTGATAACTCCAGTTCAATCAGCGATTTTGTTACGGCGACCCACATGGAAGATGCAAGCCCCAAAAGGCAGGGCATAGGCTCCCTAGAAATTGGCCTTCACATACTTGAGTACATCTCAACCGCGGCAAGACCGCCCACACTGAAAGAATTGTCCGGCGCCCTCGACCTCTCGCCCAGCCGCGCCCACAAATATCTGGTTAGCCTGCTGCGAAAAGGCTACATCAACCAGATTAACCACAATCAGTACACCCTGGGCAATTCCAGCCTGACACTCGGCATTTCCGCCTTGCGGCGTATAAATCCGATCCAGCTCTCCTACGAAGCAGTGGACCAGTTGAATGAGGATACAGACAAGACAGTCTCTGTCACGGTCTGGAATGGCACCGGCCCACTGGTGATCAAATGGTTGGATTCAAGCCAGCCCATTTCTGTGAATGTGCGCCTGGGTGCAGAGCTTTCTGCCCTGAACTCCGCGGCGGGCCGGATTTACCTCGCCAACCTGCCAGAAGCTAGGCGCCGGGAGTTAATCGACCAGCACTACCGGTCCACACGCACACTTCCTAAATACCGGGGCAAGGGCATTCCAAGAGAGAAACTGGGGGCACATCTAGAATTGATTCGAAATCAGGGTTACTGCGCTTTCTTTAGTGACTATCTACCGGAAATAAACGTCCTGAGCATGCCGGTACACGATCTGAATCGCAATATTGTCACCGTGATCACCCTTCTGGGTCTGGAACGCGACACGGACATCAGCGAGGATTCAGCACTGTTCCAACAGGTTCGCCAATGCGTCGTGAAGATCACCCGGCAGATCTGTGGTCATCCCGACAGTCGAACAGTCTCCGACGGCAGTTCACCGAACAGCTTGCGGTAATCAGAAGAAAAGCGTCCGAGGTGTCCAAATCCGTAATCCAAAGCCACCTCGGTAATGTTTCGGCATCGGCCGCGCAAAAGATCCTCCCTCAGTTTCCGCAGTTTCACCTGCTTGACGTAGGTTTTGGGGCTCGTTGAAAAAGCGCGCGAAAATGCGTTGTAGATAGATCGCACGCTCATGTTGGAAACCCTCGACAACTCCTCAATGCCAATATCCTCCCTGGCATTCTGGTCGATGTAGCGGATTATTCGATCGAGGCCCGGAGAGCTGGCCGAAACCATGCCCTGATCACTCAGGTTGCTCGGAAAAACCCGAAGCAGCTTTTTCAGAATGATCTCGCGGTAGGAAACGGAGATATCCGAAGTATCTTCATCTCCCGCCTCTTCAAATTCGGCGAACACCGCCTCCAGAACGTTGGTCAGCGAGGGACACAAAGCCAGATTCACCGGCACCCGGTCAAACCGGACGTCTTTCCTGCCACAACCAGGATGCGCCGAATTCATGACGGACTCTGGCACCTTGATAATGATCTTCTCGCACTCAGGGCTGTATTCCAGATCAACCCTCTCGTCCGGATTAACCATAAGCGCCTGGCCCTTGCGCATGGTCAGGCAGTCATCGTCCTGACTCCACCGGCACTCCCCTCTGGTTACAATCTGAAAATGGTAAATGCTCTCCAGCGCCGGACTTTTAACACGCACATGGTTGCCATAACTGATGCGGGACAGTCCAAAACCGGCAAACTCACGATAGCTCAAACTGGAAGCTCGGTTTTCGCCAGCCAAAAGATGCAGACTATGACTTCCTATATGACGGTTTACAAACTCCGAGACATCTTCGGGGTGTGCACCATGAAAGATGGTAGCTGCAGCCAGTGAACGAGAGAACATGACCACTCCGTTGTATTTATTGTGAATGAATTCACTCTATATAAATCGCGTAGCTCTTGCAACAAACATGAAGACCGAGACTTAGAGGTACTGATTCCGGAAGTGAGGCTATTCTGACTGAAGACTTGTATAAGAGGAGGCAGTGGGGCAATGCCAGATGGCCCTACTGCCTTTCAAACTTGCTGAAAAAGATAGCGGTGCTCTCGGCGCTCAGACATGCAAAGACACGACCGTCAAAAAAATGCCTGAATCCCGGTCTGGGCTCGCCCCAGAATCAGGGCGTGAACATCGTGGGTGCCTTCATAGGTGTTCACCACTTCCAGATTCACCAGGTGTCGCGCCACCCCGAATTCATCACTTATACCGTTACCCCCGAGCATATCCCTGGCTAGGCGGGCAACATCCAGAGCCTTGCCGCAGGAATTGCGCTTCATGATGGAAGTGATCTCGACGGCAGCCGTGCCCTCATCCTTCATCCGACCAAGACGCAGGCAGCCTTGCAGGGCCATGGTGATATCGGTCTGCATATCTGCCAGCTTTTTCTGGATCAGCTGGTTGGCCGCCAGCGGCCGACCGAACTGCTTACGGTCCAGCACATACTGGCGGGCGGTGTGCCAGCAATCCTCGGCGGCACCCAGAGCACCCCAGGAAATACCGTAGCGGGCGGAGTTCAGGCAGGTGAACGGCCCCTTCAGCCCTCGCACGTCCGGGAAGGCGTTTTCTTCCGGCACAAAGACGCCGTCCATCACGATCTCGCCAGTGATCGAGGCCCGCAGCCCTACCTTGCCGTGAATGGCCGGGGCACTCAGGCCCTCCCAGCCCTTCTCCAGAACAAAGCCGCGAATTGCGCCGTCATCGTCCTTGGCCCAGACCACGAACACGTCAGCGATCGGGCTGTTAGTGATCCACATCTTGCTGCCGGTCAGGCGGTAACCGCCGTCCACCTTGCGGGCGCGGGTCGCCATGTTGCCGGGATCAGAGCCATGGTCTGGTTCGGTCAACCCGAAACACCCAATCCATTCTCCGGAAGCGAGTTTGGGCAGATACTTCTGGCGGGTTTCCTCATTGCCGAATTCGTAGATGGGCACCATCACCAGGGATGACTGCACACTCATCATGGACCGGTAACCGGAGTCCACCCGCTCCACCTCGCGAGCGATCAGGCCATAACACACGCAGTTCAGGCCGCTACCACCGTATTGTTCGGGAACTGTACATCCCAGAAGGCCTGTCTCGCCCATTTCCCGGAATATCTCCGGGTCGGTCTGTTCGTTGCGGAAGGCTTCCAGCACTCGGGGCCTGAGCTTGCTTTCGGCAAACTGGCGAGCACTCTCGCGCACCATGCGTTCGTCTTCGGTCAGTTGCTGGTCCAGCAACAGCGGGTCTTCCCAGTTAAAACTTGCCTGGTTGGCCATGATGTTTTGTCTCCGTGTTGTGTTTCGTATTTGGAAAGCGCTCGGGCCCCATTCGATCCAACTTGTCTAAGATCCTGGCATCTGCGCAGATTAACGGTGCTTCCACTCGGGCTGACGTTTCTCTAGAAAGGCGGTCATACCCTCGCTTCGATCCTCGCTGGAAAAACTGGACCACAGCAGCCGGCGTTCGTATTCAACGCCCGCTCTCAAAGGGGTCTCGAACGCCTGATTAACCGCATCCTTGTTGATCATGGTGGCCATCTGCGAATAGCCGGCGATTTCCCCTGCTACCGCCATGGCCGTATCAAGCAGATCGTCAGCCGGCACGACCCGGCTGACCAGGCCACTGCGCTCAGCTTCCTGCGCATCCATCATTCGACCGGTCAGGCACAGGTCCATGGTCTTGGCCTTGCCAATAGCCCTGGCCAGCCGCTGGGTACCACCGGCTCCGGGCAGGGTGCCAATCTTCACTTCCGGCTGGCCGAAGCGGGCGTTATCGGCGGCAAACAAGAGGTCACACATCATCGCCAGTTCACAGCCACCGCCGAGGGCCTGGCCGGCCACCGCGGCAATCACCGGCTTTCGGCATCGGGTCACGGTTTCCCAATTGGCGGAGATGAAGCGCTCACGGTAGGCCCGGGAAAAGTCCAGGGCATGGACTTCGGCAATATCCGCGCCGGCGGCAAAGGCTTTCTCGTTGCCGGTAATGACGATGGCGCGGATGGTCTCATCCGCTTCCAGGATTTCCAGAGCGGATGTCAGTTCGTTCATCAGCGCGTTGTTCAACGCGTTGTAGACCTTTGGTCGGTTGAGTCTGACCAGGGCCACAGCCTCGTGCTTTTCAAGCAATATGTTGCTGTACTCCATAACCATCTCCACTAACAGTATTTTTCTTATTACTTCCTTATAAAAGCCATGAAAGCTCATTTCCCCGATTTCTAGAGGCTACACCTGAATATTTTTTAAGGCAACATGTTGACATATTATTTTGAGAAGGCGTATGTTGAAACTGACAAGGCAAAGACCTGCTTCTGCGGTCAGCCCATCCAACAAAAACAAACCGGACACAACAGGTGAATCAGATGGATACAGGCATCACTCTCAATCCGGAACGCCGTGACGCCATGCTGGAAAGCGGCGCCTGGAACGACAAACTCATTACCGACTACCTGGATCAGGCAGTCGCCAGCACCCCGGACCGGGAAGCCATCGTCGGCTACCAGGTCACCAGCGACACCCGCACCGCCCTCACTTATCGGGAACTCAATGACAAAGTCACCCGCATGGCGGCGGGTCTTGTGGCCATGGGTATCGGGAAAGGTGAGGTGGTGGCCTGCCAGCTGCCAAACTGGTGGCAGACCACCGCCCTGCATCTGGCCTGCATGCGCATCGGCGCGATTCTGAATCCGCTCATGCCCATCTTCCGGGAGCGGGAACTGCGCTTCATGCTCAAGCATGGCGAGGCCAAACTGCTGGTAATTCCAAAGGTCTTTCGCGGCTTTGATTACGAGGCCATGATTGACGGTATTCGGGGGGAGCTGCCGGATCTCGAAACCCTGCTGGTCATCGGGGGAGAGGGCGAGCGTAGCTTTGAACAACGTCTCACGGAGACCCCCTGGGAAGAAAAGCAAGACACCAAGGCCCTGTTTGCCGAGCGCCAACTCACCGCCGACGACGCCATCCAGATCCTCTACACCTCCGGTACCACCGGCGAACCCAAGGGGGTCATGCACTCCTCCAACACCCTGTTTTCCAATGTGCGTCCTTACGCCGACCGCCTGCACCTGAGCTCGGACGACAAGGTGTTAATGGCCTCCCCGGTGGCCCACCAGACCGGCTTCATGTACGGCATCATGATGCCCATTTACCTGGGCACCACCGCCATCCTCCAGGACATCTGGGACGCAGACTACGTCTGCAAGGTGATTGCCGCCGAGAAGCCGGCCTTCACCATGGCCGCCACACCGTTCCTGGCGGATCTGGTGAAAACCGCACCCAAGCACGAGGGCGAACTGGATTCCCTGCGGATCTTCGTCTCAGCCGGCGCCCCCATCCCAAGTGCCGTGGTGGAACAGGCCGGCAAGGTTCTGAAGGCAAAGATTGTCTCGGCGTGGGGCATGACCGAAAACGGCGCGGTCACCATGACCTGCCCGGAAGATCCCGCCGAACGTGCCAGCCAATCCGACGGCAAGGCCCTGCCCTTCATGGAATTGAAAGTCACCGACTTCCAGAGCAACGAACTGCCTGCCGGTGAGGAAGGCAGCCTGCTGGTTCGGGGCTCCAGCCTGTTTGTTGGCTACCTCAAGCGCCCCGAACTCTATGGCGTGGACGAAGCCGGTTGGTTCAATACCGGGGACCTTGCACGCATAGACAAGGACGGCTACATCCGCATCACCGGCCGCACCAAGGATGTGGTCATCCGGGGCGGTGAGAACATTCCGGTCGTGGAGGTGGAGAACCTGCTCTACAAGTTCCCCGGTATTGTCGATGTCGCCCTGGTGGGTTGCCCGGACGAACGCCTGGGTGAGCGCCTGTGCGCTTACGTCACCCTCGACGAGAACGCCACCGATCTGACCCTGGACCAGGTCAAGGCCTATCTGACCGAGCAGCAACTGTCCAAAAACTACCTGCCCGAATACCTGGAAGTGATCGAGGCCATGCCTCGCACCGCATCCGGCAAGATCCAGAAATTCAAACTGCGCGAGCAGGCCAAAGATGTACGCCTGGAGCCGGCCAAGCGCGGTTAATCCCATTGATCTAACAGCTACAGGAGCAAGTCATCATGAGAGGCCTTAACGGAAAAACAGTCATCGTGACCGGCGGCGGGGGCGGCATTGGCCGCGCCGTGTGTCAGCGCTTTGCAGAAGAAGGCAGCGCGGTGGCCGTGCTGGACCGTGATGAAAGCGCGGCCCAGGCCACGGCAGACCTGATTACCGAAGCCGGGGGCAAGGCACGCGCCTACGCCGCCGACATTACCGATTACGCCGCGATTACTGACACCGTGGCGACCATCGAAAGCGATCTGGGCGTGCCCACGGTGCTGGTAAATAACGCCGGTTTCGACCGCTTCATGCCGTTCCTGAAAACCGAGCCGAAACTGTGGGACCAGCTGATTGCAGTGAACCTGACCGGCGCCCTGAACATGCACCACGTGGTACTGCCGAAGATGATTGCTGCCGGTGGCGGCAAGGTCATCAACGTCGCTTCCGATGCGGCCCGCGTCGGTTCGTCCGGCGAATCCGTCTATGCCGCCTGCAAGGCCGGCCTGGTGGGCTTCAGCAAGACCGTGGCCCGGGAACTGGCCACCAAGAACGTGTGCCTGAATGTGGTCTGCCCCGGCCCCACCGACACCGCACTGCTCAAGGGCGTGGCGGAAACCGCCCCAAATCCGGAGAAGCTACTGGAAGCCTTCCGCAACGCGGTGCCCATGAAGCGCCTGGCCCAACCCGAAGACTACCCCGGCGTCATCGCCCTGCTCGCCAGTGACGATGCCAACTTCATTACCGGCCAGGTGATCAGTGTGTCCGGCGGCCTGACCATGGCCGGGTAAGCGACCAGTTAAACGATCAAGGAGAACACACCATGAATTACGAAGACATCCTGTACGACGAGAACAACGGCGTCGCCACCATCACCATCAACCGTCCGGACCGCTACAACGCGTTCCGCGGCCAGACCTGCATGGAGCTGCTGGACGCCTTCAACCGCGCCGGCTGGAACAAGGACATCGGCGTCATTGTGTTCACCGGCGCTGGTGAAAAAGCCTTCTGCACCGGCGGCGACCAGGGCGCCCACGAAGGCCAGTACGACGGCCGCGGCCTGATTGGCCTGCCCGTGGAAGAGCTGCAGCGCACCATCCGGGAAGTGCCCAAGCCGGTGATTGCCCGGGTCAACGGCTTCGCCATCGGCGGTGGCCACGTGCTGCACGTGATCTGTGACCTGAGCATCGCCTCGGAAACGGCCATTTTCGGCCAGGTCGGCCCCAAGGTCGGCTCCGTCGATCCCGGCTTCGGTACCGCCTACCTGGCGCGGGTCGTGGGTGAGAAGCGCGCCCGGGAAATCTGGTACCTGTGCCGCAAGTACAGTGCACAGCAGGCACTGGATTGGGGCCTGGTCAACGCCGTGGTGCCACCGGAGCAGCTGGATGAGGAAGTGCAGAAGTGGTGTGAGGAAATCCTTGAGAAGAGCCCCACCGCTCTCACCATCGCCAAGCGCTCGTTCAATGCCGACAGCGACAACATTGCCGGCATCGGTGCCCTTGGGATGCAGGCATTGAGCCTGTATTACGACACCGAAGAGTCCAAAGAAGGCGTGAAAGCCTTCAAGGAAAAGCGCAAGCCGGACTTCCGGAAATTCTACAAGTAAGCAGACCGACCCGGTGGCCACCCGTCACCGGGGCATAGACACTCCCGGAGAACACCATGAATTTCGGATTCAATGAAGAACAGAACGCGATTCGCGAGGTTGTGGCCCGCTTCAGCGCCGAGGTGCTGGCTCCGGGCTATCGCAAGCGGGATCAGGAAGGCGTCATCGAAAAGGATGTCATCCGCCAGCTCGGCGAGATGGGGCTGCTTGGTGGCGAACTGCCGGAAGAGTTCGGCGGCAGCGGCATGGACTGTGTTACCAGTGGCCTGATCATCGAGGAAATCTCCAAAGGAGATTTCAACGTTGGCTACATCCCCCTGCTGACTTCCCTGAACGGACAGATCATTGCCAGCCACGCCGCGCCGGACCTGGCGAAGGAGTGGCTGCACGGCATGACCTCCGGCCAGAAGGTGGCGTGCATTGCCCTGACTGAACCCCACGGCGGTTCCGACGCTGCCAACTTGCGCCTGAAGGCGGAGAAGAAGGGCGACGTGTACGTGCTCAACGGCGAGAAAACCTCCATCTCCATGGCCGACCAGGCCGACGTGGCGGTGGTGTTCGCCCGCACCGGCACGGTAGAGCAGCGCGCCTCCGGCATCAGTGCGTTCCTGGTGCCCATGGACAGCCCGGGCATCACCACCACCCGGTTCGAGGACAACGGCCAGCGCGCCATCGGTCGCGGCTCGATTTTCTTCGATAACGTGGAAGTGCCCGCCGTCAACATGATGGGCGACGAGGGTAAAGGCTTCAAACAGGTCATGCAGGGTTTTGATTACAGCCGTGCCCTGATCGGCCTGCAGTGCCTGGCCGTCGCGCAACAATCCCTGGATGAAACCTGGCAGTGGCTGACCGAGCGAACCGCCTTCGGCCAGAACCTGTCCGCGTTCCAGGGCCTGACCCATCCGCTGGCGGAATACCAGACCTATGTTCATGCGGCCCGCATGCAGTGCTACCACGCACTATGGCTCAAGGACAACAACCTGCCCCATAACGCCGAAGCCGCCATGAATAAATGGTGGGGGCCGAAATTGGCCTTTGATGTGGTTAAACAGTGCCTGCTGGCCCACGGTCACACCGGTTGGGGTGAGGACCTGCCGTTTGCCCAGCGCCTGAGAGATGTTCTTGGTCTTCAGATTGGCGATGGCACAGCCCAGATCATGAAAAACATCATCGCGAAGGAATACCTACCGAAGTAATCAAACTGATCAACCTGACAAAAGCAACAAGAACCCAAACCAAAACAAGTTTCGTAGCGGAGATGGAACAATGAAAAATACAAAAAAGATTCTGCCCTCAGTCGTTGCCTCAATTCTTATGGCAGGCAGTGCCCAGGCTGCCATATCTGGAGATACGGTTAAGCTTGGGTATCTCGCTGACATGTCCGGCACGTACCGTGACCTTGCCGGCCCGAATGGTTTGACGGCGATGGAAATGGCGGTTGCTGATTTTGGTGGCAAGGTCAACAATGCCGCGATTGAGGTAGTCAGTGCTGACGACCGCAACAGCCCGGACGTTGCCTCCAGCACCGTGCGACGCTGGGTAGAGAATGACGGAGTCGACATGGTTGGCGGGTTGGTGGCCTCTTCTGTGACAATCGCCACCACGAAGATCCTTGAGGAGAACAACAAACTGGGACTGATCTCCGGCTCCGCAGCCTCAAGCATCACCAACGAACACTGCACCCCAAATCATATTCAGTACGTCTATGACACCTACGCACTGTCCATTGGCACTCCAACCGCAATCGTTCAGGAAGGCGGCAAATCCTGGTACATATTGACCGCAGACTATGCCTTCGGTCATGCCATGGAGGCGGACGTCACACGGGTTGTAGAAGCCAATGGTGGTAAGATTCTGGGAAGCATCCGCCATCCATTCCCGACTCCTGACTTCTCTTCATTTATTTTGCAGGCCCAGGCTTCTGGCGCCGATGTCATCGCTCTGGCAAACGCCGGTGCAGATACCACCAATGCGATCACCACTGCGGCAGAATTCGGTATTACCCAGTCAGGCCAGACCATTGCCGGGCTTGTCGTATTTATCAGTGACATACACGCTCTCGGTCCCCAGGCGGCTCAGGGGCTGCAGCTTACTACCGGTTGGTACTGGGACATGAACGACGAGACTCGTGAATGGTCTGATCGTTTCATGGAAGAGACCGGCACCCGTCCAACCATGGTGCATGCGGGCATCTACTCCAGCACGATGCAATACCTGAAGGCGGTGGAAGCTACTGGCTCGGATGACTCCCAAACTGTCCGCCAGCATCTGATAGAGACTCCGATCAACGACATGTTTGCCAAAAACGGTCGTATCCGTGAGGACGGCCGCATGGTTCATGACATGTTTCTGGCTCAGGTGAAAACTCCGGAAGAATCTACCGGCGAGTGGGATCTGTACAAGATCGTTCGAACTATTCCCGGCGACGAAGCGTTCCGACCGCTTTCCGAGAGCAAGTGCAAGCTGATCACCAACTGAGTGAAGACTGCGACTACGGAGTTTCCTGCGAGATCTCAGGAAACTCCGGATTCACAGTGCCCTGCTCCTCCGGCGTGACCCAAGAAAATGCGGAAGATCACCCCGGATCTATGTGAAGATATCGTTGATGAATAGACTCAAACGTCTTGCGAACCATTCTTTACCAACGGGATACGAAATGATCGTCAACGAATCCGGAGGCATCCCCAACCGCCTGTTTTTCCGTCTGTTCCAGACAGGAAACATCCTGCAACGCCAGGTTCAGAATGAAATGGGCATCAGCGCCGTGCAGTGGGCAGTACTGGGTGCATTATCTCGAGAAGGATTCGAAGATGGCACCTCATTCAACCAACTGAAAGAGTACCTCTACGTCAGTCGCCAAAACCTCGATGGCGTGCTCAAACGAATGGAACGAGACGGGCATGTTGTTCGGATACCGGATCCCCAGGATCGCCGAGCTCGACTCGTGGTTCTTACCGAATCTGGCCGCACTTTCTGGAATCGACTTCAGGACACTATTGCCGAATTTTACAGACAGGCCATGCAGGGGATGAGTTTTGATGACGGCGTCAGCCTGCTTCACCTTCTGAAAAAGCTTCAGCATGAACTCATCGACATATCCCTGGAATCGAACATCCCAGGGGAATGATCGTGACTAGCTAACGCCCTCTCCAAAAATCAGCAACGGCAATCAGGCCGGCTCAAACCGCTCCTGTAGCCACGCCTTGATCTCGTCAGACTCATACAGCCAACGATCACTGCCATCCTCCTGATGAATCTTCAGGCAGGGCACCTTGATTTGGCCGCCGCCGGCTTCCAGCGCCGCACGATGTTCCGGGTCATGCTGGGCGTCGCGGGTTTCAATGTTCAGACCGAGCCGTGCGATTTCCTTTCTTACCTTGATGCAGAACGGGCAGGCCTTGAACTGGTACAGGGCGAGATTTTTGCTGGCCTCGTCGGCGCGGGCTTGCTCTTCAGCACTGCGGGTCACGCTTTCAGGCGTGCTGAGCTTTTCACTGAGCAGCATGAAGGGCGTCAGTACCAGACGCAGGGTGCGAAAAAAATAGCGAATAATAACTCTCATGAGTAAGACTCAAACTCCGGGTTTCTTGGTAAAAGTCGGCCTGAACGATGTCGGCATTCAGGATTGATTTGCGTACTTGATAGCGGTGTACGAGGATATCATTTCAACAGATGAAGTGTTCAGAGTAACGGGGGCAGACCCCTCATTGATGGAGAATCCGATGTCTGAGTCCGGCACCAAATCTCTGCGCAAACCCCTGCGATTCTGGGGTTGGGGCTATGCGGATGAGGATCTGCATCCCGAAGAACACGCCATGATCGAGACCGTTACGAAAATGTTGGTGCCGGAAGGCCTGGTGGAGATTGAGCCACCAAAGGTTGAAGACTTTGACCTCCCAGCATCCCGGTTGCTTTCTGTTCCCGAGCATCTCTCAGACATCATTTCCACTACGAACTACGACCGCCTGGTGCACAGCTACGGGAAGTCCTACGCCGACATGGCCAGGATGCTGATGCGGAAAGTGCCCAACCCGCCCGATGCCGTCGCCTTTCCCAAGACGGAAGACGATATCCAGCAACTGTTTCGCTATGCGGCCGAAGACAATATTGCACTGATCCCGTTCGGTGGCGGCACCAGTGTCTGCGGCGGCGTTGAGCCCGATGTTGGCGACACCTACCAGGCGACGATCAGTGTCGATATGGAAAACCTGAACCAGATTCTGGAGATTGATCCTATCAGTCGTCGCGCCCGGATCCAGGCAGGAATCAAAGGCCCGGATCTCGAGCGGCAACTGAAGCAACATGGTTTGACACTGCGCCATTACCCACAGAGCTTTCCGTTCGTGAGTCTGGGCGGCATGCTGGCAACCCGCGCTGGCGGCCATTTTGCGACCGTATACACGCACATCGAAGACATGGTGGAAGCAACCCGGCTGGTCACGCCAAAAGGCATCATCGAGACCCGCGCTCTGCCCGGCTCAGGCGCGGGCCCTTCGGCAGACCGCATGATCTGTGGCTCAGAAGGTACGCTGGGGATCATTACCGAAGCCACCATGCGATTACAGCATCGACCAAAGTGGCGGGCCACGGCGTCCGTCCGCTTTGATCGCTTCATGAACGGTGTCGATGCTGTCAGACAGATCGCGCAATCGGGTTTATTCCCGTCGAATTGCCGTCTACTGGATGAGGCCGAAGTGGTGATCAACCGGATCGCTGACAAACCCTGCGCCATTCTGGTTCTTGGTTTCGAATCCGCAGATCATCCGCAAGACCAGAAAATCGAGCGGGCCGTCGCCATTGCCGAAGAACATGGCGGTGTTCTGCAAAAAGATGGCATTAGCTATAACCCGGATCATGCAGAAAAAGGGTCCAGCGAAGCCGAGTCCTGGAGAAATGCCTTTATCCGAATGCCCTACTGGCGCAATCGATTAACCGCCATGGGCATGATTGCCGACACCTTCGAAACCGCGATCACCTGGGACAGGTTCCCGAGCCTTTACAAGGCAGTAAGATCAACCATGGAGTCCGCGCTTCGCGAGATCACGCAACGACCATTTTCATTCTCCTGCCGCTTTACCCATGTTTACCCGGACGGGCCTGCGCCCTATTTCACGTTTTATTGCGTGGGCGACACTACCGGCGATCTGGGCAAGGCCCTGGAAAAGTGGAAACAGCTCAAGCGCATCTCCATGGAAGTGCTGGCCGAGCAAGGCGCTACCGTCACACATCACCACGCCGTTGGCCGGGATCATCGCTTTGGCTATGAGCAGCAGACATCACCGCTGTTTCGTCAGACCCTGGCGGCGGGCAAGCACTTCCTGGATCCTCAGGGCATCCTGAATCCGGGCGCTTTGTTTGATCCGCAGGATAAAAACGTTGGCATTCGGGGTGTGTTATCCGATTCGGACGATGCTCTCAGTCCTGATGAGCACCGCTAATCCTTCCCCGCACCCAGGCGGCCCTGAAAGTCTCCGAAGCAACCCCGGCCAGGAATCCGAAAAACGGATCGGCCCAGAAGGTGACCAGTGCCGTTATCCCGATCACTGGCCAACAGGAAGGTTTGGCGACCCAGAGACGCTTGGTCAGGCCAAGCTCGACAGCCGCCACCATTAGCAGGGCACCGAGACCGGCCGCGGGAACGGCGGCGATGAACGACAGACCGCCGGGCACGAATGCGATCAGGAGCAAACCGGTGCCCAACAGAACCGGCGCCAGGCCAGTCCTGGCGCCGAAGCGGTAATGAGCCGCCACACCACCCGCGCCGTGGCACATGGGCAGCGCACCGAACGGTACCAGGAAGAGATTGGCCAGGCCTGTTGTCACCGACAGACGTGCTGGCGAGACCCGGTGTGACTGATCCCCGAAATAATCCCCAACCACCAGGGCCGTCAGAACGATGGCGTTGGTGATGGTCAGCGCCAGTTGTGGCAGCACCAGGATGGAAAAGCCTTGCTGCCATTCATCCATTGACGGCAACTGGGGCATAGAAAAGATCGCCGGATCAGCCGGCAACGGCAGCCCGGGCGAACCTAGCAGGGCCCCGAGAACCATGGCCAGAGCAAGGCCCAGCAGTGCCGCAGGCCAACTGGGGAAAAGTTTCAGGGTGATGGCCAGCAACGCAAGGATAACGAGGCCCAACGGCAGAGAAGTGGCCATCAGTTCCAGGCTCATGCTGGCTAACAACAAACCCAGCCCCAGCTGAAGGCCGCTCAGCACCGACCCCGGCACCAGGCGGGCCGCCCGGTTGATCCACCCGGTTGAACCCAGAAGCAAGAGAATGGCACCGATCAGAACGCCACTGGCGATAAGGCTCTGGGCACTGACCTGGGTGGTAAGCAGGAGCGCGGCCACCGCTTTCATGGGCTGCACGGGTACTGGCAGGCGATAATAAAGCCCGGTCGCGATATAGAAGACGGCAAACCCCAGCAGCACCGGTACCGGCGCCAGTCCTGCCACGCCAATGGCCCCGAGACTCAGCGGCAGCAAGGTGCCGATATCCCCCAGCGCACCACTGAGTTCGTGAATAAGATTCTTTCCGGCCGAACGCTTGTGTCCGTTCGAACCTTGCATTCCGGTCGAACCCATGCGGGCTCCTGCCTGATTGGTCTGTTTATTGTTGTGGTTCAAGCGTTATACATCACTTTACCAAGCTCACTTATATCATACCCCCCCAACGCCTCGGCGCGCTGAACAAAACGCTCGCAACGGGCGAACTCCAGCAAACGCTGCATGGCCGGCTCGAAGTAATGGCGCCTGCGCATGGCCAGGTCAAAGTGCTCCTGCTGCAGGGGAATAAATGCCAGCCCCTGGCGCCTGGCAGCCGCTTCAATACCCACGCCCACATCCGCCTCCCCCTGGCGAATGGCCAGTGCCAGATCGTCCTCACTGAGCGAGGGATGGGCGGCCCAGGTAAGCTGACTGCCATCTATACGATGGCGGGCAAGCAGCCCCTGCAGCAGATGGCTGACACCGGCATCGGGCTGGCGGTGGGCAAGGCGAAGGCCTGGTCGGGCGATATCCTCAAGCCGCGTGAGTCCGTGAGGGTTGCCGGGCGCCAGGAGGAGCCCCTGCTGGCGCTTGGCCCAGCGAATCAGCACCAGGTCCCTCATGCCAGTCAAACCCAGGGTGGCCGGATCGTTGTATCGCTCACTCTCCGCGTGCCAGATGTGCATGCCAGCGACCATCGCGCGCCCGTCCACCAGGCGCTGAACCCCATCGCCGCTACCCTGGCACAACATGGCAAGCTCGGCGTTGCTCTCCTTTACCGCCCACTCCAGCAGCGGGTCCTGGCTACCCACTAGCACCGGCAGCGTTGGAGCACTGATCGCATCGTCACCTTCAAGGTGGTTCATCAACCACAAATCAATACGCTGGCGCGGGAACAATAGCTTTCCTGTGACCCGAACGCAGGGAATAACACCCTGGCTGACGAGATCATAGACCTTGCGTTCTTTCAGGCGCAGATACTCAGCAGCCTCGGCCGTAGTGAGGTAGGCGGGAAGGGGCATCAGAATCTCCGGAGGATCAGGTAAAGCATCAGGCTGTTTTTGACTGCATATTTTTCAGCATGCTGTGCAAAGCGTAGTTAAAAACGCCACGATGCTCAACATTAAAGGAGACGCAGCTGTGGAAGAAAATGCGTTTTACGTGGCGCTGTCGCTACTGGTGAACCTCGACGCTTCGCTGTACCAGATCGTGGTGCTTTCGCTACAGGTTTCGCTTCTGGCGGTCCTGATAGCGGCGTTTTTGGGGTTTCCCCTGGGTGCGGCAGTTGCATTGTGGCAATTCCCCGGGCGCGGCGGTGTGGTTGTTGCGCTGAATGCCTTGATGGGGTTGCCTCCGGTTGTGGCCGGGCTCGGCGTTTACCTGCTGTTATCGCGGGCCGGACCTCTGGGTGAACTGGGCCTTCTGTTCACGCCCAGCGCCATGGTGATTGCGCAGGTGATACTGGTATTGCCCATTCTCGCCGCGCTCTCGCGCCAGAAAGTGGAGGAGTTACTGGGTGAGTACCGGGAACAGTTCGTATCGCTGGGCATGTCCCGGGCGCGGATGATGCCCACCCTGTTGTGGGACGCCCGCTTTGCCTTGCTGACTGTTCTGCTCGCAGGGTTCGGCCGGGCCAGCGCAGAAGTGGGCGCTGTCATGATGGTAGGCGGCAATATTGATGGCGTGACCCGGGTCATGACCACGGCCATTGTGCTGGAGACAAGCAAGGGTGCCCTGCCCCTGGCGTTGGGCCTGGGCATTGTCCTTCTGACACTGGTCATGGTGATCAACGCCACGGCCTACATTTTGAGTGAAACGGCTAAAAGGCGCATGGGATGACTTCACTGAACGTGCCCGTTAACAACCCGATCGAACTCAGTGCACCGCCGTCGCTGCAATTCGAGAGCGTCGAGTTCAACCCTTTCGGCCACCGGCTTTTTGGCCCCTGTTCGTTCAAGCTTGACGGACCCGGCCCCACGCTGGTGATGGGCCCCAATGGCGCCGGCAAAAGCCTCATGCTGCGACTGGCGCACGGACTGCTCACACCGACGGAGGGCGCCGTGAGCTGGTCAGGCGCCAGCGCGCCCCGCCAGGCCATGGTTTTCCAGACGCCGATCCTTTTGCGCCGTTCGGCGCTGGCCAACCTCCGGCACGCACTGGCGGTCAACAATGTGCCACGCAAGTTGCGCACAGAGCTGGCTCTCGAAGCCCTGGCCCGGTTTGGCCTCTCCTCCTGCGCCGACACGCCTGCGCGGGTGCTGTCCGGCGGCGAGAAACAACGCCTGGCACTGGCACGTGCCTGGTCGCTTTCACCGGCAGTGTTGTTTCTGGATGAACCCACCTCCGCACTGGATCCTGCCGCGATTAAGGCCGTGGAACTCGCCGTACAGGAATTTCACAAGCAGGGTACACGCGTCGTAATGACCACCCACGATCTCCACCAGGCCCGGCGACTGGCCGGCGATGTCCTGTTTCTTTCGGAAGGCAAGGTACAGGAACACACACCAGCGGACATGTTTTTCCGTGCCCCGGTCTCGCGGCAGGCACAGGCCTATCTCAACGGCGAGCTCGTAGCCTGACCCACCAATAAGAAACCGCATCGGACCACCGATTTCTTGGTGAATGAATACCAAAAGGAGAAAACAAAATGAAAAAGACCCTTAACCTGGTTCTTGCAGCCGTCACTACCGTGGGCCTGGCCTTCAGCGCCCACGCCGAAGATTACATAACGCTGGCCTCGACAACCTCAACCGAGAACTCGGGCCTGTTTGATTCGATCCTGCCAAAGTTCGAGGACGCCACTGGCATCGAAGTGCGCGTTGTCGCCGTTGGTACCGGCCAGGCCTTCGAAATCGCCCGCCGTGGTGATGCCGACAGCCTTCTGGTGCACGACACCGCCGGCGAAAAACGTTTTGTGGAGAACGGCTACGCCACAGAGCGGGCCGACGTGATGTACAACGACTTTGTATTAATTGGCCCTGCCGATGATCCGGCCAACATCAGCGCAGCGAAAACCGCCGCTGAAGCGCTGTCTGCCATTGCCGAAGCAGAGGCACCGTTTGCCTCTCGTGGTGACGACAGTGGCACCAACCGTGCAGAACTTCGCCTGTGGGAAAGTGCCGGTGTTGAACCGGGCGGCAGCTGGTATCGCGAACTGGGCAGCGGCATGGGCCCGACCCTGAACACTGCCGCCGCCATGGATGCCTATGTGATGTCAGACCGCGCAACCTGGGTCGCGTTTGAAAACCGCCAGAACCTGAAGCTGCTCTTCGAAGGTGACAAAGTGCTGTTCAACCAGTACGGCAGCCTGCTGCTTTCTGAAGAGAAGCACCCGCACCTCAAGCATGAGATGGCCGCGAAATGGCACAACTGGCTAATCTCCGAAGAAGGTCAGCAAGCGATTGCCGACTTCAAGGTGGATGGACAGCAACTGTTTTTCCCGAACGCCAAGTAATTCAGCAGGGCCAAGGGTCACTGGCCTCACCCTGTCTAACCCTGTATTACCTGAACCCCGGCGCTGCCGGGGTTTTTTATTGGTGTAAGGCAGCTGTTTTTCCCCAATGCCAAATAGGCTAATCTCTGGCAATCTCCGTAGATATTCCATTCCGCGGCATTCACGAAACGGCTACAACAAAAATGACGATTGATCCCATACTTCCCGATCCCAAAGATCCCCGACTGTCCCGGCCGGTGGAGGGTGTTGACGAAAACGGCGAGGCCAAATCGATCAGCGTGATCGAGGAACGCCCCCTGACGATCTACCTGAACAGTCAGGAAATCGTCACCGCCATGACCATTGGCGATCACCCGGAGTATCTGGCCCTTGGCTTCCTGTTGAACCAGGGCATGCTGAAAGAGAGCGATCAGGTCACCGGGATCGATTTCGACGAGGAACTTGAGGTCGCGGTGGTGCGCACGGCGGGCGTTACCGATGTTGAGGACAAGCTGGAGAAGAAAACCCGTACCTCCGGCTGCGCCGTGGGCACGGTCTTCGGCGACATGATGGCGGGCCTCGAAGGGCTGTCGCTACCGGACACCCCGGTACACACCAGCAGCTTTTACGATCTCTCCTATCAGATCAACCACACGCCCAGCCTGTACATGGAAACCGGCGCCATTCATGGCACCGCGCTTTGCCAGGGCCAGACAATCCTGGCCTACATGGAGGACGTTGGACGGCACAACGCGGTCGATAAAATTGCCGGCTGGATGCACCTGAACAACATTTCTGCGGCCGACAAGGTCCTCTACACCACCGGACGACTGACCTCGGAAATGGTGATCAAGACATCGCTGATGGGCATTCCCACGCTGATCAGCCGCTCGGGTTTCACCGCCTGGGGCGTTGATATCGCCCGGCAGGTCGGACTGACTCTGATCGGACGGATGCGAGGCAAGAAATTCACCTGCCTGAGCGGCCAGCATCGTCTGGTGTTCGATCAGGACTTGTCGCAGGTACCCGATGAAGACAAGAAGCTGCGTCGCAAAGGCGCTCAGAATGATTAATGGAGGCACTGCATGACTGATTGTGCAGTCATCCTGGCGGGCGGCCAGGCAAACCGCATGGGCGGCGGCGACAAAGGCCGGCTCATGCTCGGCGACCAGTCACTGATCCAGCGGGTAATTGAGCGGATCACGCCTCAGGTCGACGCCGTGGTGTTGAATGCCAACGGCGATTCAAGCCGGTTTGACGACCTGGGGTTGCCGGTAGTGGCCGATTCCATCGAGGGTTTTCCGGGGCCGCTGGCAGGCGTGCTCGCGGGCATGGACTGGGCCGCCGAACAGGGCCATGACTGGCTGATCAGCGTTGCGGCCGATACTCCGTCCTTTCCCAGGGATCTGGCTGTCAGGCTGGCTGAACATGACACCCCGGTGGTGCTGGCGGCCACGCCGGACCCCGAACGGGGCCGGCTGCCCCAGCCGACCTTCGGCCGCTGGCAGGTCGCTTTGCGGCATGATCTGCGAGCCGCCCTGAACGATGGCGTGCGCAAGATCCGCCAGTGGACACAGGCCCAGGGCGAAACCCTGGTAGTGTTCGACGAGGGCGACTTTTTCAACATCAATACGCCGGACGATCTGGCCTGGGCGGAGCAGCACCTGAAGTGAACGTAATAGGCATCGTAGGTTGGAAAAACTCCGGAAAGACCACACTGGCCGCGGCTCTGATTCGGGAGCTCTCCAGCAGAGGGCTAACGGTCAACTCGATCAAGCATGCCCACCACATGGTGGATGTGGATCAGCCCGGAACAGACAGCTACAAGCACCGGGACGCCGGTGCCCGTGAGGTCATACTGGCCGGTGGTCAGCGCTTCGCGATCATGCACGAACTCCGGGGGGCAACAGAGCCAACGCTGGACGAATTACTGTCCCGGCTGGGCCCCTGCGACTGGGTGGTGGTGGAGGGTTTCAAGACCCACTCCCACGCCAAGATCGAGGTGCACCGGCGGGAGGGTTCGCGGTCACCGCTGTTCACCGAGGATCCGAGCATTGTTGCCGTGGCGTCGGACTACGCTGCCGAGTTCTCGGGACCCGTGTTCGACATCAACGATATCCCCGCCATCGCTGATTTTATTCTCAACCGTCAGCCAGCCTGAACAGCCCAACCAGGAGCCGAAGATCCATGAAACCGCTTCGCAACGACTGCTTTGCCCTACCCCCCGGCGTCAACTGGACCCCGGTTGAAGAGGCCCTTGAGCGTTTGCGTTCACGGTTACATCCTGTGGTGGAGATTGAGCGCGCCGTTCCCCTCTCCCAGGTAAACGGCCGCATCCTGGCAAACGATGTCCATGCGCCCCGGGCTCATCCCCCAAGCAACAATTCCGCCGTCGACGGCTATGCCCTGGCCGGACCGGTGACGGACGTGCCCTGCACCCTACCCCTGGTCGAAGGTCGCAGTGCCGCCGGTGAGCCATACACAGGCCAGGTGCCCGAAGGCCACGCAATCCGGATTCTGACCGGAGCGGTCATTCCAGCCGGCACAGATACCGTGGTTCTGGAAGAAGACTGCGATGTCGCGGATGGCCATCTGCACCTGAACGGCACGCTAAAAGCAGGCGCCAATGCCCGCAAAGCCGGAGAAGACATAAAGGCAAAGGACAAGATCCTCACAACCGGAACCCGCCTGAGCCCGACCCAGATTTCGGTACTAGCCAGCGTGGGCGTGGAATCCGTCGACATCTATCAACGACTGCGAGTTGGTGTGCTGTCCACTGGTGATGAAGTGAAACCGGTCGGGGCAACTGTTACCGACTGGCAGATTTACGACGCCAACCGCCCTATGCTCAGCGCCCTGGTTTCGCAACTGGGCTACGAGCTCGTGGATCTAGGCCATGCGCTGGACCGGGCCGAAGAGGTGAAAGCAGCGCTTGAGCGCGGCGCGGAACACTGCGACCTGATCCTGACCAGCGGTGGCGTGTCTGCCGGCGACGAAGACCACGTGTCAAAAACACTGAAAGCCCATGGCGACATCAGCAACTGGCGCATCGCCATTAAACCCGGCCGGCCTCTGGCGCTCGCCATGTTCCAGGGCACGCCGGTCGTTGGGCTGCCGGGTAATCCGGTGGCCGCCTGGGTCTGTGCCCTGCGGTTTGGTGCTCCGGCCATGGCGTTGTTGGCAGGCGCGGAATGGTTTGAGCCACAGGCCTATGTGATGCCGGCCAATTTTTCCAAGAACAAAAAACCCGGGCGCAGCGAGATGCTGCGGGCACGGGTTCGGGATGGGCAGGTTGAGGTGTTCGGTTCGGAAGGCTCCGGCCGGGTGACCGGCCTGGCCTGGTCCGACGGACTGGTGGAACTGGATGAAAGCGCCCAGCAGATAGAGCCGGGCACCCCCGTGCGGTTTATTCCCTACGGCAGCTTCGGGCTGTAATCAGTCAACGCTGCCGTGCACCGCAAAGGCCTCCAGTGAAGCATCCTGCGGCCCCCGGGAACGGTAGGTTTCCTCGACACCCAGCTCGGTCAGCGTGCGGCTGACCATCAGCAAGGTGTTGTCCTCGAAGTCTTCACACATGTTGCGCATCTGATCGATTTCTGCACAGGCCACCGGATAGGCAGCATCAATACTCGGCGCGCCATAATGGTCAACAAATGTCTGGGCGAGGGTTCGTCGCACCTGCTCCAGTTCCGGCTCGGTGATATTGCATACACCCACGAAACTGGCGCGGCCGCCAGACTCAATGCTGTACCAGCCATTAGTGAACGCCTGGCGGGCTTTCCCTTTCAGGTCTGCTTCGGTCCAGTTGGAAAACTCGAAGCCACCGGAGATCGCCCATTCGCCGCTGGGCGCAGGCTTTTCAAATACGTTCTCGTCCGATATATCCAATTGCAGGGTTCGGGCCAGCTTCATACGTGCTCCGCGAATTCAATCAAGCTCAATGTCTCGGTCATCACATCCTGACGCAACAGCATCCGGCCTTTCTCATCCAGGCCAACAAAAAGTCCGGGCCGGGGCCGTTCGATTGTCTTGCCCAACGTGTCACAGCGGGGCCGCCATTCGTTGTGCACCCGCTCGAAGCCACTGTCCATAAAGTAGGTCAGCCACAACAGCGTGTGTTTGGACCAGCTTTCCAACAGGGCCATGGGCGTGATTTCAACGCAGCCTTCTTCGTACAGACAGGTTTCGTTCGGATTTTCTCCCGGCTCGTCGGTCATCGGGATAAAGGGCACCTCAACGCCAATGACCAACCAGTTAGGATGCGCTTTCGGATCAGACACGTCCGCAGCAAACCGGACGCTTCCGCAGACAGCTCCGTTGACCTTGATGCGGTCGGGCCATACAAAGTGTACGGGGACTTCGGGCGGGGCCAGAGCACCCAGACTCTCGGCCAGACCTATCTGGGCGACATAGACCGCCTGAATGGCCTCTTCCAGGGGTGTTTCCGGCGCCAGCACCAGGGCCGCACGCAGGCTGTCGCCTTGCTCGGAGTAGAACACCGTGCCGGAGTCAACGCCCGCAATGGCCCGGCTCACGGCCTTGTCAAAAGGGTCGGTGTGCCTGGGTACCACCTCCCCGGTCAGTAACGGTGGGAACTGGGGTGTATCGATCATTGGATGGCCCGGGCGTAGACGTCAGAGGCAACAATTTCATCGGCGATGCGCTGGAACGCTTGCGCCTGGGGACTATCCGGCTTGGATACCACAATCGGCACTCCGCCATCCGATCCCACCCGGATATCGAGATCCAGCGGAATCTCTCCCAGGAACGGCGAACCGAGTTTCTCGGCTTCCGCCCGCGCGCCACCGTGTCCGAACGGATGGTGCTCTTTGCCGCAGCCATCGCAGATAAACGAGGCCATGTTTTCAATCAACCCGAACAGCGGCACATCCATCCGCTTGAACATATCAATACCCTTGCGGGCATCCATCAGGGCGATGTCCTGGGGCGTCGAGACGATAACCGCTCCTGCAACAAAGAACTTCTGGCTCAGGGTCATCTGGACATCGCCCGTGCCCGGCGGCAGATCCACCAGCAGCACATCCAGCCGTCCCCATTCCACCTGGTTCATCATCTGTTGCAGGGCGCCCATCAGCATCGGCCCGCGCCAGACGATGGCTTCGTCTTCCGGGGCCATCAGGCCCAGGGACATCAGCGTTACGCCGTGGTTTCTCAGCGGCAGGATGGTGCTTCCATCCGGGCTGGACGGCCGACCGGAAACCCCCAGCATGCGGGGCTGGCTCGGGCCGTAGACGTCGGCGTCCAGCAGGCCGACCTTGAGACCTTTCGAGGCCAGGGCAACCGCCAGGTTGGACGACACGGTGGATTTGCCAACGCCACCCTTGCCCGAGGCGATGGCGATGATCCGATCAACGCCCCTGGGGTTTTTGTCCTGAGGCCGGGGAGCGTCGGTTCCGATCAGGTTCGGTTTTTTTCCTACTTCGGTGTACTCAACCATGATGTGTCCTGTTGTTTTTAGCTGTCCAGATAATCATCACTGGTGCGGACCCTGGGGCGTTCACCGGCCGCCATGGGTGCGTTGTCACCATGGAACTGGGATTTGACCCGACAGTCGTCGCACATCTTGATCAGCTGCACGTTATCAGAGTTCTTGTACATCCAGTGCTGGTTTTCCAGTTTCTCGACGATCCGGTTAATGGTGCTGGCAACGCCGAACGGGGTTCCGCACTTGATGCATTCGAATGGCTCCTCACCGTGCAATGCCCGGGCACTCAGCGCCGCCTTGGACACATCCAGCTGGGGCTTCAGGGTGATGGCGGTCTCAGGGCAGGTACTCTCGCAGATACCACACTGGACACAGGCGTTTTCCGTGAACTGGACCTCGGGGCGATCCGGGTGGTCACCAAGGGCGCCCGTCGGGCAGAGTGATACACAGGCAAGGCAGAGCGTGCATTTATCGGAATCAATTTCGATCGCACCGTATGGCGCGCCTACAGGGAGCGGAATCGGCTCTTCGATCTTGTCCGACATCGCAGCCACTGTCACCCGTGTGATATCCCGGCGACCGCCAACCAGCAGAACCGGATCGCTCACTCGCCCGGCATTGTCACCCGCATCGCAGAGTTCGATGGCGGAAATGACCCGCACCCGGCTCGGCGAGTTGTGGGTGCCTTTGAGCATGGCCTGGGCCAGTTCCACTTCCGCAGTCACCGCCCGGCGATCCAGCTCATTGTCCGCAAGGATCAGAACCTCGGCGTAGCCGGCGCCGAACGCCGCCATGATTTCAGCGTGCCCAATCCGGTCGACATGCTCGAGCCCCATCGGGATCAGATCATCCGCGAGGCCATTATCGTAGCGGGCCAGGTTGGCAATGGCCTCTGTGCCAGCCTCCAGGGTATGGAACACCAGGCGTGGCGATTCGTGAGTATGCTCGCGATAGACCTTGGCCATCACTTCAACAGCCTTGGTGATCGCCTCGAATGGCGTCTCATTCATGGTCACCGCAGAGGTGGGACAAACGGCGGCGCAGGAGCCACAGCCGGCGCAAATGTCCGAATCGATCTGAATATGGTCGCCAAAGGAGAAAATGGCTTCCGTCGGGCATACATCCAGGCAACGGGTACAACCGGGCTTGTTGGCCCGGGAGTGCGCGCAGAGCGACTCTTCGAGCCTGAAGTACACGGTTTTTTCGAACTCACCCACCATTTCCCTGGCCGTCAGGGCAATGCGCTCCAGCTCGCCGGTCTTCTTCGGGTCGGCCCAGAAGTAACCGTTGCGCTTCTCGTGGCTGGGAAATGCCGGGGCACCGCCACGCAGATCGATGAACACGTCGCATTCGCTGCGGGCGGTGGGCTTGGCTGCCTCATAACCCAGCTCACCGCGACCGGCCGGATGCAGGGGTTGCAGGTGCGCAAATTCCAGCTTGAAATTGCCCAGTGCGCCGTAGGCGCCCGTCAACTGCCCTTTGGCCACGTCGTAGGCAGCAGATGGCAGCTGGATCGGGCCTGCATCATTAACAATGCAGGTCACGCCCAGTTCGTCCTGCACCAGTCCGGCCATCCTTATGGCCTGTTCGGTGGGACCCACAATGCAGCACACGCCGCTGGACTGGATGGTTTTTGCCGGCGCCATTGGTGCCGGCAGCTGGGCAGCGGCAACCAGGGCGGCCTGCTTGGCGTGCAACCGTTCGGGCTTCGCGTCGGGGGCACTCCAGCCGGCGCGATCCCGGATATCAATGGATTGGAGCGGCGCTGAGTGCTGGGTCTCGGCGTAAACGTCCTCCGCAAGGCGCTCGAAAAAAGCCGCCTGCTGGCCACAGGCAATAAGCACGTCACTGCTGGCGCCCAGGTGCTCGGCGGCAATACTCATTTCGTTGCCGCACAGTTGATCCACTGCGATGACCTGATCCGCGGCCGCGGCTTTGCGCAGGGCCTCTGAATCGAAGGTCTGTGATTTGTCGCAGCTACATAGTAATAGGGTCTTGGATGCCGTCATCAGGAGTTTGACTCTTTCGTTGTTTTTATACGTGTACGTTTCCGTATCGCTTTTCGAGCATGCCACAGGCATTATCTTTTGGACAATTGGATAATCGTTTGTGCCCTGCTATTTTTACGCTATAACAAAAAATGAGAAGCACCATGAGTAGTCGTACAGATCAATGGCAACGCGAATTGAAGGTCGGCGCCGTCGTTCGCCGGTCTCCGGGGGTCACTCGTTGGGCAAAGGTTATCTGGAAGCCTGTTGCCGTCATACCGGGGGCGCCTGAGGCGTTCTGGAAAGAAATGGTTCGCGAGGGCGACGTGGTCGATTACCACGCGGGCACGGTTACGATGGAGCTGTTCCGGGCCGATGTTGAAGGCTATCTGGTCTCCCTGAACATGGCTGCCCCTTCGGTCTGGATCATCCTGGACAAAGATGTAACGAGCCAGTCGCCGTCCGGGTGGGTTGTCAGCACCGTCACAGCCAGCGCCCATGAGGCTCTGGATGCCCTCGACAGTGGCGAAAGCATTGTCGAGGCGGTTCCTATTCCTGAATCCCTTGCAGCCTGGATAAAAGAGTTTATCGATATGCACTATATCGAGGAGCCGTTCAAAAAACGTCGTCGCGACGAAGTCCGCGTGGATGGCGTTGAGGACGCCAAGGGCGACCCGCGCATACGTCAGGAAAGTGACGTTTTTCGTGCTCCCTCGAACATCAAAAAGCCGAGAATTCAGTGATGGCCGAATCACGTCTTCAGCGCTGGGCGCGCAAAAAAGCGGAAGCTGGCAAGCAGGTGGAGCAGCCCGCCCCACCGGCTGTTGAGCCCGAACCAGCCCCCGAAGAACACGAGTTTGCAGTCAACGAGTCGCTACCTGAAAACGAACTGCTGGAAAAATACGGCTTGCCCGATCCGGAAAACATCCAACTCGGCACCGACATCACCGGATTCATGCGCAAAGAAATCCCGGAGTTCCTTCGCCGGAAGGCTCTCAGGGGGCTCTGGAAATCCAACCCGGTTCTTGCGGTTCTGGATGGACTGAATGATTACGACGAGGATTACACCCTGGCTTCCACGGCCGGCCAGACAGTGACGTCCTTATACAAAGTGGGCGAAGGCCTCGTCGACAAAGCCAGGAAAGCCGCTGACGTCGTGGAAGACCAGTCTATAGAGCAGGTGCGATTGTCGACGGATGAGTCTGATTCGACAATTACCCAGGAGCCGGAGCCCGATGACACCCTTGAGCCTGAGGACATGGCAACGCCGACGGAACCTCCCGAACAACAGCTGGCCCAACAAGAAACCAGCCAACCGGAAGAACAGCCGGAACCAAGATTCCGCCCCCGGATGCGTTTTGACTATTAGCAGAATGCATTTCAGCTATTAGCGAATCGATGGCGGGTTAGGCCACTATTCAGAAATCTGTACTAGAATAGTGTGACAGACCGCAAATAATAATTAGAAGGAACATGAGTTGAGCAACACTGCGGAAATCCAGTGCCCGCGTTCCGTCTCCGAAGAGGATCGTGCCAGGGCCCAGATCTATCAACTGCTGGGCGTCCTGCTAGTGGACCCACCCTCCAGTGAACTGTTGCAGGGATTGGCGTCTTTGCAGGGCGACGAGACACCTTTGGGTTCAGCCTGCAAAAATTTGGCTGCTCTCGCCGAACGTACCAACCCCTACGATGCCGAGCGGGAATTCAACAACCTGTTTGTTGGCCTCGGGCGTGGTGAACTACTCCCCTACGCCAGTTATTACCTTACCGGCTTCCTGAACGAGAAACCCCTGGCAGAACTCCGAACCGACCTTCGGACCAGGGGCATCAAAGCCCGCAGTGACGTGAAAGAACCAGAGGACCATATCGGCACTCTGTGTGAAATCATGGCGGGCATTATCACCGGCGGGTTTCCCTGCGATAGCGGGCTGCCCTCGCAGAAAGCTTTTTTTGATGCCCACCTGGCGAAGTGGGCAGCACTGTTTTTTACCGACTTGGAAGAAGCGCAAAGCGCCGTTTTTTACGCGCCGGTCGGCTCGCTCGGGCGAGCCTTCATGGCGGTGGAAGCCGACGCCTTTGCAATTCAGTAACCGGGACCTGAAGGTCTCTTAACCCAGGGGGAGGTGTCCAATGGACAACCCGAAGCGTGAAAACAGCCGTCGCCGTTTCCTGCAAATGGCCGCTGCTGCAGCACCGGCTGCGGTGGCAATGACGGTTGCACCGAACGCCGCAGCGGAGGTCGTCAGACAAGACGCGCCGAAAAGCCGCGGTTTACGTGATACCGAACACACACGTAAGTATTTCGAATCGGCTCGCTTTTAACGGGGATTTGAGTTGATCGAGGTTGCGAAAGGCCCTTGAGAGATTCAGCTTTCCGAAAAAACGAGAATAATAAAGAGAGAGGTAAACGACATGTTAAGGAAGAAGACCAACGGGGTAGCGAAAGGCTCCCGTGCAGGCTCTTTGCTTTCTTCTCTCGCTGCCAAGACTCTGGACCGTCGTCAGTTCCTGACAACGTCTGGCGTGGCAGTGGGTGGTCTGGCCGCACTGTCGCTGTCATCGGGACGGGTTGAAGCTGCGGCCCCAACGACCGGGGGTGGCGAAGTCGTCGTCAAAAAATCCGTTTGTACGCACTGTTCGGTAGGCTGCACGGTCGAGGCTGAAGTGCAGAATGGAACATGGATCGGGCAGGAGCCTGGTTGGGACAGCCCCTTCAATCTTGGCGCGCACTGTGCCAAAGGGGCTTCTGTACGGGAGAGTGCCCATGGCGAACGTCGTCTCAAGTCGCCCATGAAGATGGTCAACGGCCAGTGGCAGAAAATCTCCTGGGATACCGCCATCAACGAGATCGGCGACAAGATGCTTCAGATCCGCGAGGAGAGCGGGCCCGACTCGGTCTACTGGCTGGGCAGCGCGAAGTTCAACAACGAGCAGGCCTACCTTTTCCGTAAGTTTGCGGCCTACTGGGGCACCAACAACGTCGACCACCAGGCCCGGATCTGTCACTCCACCACCGTCGCCGGCGTAGCCAATACCTGGGGCTACGGCGCAATGACCAATTCCTACAACGACATCCACAACTCCAAAGCCATCTTCATCATCGGGGGTAACCCTGCCGAAGCGCACCCGGTCTCGCTGTTACATGTGCTTAAGGCGAAGGAAGAGAATAACGCACCTCTCATCGTCTGCGATCCGCGTTTCACACGCACTGCCGCGCACGCCGATGAGTTCGTCCGTTTTCGTCCGGGCTCCGACGTTGCGCTGGTCTGGGGCATACTTTGGCACATTTTCGAAAACGGTTGGGAAGACAAAGAGTTCATCCGCACCCGGGTGTGGGGCATGGATGAGATTCGTGAGGAAGTAAAACGCTGGAATCCGGAAGAAGTCGAGCGTGTAACCGGCGCTCCGGGCGCTCAACTCGAGCGTGTGGCCCGCACTCTGGTCAACAACCGCCCGGGTACCGTTATTTGGTGCATGGGTGGTACCCAGCACACCAATGGTAACAACAACACCCGGGCCTACTGCATTCTCCAACTGGCACTGGGCAACATGGGCGTTGCTGGCGGTGGCACCAACATCTTCCGGGGGCACGACAACGTTCAGGGTGCTACCGACTTGGGCGTGCTCGCCGACACTCTGCCCGGCTATTATGGTCTGTCCGCTGGCGCCTGGGCCCACTGGTCAAGAGTCTGGGAAGAGGATCTGGACTACCTGAAAGGCCGCTTTGCCGTGTGGGACAAGAACGGCAAATCCAAAGCCATGATGAACGAGAAAGGCATTCCGGTATCCCGATGGATTGACGGTGTCCTGGAAGCCAAAGAAAACCTGGAGCAGCCAGACAACACCCGGGCCATGGTGCTGTGGGGCCACGCGCCCAACTCCCAGACCCGTATGACGGAAATGAAGGAAGCGATGGAAAAGCTCGACCTGTTGGTTGTAGTGGATCCCTTCCCGACCGTTTCTGCCGTACTCCACGATCGCAAAGAGGGTGCCTACCTGCTGCCCACGACCACCCAGTTCGAAACCTACGGCTCGGTAACCGCGTCGAACCGTTCTCTGCAGTGGCGAGAAAAAGTAGTAGAGCCGCTGTTCGACTCCAAGGTCGATCATGAAATCATGAAGCTGTTTGCGGACAAGTTCGGCTTCACCGATCGCATGTTCCGCAACATTGCCATTGATGGAGACGAACCGTCGATTGAGGACATCACCCGCGAGTTCAACCGTGGCATGTGGACCATTGGCTACACCGGCCAGTCCCCTGAGCGCCTCAAGAAGCACATGAAATATCAGCACCACTTCGACAAGACTACGCTGCGTGCAGTCGGTGGACCTTGTGATGGTGATTTCTACGGCTTACCGTGGCCTTCATGGGGCACACCGGAGATGAACCATCCGGGCACTGCCAACCTGTACGACATGTCGTTGCCGGTTTCCGAAGGCGGCCTGACGTTCCGGGCCCGCTTCGGAGTCGAGCGTGATGGCGAAAGCCTGTTGGCAGATGGCGTCTACTCGAAGAACTCCGAGATCAAGGACGGCTACCCGGAATTCACCATGCAGATGCTAATGGATCTGGGCTGGGATGGCGATCTGACGGCTGAGGAGCGGGCCAGTATTGAAGCCGTGGCCGGCCCGGAAACCAACTGGAAGACAGACCTGTCTGGCGGCATTCAACGTGTGGCAATCAAGCACGAGTGCGCACCTTTCGGTAATGCCAAGGCCCGCACCGTGGTCTGGAACTTCCCGGATCCGATACCGCTGCATCGCGAACCGCTATATACCAACCGTCGTGATTTGGTTAAGGATTACCCGACATACGAAGACAAGACTTTCTGGCGGGTGCCTACCCTGTACGAGTCCATTCAGAAGAACGACTTCAGCAAGGAGTTCCCGATCATCCTTACCTCCGGCCGTCTGGTCGAATATGAGGGTGGTGGTGATGAGACTCGCTCAAACCCCTGGCTGGCTGAATTGCAACAGGAAATGTTCATCGAGGTTAACCCACGCGATGCCAACAACCTGAACATCCGTGACGGCAATGATGTCTGGGTTTCCGGCCCCGAAGGCGCGCGGATCAAGGTCAAGGCCATGGTGACCGAACGTGTCGGAGAGGGGGTGGCCTTCATGCCATTCCACTTTGGCGGGCACTATCAAGGCAAGGACCTGAGGGACAAGTATCCCAAGGGCGCAGACCCCATCGTTCTGGGCGAATCCACCAACACGGTTCAAACATACGGGTATGACTCGGTCACGCAGATGCAAGAGACCAAAGCCACCCTGTGTTCGATTATGCCGGCATAACAAGAGGTGTAAATCATGGCACTTGAGGGAAAAGCACGCGCAAAATTCCTGGTCGATGCCGAACGCTGCATCGAATGTAATGCTTGCGTAACGGCCTGTAAGAATGAGAATGAAGTCCCCTGGGGTATCAACCGCCGGCGCGTGGTGACCATCGGAGATGGTAAGCCTGGCGAACGCTCGATCTCGGTAGCTTGCATGCACTGTTCAGACGCGCCTTGTATGGCCGTTTGCCCTGTGGATGTCTTCTACCAGACCGAAGACGGTATCGTGTTGCACTCCAAGGATCTGTGTATTGGTTGTGGGTATTGTTTTTATGCCTGCCCCTTCGGTGCGCCTCAGTTCCCCCAGGCGGGCAACTTTGGCAGCCGGGGCAAGATGGACAAATGCACGTTCTGTGCAGGCGGCCCTGAAGAAGACAATTCAACAGCTGAGTTCACCAAGTACGGCCGCAACCGCATTGCCGAGGGCAAGCTGCCAATCTGTGCCGAAATGTGCTCGACCAAAGCGCTGCTGGCCGGTGATGGCAGCGAGGTGGCAGACATCTATCGCCAGCGTGTGGTGAGCCGTGGTTTCGGTTCCGGCGCCTGGGGATGGGGCACGGCCTATGGGAAGAAGGTCCCTTAAGCCCGCCATGAGTTTCGGGGCCCCCCGGGCCCCGCAAAACTCATGGCGGCAACGAACTCTTCTTCTTGATTCTTTTGGGGTGCTCGCATGAAGCGTAAGTTGTTAGGTGCTGTCGTCCTTGCACTGGCGACACTGGTGTTTAATCCTGTCTGGGCGCAAGAGGCCCCCGCGGTTGATCGCACGTCTACCGGGGGTGCTCAAACCCTGGAAGACATCCTGGCTCGTCAAAAACAGTTGGAAATTGACGAGTCTTTTCGCTCGGAAAACCTGGGTAATCCTGCCAATGCGGCACCGATCAGTGGTCGACTCGGCACCCTGGGAGGGCGCTCGGATTCCGACATCTATCGTGCCATTCGATACAACAAGATTGACCCCAGTACCCAGGCCCGGGGGCCTGCCGCTGACGTCCTGATCCAGGACGGAGGCATACCCTGGTACAAGTTACGAGAGGGGCCGGTCATCACTTACGGTGGCAGTGCAATCCTGGCTATCATTGCGCTACTGGCAGTGTTCTATTTTGTGCGCGGAAGAATCAAAATCACAGGCGGCCCTGCGGGCACCACGGTTGAACGATTCAAAGCCATCGAACGATTTGGTCACTGGCTGTTGGCGGGCTCGTTTGTCGCATTAGCTATAACGGGGTTAATCACCTTGATGGGTCGCAGTTTCCTCATTCCGGTTATGGGGCCCGAGGCCTTTGCCACTCTGGCTGCCGGCTCCAAATGGCTTCACAACAACATTGCGTGGGCCTTTATGTTGGGGCTGGTGATGACCTTCTTCATGTGGGTGGCGCACAACATCCCCAACAAGCTCGATTGGCAGTGGCTCAAAGTGGGCGGCGGCATCTTCACCAACGCCCATCCGTCAGCGAGGAAGTTCAACGCCGGTCAGAAAATTGTTTTCTGGACCGTGATGTTGCTGGGTTTTTCAGTCTCGTTGTCGGGCCTGTCATTGTTGTTTCCGTTTGAAATTCCAATGTTTGCCAAGACGTTTGGCGTCGTGAACACTGTTTTGGGAACGGATTTGCCGACAGTGCTGACGCCGCACGAAGAGATGCAGTATGCCAACATCTGGCACTCTATCGTGGCGTTTGTGATGATGCTGGCCATCATTGCCCACATCTACATCGGCTCGGTCGGCATGGAAGGTGCCTTCGACGCTATGGGTAACGGCCAGGTTGATCTCGAATGGGCTCGTCAACACCACGATCTGTGGGTCGCTGAGGTTGAAGCCAAACAAGGCAAAGGAGGTTCGTCGTGAAGGTAATGATTTCGGCTTTTATCGCGGCCCTGCTCATTGCCACGGCTGCACCAATGGTGCTGAACCAATTTGGCTGGTCGTCGGCGGAACAAACCAGCGCAGAGAGCGTTCGCCTTGACTGATCAGTCCGAGGTATACCAGATCGACGCCGTCGGTCTGGTATGTCCTCTCCCCATCCTGCGCTTCAAAAAACGGACCAAAGACCTGCCCGGCGGAACACTGGTCGATTTCCTGGCGGATGACCCCACCGGCCGAAAGGACCTTCAGGCCCTCTGTGATATCACCGGCCACCGGATTGAATGGACCAGAGAAGAAGAAGCTGGCGTCACTCGTTACCGCATTTCCCTGGCATAAAACGGCATCGAAATCGTCAATCTTTTCCTACACTTCACCACGCCCTCTTGGAAAATCAGGCGCCAACCCCCTATCTTAAATTAGGACTCCTAATAATTGGAATTCCGATGAGTTCAGACCCACTGTGGGAAATGATGATGCCTGAAAATGTCGAGGGACTGGCCCGGTCGATTCCTGGTGCTGCGGAAACCATGACCTTCTGGAGGCACGAGTGGCGGATCAAGTCAGCATCCGGTGTTGTGAAATGACTGAGTGGTACCGGCACTCCCAAACAGCGTGAAAACGGAGACATATGCTGGAATAGCGTGATCATTGATGTAACACGGGAACGTCAGATCCATAGCAAGCAAACCACCGTAAGCCTACCCTCATTTCTATTTAATACAGACTAAAAGGCCAAACAATGAGCGACAACAGTCGACCGGTAATTCTGACTGCCCGGCAAATAAGATTCCTGCAGGACCTGATCCTCGAAAAGCAGTACCAGCTTGCCGCTCAGCAGTCAGAGAATCAGCAGAGCACTGATTACAGTCAACTCAGCGAGCAGATGAGCCACACAACAGATCTGCTGATGCAGCTGACCGACGCATTGCCGGAAGATTGCGCAATTCCCCTCCAGGAAACTCCGGAAATCCCGGCGAGCACCTGCCCCTAGTGACCACCTCGTGGATGCTTGCGGGCTTCCAGGTTACCCAGCGACATTTTCACGTCTCGATCCGAAAGTTCTGGAAGATCGTCAAAATTCGAAACTCGCGGAAATTTCGAATCGATCACAGTCGCCAGCGTATCGTCGATGCACAGGGTGTCTGCCACGGCCTGATGACAACCGGGCATCAGGATTGCCCTGATCTCGCCGATTTCTCTTGTTCCCGTCTCAACGTCTCCGGAGCGACTGGCGCTGATCACGGTGAGCTTTTCGGCCCAATCCACAGCGCGGCCATCAACAGGTTTCGCCTCAATCCGCTCACAGGCTGTCAGGGTTGCTTCAAGCAACGTTCGGAAGTTAGCTGATTCAGCCAGCCGCTCGGCCTTTTCGCGAGCACTGCGATCTTCGTCAGGCACCAATAGTATGTAGGGCGTATTATCAACAAAGACACCCCAGTAGTCGGCCGCAATGGCTTCGGGTTTCGGGTAATAAACCCCAGCGGTCAGGGTCGAATGCTTTTTCCTTCTAGCCAGGAAGGCGCCTTTTTTTTCACAATCCAATTCTTTGCCTCGGTCTTTTCCGGTTTTCACTTCTTGCACGGGTCGTCCAGCAATGGCCATTGAACGATAGGCTCGAGCCCCATCGGTGGATCATTTCGTGGACGCAGAAATATGGTGATTGCAAGAAGGTTTTACAAATCCGCAGCCAGGCCTGTGCCTGCCGAGCGACATTTCCGCTCTTTTGGCAGCACATATGCGTCGTAATCTCTGGAATGATTCACGAATGACGCAATAATGATTAAGGAAGCATCGATCCCGGCCGATATAAAAAAAGATCGCAGTAATTTGCGTGCTCCAATAGTCCGTAAAGCTTATAGATTCTGGGGAATCAGCATGTCTATCAGAAAACTGTTCATCGTCTCGATTGCCGCTGTTCTGCTGGTCATCGCAATACTCGCAAGCGTTGTGATCGCTTTAAACACGCAGAAAACGATCACGGCAGATGTCGCTGAAAGGCAGAGTGATCTTGTCGAGGAGATCACCGGAATGCTCTCCATCACCGACGAGCTCATGTCAAAACGGGTGAAGAATTCGCTGAATCTGCTCATTGAACGCGGCCAGCAACTCGGAGCCGCCAGGATCCAGGGAACCGAACCGGTCGCAGGCAAACCCGTTCCGGCACTGTTTCTCGGCGACACCATGATCAACAACAACTTTGACCTGGTGGATGGCATAACCGGGATCATGGACGGCACAGCCACTCTATTCGTCAGGGATGGACAGGACTTTGTCAGGGTTTCCACAAACGTAAAGAAAGACGATGGATCCCGTGCCATCGGCACCAAACTGAATATGGCGGGCGCGGCCGGGCAGGCCATTAGCCGGGGCGAAGCCTACTTCGGACAGGTCGATATTCTCGGCAATCCCTACCTCACCGCTTACAGCCCTATCCGTAACGCCTCAAACCAGATTATCGGCATCTGGTATGTGGGCTATTCAGCGGACCTTGAAGAACTTGAAGCGGCCATCACCTCATCCAGCCTGCTGGAAAGAGGATTTCTCGCCCTGGTGGACGACAAGAATCGACTGCGCATGCACTCCAGCTCCATTGAGTCCGATCCACTGCAAAACCTGCTGGAATCTGAGCCGGAAGACTGGAACCTTGCACGTACTGCGTTCGATGCCTGGGGGTACCAGATTATCACCGGCTACTCGGAAGACGAAGTGGCAGCCATGGTTCGCAATCAGACCATCAAGACGGTCATGGCAATTTTGATCGGCGGACTGGTGCTGATCGGCTGCCTGAGTGCCCTGGCACAACTGGTTGTGGCTCGACCTCTCCAAAAAATGATCGATGCCATCAACGACATTGCCAGCGGCGAAGGCGACCTGACGGTGAGGTTCAATGCAACCGGCAAGAGCGAATTGGACGTCATGGCCCAAGGCTTCGATCGCTTGCTAGACCGGTTACAAACTACAATTTCAGAAACCAAAAGATCCTCGGAAAGCCTGCTTGAGGCCTCGTCGAGTCTAAGGGGCATAGCATCAGACTCCGCCACCGTCGTCTCGCAACAAACCGAGGAGACCGAGCAGGTTGCAACCGCCATGAATGAGATGACAGCAACCGCTCAAACTGTTGCCGAAAGCGCCTCCAGGGCTGAAAACATTGCCAAAGAGGCGGATGGTCTGGCCGAAAGTGGCCAATCGCTCATTGCCAAAACCACGGCGAAAATACAGAGCCAGCTCGACAACAACCAGAGCTCAGTGCAAACCAGTGCTTCGCTGAGAGCTGCATCGGATAACATCGGCAATATTCTTTCCGTCATAGAAAACATTTCGGAACAGACTAATCTCCTGGCGCTTAATGCAGCGATTGAGGCAGCGCGAGCCGGAGAACACGGCAGAGGTTTTGCGGTGGTGTCAGACGAAGTCAGAAACCTGGCCCGTCGGACCCAGGAGTCCATCAAAGAGATCCAGGACCAGATCAATCACCTGCAGGAAGGCGTTGCCGGTGTTACCGACGTTATTGAGGTGGGCAGTCAGCTAGCAACTGAAACCAACGACATGATCCGCGAAACCGGCAACGCGATCGAGGCACTGCGCGAGGGCGTTCGAACCATTCGGGACACCAACATTGAAATGGCAAGCGCCGCCGAGCAGCAGAGCCAGGTTTCTGAGGACATCAACCAGCGCCTTGAGCACATTCGGCAAATGGCTGGTAGCAGCCAGGAGAACGCCGCATCAACCAATGAGGCGGCAGAAACGTTGAAGCAACTAGCGGAAAAACTGAAGTCTCAATTGGACTCTTACAGGACCTGACCCAGTTTCCATACCCGGCAATCATTCTTAAATAACGAACGAATCGATCGGATATATATATTTTTGTTCACAGCAAAAGCCTCGGATACTACGCGTATTAAATACTCCTGATTCCGAGGCCCTCGCATGTTCGATGTTCAGGCGATCGAATCCTTGTTCTCACTGCTGGTACCGCTGCTTTTCGGTGCCGGAGCAGTCGCGACCGGATTGGCAACCAACCAGAGCAACCTTCTCGCACGGTCATTGACCTTCAAGCTTGCCTTTGTATCGGCTTTGGCCGCCGCAATCGGAAGTTGGTGGTGGCCGGTCGATGGCGTCTGGTTCAGTCACGCGCCTCTGGCCTCAATCATGTTGCTGCTTATCACTTTGCTGGGAATGGTGCTGGGACGCTTCTCGGAGAGGTATCTTGCGGGGGATCCCGGCCAGCGCCGATTTATGATCTGGCTTCAGGTGATCCTCGCCAGCGTTGCCATGATCGCCATCACCAATCATTTGCTGGTGTTCCTCGTCAGCTGGATTGCCATCAGCGTAAGCCTCCACCAGTTGCTGATGTTCTTTCCTGATCGCCCGCGCGCCGCCCTGGCCGCGCACAAAAAATTCATCTTTGCGCGAATTGCGGAGTTCTGCCTGGCACTGGCGTTCCTTCTGCTTTATGTCCAGTACGACACGCCCTTTATTGATCGGATTCTGGTCCAGGTATCCGGTGCAACAGAGGTGCCCGCCGGCGCCCAGATCGCTGCGGTTTTGATGGCCGTGGCTGCTTTGCTCAAATGCGCACAGATGCCGTTCCACGGTTGGCTGATTCAGGTGGTGGAATCACCCACGCCGGTTTCTGCCCTGCTTCACGCTGGCGTTGTGAACCTTGGCGGTTTCCTGATGATTCTGATGGCACCGCTCATTTCAGAAGTAAGCGCCGCCCAGTGGCTGCTGCTTGCAGTGGCAGGGCCCACGGCGGTGTTTGCCAGCCTTGTTATGATGACCCGTATTTCCATCAAGGTAAGACTGGCCTGGTCAACCTGCTCCCAGATGGGCTGGATGCTGGTTGAGTGCGCTCTGGGGCTGTACGAGCTGGCACTCCTGCATCTGGTTGCCCATTCTGCTTACAAGGCCCACACCTTCCTGAACGCCGGCAACACCGTTGAGTTGTCGATGAAAAAACGCCTGGTTACCGTCAATGAGCCCGGGGCAAAACAGTGGCTGGCCGCTGCCGCCCTGGCCGGCCTGTTCATGCTGCCGACTGTTTTTCTGTCCAATGAGACCAGCACAGCACACATGTTTTCATGGCTTGTCCCGGGCATCGCCCTGACGATTCTGCTCTCAGAATTCCTGTCGGCCGGGGGCGGCGTTGTAACGGTCGGGCGTGGCCTGATTATCGGCGCCGCCTTCTGGGCATTGTACTGGCTTCAGAAAACCTTCTTCGGCATGGTGCTCGCCCCACCGGAGAGCCAGGCAAGCCTGCTGGAAGTGGTTTTTGTCGCGGCCCTTATCGCAATCCTGGTACGCGGCTACTACCAGATTCGCTACCACCGTTTCTCACCCGCAGGCGCCAGGCTTTACCGGTTCCTGTTCGCCGCGGGCTACCTCGATGAGTGGTCCACCCGTCTGACCCTGAAAATATGGCCTGCCAAACTGCCTGATGTCGTGCGGCCGCGAGCCGTGGTCAGCGTGTCTTCAACCTCTGGTTCCGGGGAGTCCGCATAATGTTAGCGTCGAGCCTTAATGCCACCACCGAAACAACCGCCGATGCACCAGATTGGCAGGCAGCTGTCACCGATGCCTGCGGGCGAATCGCGCCGTCGTGGCCACTGGATCAGATGATCGCGGTGAACCCGTTCTGGGAAATGCGGGACCTGCCATTTACCAGGGTCGCCTCACGCATGGCGGCGCTGAATGGCACCTGCTGCCAGAACCAGGCTGCCCTTGGCGGCCGGGGCAATGGCCCGGCTGCTGCCGAGACCGCCAGCATGCCCGAACACTGGCAAAACCTCAGCGCCCAACTCGATCGCAATCGCGACACCGCCCATCAGGTGGGCTGGCAGGACGAAGTTGTGCACCAGATCAGCCAGTTTTGCGGCGACTATTTCCAGCGCCTCGATGCCGGTGATTTCAAGGCCGATGCCCAGGATCTCTATCACAGCTGGCTGGAAATGACCCGGGCTGACCGCGGCATTGCCATCGTCATGGGGGAACCGTCGCTGCCGTCCCAGTTCCAGGTCTTACCCGATCAACATGAAAAGCTGATAACCGACGCCCTCAATGCCCTCGCAGCGGAACCAGACTATGCACCGGACTATGCCCATGCACTCTTGCTGGACATCAACGGATGGTCATCCTGGGCCGCTTACCTGAGGTGGCAAGCGCGACTAAGTGGCCGCGAGGAGGATCTGCTGCCGGGTCTGCTGGCCATCCGACTAGCCTGGGAGCTCGCCATCTGGCGCCATGTGCAACACGTTGGCGGGGCCATCTTCGCCGAACTGAAACAGGGGTGGCTCAAACAGTGGTACGCCTGGCCAGAGATGCTGCAGACCCATGAACAATCTCAAACCACAGGCTGGCGCCAGCAAACAGAGGCTGAGTCGGCCTACCAGGCACAGCTGGCTGAAAAGCTTCTCACCAGGCCTGAAAATGAGTCGCAAGGGCATCAGCCACTCAAGCTACAGGCGGCATTCTGCATTGATGTTCGCTCGGAGGTCTATCGTCGCGCGCTGGAAGCCCAGAACCCCGCAATCCAGACCCTCGGGTTTGCCGGATTCTTCGGCCTCCCGATTTCGTATCGTCCCAAGGGCACCGACTTTTGCCGGCCGCAATTGCCGGGCTTGCTGGCGCCGGCGCTCGAGGTTACTGAGGCCGAACCCGCCGACAGCTTCAGCCGGCAATCATTAGCCAACCACTCCCACTGGTCACAGTTTTCCAACGCCGGCCCGGCGAGCTTCAGCTTTATCGAGAGCATGGGCCTGGCAGGTCTGGGACGCATGGTTCGCAAAACCTTTTTTGGCAAGTCCTCGGATAACCCGGTCGATCAACTCCATAAGGGACAGACCGAGTTCGAGATCCGCCAGAACGGAGCCCTGCTTGGCGCTGCGGAGAAAGCGGAGTTGGCCGGCGGCATTCTCCGGGCCATGACCCTGACTCATGAATTTGCGCCCACCGTTCTCTTAGTCGGGCACGGCAGCAGCACGCGCAACAATCCCCATGCAGCGGGCCTCGACTGCGGCGCCTGCGGCGGACAGACCGGCTCGGTAAACGTTCGCGTACTTGCCGGCATCCTGAACGACAAGGACGTGCGTGCGGCCCTGGCTGAGCAGGGGATTTCGATCCCCTCCGAAACCCGATTCGTGGGGGCACTGCATAACACAACCACCGACGAGGTCGAGTGCTCAGGTGATGTTCCTGACGAGATCCGGGGTTTCCTGGCCAATGCCGGCGCCCAGGCACGTCGTGAACGCGCCCTGCGGCTTGGTATCGCAATCGAGAGCGATGTTGACAGCGCCATCAAAAAGCGCAGCCAGGACTGGTCCGAAGTACGGCCGGAATGGGGGCTTGCCGGCAACGCCAGCTTTATCGTGGCGCCTCGCTCGGCCACGCGACACCTGGATCTGGGTGGCCGCAGTTTCCTCCACGACTACCGCTGGCGCGAGGATGAAGGCTTCAACATCCTCGAACTGGTCATGACCGCGCCCATGGTGGTCACCCACTGGATCAACCTTCAGTACTTCATGTCTGTTACCGACAATCTGCATTACGGTAGCGGCAACAAGGTCCTGCACAACGTGGTTGGCGGCCACCTGGGGGTTTTCGAGGGCAACGGCGGCGATTTGCGAATCGGTTTGCCGCTGCAGTCGGTACACGATGGCCAGCGTTGGGTTCACGAGCCCCTGCGCCTGAGCGTTTACCTGGCCGCACCGAAAGAAGCGATTGCCGAGATCGCCCGGAAACACAAGGTCGTAAAGGATTTGATCGGTAACGACTGGCTGTATCTGTTCCGGATCAACGACGAGCACACCTCGATAGAGCGTTTTTATCAGAATCAATGGCAAACTGTTGCCTGTGACTCCAATCGGTAAACCCTGAGACCTTATGCCCGCAACCATCAAGTTAGACGCGACCCAATCCGCTGACGTTGAGAAAGCCGCCAGCCTGCTTCTTGCCGGCCATCTCGTTGCTGTGCCCACCGAGACTGTCTATGGCCTCGCGGCCGACGCCAGCAACGAACAGGCGGTCAGAAAAGTGTTTGAAGCAAAGCAGCGCCCGGTCGGACACCCTCTGATCGTGCACGTTGCGTCACCTGACAGGGTCAGACTCTGGGTCGACCACCTGCCGGAGACCGCCAGGCAGCTGATCAAGGCATTCTGGCCGGGGCCACTCACACTGCTACTGCCAAAGAAAAGCGGCGTCAGCGATTTCATTACCGGCGGCAACCCGGGCGTGGCGGTCAGGATGCCGGCGCACCCGGCCACGCTGGCAACCATGGAGCAGCTCGGCCGGGATCTGGTTGCCCCATCTGCGAACCCCTATGGCAGGATCAGCCCGACCACCGCAGAGCACGTGCTCGCGGGCCTGTCCGGAAAGATCGAGGCGGTTCTGGATGGCGGGGACTGTTCAGTGGGCATTGAATCCACCATTGTCGACCTCACCGGCGACACGCCAGTTATCGCCCGGCCCGGGCAGATCGCACAGAGCGATATCGAAGCCTGCTTGGGAATCACGCTCGCCCCGGGCAAAAGCGCCAGTCAGGCGGTGCCGGGGAGCGTAAAGCGCCACTACCAGCCTGTTACGCCTACGGTTGGAGTGGCCACGGATCAATTCGCCCGGCTTCTGCCCGAAGTTACATCGGCAGGCGAAAAGATTGGCGTGATCTGGTGGCAGTCGCCCCCAGACGAGCGGGCATCCGAGGCCATTATGCTCAGCGCCGATCCGAACGAATACGCTCGCATGCTCTACACCGCCATGCACTCGATGGACAAGGCAAACGTCGATCGGATCGTGATTGAGCTTCCGCCCAGGGAAAGCCAATGGCTGGCCGTCCACGATCGGCTGGGACGGGCCTGTACCGAACAATTCGCCTAAGCCGGCGTGCCCTGGCATGCAGGGCAGTAATACAGGCGCCGGCTGGCCATCATGGTTTTAACTAGCGGCGACGCGCAATCGTGGCAGCGTTGGCCATCGCGGTTGAACACCATGTGTCGGCGCTGCCCGAACGTCCATCCTTCTTTTTTGAGCCGCTCTGCCCGCTCGGGCGGATTGGTGATGCCCTTCAACCGATAGGTTCGCTGCACCAGGGTCAGGATGGCCTCGGCCAATTTCGACTGCTGATCGGCGTCCAGATCACGGGGCCGTGCCCGGGGTGAGACACCCGCTTCAAAGAGGATTTCCGAGCGGAGGTAATTACCGATTCCGGCAACGAACGCCTGGTCCAGCAGCAAACCACCCAGGTTCCGGCCCCGGAAACGCTTGTCGTCAAACACCGCCAGAAGCTGATCGACGCTGACATCCTGATTGAGAGGGTCCGGCCCGAGCCGTGACAGATAAGGCACCTCGCTCAATTCATCGGGCCGAACCAGTTGGATGTCGGAGGCGCTGTACAACCGGGCCGCTTTCTTCGGACCGATAATGGCAAATCGCAGCTGCCGGTTTGTACTCGGTTCCCGATCGGGTTTGCCCATGCGCCACTTGCCATACAGCTGGTTATGGCTGTAAACGCACCACGGCCCGTCTTCATCTGTGGCCTCAAAAAACACCAACACGGCTTTGCTCCGCGCCTCCACTCTCTCGACTCTGCGTCCCCGAAGGGCACTCTCGAAAGGCTTCAGGTGTTCAAAGGCAAAAAACACAGATTGCGCTGTCTTGCCGCCAATGGCCTTATGAATGTCATCGACCATGCGGCGTATTTCGGGACCCTCGGGCATACTTGTTTCCGCTCCTGACCAGTCTCTCTGCATCACGGGTAAGCTAAACCCTACGTTGCTTCCAGCAATTCGGAGTTGTCGGGTCACAAAGTTTTGCCCGGATCCAGGTAAGCCCTTTGCTCAACCTGCTCGTAGGTTCTGATGTATTCAACGTAAGAGCAAGGTGAGTCATGAAGGACACCAAGCTGGCTCTGTTCATCGCAGCAATCCTGATTGTGCTGGCGGCCGCGACGCGGGAGGAACCGTCTGCCTCTGAAAGCTGGGCGACGACCCGGGTTGTTCCTCTGGTCTTTGCAGAGGAGCTCGGCGCCGATCAATGGCCACCTTCGATGAGGGATCGTTTTCTGAACGATACGGAAAACCAGATCAGAATGAGTCAGCCTGACAGGGTAATGCGTGATGACCGCGGCCCCGATGAGTGGCTGCCGTCTTCAGGTCAATGCGATTACATGGGCAGGTTCATGGCGGTGATGGAGCGCTACCAGCTCCACCACCGCGAGCCCCATTGGCGGGACTGGCAAACGAAAAGGCAGCGCTGTTATACCCAGTTCCAGTAGAAGCAGCCTGACGTTCCGAAGCGGGATGCCTAGCGTTTGTCGTCTGGCCCAATCAGGTCAGACAGCTGCTTGCGAAGGGAATCAACATTTTCTTCGCCGCTTTCCTTGAGCTCATCCAGTTTTTTGCGACCATCTGAGATTTTATCTTCGACCGAGCGCAATGCATCGGAAGCGCTCTGCTGGATATCCGCGCTGGCCTTCTCGTTCTCGGCTTCCGCTTCTTTGGCTTTGGCCTTGGCTTTGAGGGAATCGGCTTGTTTTTCCCATTCTTCTAGCTGGGTTTCGGCCTTTTTGATCAGTTCGTCTTTCAGTGACATGAAATGCCTCCATTGCTTGATTGGCGGATATTTAACCATATCCTCGAGAAATAGAAACGGAAACGCAACCTAGGTCCAACCGAATAGCTGCCTCAGTCCGCTTTTGACGATTGATCCGAGCTGTCAGACTCCGAGCTACCCTTGCGCTCGGGCTGCAACTCCTCTTCAACCCAGCGCCTCACCTGATGTCGATCCTTTCGGCGAACCAGCTGTTCGCTGTGAATATTTCGGGGAAAAATCTGGGGCCCACCTTCGTGGCTGAGAGAAAAACTGCGCCGTACACCCACCGGATACTTTGTGGGCCCGTGAATCACAGCTGCCCGGATTTCAACGCCGGTTATGTCCTCGAACAGGTAATCGCTTTCGCTTTCTTCACTACGACGCCCCAGGATGATGTTCCGGAACGAGCCCAGCACCAGATACCCACCGGGCTGCAAGGGCCCCTGCCGAAGCACCTGGTGCACGTTCGCGTCGTCCGCCCCGACCCGGCGATACTCGGTCACCGTCATGGTCTTCTCTTCGCCTGCCCGGGTATAGAGAACCACCTGAACGCACTGCACGTGCACCGTTTCCTTGCCCATGTTCACCAACAGACACAAGGCATCCGGGTTTTCATTCTGGGCGTGATGAATCACAAGGTAGGGCCGGTTGTTTCGTTTGTACTGCAGGAAAAACAGCTGGAAGTAGACAATCCAGACGATCGCCATGATTGCGCTGCTGACAGGCGCGATGTAATCCATTTATTAATTCCCTCCCGATTCCAACACTCCGAAAAGCCAGCTTGCTTTGAACCTTCCATACTCAACTGGATAACAGGATCCCAATCGGAGATAATAAACGCGATTATTTAACACCAGTGCCATTCGTTAGTCTCTGGTCATGACCATTTACAGCGTTATTCAATTAGTCATTTTTTCGGTTCTGTTGCTCAATACCGTGCACCTGATGCCAGCTTTTGGCCGCTGTCTGAAGGGTGCAGAATCGGCATTCCAGTCCGGGTATCTCTGCGCCATGCTCACCATGCGCCTGGCCCGCAACATTCTGGGCCTGATCCTGGTAACCGCCAGCACCGCGCCCAACCCGGAAATTCACGCCCTGGTGCCCAAGGGTATCCTGCTGTTCCTGGTTCTGGCACTCATTAACGCCGCCCTGACCCAGTACATGGAACGAATCCGGGTGGAAGAGGGCGCCCGTTTCTAGGCGCCTCGCTGTCAGGCGTAAAGCGACTCGATCACCTCGGTATATTTCTCGTAGATATTGCTCCGGCGGACTTTCATGGTCGCCGTTACCTCGTCATCGTCGTGGTCCAGTTCCTTCGTCAGCAAGTGGAAGCGTTTGATCTGCGCCACCTGTGGTAGCTGCTCGTTGCCCTTGTTTACTTCTGCCTGGATGAGGTCATTCACCTGCGGCTGCTCGGTCAGGCTCCGGAAGGTGGTGTAGGCAATGCGCTCCTGCTCTGCCCACTTTGCCACCGTATCGAAATCAATCTGGATCAGCGCAGACACATATTTTCTGGCCTCACCGATCACAATGCATTCCTTGATATAGGGACTGGCCTTGATGGTGTTTTCGATTTCCGTTGGTGAAAGATTCTTGCCGCCGGCGGTGATCATGATGTCTTTCAGACGGTCGACGATCTTTAGCTGGCCATCCCGCCATTCACCCACGTCACCGGTGTGCAGCCAGCCATCCTTCAAAGTTGAAGCCGTGGCCTCGTCGTTCTTGTAATATCCCTTGAACATGCTGCCACCGCGCATGATGATCTCGTTGTGCTCCCCAAGCGTTACCTCCACTCCGGACACAGCCACACCCACCGTTCCAAGGCGCACGTCATCAACGGGTTGTGCCGTGGCAACGCCGGTACTTTCCGTCTGGCCATATACCTCTACCAGGGGAATGCCGATGGTCCGGAAGAACTCCAGTATGCCGGTTGATATAGGGGCTGCCCCGGTGAGCGCAATGCTGCATCGGCGCAGGCCGATAAAATTCTGCAAGGCGCGCAACACCAGCCAGTAGCTGATGCCATACAGGCATTTTTCCTTCAGGTTCCAGTCTGCGCGGGGTTTCGTGGCCATAGGCGAACACACCCGGATCGCCCAGTTGAACAACGCCTGCCGCAAGCGCCCGGTCTCCTGAATCTTGATGTAGATGGACGAGTGCAGTTTCTCCCATATCCTCGGCACTCCCAGGAAAAAGGTTGGCGCAATCTCCCGCAAATCCTCCTGAATGGTCCGCAGGCTCTCGCCGAAGCTGACCGTACTGCCCACATAGACCGGTGCAATGTTGGTAAAGGCCTGCTCTGCAACGTGGCAAAGCGGCAGATAGGAAAGGCTCGAGCCGTGTTCGTCCGCCTGCAACAGCTCAATAAGCCCCGGCGCCGCGGCATGAAGGTTGTGCCAGCTGATCATTGCCCCCTTGGGTCGGCCGGTGGACCCGGAGGTATAGATCATCAGGGCGGTGTCATCCATTTGCTGGCTGTCCAGCAATTCATCCACCAGGTTGGGATGCTGCGTTTCGAATTCCCGGCCCCTCGCCTCGATATCCTCGAATGCCGACGGCGGCTCCGGGTAATAGCGCAGGCCCTTCATATCGATGGCAATGCAGTGTTTCAGCTTGGGCAAATCTGGCCAGGCCTCCAGCACCTTGTCGGTCTGTTCCTGATCTTCGCAGATCACAAATTCCGCGTCGCTGTGCTCCAGAACATAAGCCACTTCGTTCCAGGGGCTGGTGGGATAGACCCCGACACAGATGCCCTGCACCAGGCCGATGCCCATCTGGCCGATGACCCACTCCACCCGGTTTTCCGAGATAATGGCCACGTGGCCACCCGGTTCGAGCCCCATGGCACGCAGCCCTAGCCCGAAGTGCCGGGCCCGCCGGTAATAATCCTGCCAGGAATAGGCCTGCCAGATACCGAAGTCCTTCTGGCGAAGGGCCAGGGCGTCCGGCCGCTCCCGGGCGTGTGCCCGGAGCATCTGTGTCAGCGTGAGGTCAGGGATGGAAGGCATTGTCATGACAGCCACCGTTTACGGCGTTTGTAGTGCTTGATGTCTCGATAACTGCGGGCCTCACCTTCCTTGCCACCCACACCCAGATAGAATTCCTGAACATCTTCATTCGCAGTGAGTTTTTCTGCCGGGCCATCGATCACGATCTTGCCGTTTTCCATGATGTAACCGTAGGACGCAATCGCCAGTGACACCGCGGCATTCTGTTCCACCAGAAGAATGGCAGTCCCCTGCTCCCGGTTGATTCTGGCCACGATGGTAAAGATCTCTTCCACCAGCAGCGGCGCCAGGCCAAGGGACGGCTCATCCAGCATGATCAGGTCCGGCTGTGCAATCAGCGCCCGACCCAGGGCCAACATCTGCTGCTCGCCGCCGGAGAGGTAACCGGCCAACTGCTTGCGGCGCTCCTTCAGTCTCGGGAAATAGTTATAAACCAGCTCATAGCTGTCACTCAGGGACGGCTTACTGCCACTGAGCGCGTAGGTGGCGGCAATCAGGTTCTCCTCAACCGTGAGGTCCTCGAACACTCGTCGGCCTTCCATGACATGAAAGAGTCCGTCGCGCACAAGCCGCTCCGGCGGAACACCTTTTACATCCTTACTCCTGAAGCGTACTTCGCCGGCAGTGACCTCTCCGTCTTCCAGGGTCAGCAGCCCTGAGACGCTTTTGAGGGTGGTGGATTTACCAGCACCATTGGAGCCGAGGAGCGCTACAATGGCCCCCTTCGGAACCCGCAGTGACAGGCCCCGAAGGACCTGCACTGACTTGTTGTAGACTACCTCGATATTATCGATTTCCAGTAAGGCTTCCATACAGCCCCTCAGTCGAGGTGGATCCAGTCCGACACGGGCTCATAGCGGCCCTCGTCAGCGTTCACCCGCCAGATACGGCCTACCGGGAAAGACATGTCCCGCACGGTCACGGGAATCCCGATGATACCGCCGGTGTCCCAGTCCTCGATGGAGGCCAGGGCCTCTGCCATGTTGTCCGCGTTCAGCTCTTTGCCGGCATCCAGGGTGCGCTTGATCACTTCGGTCCAGACCATGGCGTTGAACCAGCCCTGGATATACCCGGTGGGACGGTAGCCGGCCTCCGGATCACTCTTCTCGGCCTGGGCCCTCAGGGCATCCAGCATCGGGCCACTTTCCTCACTGTCGTAGTAGTTATAGGGCATCACGCCCATGTAACCATCAGCATCTGCACCCATCTTGTCGATAATCAGCTTGTCCGAAGACCAGAAGGTACCCATGAATTGGGTATCCAGGCCCATCTGGCGCATCTGCACCATGAATTCGTTGATCGGTGACAGCACATAACCGTGGAAGACCACGTAATCGGGGCGCACCCGACGCAGTTTCAGCACCTCGGCAGAGACGTCGACACTGCCGGGCTTGGTGACAATTTCTTCCACCACTTCAATGCCCAACTCGGCAGCGCGGGCCTTGCCATTCTCGATCGGGTCCTTACCAAATTCGGTATCGCTATAGACAAACGCCACGTTCGGCATATCGCCGCCTTCACCCTGGGATGCGATGTACTCGAGGATGATGCCGAACATCTGGCTGTAGTTCGGCCCCGGAATGAACTGATACGGATAGGTTTCGTTGTCGGTCAGCACGGTAGCGAAGGACGCGCCGCTCATGAGCGTGTTGCCCTGGCTGTTGAGCTCCGAGGCGATGGCCTTCATGAAACCGGTGCTGTCGCCGTAATAGGTAGCCGGCGAGCTGCTGCCGGAGATCTTCTTGAAAGCCGCGACCGAACGGTCCACCTCATAGGCAGTGTCTTCCATGACGTATTCCACGGGATGACCATTGATGCCGCCCTGGCTGTTGATCCAATCGGTGTAGTCGGTGAGACCGGCATGAAGGTGAATACCGGCAAAGGCAAAAACACCGGAGAGCGGGATCGAGCCGCCGAACACGATGGGCTCTTTGTCCTGAGCCATCGCCGGGGCAGCAACGGTCAGCGCAGCGACCAGGCTACCAAGCCCGGCAAGCCGGCGACCCTTTTCGAGGATGTTTCTGAACATGTTTCTTCTCCTTGCTGCTTCTTGTTGTTGGTAGTGCATGGGTTCCCGGTAGCGAACCCGTTGAAACACGATTAATTGCGGAACGGCCACAGGCGGAAGAAGCGGCGGATCCGATGCCAGATCTCCGCCAGGCCATGGGGTTCAAAGATCAGAAAGCCCACGATCAGGGCACCAAAGATGATTTCCAGCATCGGCGACATGAACACCGGCGCATTGGGATAGAAAGGCGTCAGCGCGGCGGTCAGCAGCTTCAGGGCTTCCGGTACCAGGGTCATGAAGGCGGCGCCAAGAATGCCACCGAGCAGGTTCCCCATACCGCCGACGATCACGGCCGCCAGATAGAAAATGGACATGGAAAGCGGAAAGCTCTCTGGCGTGACCACCCGATAGAAGTAGGCGAACAGGCCGCCTGCGATCCCGGCATAGAACGAGCTGAGCGCAAACGACATCAGTTTGTAACGCAGCAGGTTGATCCCGAGAATCTCGGCGGAAATATCCCGGTCACGAATGGCGATAAAGGCCCGTCCAATCCGGGTTCTGAACACGTTGCGGGCCGCCAGCACCATCAACACCGCCAGAGGCACGATGATGAAATACATGCTGAAGTCGCTCTGGAAGGTCAGTCCGAACAGGTGCGCAGGCTCCAGGCTTAGGCCGCCCATACCCCCGGTTACCGACTCCCACTCGGCAAAGATGAAATGCAGGAATACGCTCGCAGCCAACGTGGCGATGGCCAGATACAGGCCTTTGACGCGAAGCGAGGGCAGGCCGACGAGGATCCCGACGGCGGCTGCCATGAGGCCGGCCAGTACCAGGGTCACCGGGAAAGGCAATGCGGTGTTAATCGACAGCCAGGCAACGGTGTAGGCGCCCACACCCATAAACCCGGCCTGCCCCAGGGAAATCAGTCCGGTGAAACCGGTCAGGATGTTAAGGCCGGTAGTACTGATCACCGCTATGCCGACCAGGCACCCCAGGTAGAGAAGATAGGAGTCCACCACAAAAGGGAAGACCAGCAAGATCAGCAGGAAGAACCCCAGCCACAATTTCTGGGTCTGGCTTGTCCAGATTGCCTCATCGGCCTCGTAGCTCTGTTTTGCGTCACCGATACGCATCTTACACTCGCTCTATTTCGTGGGTGCCGAACAGGCCGTAGGGGCGGATCACCAGGATGATCGCCAGCACCAGGAAGGTTGCCGGCATCCGGTATTCACCGCCCAGATAGGCGCCAGCTACCGTCTCCAGCCAGCCGATGAACACGCCGGCCACCAGGGCGCCGAGAATACTGTCCAGGCCGCCTACGATCACCACCACAAGAACACTCAGGCCAATGATCCCGAACTGCGGGCTGAGGCCTCCGGTGGCCGCCACCAGCACACCTGCCAGGGATGCCGCAAGAGAGCCAAACACCCACGCCATGTTGAACACCCGGCGCACATTGATGCCCATGGAATAGGCTGCCGCCTGATCCGAGGCGGTGGCTCGCAGGGCCACGCCACCCCGGGAGAACCGGAAATACAGCAGGTAGACAATAAGAAGGGCCGACCCGATAAGAAAGCCGTAGGCAATTTTCGGGGCCAGATACAACTCGCCAATAAACACCGGCTCGCGAGGCAGGAAATTGGGTAGCAACTGCGGATCTGCCGTCCAGATGAACTCCACCAACCCCACCAGGATGCTCGCAATTCCTATGGTCACCATCACCACTGAAATCGGAGACTCGCCCAGCATCGGACGAATCATGGTCTTTTCAATGACGCCACCGAGAATACTGCCGCCGATGACAGCCAGCGGGAGGGCAATCCAGGGCGACATTTCCATGCCACCGGCAAACGCCAGGAACAGGTAGGCCGCGAACATCATGATCTCGCCGATGGCGAAATTGATCACCCTCGTCGCTTTATAGATGATCACAAAGCCCAGGGCGATGAGGGCGTAAAGGCCACCCATGGCAAGGCCTGCCAGGCTGATTTCGCCGAAGAACAACCAATCCATCAGGCGGCCTCCCCCTCGGCATTGAGCTTTTTGCGAAGGCTCTCGATATCACTGTTGCCCAGGTAAGCCTTGATAACCTCGGGGTTGTTCTGAACGTACGCAGGCAGGCCTTCGGTGATGACCTGGCCAAAGTTAAGCACGGCGATGTGATCAGAAATATCCATCACCATGCCCATGTCGTGTTCCACCATCAGGATAGTGACACCCCACTCTTCCCGGATGTCGAGTATAAACCGGGCCATGTCTTCCTTTTCCTCGCGGTTCATGCCCGCCACCGGCTCATCCAGCATCAAGACTTTCGGCCGCATGGCCAGTGCCCGGGCCAGCTCCACCCGCTTCTGAAGGCCGTAGGAAAGGCTGGCCACCGGCTGGCGACGAATATGGTCTATCTCAAGGAAATCGATGATCCGCTCCTCCACCTCTTTCCGGACGGCCATCTCCTCACGCCGGGCCGGGCCGAAATAGGCCAGGGCACTGAGCAGCCCGCTCTTCATATGCACATGAGCGCCCAGCTTGATGTTGTCGAGAACGGTCATACCCCGGAACAGGGCAATGTTCTGGAAGGTTCGGGCCAGCCCCATTGCGGCTCGCTTCGGTGGCTTGATGCTGCCCGGCAGTGGCTGCCCCTGATAGTGAATAGTGCCCTGCTGGGGTTTGTAGAACCCGGAGATGCAGTTAAACAGCGACGTTTTGCCAGCGCCGTTGGGGCCGATAATGGTGGTTACGGTGTTCTCAGGCACCCGGAAACTCACGTCCTGCAGCGCCTTCACATCACCAAACGACAGAGACAGGTTACTGACCTCGAGGATACTCACGTATAACACGCCCCAAGATGTTTATGATTGTTGTTATTTGCTGGTCCGGACGAGTCTGGAACGTCCAGACCTAAAAATAGTCGACGCAGCTTCCCCGCGCCAGAAAACCGTGTTCTATATTCAGGGTTCAGGTCCGATAAAAAGAGGAACAACAATGACCTCCCCCGTGATCCTGCAGTTCGACGAAAACACCGGCGTGGCTAGCCTGACCTTCAACCGTCCGGAAGCACTCAATGCCATCGACATTCCCATGGCCGAGGCCTTCCTGGAGGCCGCCAAAGCCCTGAGGGACCAGCCTGGACTTCGGTGCGTAGTGCTGACCGGAGCCGGCCGCGCCTTCATGGCCGGCGGGGATGTCGCCAGCATGGCTGGCGGTCCTGAACAGGCCCGGGAAGTAGTCAATGCCCTGCTGGACGACCTCAACCCGTCCATTCTGATCCTGCGCGAACTGAACGCCCCGGTCATTGCAGGAGTCCGGGGCTTTGCCGCCGGTGCCGGGCTGAGCCTGGCCCTAGGCGCGGACCTGATTATTGCTGACGCCAACGCCCGGTTCATGGTCGCCTACGATGGCATCGGCACGGTTCCGGACTGCGGGGGCACCTGGTTCCTGAACCGCCGCATCGGTGCCGGTCGGGCCAGTCAGCTGATGCTGCTGGGCCAAACCTTGACCGCCGAGGAGGCGCTGGACTGGGGGCTGATCAACCGGGTTGCCCCCGAAGGTGAGTTTGACGGTGCCCTGACCGACCTTGCACGCAAGGTTGCGAACGGCCCGAGCCGAGCCTACGCCGCCTTCCGACAACTCTCGGACGATGCCTTCGGGGGCAGCCTTTCCGGACACCTGGAAGCGGAGAGACAAGCCTTCCTGGAGGCGGTTGGAACCTCGGACTTCCAGGAAGGGGTCGCCGCGTTTCTCGCCAAGCGACCGGCACAATTCCGGGGGCAATGAGCGGTGCGGGCACCCGTACCTGAATAGCCGCACTGCCGCGGTCACGAGATCACACCGCGCTCCCTGAGCGCTTCGATCTCTCCGGGAGGCAGGCCGGCAACCCGTTGCAACACCTGCTCGGACTGCTCGCCGAGTAACGGTGGTGCCGTGCGATAGTCCACCGGGGTCAGTTTCAGCTTGATCGGATTACCAACGGTAGGCACCTCGCCCAGGCTGGGGTGAGTGACAGTCTGCCTCATGCCCCGCGCCAGTACCTGGGGGTCCTCAAAGACCTGGTCCAGGGTGTTCACCGGTCCGCAGGGCACGCCAGCCTGTTCCAGAATCCCGACCCACTCCCGGGTCGACCGCATCACGGTGGCCTGCCTCAGTTTCGGGACCAGTTCCTTGCGGTTGGCCACCCGGGCCCGGTTGGTGGCAAAGCGTTCATCGCTGGCCCATTCCGGGTGCCCGAGCACGTCGCACAGCCGGGCAAACTGCTGGTCATTACCCACCGTCAGCACCATGTTGCCGTCCGCGGTGGGGAAGTCCTGGTAAGGCACGATGTTGGGGTGGGCATTGCCCATACGCGCCGGTGCCTTGCCGGTGGTCAGGTAATTCATGGCCTGGTTGGCCAGGCAGGCCACCTGTACGTCCAGCAGCGCGGCCTCCACGTACTGCCCTTCCCCGGTCCGGTCCCGGTGGCTGAGGGCAGCGAGCACTCCGATGGTGGCGTAGAGCCCGGTCATGATGTCCGTCAATGCCACGCCGACCTTCATAGGCCCCGCCCCGGGCTCGCCATCTGGCTGGCCGGTGATGCTCATCAGCCCGCCCATGGCCTGGATCAGGAAGTCATAACCCGGGCGGCTGGCGTAAGGGCCATCCTGGCCAAAGCCGGTAATGGAGCAATAGATGAGTTTCGGATTGATGCGCCTGAGGCTGTCGTAATCCAGGCCGTAGCGCTTGAGGCCGCCGACCTTGAAGTTCTCCAGCACCACATCCGATTCGGCCACTAGCTTGCGGACCAGCGCTTGCCCCTCGGGGTGGGCGATATCCACGGCCAGGGACTGCTTGTTGCGATTGGCGGTCAGGAAGTAGGCGGATAACTCGGCATTGCCATCCGCGCCCTGAAGATAGGGCGGCCCCCAGGACCGGGTGTCATCCCCAGTGCCCGGGCGCTCGATCTTGATTACCTCGGCGCCGAGATCCCCGAGGATCTGACCGGCCCAGGGGCCAGCCAGAACCCGGGAAAGATCCAGCACACGCAGGTGCGACAGGGGGCCTGCCATCCGACTCTCCTCGCAACCGACGTGTTAGCGCATGCCACCGAGGCACAGGTATTTGAGCTCCATGAACTCGTCCAGGCCATAACGGGAACCTTCCCGGCCCAGGCCGCTTTCCTTGACCCCGCCGAACGGCGCCGCCTCGGTGGAAATAATGCCCTCATTGATACCGATCATGCCGGTTTCCAGGGCTTCGGCCACGTGCCAGATGCGACGGATGTCGTTGCTGTAGAAATACGCTGCCAGACCGAATTCCGAATCATTGGCCATGGCAATCGCCTGTTCCTCGGTGTCGAACCGGAACAGCGGCGCCACCGGACCAAAGGTTTCCTCACTGGCCACCAGCATGTCCTGGGTGACGTCGGTAAGGATGGTCGGCTCGAAGAAGGTACCGCCGAGCGCATGCACCTTGCCACCAAGGGCCACCTTTGCACCCTTGGTGGTGGCATCGGCGATGTGCCGCTGGACCTTGTCCAGGGCTGCGGCATTGATCAGCGGGCCCTGCTGGGTGTCACCTTCAAGGCCGGCACCGACGATCATCTTGCTGACGGCTGCCTTGAGCTTTTCAACAAATTCGTCATAGACACCGGACTGGACATAGATACGGTTGGCGCACACGCAGGTCTGCCCGGTGTTGCGGTACTTGGAGGCCATCAGCCCCGCCACCGCGGCATCGAGATCGGCGTCGTCAAAGATGATGAACGGGGCATTGCCACCGAGCTCCAGACTCACTTTCTTGACCGTGCCGCTGGCCTGGCGCATCAGCAACTTGCCCACCGGCGTGGAGCCGGTGAACGACACCTTACGGATGACCGGATTGGTGGTCAGCTCCTCACCCACCTCCGGCGCCCGACCTTTCGAGCAGGTCACGATGTTGAGAATCCCAGGCGGGACACCGGCTTCTTCCGCTAGCGCAGCCAAGGCCAGGGCGCACAGCGGGGTATCCTCGGCCGGCTTGACCACCACCGGACAGCCTGCGGCCAGGGCCGGGGCCACCTTGCGGGTGATCATGGCCACCGGGAAGTTCCAGGGCGTGATTGCCGCCACCGCCCCGATGGGCTGCTTGATCACCACGATGCGCTTGTCGCGACCGTGACCCGGAATCACGTCGCCATAGGCGCGCTTGGCCTCCTCGGCGAACCACTCGATGAAACTGGCGCCGTAACCCACCTCACCCCGGGCTTCCGCCAGCGGCTTGCCCTGCTCCGCGGTCATCAGCCGGGCCAGGTCTTCCTGGTTCTGCATCACCAGATCAAACCACCGGCGCAGGATACCCGCGCGTTCCTTGGCCGGACGGGCACGCCATTCCGGCCAGGCCGCCTCGGCCGACTGGATCGCCTGCCGGGTATCGTCGGCGCTCATGTCCGGCACGTTGGCCAGATGTTCGCCATTGGCCGGGTTGGTCACCGGCAACAGACCACCGGAACGGGCCTGGACCCATTCGCCATTGATATAGGCGCTTTCGCGCAGCAGTTCCGGATTCGTCAAACTGATAGTCATCACAGTCCTCACAGGAGAGAATCAACGCCCTCAGAGCAGATAGCTTTCAATCACATCCCTGACAAAGGCAGCATAGTCGTCAACGGCCACATTCTGGTCGCGGTACTTCCGGCGCTTCAGGTACCAGTCCTGTAGCAGGGCCTTGATCATCGAGGCCACCAGCCGGGCATTCCTCGGCCGGTACACGCCTGCCTCGATACCGTCCTCGATAACACCCAGGAAGATGTCTTCGATCTCCAGTTCGATGGCCACAGCATCCCGCTTTTCCGGTGCCGGCAGGCTCTTCGCTTCCATGTAGGAGAAATAGAACCAGGCCCGCATCAGTTCGCTCAGGTACAGGTGCGCCTTGATCGCCGAGAACAGCTTGTCACGTACGTCATTCACCTCGCGAGTGTAGTGCAACAAAGTGCGGCGGGTGATGGTGAAGCCGTGGCTCTGGATCAGGTGGATCAGGTCGTCCTTGTTGCGAATGTAGGCATAAAGGCCGCCCATGCTCATGCCCGAGTCCGAACACAGATCCCTCAGGGTCATGGCATGGAAGCCCTTGGAATTGGCCAGTCTCAGCGTCGATTCGATGATGCGGATCAGGTTCTTGACCGCCGTCGCCTCCTTCTTGATGCTGATCCTGTCCTTATTCTGCTGATATACCTCTCGGACCACACCTTCCTTGGACAAACTCAACTCGTCGCGAAACGCCTCATAATTTTCAATCATTGCTGCCACGCCTGTCTGCTCCTGCGGCGGGGATTATAAGTCAGATCACGCAACCGACAGGAACCGGTCCTGGGTTGCCTGATCTTTGCGCAACTCGTCGCTGGGTGCCTCATGCACGACCTGCCCTTTTTCCAAGATGTACGCCCTGCGGGCATGTTTCAGCGCGAACTGCACGCTCTGGTCAGTGAACAGGATGGTCGTGGTCTTGCTCAGATCATCGATCAGCTCGCCGATCTGCTGCACAATCACCGGCGCCAGCCCCTCGTTCGGCTCGTCCAGCAACAACAATCTGGGCTGGATCATCAGTGACCGGGCCACCGCCAGCATCTGCTGCTGGCCACCGGAGAGGGTAGCACCGTCCTGGTCCGCCCGTTCCCCCAGCATCTCGTACTTCTTCAGGATACCGTCCACGGTCCAGCGCGCGGCACTGCCCTTACGCTGGTAGGAGGCCACCTCCAGATTGTCACGCACGCTCAGGCCGGGAAAAATCCGCCGATCCTCGGGCACATAGCCGATGCCCGCCCGGGCGATCTGGTGCGCCGGCAGGCCGTGTACCGGCTTGCCATCAAAGATCACCTCGCCGGACCGGGGCGGGGTCAGTCCCATGATGCTTTTCAGGGTCGTGCTCTTGCCGGCACCGTTGCGCCCCAGGATGCACACGGTTTCTCCCTCGTCCAGTTGCAGGGTCACGCCCTGAAGAGCCTGGCTCTCACCGTAGAAGGTCTGGATATTGCGAACATCAAGAATCATGTGTTGGCCTCCTCGACCACCTCGTCTTCTTCCTCACCCAGGTAGGCGGCACGAACCTCCGGATGGCTCTTCACTTCCTCCGGCGCACCGGCGAACAGCTTCTCGCCCCGGTGCATGACCAAGATCCGGTCGGCCAGATTGAAGACCACGTCCATATCGTGCTCGGTGATCAGGAAGGTGTAATCGCCACTGTCCGCCAGGTTTTTAACCAGCTTGGTGGTACGCCGGGTCTCGTCGGGGGTCATACCGGCGGTGGGTTCGTCCAGCAGCACCAGTTTGGGCCGGGTAGCCAGCACCATGGCGATCTCCAGCAGGCGTTTGTCACCGTAACTGATGATCTCGGCGCGCTGGTCCTTGAGACCATCAATACCCAGACGCGCCAGCAGCTCAACGGCTTCTTTCTGGATGCCGGTATTACGCGAGGCAATGTTGAACAGCTTGCGGCTGTGGCCATGATAGGCCGACAGCACCACCTCCACGTTTTCCTGCACCGTCATCTCGGGGAAAATATTGTTGATCTGGAACGAACGGGACACTCCTAGCCGGCTGATTTTGTGCGGCGGCAGCCCGGTGATGTCCTGCCCGTCGAGGGTGATTTTGCCCTCGGTTGGCAGCATCCGCCCGGACACCATGTTATAGAAGGTGGTCTTGCCGGCACCGTTGGGGCCGATGATGGCAATGGTTTCCTTCGGCATGACTTCCAGGTTAATACCATTGACGGCAGTGACCCCACCGAACCGTTTGGTCAGGTTGTCTATGTTCAGGATCGGTTTGCTCATTTCTTCACCTCCATCCACCAGTCAAGGGCGGTACCCAGCAGGCCCTTGCGGAAGAAAATCACCATCATGGCCAGGATGATGCCGAGGACCAGCATCCAGGACTCGGTGAAACTGGTGATCCAGGTCTCCAGCAACACGAACACCGCCGAGCCAACGAACGGACCCAGGAAGTAACCGGTGCCACCGAGAATCGCCATCAGGACCGGCTCGGCGGACATGGACCAGTGCAACAGCTCCGGACTGGCCACCCGCAGGAACGGGGCGATCAGGCCACCGGCCAGACCGGCGAAGGTACCCGCGATGACGAAGGCCACCAGGCGGTAAGTCCGGACATTCAGGCCGGCGAAGGACACCCGCTCGGGGTTCTGGCGGATGGCCTTCAAGATCATGCCGAAGGAACTGCGGCAGATCAGGTACAGCACCACCGCGGCAATGGCGACGATGGCCAGCACCACATGGTAGTAGACCGCCGGGTTACCCAGGGTCAGGTCCAGGCCAAGGCCGAAGGAGCCCAGGGTGAAGCCCGCCAGGCCGTCACTGCCGTTGGTCACGGATCGCCACTGGTAAGCGATGGCAAACACCATCATGCCGAACGCCAGGGTCAGCATGGCGAAATACACCTCGTTGAGGCGAACGCTCAGGAAGCCAATCACCAGGGCCAGCAACGCCGAGGCACCCATGGACACCAGCAGACAGGCCAGGAACGGCCACTCCAGGTGGATCAGTACCAGCGCCGTGGCGTAGGAACCGATACCGAAGAAAGCCGCATGTCCGAAACTGAGCATGCCGGTGTAACCGAAGATCAGATTGAAGCTGGCCGCAAACAGGCCAAGGATCAGGATTTCGGTGAGGATAAAGATATAGAAGTAGGAGGCGATCCAGGGCACTGCAATCAGGCCCGCAATCACCACGGCCAGAAGGCCCATCAGAATTTTGGTCTTCATGCGGCTGCCCCCTTGCCCATGATGCCATTGGGTTTGAACAACAGAACCAGCGCCATGCCAAGAAACGGCAGCAGCAGGTTCACTTCCGGCAGGTAGCGGCCGCCAAAGCCGTGAATCAGGCCGAGGACAATGGCACCGAGCAATGCGCCCGGGAAGCTACCCAGACCGCCGATGACCACCACAATGAACGACTCGATGATGATCTTGTCACCCATGCCAGGGTCCAGTGCCCGCATCGGCGCCGCCACCACGCCGCCAACAGCGGCCAACCAGGCACCAAACGCAAATACACCGGTGACCACCATACGGGTGTTGATACACAGGGCTTCGGCCATGTCCCGGTCCAGTGCCGCGGCACGCATGATGCGACCCACGCGGGTGCGGTTGAACAGGTACCAGAGCCCGGCTAGCAACAGCAGACCGATAACAATGACAAACAGACTGTAGGTGGACACGGAACTGCCCAGCAGTTCGACCGAGCCTGACAGCAACTGAGGTGGCTGGACCACCTGGATACCGCTGCCCCAAATGGTGCGGACACTCTCGTTGATAATCAGCAGGATCGCGAAGGTCAGCAGCAGGCTGTCCGCGACGTCCCGGCTGTAGATGAATCGCAACAGCACACGATCGATGATGACAGCCAGGATGGCCACACCGATCGGTGCCAGTAACAGGGCTGCCCAGAAGGGCATTCCCACAAGGTTGATCAGGGTGAATGCCAGATAGGCTCCCAGCATATAGAGAGCCCCGTGGGCAAAGTTGATGATGTTCAGAACACCGAACACGATATTCAGACCCACTGCAATGATGAATAGCAGCAGCCCGATATCGAGACTGTTCAGCAACGCCGCTCCGATGCCAGACATGGATTACCTCATTAGGTTAGGGCCGGTTACATGGCGCCCCGCAGGGCGGGCGCCACGGCAAGCTTTTGAAAAGGTTCAGATCAGAGCTTGCAACCGGTCTCTTCAATGGTGCGGGCTACTTCTTCACCGTCAAAGATCTGCAGGTTGGTCAGGGTCCGGATACCGTGCTCGGGATGCATCGGGCCGGAAACACCCCAGTTCGGGCTGACCATGGCCTGGTTATCGCCTTTGCGGAAAGTCACCGTACCGTTGGGGGCTTCCATGCTCATACCGCTGAGAGCCTTGGCCACAGCCGGGCCTTCGGTGGTTCCGGCCGCTTCCATCGCCTGCTTGTAAGCATAGATGGCAGCATAGGCACCCTCGGCGTTATAGCTCGGCGGATTGCCGTAGGCATCGATGTAGGCCTTCACGAAACGGTCGTTGATGTCGTTGTCGTAGGCCTCGTACCAGTAACGGGTGGACAGGTGCACACCCTCGGGCATTTCCTCACCCAGGGCAGAAAGCACTTCGGTGGCAGCACCGACGGTGAACATCAGCTCCATGTCCTTCTCGAAAAAGCCACGGGTATTGGCCTGACGGATGAAGTTGACCAGGTCACCACCCCAGACCGAGATCAGCACACCGTCAGCGTCCGAGTTCATCACCCGGTCAATGAACGGAGTGAAGTCCTCGGCCCCGAAGCGCGGGAAGTTGGTCTCCGACATCAAGTTCACATCCGGTTTGATGTCCTTCAGGTAGTTGCCAAAGAACTCCCAGGACTGGTGACCGAAAGCGTAGTCCGGGCCAATGGTGGTCCAGTTGGTGGCATCGGTTTCCGCTGCAACCAGAGCGGCAGCCTTCATGTTCTGGGCCACGTTGACGCTGATGCGGTAGGTGAACGGGTTACACAGCTTGCCGGTGACATCCGGCGTGGCCGCGTGGGTGATGATCAGCGGCTTCTGCAGCTCCGGCATGGTCGGCACCATGCCCTGGGCGACACCCGAGCTGTCCAGCCCCACCAGGGCATCCGCCCCTTCGGAGTAGACCAGCTTACGGGCAGCCTGGATGGCGACCGATGCCTTGCCCTGGCTGTCCTCGTAGATCATTTCCACCTGCCGGCCGAGAATACCACCGGAGGCGTTGATTTCATTGACCGCTAGGTCGATGCCCTTCTGGGCAAACTCACCGTAGGTGGCGGCACTGCCGGAGAGGATATAGAGGCCGCCGATCCGGATCGGGTCCTCGGCATAGCTAGTCCCCGCGGTAGTCAGGGTCGCGGCTGCGGTCATCGCAACCAGCAGTTTCTTCATGCTTGTTTTCTTCATGGTATTGCTCCTGTGTTCTTGTCTTTGTTGTCACTGGAACTGTCAGGCCCGTTACATCGGTGCCCGTTTTCGTTGGTCTGAATGCGTTGTTCGCGCTATCGCAACCTCCTGCTGACCATGGTCAGCCCAATCATCGGGACAGGGAGTCCCGGAGAATGTTCTTGCGGATCTTGCCGGTGGCGGTCTTGGGCAGCTCGCCCAGCACCACCTTCCTCGGCGCCTTGAAGTGCGCCATGTTGTCCCGGCAAAAGGCAATGATGTCCTCAGCGGTCAACTCGTCACCGTCATCAACGGGATTGACGAAGGCACAGGGCACCTCACCCCACTTCTCGTCAGGCATGGCCACCACTGCCGCTTCGGAGACTTTCGGGTGCCGGTAGAGCACTTCCTCAACTTCCAGGCTGGAGATGTTCTCGCCGCCGGAGATGATCACATCCTTGGCCCGGTCCCGGATTTCAACGTAGCGGTCGGGGTGCATGACCGCCAGGTCGCCGGTGTGGAACCAGCCATCCCGGAAGGCCTTGTCGGTAGCGTCCGGGTTCTTGAGATAGCCCTTCATCACGGTGTTGCCCCGGATGCAGATCTCGCCCATGGTCCTGCCGTCGGCCGGTACCGGCTCGCCGCTGGTCATGTCCAGAATGTCCACGTCGTCCAGGCCATGGGTGGGGACACCCTGCCGCGACATCTTCACGGCCCTCTCTTCCAGGGGCAGCGCCTGCCATTCCGGCTGGGGCACGCACAGGTTGGACGGACCAAAGGTTTCGGTCAGGCCGTACAGGTGCGTGATCTCGAAACCGATTTCCTCCGCCTTGCGGATCACACTGCTGGGGGGCGCGGCGCCACCCAGGGCGAAACGGGCACGCCGTGAAAGGGTCAGGTTCTCACGACCAAGATCCTGCACCAGCATGTTCATCACTACCGGGGCGCCGCACATGTGGGTCACGCCGTATTCCTCGATCCGGCGATAGATCTCCCGGGTATCCACTTCCCGCAGGCAGACATGGGTGCCGCCAACGGCGGTGATCGCCCAGGTGTAGGCCCAGCCGTTGCAGTGGAACATCGGCAACGTCCACAGGTAGACAGTCTCGGCGGTCATATCGAAGGCCATGGCGTTCGACATGGCGGCCAGGTAGGCACCCCGGTGATGGTAGACCACGCCCTTGGGATTACCGGTGGTGCCGGAAGTGTAGTTCAGGGTGATGGCATCCCACTCGTCGTCCGGCTGCGACCAAGAGGCTTCCGGGTCGCCCTCGGCCAGCAGGGATTCGTAGTCCAGTTCAGCCAGGCCTTCGCTGGGGCCGGACTTGCGCTCGATAGCCACCAGCAGCGGCGGCACCTCCAGCTCGGCAATCGCCGCCCGGACCTGGTTTTCCCACTGGGTGTCGTAGAACAGCACCCGCGCCTCACCGTGGGCCAGGATGAACGAGAGGGTACCCGCGTCCAGACGGATATTCATGGAGTTGAGCACCGCCCCCGCCATGGGCACCGAGTAATGGGACTCGAGCATTTCATGGCTGTTGGGGCACAGGATCGCTACCGTGTCGCCAGGGGATATACCCCGGGCGCGCAAGGCATCCGCCATCTGCCGGCAACGGCGATACAGATCGCGGTAGGACAGGCTCATGTCATCGTCGATGACCGCCTGCTTGTCCGGGTAGACTCGCGCCGATCGCTGCAGCAGGGTCAGCGGGGTCAGGGCTGAATGGTTGGCGGCGGTCTTGTTCAGGTTCTTGTACTTGTTCATATCGCACCGTGTTGGACTGTCCGGATTACTTCAGAAAGCCCGGATTGTTGATTCTCAACCGGGCCTCCGTCATGCCCTTCAGAACCGATCTCAGTTCCGGATCATCGCCATCGAGCCGGCGGTCACGGAGGGCCCGGGCGAGGGTCTGCTCGCCCTTTGAAGGGTCATCCGGTAACTGGTGTCCAGCCATAAATTTCGATAGTGACCGGTCGGTGGCTTCAGGCTCACCCTGAGCCCGCTGCTCGATCTCCCGGATGGCCATGCCCATGGCGTTGGCGATCATCAGGGCCTGGTATTTATGCTCTCCCGCCAGATCCGGTACCAGGGAATCCAGTAATACCTGGCGGGCCTCGGTCAGCAGGTCGCGGCTATCCGGCTCGTTGATCATTGCCCTTCCTCCAATTCCGGAATCTGGTTCAGCAGGTCGTATTCCATCTGGGCCACCATACGCCCGGTCAGGGCCAGCTCCAGCGAGCGCTGTTCGCCGGACATGTGCCGGCGTGCCTGTTGCAACGCGATCATCGCCCAGCGCACCAGCGCCATGACTTCCCAATAGCTGACAGTCGCCGGATCGATGTCGGCGCCACTCACTTCCCGGTAACTGGCCAGAAGATCGTCTTTGTCGCCAACGCCTCCAACTTCCCGGTCATCACCACCGAAGCGCCAGCTGCGGCAGCAGAGCCAGCCCAGGTCTTCGCAGGGATCACTCCAGGCGGCAAATTCCCAGTCCAGCACTGCAGTCAGCTCGTCACCATCCACCATGTAGTTTCCGGTGCGGAAATCGCAGTGACACAGCACCGTGGGACCGGGTTCCGGCGCGTGGTCTTCGAGCCAGTTCAGGGCCCATTCGAGGACCGGATGCGGTTCCCCGATTTCCTCCAAGTAGCGGCGGTACAGCGCCACCCGGCTCAGGGCCGGATTGTTCCCTGTCGGCAGTCCCAGAAAAGCCAGCGAATCCATCGGCGGCCGCACTGTGTGCAGCCGGGCCAGCTCGGCACCGAGCCGGCGCACGAGGTGCCGACGCTGATCGTCGGTAAGATCACCCTTGACCAGTTTCCGTGGCGAGGCGGACCCGGAAGCCCGGCTCATGACATAAAAGATTCGGCCGCTGACTTCGGCGTCCTCACACAGCCAGAGCGGCTCCGGAGCGGTAACTCCGGCGCCGAATGCGGCCTGCAACACTCGGAACTCCTCCGGCCGGGACAAACTCTCCGACACCCCCGAGGGGGCGTCTTGCCGGACCACGAATTCCTGCCGGCCCGGCCGGTCGCCGCCTTCCAGCTCCAGGGTTAACCCGAAGTTATCCTGGATGGCGCCCCCGGACAGCTTGCTGAACTCGATGACCCGCGCGTTGCGGGCGCCGGTCTGCCGGACAATAAAATTGCAGAAGGTGTCGGCCAAAGCAGACATCAGGGCTTCACTCCCCAGTGCCAGAAATCGGTGCGCTCCGACAGCAGCAGCTTCGAGAACACCATCTTGTGCACTTCCGAGGCGCCATCCACCAGACGTGCCTGGCGGGCATAGCGGTAGATCCACTCCAGCGGAGTATCCTTTGAATAGCCCCGGGCGCCACAAAGCTGGATGGCGGTATCGACGGCCTTGTGCAGGGTATCGGCCACGGCAACCTTGGCCATGGACACTTCCTTGCGGGCAAAGTCGCCCTGATCGAGTTTCCACGCCGCGTGCATGGTCAGCAGCCGGCCGATCTGGATCTCCATGGCGGCCTCGCCGAGCAACCACTGGACACCTTCACGCTGGGCCAGGGTCTGGCCGAACGACTGACGTTTCTCCACGTAATCGGTGGCGATCTCGAGCGACCTACGGGCCAGCCCGAGCCAGCGCATGCAGTGGGTCAGGCGGGCGGTGCCCAAACGGATCTGGGTGACCTTGAGGCCATCGCCCACTTCCATCAGCCGGTTCTTATCGGGAATTTCCAGGCCGTCAAAACGGATCTCGCAATGACCACCGTGCTCCTCCGGCCCCATGATCGGAATGCGGCGGACCACTTCCCAGCCCGGATCGTCCTTGTGGAACATGAAGGCGCTGAGCCCCTTGCGGGTATCGTCGGAGGTACGGGCAATCAAAATGAAATGGGACGCCTCCCCGGCCCCGGTGATGTAATGCTTGTGACCATGGATCACCCAGCGGTCGCCCTTGCGGGTGGCGGTGGTCTGCATCATGCCGGGGTCCGAGCCGCAGCCGGGAGGTGGCTCAGTCATGGCGAAGGAGGAGCGGACCTGGCCCTCGACAATGGGCTTGAGCCAGCGCTCCTGCTGGGCCTCGGTGGCCACCTTGGCCAACACGATCATGTTGCCGTCATCGGGCGCCGCGGAGTTGAACACCACCGGCCCGAAGATGGACCGGTTCATCTCCTCGTAGCAAGCCGCCATGCCCTGGATATCCAGGCCCTGGCCACCCAGGTGCTCGGGAATCTGGAGGCACCAAAGGCCCTGTTGTCTGGCCTTGGCACGCATCTGTTCCAGATACTCCGGTGCAATGTTCTCGTGCTCGTCATATGCCTCCGGGTTCTGCTCCAGCGGCAACAGCTCCTGTTCCACAAAGTCCCGGATACGCTTCCGATACGACTCGTTCCTGGGGTTCAGATTGAAGTCCACAGCCTGCTCCTTACAGCGAGGATTGAAGATGGCCGCCATCCACCACAAGGGTGCTGCCGGTCATGTAGTCGGAAAGATCTGAGGCCAGCAGCAGTAACGGACCACTGAGGTCACCGGCCTGCCCCAGACGACGCTGGGGAATACGGCGGATCATCTTCTGGCCGGGCTCGCTGGCGAAAAAATCACGGTTCAGGTCGGTCTCGATGTAGCCCGGCGCAAGGGCATTGACGCGAATACCATACCGGGCCCATTCCAGCGCCAGTGCCCGGGTCAGCTGCTCGACTCCGGCCTTGGCCGCCGCATAGGGCGCCACATTGCCGGCCACACGATGGCCGAGGATAGAAGAAATCATGATGATGCTGCCGCCCCGGTTGGTGGCGGACAGACGACGGGCAGCCTCGTTGGCTACCAGCCAGCATCCCTTGAGGTTGGTATCGACCACCGTGTCCCAGTCGGAGCCGGTCAGATCCATCGCCTTCTTGCTGGTGGCGACACCGGCATTAGAAACCACCACATCCGGAAGGCCGACATCGTCGGCCATGGTGTCGAAGGCTTCGGTGACACTCGCCTCGTCGGTGACATCCATGGTGACCACATGGATCCGACCGGCATACTCGGGAAAATCGCCCTTGAGAGAGTCCAGCGCCTCGCGGCGGCGGCCACTGACAATGACGGTGGCACCTGTCTCGAGAAGGCAGTGGGTAAAGCTGTGGCCCAGGCCACCGGCAGCTCCGGTCACCAGAGCCGTCTTACCATCAAGTCGCAGGGACCAGTTTGTAGTGCCAAGGTTAGTCTTATTGGAATTGTTCATGTTTCAACCTCCGAGAACCAAAAATAGAACGAGCGCTCGAATTATTCAAGCATGAAATGTAATCTCTCACAAAGAAAGCCTCCTAACCAGACGCCCCCATGTATTTGGCATCACTGGCCACTTAACGCATGCTGGCTAAAAGTAACTGACGAGAGCACCCATGAATCCAACCATAGAACTCCTGAAATCCCACCGTTCCATCCGCAAATTCACCAGCGAGAAAATTCCCGAGAATCTGCTCAGGGAACTGGTTCGCGCCGGCCAGTGCGCCGCCACCTCGAACCATGTGCAGGCGTATTCCATTATTCACGTGATTGATCCGGACAACCGCCGGAGAATTGCCGAACTTGCCGGGGGACAGGGCTATATCGCTGATTGCTCGGACTTCCTGGTGTTCTGCGCCGATATGCGGCGCTCGACCGACGCCGCCGGGCGCGCCGGGGCAGACGTGGTACGGGGGATGACCGAACAGCTGCTGGTTGCCACCATCGACACCAGCCTGATGGCGCAGAATGTCGCGATTGCCGCGGAGTCCGAGGGGCTTGGTCTCTGCTACATCGGGGGCATACGCAACAATCCGGCGGAGATCAGCGAGATACTTCGACTGCCGGAGCATGTGTACCCGGTATTCGGCATGTGCCTGGGCTATCCGGACCAGAACCCCGAGGTAAAGCCCCGCCTGCCGGTGGAGGCGATTCTCAAGGAAGACTACTACTCCGATGCCCGTGACGAGGAACTGGTCGCCGGGTTCGACCGCACCATGAACCAGTACTACCGGGAGCGCACCGGTGGTAACAAGGACACCACCTGGTCCGAGCAGCTCAAGCCGCTGTTCACCTCGAAACTGCGGCCGCACATGCGCGATTTCCTGCGCAAATGCGGCTTCGAGATGAAATAGCCGCTAGGCAGTAGCTTTCGGCCTGGTGACCCGGTCCACCAGATACACGAGGCCATGGTAGTCGATACCGCTGTGCCGGCTGAGCCCGATCTCGCAGGTACGGCTGGTGGATATCCCTTCCTCGCAGCCGGCCGTCTGCTCGGCCAGCGTTTTCAGCGAGTGGGCGTTCAGCTCCGGCACATTGAAGCCTTTATCCCCGGCAAAGCCACAGCAGTGGATGCCCTCGGGGATCACCACATTACTACTGCAGCGGCGAGCGATATCGATAAGACCCTGTGATTCCCCAAGATGCTGGGTACTACAGGTGACGTGCACGGCCAGCGGGGTCTGCTCCGGCTCGAAATCCAGGCGCTCGTAAAGATGATCACGAATAAACCGGACCGGGTCGAACAGTGTGAGCCCGGCCTCTTCGGCAGCTTCACGGATCTGCAGGGTGCAGGGGCTGGTGTCGCAATAGATCGGATCCACACCATTGCGGCTGGCCCGCAACAGCGCCGAAATCAGTTCATCTTTTTTGGATGCCGCCTGGTCCGGATAGCCCTTGGAGGCAAATGGCTGGCCGCAGCACAGACTGTCCAGCGCCTCCGGATACACCACCTGGTAACCACCTTTCTCCAGCAGCCTCCGGGTCACGCTGATCAACGGCTCCTGCGCCTTATCGCTACGGGCCGGGCCCATGGTCCGGGACACACAGGCGGCCAGATACACCACCCGGGGCCGACCATCGGCCGGATCCTCCTGTGCTGCTGGTGACACAAACCGCACCGGCTGCGGCAGACTCGGATCCCACTGGGCTACCTTGCCCCCGGACACCTTGCGAACGCCCGCACTGAGACGAGTCAGCAGTGGCGCGCCCATCAGCCGTTCGGCCATGGAGGCGCCAGCCAGGACAAAACGGGTCGCTTTCAGTGCGCCGGCAAAATGTTTCGCCAACTGATTGGCTACAGACTGCCCGCTGGCGCTTTCAGTGCGCAGCTTACGCACCAGATCGCCGGTATTGATACCCACCGGACAGCGCTGGGCACAGAGGCCGGTCGCGGCGCAGGTATCCAGGCCGTGGTACTGGTAGGCTTTCTCCAGTTCGGCAGTGTCTTCTCCGGCACGGCGGCGGGCCTGGATATCCCGCCAGATCACGATGCGCTGACGGGGTGAGAGGGTGAGTCCCTCCGAGGGACATACCGGCTCACAGAAGCCACACTCGATGCATTTATCCACCAGTGGATCGGCCTCGGGCAAGGGCTTCAGATTCTTGAGATGAATCTGCGGGTCTTCCGAGAGCACCACATCGGGATTGAGCAGATTCTCCGGGTCCAGCAGCCGCTTGATCTGCCACATCAGTTGCCAGGCATCGTGCCCCCACTCCAGCTCCACAAACGGTGCCATGTTGCGGCCGGTACCATGTTCCGCCTTCAGGGAACCACCGAATTCCACCGCCACCAGCTGCGCCACATCCTGCATGAAGGCCTCGTAGCGGGCGACTTCCGCGGGGTCGTCAAAGCCCTGGGGGAACACGAAGTGCAGGTTACCTTCAAGAGCATGGCCAAAGATGATCGCGTCGTCATAGCCATGCTTAACAAACAGCTCCTGGAGACGGGTAACCCCCTCGGATAGCTGATCGATCGGGAAAGTCACATCCTCGATGATCACGGTGGTACCGTTCGGTCGCACCGCGCCCACAGCGGGGAAGGTACCCTTTCGAATGGCCCACAGCTGATCGGACACTTTGGCATCGCGGGTGAAGTCCACCTGTTGCTCAAGCGGGAATTCAGCCAGGGACGCCCTGATCCGGGCCAGTTGTTCATCCAGACTCTCCGAGGAGGGCGCCCGGGTCTCCACCAGCAGCGCGCAGGCATCCTCCGACAGCTCATGAATCCAGTCAGGCAGGCCGGGCTTGTCCTGCACCGAGCGAAGGCTGCGACGATCCAGAAGCTCCACCGCCGCCACAGGCTGCGACCGCAACGCCGACGCCGCCCGGCAGCAGGTCTCGGCATTACGGAACACCAGCAGCGCCGTGGCCTTGTCGGGGTATTCCGGCACGGTGTTGTAAGTGACAGCACTCACGAAACCCAGGGTGCCTTCGGAGCCCACCATCAGATGGGTGAGAATGTCGATGGGATCCTCAAAGTCCACCAGGGAGTTCAGGGACAACCCGGTGGTGTTTTTCAGGCGGTATTTGTGGCGGATTCGTTCCGCCAGCTCCGGATTCTCCCGGGTATTGATGGCCAGCTTCTCCAGGGCAGCGAGGAGATCACCGTGGCTGTCGCGGAACGCCGACACACTCGCCGGGTCCTCGGTGTCCAGCACGGCCCCGTCTGCCAGCACCAGCCGCATGCCAGCCAGGGTGTGGTAGCTGTTCTGAGCGGTACCGCAGCACATGCCGCTGGCGTTATTGGCAACAATGCCGCCGATCTTGCAGGCGTTGATCGATGCCGGATCCGGGCCGATCTTGTAGCCCCGCGGCGCAAGCCAGGCGTTGGCCTGAGCGCCTATCACACCCGGCTGCAGGCGAATCTGCCGGCCTTCAGCCCGGATGTCGTGCCCGTTCCACTGGTCGCCAAGGACAATCAGGATCGAATCGCTGATGGCCTGCCCGGAAAGACTGGTACCGGCGGCCCGGAAAGTCACCGGCACCTTGTGGTTGCGGGCAATCGCCAGAAGATCGACCACCTCGGCCTCTTCCTGAACCCGCACCACCACCTTGGGGATCAGCCGGTAGAAACTGGCGTCGGTTCCGAACGCGAGGGTGGACACCGGATCGTTGAACACCCGGTTTTCCGGAATCCGTTGCCGGATATCGGCCAATGTGGCTGCGGAAAAGCTCATAGGTCCTCCAGAACCAGCACGATGAGCTCACGAGGCCCGTGAGCGCCGTAAGCCAGCACCTGTTCGATGTCGGCGGTCTTGGACGGGCCGGACACCAACAGGACATTGGTGGGCAGCCCGGCTGCCCAGTCCTGAGACACCATCATGTCATACAGATTGTCGTGAATCTCGCTGGCCTTGAGCAGGGCAATGTGGACTGGAGGTACCAAACTCATCAGTCGTGGTTCGTGGCGATCCGGCCAGAGCACGACTGTACCGGTGGCAGCAATACCACCCAGGGTGCCGGTCAGGCTGGCATCCACATTCCAGAACAGCTCTTCCTTCCAGGCCTCCACCGGCTGATCGTAAGCCAGTAACTCGACCTTTTGTTCTGTGGCCTCGAAGTGAGCCTGCAGCGCCCGGCCATGCTCTTTCGATGGCGCGCACAAGAGGTTGGTGAGATTGCGCTTGTTCAAAAGTTCGGCCACCAATTCCGGCCAGTTGTCAGAATGGCACTGATGCACCTCAGTGTGGACGGCCTCCATGAGGTTTCGCAACCGGGCGACCCGCTCTTCCGGCGCATAACGCCAGGGCTTCGTCACCAGCTGCTCATCAAACTCGTCGGGGCGCGGTGTTGTGCCGGCCAGGCTGTCTCTCAACTTACCAAGAATATTACTGCGAGCGCTCATGATGGCCGGCCTCCGTTCTGGTCGAGATGTTGAGCCGCAAGATCGTGCAGTGAACGACGGGCGGGCACCGGCGCGCTGTGATTCTCGGTCCAGGGGCCGGCCTTTTTCGGAGCCAGCGCCCGGAATCGGGTCGCGGCCCAGAGAAAGCTGCGATACAGGCCTGGCCGTGTATTCAGCATCTGCCAACCACGCCAGATCCATCGTTCCGTCCGGGAATATTTGGCGCCGCCACCTTTCACCTGCTGCGGTTGCTCCGGATCCTTCACATTCTCCTGGCGTAACCGCTGCAGAAGTTCGGGAATCGGAATCTTGACCGGGCAGACCTCGCCGCAGGCGCCACACAACGAAGACGCACTGGGATGGTCCGGCACCTTATCCAGGCCGGCCATGTGCGGCGTGATGATCTTGCCGATAGGGCCTGGATAGACCTCCCCGTAGGTGTGGCCGCCCACCCGGGTATACACCGGGCAGTGGTTCATACAGGCGCCGCAGCGGATGCAGTTCAGGGTCTGACGCATCTGGGCATCGGCAAAGGCGCCGGTACGGCCATTATCCAGCAGTACCAGATGTACCTCTTCCGGGCCGTCCAATTCGTCCGGTTTGCGGGGACCGGATATCAGGTTCACGTAGGTGGTGATGGGCTGACCAAGGGCCGAGCGCGTCAGCAAGGACACCAGTGGCACCACGTCTCTCAGGTTCGGCACCACTTTTTCAATACCGGTAACCGCAATGTGCACCGGCGGCGCTGTGGTACTCATGCGCCCGTTACCCTCGTTTTCCACCAGCAGCAGGGTACCGGTTTCGGCGATGGCGAAGTTCACTCCGGAAACACCCACATCCGCGTCCATGAATTTCTTGCGCAGGGTCCGTCGACCGATCTGGATCAGCTGGTTGACGTCTTCCGTCTCCGGCTCACCCAGCTTGTCGTGGAACAGCTTGGAAACCTGGCGAGCATTCTTGTGGATCGCCGGCATAATGATGTGGGAGGGCTTTTCGTTGTCGAGCTGGACAATGTACTCCCCCATGTCGGATTCCAGGCATTCGATGCCCCGCTCCGCAAGGTAGTCGTTCATCTCCATCTCTTCGCTGACCATGGACTTGCCTTTCACCACCTGGCGGCCCTTCCGGGCCTCGATGATGCCGTGCACCAGGCTGTTGGCTTCCTCGACGGTCTCTGCCCAGTGAACCTTGACCCCGTTCTCAGTCAGCTTCTGTTCCAACTGCTCCAGCAGGTCGGGCAGACGGGACAGGGCCCCGGCCTTGAGACGATTGCCCAGCTCCCGCAGTCCTTCACGCTCATCAGCATCGGGAAACGCGTTGGCCCGCTTGGTCATCAGCGAGTCCATGGCTACCCGGAAATTGTTGCGCAGCTGCCCATCCGCCAGGGCTTCTTCGGCACGGCCCCGGAAGTCCGGAGTCAGCTCGGTCACCGGAATACGCTGGCTCATGCCACCTCCCCTTCGCTGGCGCCATTGATTCGCTCCCACAGGAAGCTGGCCAGATGCCGTCCCCGGAAGCGCTCTTTCTGTTTTTCGAGGGAACCATTGATGTTCATCAGGCAGCCGCCGTCAGCGGTCACCATTTCAACCGCGCCGGAGTCGATCAGCGAACGGGTCTTGTCTTTAACCATGGCCCCTGAAACTTCCGGCATTCGCACCGAGAAGGTGCCGCCAAACCCACAGCATTCGCTTTCATGGTCGTGATCGACGCGCTCAACATTCTCTAGCTGTTCTAACAGTTCACGGGCGTGGAGATGGGTGTTCATTTCCCGGCGCGCGGAGCAGGAGGTGTGCAGGGCGATCTTGCTGGGCGCACCCCGGTCCGACAGTTGTACCTTGCAGACTTTCAGCAGGAATTCGGTCAGCTCGAAAGTACGCTCAGCCAGCGCTTCCACCCTCTTGAGCGTCTCGGGCTCATCGGCGAATAGCGCCCGGTAGTGATGCCGGAACATGCCGGCACAGGATCCGGACGGCACGACAACCGGCAGCCCTGATCGATCCAGGATATCCAGCTGGGCGCGGGCCACTGCCTTGGCCTCATCCCGATATCCGGAAGTCCAGGCGGGCTGCCCGCAACAGCTCTGCTCCTGGGGGAAATGCACGCGAACACCTTCCCGCTCCAGCAGGCGAATGGCATCCAGCCCGGCCTCAGGAAAGAACAGATCCACCACGCAGGTACCGAACAGAGTGACCGCTTCCGGCTTCTCCGGGTAATGCCGGTCGGCTTCCCGCTCGGGCGATACCCGGGTGGCATTGGGAGCGGCATCGTAAAACAGCTGACTCATTGATTGCGCCTCAAGACAGTCTCAGACAGACAAACTGACAATTGGTAATACCAATTGACATACAATAATAACCAAGGTATTCGAGACCGCTTGCTGATGTCAAAGTTTTCCGCAGCAGACTTCAGTCTAACCATCGCAGATACACCGGGACTTGGCCTGAATCGCGCCCTGTGGTATTGGTATTACCAATAAATTCTTGGACAGGAAATTCGTTCTTATGGACGTCGGACAGATCGCCCCACGCAGACTCGCGGACACCATCGTGGAACAGCTGGAAACGATGATTCTGGAAGGCACCCTGCAACCGGGCGAGCGGCTGCCCCCGGAACGGGTATTGTCGGAGCAGTTCGGCGTGTCCCGCCCTTCCCTGCGGGAGGCCATTCAGCGGCTGACCGCCAAAGGCCTGCTGATCAGCCGCCAGGGCGGAGGAAACTATGTCACTGAGTCCCTCGGCGGCAGTTTCAGCGATCCGCTGATTCCTCTGCTTGAAAACCGGCCAGACGCACAACGGGATCTGCTGGAATTTCGCCGCACACTGGAGGCGGACTGCGCCTATTACGCAGCCTTGCGAGCGACAGAGGTCGACAGGGCTCACCTGAAAACCGCTTACGAGGCACTGCAAGCCTGCTATTGCAGCGACAGGAACCGGGACCTGGAAGCCGAAGGGGCAGCCGATGCCCGGTTCCACCTGGCGATTGCCGAGGCGAGCCATAACGTGATTCTCCTGCACACCATTCGAAACCTGTTCAACATGCTGAAAAGCAACGTGGTTACCAACATCGGCGGCATGTATCGAAGAGAGGCGGAGACCCGGCAGGGTCTGGTGGAACAGCACCGGATGCTGTACGAAGCCATCACTGAAGGCAGGGCCGAGGAAGCCCGGGAACTGGCCGGCAAGCACATCCAGTACGTTCAGCAAGTACTCTCAGAACGCAGTGAGAGCCACCGCCGACTGGAGCGCTCCCTGCGGAGGGACAAGCTCGCCCGATCCTGAGCCCATGCGGTGAGGGCCTCAGAGCAGGCGATTGATCTCCTTCCACAACCGGCGGTAGGCGTCGGCGGCCACCGAGCCGGGCGCCAGCAGTTCCACCGGCCTGCCCTCCTCACCCATCTTTTCCACCACGCTGGCGTTCGGAATGATGGTTTTCAGGCCTTTGGGTAAAATCTCATCCTGCGCGTTGATCAGCTCCCGGTGCAGCCCTTTGCGCCGGTCTGCCATGGAATAGAACGGGTGCAGCTTCGATGGCTTCAGCTTCTTGTCCCTGGCGAATTCCTGCAGCTGTTTCCAGCTGTTAAGTGACAGCCAGGTGGGAATCACCGGCACGAACACCTCGTCTGCCGCCTTCAGCACCTGCTCGGAAAGCCTGGAAAGCGACGGCGGGCAATCCAGTACCACGAGACTGGTTTCTTCAGACAGCGGCGCCAGCCACTGTTTGATCAGGTTGCTGCCATCCTCCTGATCCAGCTTTACATCCAGGTTGCGGAAACTGGTGTGAGACGGGATGAAATCCAGGTTTTCATAGTCACTTTCGTGAATGAATTCGGCGATGGGCGTCTTGCCCTTGAGCAGCTGCGATAACTTGTGCCCTTTGATTTTGTCGGCCCCGGCCAGATACCAGCTGGAGGCGCCCTGGGGGTCAAGGTCCCAGAGCAGTGTGGGATAGCCTGCCTGGCTGGCCAGATAGGCGATATTCACGGCGGCGGCGGTTTTGCCAACACCGCCCTTCAGACTGTAAAACGCAATGGTCCTCATCCTGTCAGATCCCTTAATCCAGGCATAAAAAAACCGGGGAAGTCCCCGGTTAAAGCATTCACACGATGCACAACACAATGCATGTCGTCCTGATGAGTTTTCAGGCTATGCTTTTCCGGTGACAGTTTGATGACAGCCTTCAGGCCATCCTCAAAATTCCCGCATCCTTACTGGCTTACTTTCTCCCAGACGGTCAGCTCGGAGAAGCTGTGCTGGAACTTGTTTCTCGTTTCCCTGATGACAAACGGCAGGCTCCAGGGTTCGAACAACAGCCGGAAATGGGGCGCCAACATCTCCTTGAGGCCGTCGAATGTCGAGAAATCTTCACCGTTCTTCTTGAACCCGCCAACCCAGTGTTCCCTCGGCGTGTACTCTTCCAGCCAGGTATAGGGTGAGGCAATCACCAGAAGCCCGAGTTCGTTAATCCGCTCATGAATGGTCTCCAGAAACAGCGATGGCTGGTACAGCCGGTCGATCAGGTTGCCTGCGAGTACCAGATCATACCCCGTGAACTGCGATGGCAGATCGCAGGCGTCGCCCTGATGAAAAGACACGCGCTCAGCGGCCTCATCCAGCCCGAGGGACGCAAGAGACTGGTCCTGAAAGGTCACCAGCTCCCCCTCCTCCGGGCGCGCATAACGCACCCTTCTGTCACTGGCGACTTCCTGGCATTTGTTGACGAACGCCCTGGAAAAATCAATGCCGTCCACGTGCCGGAAATGGCGGGCCAACTCAAGGCTGGTGCGGCCCACGGCACAACCAATATCCAGCGCACGATCCAGGGGCCTGCCATCCATCGCATGCATGGCGGCATCCGCCAGCGCCTTGGGGAAGTTGGCCTCTCCGTGCCACCGCTCGCCAAAGTGAAATTCCAGGTATTGGGCGAGTGTGGTGTCGTTTTCATAGTACTCGGCTTGCTGCAAGAGAATTCTCCTACCCTGAATGGTTCAACGGCTTCATCTAGCGTAACAGGAAGTTGCCAATACCCTGATCAATAACCGTCTCTTCCGAGCGATCCTTGAGAGGCACGCCGGAAACCTCCTGACGGCGAGCCTCCCTGAGCAAATACCCGAGCCGCCGGCTCGCCTCTTCGAACGACAACCCCGCCGGGCGGATATTGGATATGCAGTTTCGGCTGGCGTCAGTCAGTCCGGGCTCCGGCGCCCAGGTCAGGTAAAGCCCGAGGCTGTCCGGAGAACTCAGGCCGGGGCGCTCACCAATCAGCACCACAACACATCGGGCGTTAAGCCGGTGACCGACATCATCACCAATCGCAACCCGTCCCTGAGAGACAACGATCAGGGGCGCCAGTTCCCAGGTCTGATCATCGGCCTCAAGATTCGCCAGCAGCGCCTCGAGAAACCCCACGGCGTTTTCCTGTACGCCATAGGAGGACAAGCCGTCTGCGACCACGAGAGCCAGGTCGACCGGTGAATCACCGGTGTGGCCCTGGCGGTCCAGCGCCTCACAGGATTTCTGGCTGAGCCTGCGCCCGAGATCCGGGCGTTGCAGGTAGGTTATCCGGTCGCTGGCCTGACTTTGCAGATGAACCGGCTCATGGGGCAATAACGCTTTTCTCCGCTCGGTCAGTTCGGCCAGGTCCTTCATCAACCTCGAAGTATCCAGTGGTAGATGGACCGCATCCCGTGCCTGGGCATGAGCGAGCTGAAACGCCAGCATCTCATGCGTGGGCAGGCTGATACCGGCCCGGCCAAGACCAATCCGTGCATCGGTCCAGGCTGAGAGCCGGCGCCAGGGGTTGGCGATTACTGAGGGCTTTTGGCCAGTCATGATCCGACCCCTCCGGGCAAACTGGCCAGGCTTTTCCGGAAGGCTTCTGGTAACCCGTCTGCGGGCACCTTGCCCGCGCCATCCTGGAAAATCTGCATGCGGGTGAGCCACTGTTCGAATTCCGGCGCCGGCCGTTTGTCGAGCACCCGGCGAACGTAAAGGGCATCGTGAAACGAGGTGGTCTGATAGTTCAGCATGATGTCGTCGGAGCCGGGTATACCCATGATGAAGTTACAGCCGGCCACGCCCAATAAAGTCAGCAGGTTGTCCATGTCGTTCTGATCGGCCTCGGCATGATTGGTGTAGCAGATATCACACCCCATTGGCAGGCCCAGCAACTTGCCACAAAAATGGTCCTCCAGGCCGGCCCGCGTGATCTCCTTGCCGTCATACAGGTATTCCGGCCCGATAAACCCGACCACGGTATTCACCAGAAGCGGCTCGAATTTGCGGGCCACGGCGTACGCCCTGGCCTCGCAGGTCTGCTGATCGACACCGTGATGGGCATCGGCCGACAGCGAGCTGCCCTGGCCGGTTTCGAAATACATCACGTTCTTACCCACTGTGCCGCGGTTTAGAGACAGCGCTGCGTCCCGGGCCTCGGCAAGGGTGGCCAGATCAAATCCGAAACTCCTGTTCGTGGCTTCGGTGCCGCCAATGGACTGGAACACCAGATCCACCGGAGCCCGATTCTCGATGGCTTCCAGGGTATTGGTTACATGGGTCAGTACGCAGGACTGGGTGGGAATCTCGTACTTGCGGATCACCTCATCCATCAACTGCAGCAGCCGGACACTCTGGGCCACGTTGTCCGTGGCAGGATTGATTCCGATCACCGCATCGCCGCTGCCATACAGCAACCCGTCCAGGATGCTGGCGGCGATGCCTGTTATATCATCCGTGGGATGATTGGGCTGGAGCCGCGTCGACATCCGCCCCGGCAGGCCGACGGTGCTCCGGAAGGCGGTTTGCACCCGGCATTTCTGCGCGACCAGAATCAGGTCCTGGTTGCGCATGATTTTGCACACAGCCGCCGCCATCTCAGGAGTTATCCCGGCGCGGATACGCACCAGCATCTCGGGCGTGGCCAGATCGCTCAGCAACCAGTTCCGGAAGTCGCCCACGGTCAGGTGGGAAACCGGCTCAAAGGCCCCGACATCGTGATCGTCGAGAATCAACCGGGTAACCTCATCCTGCTCGTAGGGTACGAGGGCTTCAGTCAGAAAGGTCTTCAGGGGCAACTCGGCCAGAGCCATCTGGGCCACCACCCTTTCCTCGGCGGTATGGGCGATGACGCCGGCCAGCCGGTCACCGGAGCGCGCGGGCGTTGCCTTCGCCATTAACTCTGCCAGCGTTGCAAACTGCCATCGCCGGTTTCCCAGACTGTACCGATACATTGCCCTCTCCCTGAGGTTCAAACTCCTACTATCTTAGGTGAATATCACCCGGGCAGATCAATAGCACGGTTAGTTTTCGGTGGGCGACCCTGTTCTGAGCAATCCCGTGAGCCAGTCCGTCAGCTCGGGATAAGCGTCGAGATCGAGCACGAATTCCTGCCCCCTGGCAGCACAAGACAGATAGCACCAGGGCGGTTCCAGGCACCACCTGTCCGGCCTGGTGTGATAGCTCAGGGGAGGCCGTTTATCGCCGGGATAAAACCCGGCGGGCAGGCGCCACCGCGTGGGCAGGCGGCTCTGCGGGGCGGTCAGGACCAGGTCCTCGCGAAGCTTCGGAAACACGCCACTGCCGGACCAAACCTCTGCGCCGCCTGCCAATGGAAACGACAGTGAGGACGTGTAGAGCGTATTGCCTGGATCCGGCTCGCCGTGGAGGTGCGGATGATACCGGGCCCATGGCAGGGCATCCGGACCCAGTTCGTCAACAGTATGAACCTGGTCAATATGGAGCCAACCCCAAAGGGCATGGAACGGACGGGATCCGGGTACAAACCGCCAGCGCCGGTTATGCATTTCGGCGTGGCGAAAAACGCCGAAGAACAGAAACAGATCTCCCGGCTCAACTCCCTGATTGCGAAGGTGTCCCTGGGCTGAGCCAGTCTGACCCAGCAGAGGTCGCCAGCCTTCTCCACGGGGGTAGGCACCCGCTATCAGATCCGGATCCAGGTGGGCACCGTGACTACCCCGGATTCGGCCACCGGTGAGATCCCGGGCAATCTTGCCGAGCCTGCGTTTGTCGAAAACCACATCGTCATAGCGGATTCGGGACCGGGTATCAGGAATAGGCAAAACGCACAGCGAGCCATCCGGCAGGACCGGGCTGGGACATCCACCGGCAGAAGAATCAAATCCTTTTCGGCTGAGTATCAATCGCATGGCATTACTCGAAAAGCATGAAGGCTGAACGGGCGGTAAATGCTATCTTAGACAAAACAAAAATGCGCGAATGTCACTGACCGGAACCGCCAACACCATGAGAATTGTCTGCATCTCCGACACCCACAGCATGCACCGCCAGATCCAGGTTCCGGACGGCGACCTGCTGATTCACGCCGGGGATTCCCTCGGGGTTGGCACACTGGACGAACTCGAGGATCTGGACCAGTGGTTCTCGGAGCTGCCCCATACCAACAAGATACTGATTGCCGGAAACCACGACTGGTGTTTCCAGGACGAACCGGCAGAGGCCCGGGAACTGGTGCGTAACGCTCATTATTTGCAGGACAGCCCGTTGGAGCTTGCCGGCCTGAAGTTCTGGGGCAGCCCATGGACGCCAGTGTTCTTCAACTGGGCATTCAATCTGGAACGGGGCGATGCCATTGCCGAGCGCTGGGCCCGCATCCCCGGAGACACCGATGTCCTTATCACCCACGGGCCTCCCGCGGGTATTCTCGACCGAATCGAGTCTCCCTCTGGCATCGTGCGCCCTGGCTGTGAGGCCCTGGCCGAGCGAATCGCCAGACTGTCCCTGAAACTCCATATCTTTGGCCATATTCACGAAGGCCACGGCGAAGAACAGATTGGCGATTGCCTGTGCGTAAACGCCAGCACCTGTAACGGCAGTTTCAAACCGCTGAACCCGCCGATTGTGATCGATCTGTAGCACCGTTCGCGGCTTATCTTGAAACAGGCGCCGGCAGACACCATGTTTTCTATCTCTCGAATTCCACTTTTACTGCGGGAGCTCCATGCCTGACTGTCCTGATTACTCGCTGCTCGAACTGGCCTCCGTCCGCGAAGGCGACTCGGTAGGCACCACGCTTGCCAACAGCGTGGCCTATGCCCAACGGGCCGAGAAACTCGGTTTCAAGCGCTTCTGGCTGGCCGAGCATCACAACATGGAAGGCATCAGCAGCTCCGCGACGTCTGTCCTGATCGGACACATCGCAGGCAAAACGAAGTCTATTCGGGTCGGTTCCGGTGGTGTCATGCTGCCCAACCACCCGCCACTGGTCATTGCCGAGCAATTCGGAACACTCGAGAGTCTGTACCCGGGGCGGATTGACCTTGGACTGGGCCGCGCGCCGGGCACTGACCCGGTGACCGCGCGGGCCCTGAGGCGCGACGGCCTGGGTGCTGAACAGTTTCCTGAGGATGTCGCCCGGCTTCAGTCCCTGCTTGGCCCCCTGCAGCCAGGGCAGTCCGTGAGGGCCATTCCCGGCGCGGGCACCAATGTGCCGCTCTGGCTGCTGGGATCAAGCCTTTACAGCGCCCAGCTGGCCGCCATGCGCGGTCTGCCCTATGCCTTCGCCGGACATTTCGCACCCCGGCTCTACAGGGAAGCGCTCAGAGTCTACCGCGACAACTTCCAGCCCTCGGAAACGCTTGAACAGCCCTATGCCATGCTTGCCCTGCCAGCCGTTCCGGCCGATTCCGTTCAGGAGGCAGAGTTTCTGGCTACCACCAGCTATCAGCGCATTCTCGCCCTCTTCCGCGGACAACCGCTGTGGATGAAACCGCCTGTAAACAGCATGGACGGGCTCTGGAACGCGGGCGAGAAAGCCAGTGTGAAGGATTTTCTGGGTCTGCAATTGCTTGGCGATGCCGAAACCATCGGGAGACAGCTGCGACACATTCTCTCGGACATTGAGGTCGAGGAACTGATGTTCACGGTGGATATCTACGACCCAGAGACGCGCCGGCATGCGCTCGACATCCTGGCCCAAACCAGAAATGCCGGGCTGGCATTGTCCTAAAGCACGGATTCCACCGCGTCAATCAGCTCCGGATCCTGTGGGCGCACCCGGCTCGGAAAGGAGTCGACGACCGTGCCGGAACGATCAATCACATACTTGGTGAAGTTCCAGCGCGGGGGTTGGCTCTGCTCGTTGATGGCCCGGAACACCGGGTTGCCCTCGGCTCCGGTCACCGCTCCCGGTGCGATCATGGTGAAGGTCACTCCGAAGTTCTTGAAGCAAACGGTGGCCGCCTCGGCTTCGGAATCTGCCTCCTGCCGGAAATCGTCGCTGGCGAAGCCGACCACAATCAGCCCTTTCTCCGAATACTGTTTGTGCAGGGCCTCGAGCCCCTCGAACTGCCCTGTGTATCCGCAACGGCTGGCGGTGTTGACCACCAGCATGGGTTTGCCAGCCGCGAGATCACAGAGGTTTACCGTGTCTGTTGAGTGAAGCTTGCGTTGTTCATGATCGAGAAACGCCGGACAACTGTCCGCCATGGCTACCTGCGTTCCTGATAGACCGAAAATCAAAGCGGTGATTATCAGACCTCGTTTTACCTGTTTCATGGATCCGGATTCCCTGTTCAACTAGGTTTCTCTTATACGCCGCAACCGGACCGATGGCTCAGCCAGCAAGGTGGACAGAGCAGGCCCTGCTGCTCATCATTCAGGTGATTAAAGCGTTCAGCACCGGAGCAACATTCATCATGACAGACACCCCGATCCACGTCTTCCTTTCCCACGGCCTGGAGAGCGGACCCGGCAGCACCAAGATCCAGGCCATGAAAGCCGAGGCGGAAACATTTCCGGGCATTCAGGCCCACGCGATTGATCACAGCAGCACCCGGGATCCAGCGACACGGCTGGCCCAGATGCGCGAGGCAATGGCTGAATGCAATGCCAAGCCGGAAAACACCATCCTTGCCGGTTCGAGCATGGGGGGCTGGGTCTGCGCACGGACATCCTCGGAAACGCCTGTTCTGGGATGCTTCATGCTGGCGCCAGCCCTGGCGATGGCCCGGTATCCCCAATCCAGCCCGCTGATCCAGGCGGACCACCGTCAGATCATTCATGGTTGGGATGACGACGTGGTACCGGTAGCGCCGGTGCTTGATCTGGCCCGTGATCAGGGCCTTCCGATTCTTGTCCTGCCGGATGGGCACCGACTGGAAAACAGTCTTGATCGGGTCGTCAGTGAGTTCCGCGAATTCCTTCAAACCTGCCTTTCAGATATGAATCGACCGTGATTTCATGAACTTACGAAACGGTCAAAACCATCTCTGCTGAAACGATTGTTTTGGCCATTTTCTTGCGAAAACCACTTTGTTTTGCCAGTCTTTATTAATGTAACAATAAATTTCAGCAAAAAAACGAACGGAGAAAACCCGATGAGCAGCATGAGTAAGTTCAAGAAACTGGCCGGAATTTCAGCGTTCGCATTCGCTGCGATGACCATGGCGAACTCGGTAAACGCCGCTAACTGGCGCTATGCGCACGAAGAGTACGAAGGCGACGTTCAGGACGTATTCGCATACAAGTTCAAGGAATACATTGAGGATAACTCTGACCACACCCTGCAGGTATACCGTTTCGGCGAGCTGGGTGAGTCTGACGACATCATGGAGCAGACCCAGGCAGGCATCCTGAACTTTGTTAACCAGTCGCCCGGCTTTACAGGCTCCCTGATTCCGGAAGCGCAGATCTTCTTTATTCCTTACCTGATGCCGACCGACATGGATACGGTGATCGAATTCTTTCGCACCAGTAAAGCCATCAATGAAGACTTCCCGGAGCTTTACGCAGAGAAGGGTCTGGAGCTTCTCAAGATGTATCCGGAAGGGGAAATGGTTGTAACGGTTGATGAGCCGGTCACCCAGCCCGAGGACTTCAACAACAAGAAGATCCGGGTCATGACCAACCCGCTTCTGTCAGAAACCTATTCTGCCTTCGGCGCGACACCGACCCCGCTGCCCTGGGGTGAAGTCTATGGTGCGCTGCAGACCAACATGATCCAGGGGCAGGAAAACCCGATCTTCTGGATCGAGTCCGGCGGTCTTTATGAAGTGTCCCCGAACCTGGTCTTCACCAAGCACGGCTGGTTCACCACTGCCATGATGGCCAACCAGGATTTCTATAATGGCCTGTCTGACGCCGACAAGAAACTGGTTCAGGACGCTGCAGACTTTGCCTTTGAAGAAATCATTGTGCACATCGACGGTCTGGCAGACGAAGCCCTGGCCAAGATCCAGAAAGCCAGCGATGAAGTCACCGTCACCCGTCTGAACGACGAACAGATCGAAGCCTTCAAGGCCCGTGCGCCCCAGGTGGAAGAGAAGTTCATCGAAATGACTGGCGACAGTGGCAAAGAACTGCTGGACCAGTTCAAAGCAGACCTGGAAGCAGTTCAGAACAACTAAGACTAGAGGAACCACTCCCGCCGGCTCCGGCCGGCGGGCAGCTGTGCTAACCCCGCCCCGCCGGGGATTCCCTACCGGCAGGGAGCGACATGCTCTGGAGCAGACCCCATGTCCGAGAATTCCCCGGATCTTGAAGACGACACCGGCACCTACGAGTCCGGCCTGCCCGGATTTCTGGGGACCATCGATGAAATCATTGCCAAGGTCGAGGCGTTCATGCTGGCCGCTGGCGTCATCCTGATGGCAATCAATACCTGTGTGAATGTCATTGCGCGGTATGTATTCGGTGAAGGCCTCTTTTTCTCAGGTGAAATCAACCGGATCCTGATTATACTCATCACCTTTGCCGGCATCGGCTATGCAGCCCGCCACGGCAGGCACATCCGGATGTCCGCAATCTACGACGCACTGCCAGTCAAGGGCCGCAAGGTCTTGATGATCATCATCGCCCTGTTCACGTCTCTTGTGATGTTCTTTCTTTGCTACCACTCCTTCGGATACATCGAAACCCTTTACAGTCGTGGGCGTATTCTGCCCGCCCTGGGCTTTGAGATCTGGTGGATTTATATCTGGGTCCCGATCGGTTTTGCCATTACAGGTATTCAGTACCTCCTGACGGCCATCAAGAACTTCACCAGCAAGGATGTTTATCTTTCCACTGGGGTTGTCGACGGCTACGCGGATACAGAATCGGAAGTATGAACCCTGCAGCTGACGTTAAGGAAGGATAGGAAATCATGGCAACTATAATGATGTTGATCATGATCGGGTTGCTGCTGCTGGGCTTCCCGATGATGGTTCCGCTGATCACAGGTGCGGTGGTCGGTTTTGTAATGATGTTTGATGGCTTCGGCCAGATGGGCACCTTCGTCCAGCAGATGATGGGCGGTATCCGGCCCGCCTCGCTGATTGCGGTCCCAATGTTCATTCTGGCAGCGGACATCATGACCCGCGGTCAATCCGCTGACCGGCTGATCAACATGGTCATGGCGTTCATCGGCCACGTAAAAGGCGGTCTGGCCATCAGTACCGCCACGTCCTGTACCCTGTTCGGTGCTGTGTCCGGGTCTACCCAGGCCACGGTCGTGGCTGTTGGCTCCCCCCTGCGGCCAAAACTGCTGAAAGCCGGCTATTCGGATTCGTTTTCGCTGGCACTGATTATCAACTCCAGCGACATCGCCTTTTTGATTCCGCCCAGCATCGGTTTCATCATCTACGGGGTTATCTCCGAGACCTCCATTGCGGAACTGTTCATTGCCGGTATTGGGCCAGGCATCATGATTCTGTTCATGTTTTCGATCTATTGCCTGATCTACGCCCATATCAACAAGCTTCCCACCGAGGAGAAGTCCACCTGGGGCCAGCGAGCCGTGGCCATGCGGGAGGCCTTATGGCCGCTGTTCTTCCCGGTCATTATCGTCGGCGGGATCTACGGTGGCATCTTCAGCCCGACAGAGGCGGCGGCCGTTTGCGTGCTCTACGCTTTCCTGCTGGAATTCGTGGTGTTCCGATCACTGAAGCTTGCTGACATCTACCGGATTGCAAAGTCCACCGGCCTGATTACCGCAGTCGTGTTTATCCTGGTCGCCGTGGGCACTGGCTTCTCCTGGATTATATCCTTTGCCCAGATTCCCCAGGCGATTCTGGATTCAGTCGGGATCAGCGACATGGGACCGGTTGGCGTGATGATTACCATCTGTGTCGCCTTCTTTATTGCCTGCATGTTCGTGGATCCGATCGTGGTGATTCTGGTGCTTACACCAATCTTCGCGCCAGCAATCCAGGCTTCAGGCCTGGACCCGGTCCTGGTCGGTGTGCTGATCACCCTGCAGGTGGCCATCGGCTCGGCGACACCGCCGTTCGGCTGTGACATCTTCACTGCCATCGCGATTTTCAAGCGCCCCTATCTGGAGGTTATTCGGGGCACGCCGCCGTTCGTATTCATGCTGATAGCTGCTGCCGGGCTTTTGATTGCGTTCCCGCAAATAGCATTGTTCCTGCGCGACCTGGCCTTCAGGTGATCTGACCACCCTGGAGGGTGAATACAAAGGAGAGCGACATGTTCAAACGGATTCTGGTGGCAGTAGACGGTTCAATGACCTCCTTTGAGGCCTTGAGCAAGGCTATTGAGCTGCAAGAACTGACGGATGCAGAGATCTACCTGCTTTGCGTGTACAAGCATCACAGCCTCTTTGAGGCATCCCTGTCGATCGGACGGCCGGCTGAAATGGACATCCCGGATAAAGTGCTTTCAGAGTACGCCAAGGACGTGGTGAATCACGCGAAACAACTGGCTGCGGAGCGCGGCGGCAAAAACGTCAGAGGCTTCGTTAAAGCAGGCAAGCCTTCGAAGGTCATTGTCGATTTTGCCAAGGACAAAGGGGTGGATCTGATCGTCATCGGTACCAAGGGTACGCACAGTGACAAGGATGGCCTGTTTCTGGGCAGTGTTTCGCATCGGGTAGCATCTCACGCGAAATGCCCGGTTCTTGTGGTTTAACCGTCTAACCAAAAACTTCGACCCTGTTACGGCCGGCTTCCTTGGCGCGGTAGAGCGCCCTGTCGGCCAGGGTCAGAATCTGCAACGGTTTCTCGCCACTTTCCGGCCAACTGGCAACACCCACCGAGACTGTCAGTGCGCCAAGATCTTTCTCCCGATGAATGATCGCCACGTCCCTCACTGCGCTACTGAGCTGGCTTGCCTTATCCATTGCCGCTTCTGATGTGGCTCCCGGCATCACCACCACGAACTCTTCACCGCCATAGCGGCAAACAAGATCACTCTCACGGAACTGTTTCTGGAGAATACCCGCAACTATTTTCAGGGCATTATCTCCAGCTTCATGACCGTAAGTATCGTTGAACTTCTTGAAGTGATCGATATCGATGATCAACAGCGACAGCGGAAGATCGTTGCGCTGTGCAACAGCGCTCTCATGCTCGAAAAGCTGATCAAAGTAGCGGCGGTTTTTAAGCCCGGTTAGTCCATCCTCGTACGAAAACTTCTGCAACTCTTCCCGAAGAGCAATGCTGGAGAGAGTAATACTGATTCTCTGAATGGCCTGATCCAGTGCCGCTAAAAGACGGGCCGAACCATACTCGCTCTCTGCGTTATCGAAAACGCCATCCCCCTCCAGCAGCAGAATGCCTTCAGTGACGTTACCCGCGCTGGCTGACTCCACATTCACCCAGAAGCAAAGCGTGGCACTCTCGACTTCTCTATCCACCCCTTCGGCGCCATGCCACTGTCTCAGTTGCGGCAGCCTGGAGGGTTCCGGCAGACCTTTGCGGGCGTCCAGCAACACCGGCAGAGGGACCGGGCGGCTGAATCCCCAGACAGCGACGCGATCGTACCGGTCGCTTGACCCCCTTTGATAGAAGGCGCCTTTCAGTGGGCTGCAGATATCCGGGAGCGCCCGTACAAGCAGACCGAACGCCTGCTTCAGGCCCAGACAGTCCTGGAGTTCGGTAAGAACGTCGCCCAGAATCCTGTTTTTCTCGTTTTCGAAAGTCAGCATCCGGACCCGTGCCTGCTCACGCCGGGCCAGTGCCTCTGCTTTGGCGGTACGTTCGGCCACCTTTTCCTCCAGAGACACGTTCAACCGCTTCAGAGCCTCCTGGGTTCCCGCATAGTGCCACAGAGAGATAACCACGACCGCCAGTGAGAACAGGAGCATACCCCAGCTAACCGGCACCCGTCCCCAGGGCAGAACCCCGTGGGCAACTGCCATATCTACAATCAGCAAGACACAGAAAATGCCAAAGGCCAGTAGCAATATCTGTTGTTCCCGCAACATCCGACGGATACGACGCAGCACCACGGCGAAAATGATCACCAGAGAAACAAGGAACAGGGCATCGAATGGCGGGAATGTCGAGGACAGATCAAACACGCCAGCAAGCGCGCCAAGCAATGCACCCACCAGGTATACCAGATGTACTTTCCAGATGAGATTGATGACCCAGGGGCGATGGTTGGTCAGCCATTGCTCAAGCAGCAGCGCCAGGGCCACCGGCAGCATGTAGTAAGAACCGGCGGCCAGGTAATCCCACATCAACGGCTGGTAAGCAATCAGCAGACTGGCCTGGCTTTCTGATACCAGCATCAGGGCCGAAGCGAGGGTGAACAGTGAAATACTGGCAAACGTCTTCTTTTCCGTCTGGAGTAACGCAAAAATGATCGCCAGCAGCGCAATCAGGGTAGCGAAGCCTGCGATTGCGAGAGCTTCGAGGGAATTCTTGAGGATATACAACACCAGGTCCGGGTGGTCCATGATGGAGACTTCCCCCCACAGCCCAATGTCTGTGTAGTTGGAGAACACACGGAAGTATACGGGCTTGCCCTCATACCCCTCAGGCAGGAAGATTTCATGCCAAGGCCAGCCCTCAAAGCGGCCACGACCCTCGGCGTCGAACTCTCCATACTGGTAGATTTTCTCGCCGTCGACCCAGACCTGCACGATCAGATCGACACTGAAGATATAAAGAACGGGCTCCTGCCACTCCCCTGCGGGCAAAGTCACCCTGAACCAGACGTTTTCACGACCTTCGCGGCCAGGAGGGTTGGACGGGAAGCCAATGCTGGTCCACTTTTCCGGCGCATCCTGCAACACCCACTGGGGAACACCTTCGGAGGTAAACGGAGAGTCGCCCCAGCGGTATTCCCAACCCTGAGTTACCGGCTGCGATGCACCGTTGGCCAACGCGGGCATAAGGAAAACCAGGAGCAGCACACTTGAGAGGCGCAGCAGGCTTATCAATGACATCAGGAAAGCCATGGCGGCGGCCCCGAAAATAGACGGCAATAGCCAGGGCAGGGTCACGGTAAACCATGCCAGCAGGGGCGTGGCGCCCAGGTTCAGGGCGGCTTCTTCCAGCTGGGGATCAAACTTGCGCAGGCGGGCCGCGATCACCAGAGTGCTCAGAGTCGCGATGAAGGTCACCTGCCCCATCACCACCAGAGTCATTCCGGGCCGGAACAGATCCAGCTCGATTCCCCAGGCTGCCGACATATCATTGGCCATGCCGCTGTAGAACACCAGTATGGACACCCCCAGAATGACATCGGGAATCACCAATGGCAGCAGCATGAGCAGGTACAGGAATTCCTTGCCCCGGAACTGCACCCGTTCAAACAACACGGCATTAACACACCCCAGGGCAACGCTCACCAGAGTCACCCAGAAAGCAATTTTGGCACTGACCCAGAGCGCCGTAAGCAGCCCATCGTCGTGGAATAGTCCGGTACGGCCCTCACTGCCATCTGCGAAATACCAGTCCAGGGTGAAGCCTTTCCATGGCAGTGACGGGAAAGGCGCGTCGTTGAAAGCAAACACGGCCGTGACCAGCAGCGGCAAGGCCAGGTAAACGAAAAATGCCACCAGGTAGGCCAGATAGAGGCTGTCGAACAGACGGGACCGGGGTACGGAACGGATCATGGCTTCACCCTCACCTTCACCCCATCACCTTGCGCAACGACTGACCAGAGATTTTCAGCCCGAGCCAGACGATGACCGACGACAGTACCAGCAGCAGAACACCGAGTGCCGCGCCCTGCTCCCAGTTAAAACGGGTAATGAACTGGGTGAAGATCTGCTCGGTAAACCAGGCACTGTCCTTCCCGCCCATGAGCACCGGCGTCAGATAGCTGCCAAGAGTGAGCATGAACACCACGATGCAGCCGGAAACGATACCGGGCATGGCCCAGGGCACAACGATTTCGCGCAACACAGTGCCGTGACCGCCACCCAGGTCGTAACCGGCTTCCACCAGGTTTTCATCCATGCCATCAAGGGTTGTCACCAATGGGACAACCATGAACAGAAGGCCGTTGTAGACAAGCCCGATGATGACCGCCACATCGTTGTAGAGCATCTCCACCGGGCCATCCGCCCAGCCCAGCGCCTGAAGCCAGGAACTGAACAGCCCACTTTCGCGCAGCAGAATCATCCAACCGTAAGTACGTACCAACTCACTCGCCCAGAACGGGATCAGGCAGGCCAGAAACAGGAAGCCCTTGGAGCGGCCCCGGGCTAGTCGTGCAATATACCAGGCAATGGGGAAAGCGATGATCAGCGTCAGAAAGGTCGTGAACAGCGACATCACCCCGGTGCGTACAAAGGTCCGCCAGTAATAGGATTCGGTAAAGAAGTTCTGATACTGCTCAAAACCCCAGGCAAGGGTGTCCCAGCTTTCCCGGACCAGGAAAGATACCCGTAGCATCTGCAGGTGGGGCAGCAGCACCAGTAAAACAATCCAGAGCAGGAACGGGGTAAGCAATAACCAGAGCGATAGGCGACTGACTGAGGACCTCACAGGCTGTCGGCTCCGAAGACCCTTGCCAATGATGGGTTCCAGGCCAGCCGGATGGAACTATCGACAGACAGTCTTGGTGCCGAGCCATCCTGAGGCAGGCGGGCATAAACCGGTTGCCCGCAGGTCTCAGCCTCGACCCGACTGTTGGCGCCATCGAACAGTGTGGTTCGCACTTTCGCCTGCATCGACGAGAATCCGGAACTGAGCGCATCCCCGGAGAGAACCAGAGATTCAGGCCGGATATACAGTTCAGCCCGGTGGCCAGCCTGAAGGTCGTCCGATGCCACTCTGCCCTGAACCAGTACACCATCATCCAGACGGAGTTCGGCCAGGTTGTCGCGAACCGAGACAAGCTCTCCCGACAGACGGTTATTATCGCCGACGAACCCGGCTACGAACGGTGTCGCCGGCTCCCGATAAAGCTCCTCCGGTGGCGCTACCTGATCGAACCGACCGTCCCGCATGACGGCTACCTGGTCCGACATCACCATGGCTTCCGACTGGTCGTGGGTGATGTACACGAAGGTGGTTCCGAACTGTTTCTGGAGGTGTTTAAGCTCCACCTTCATCTGCTCACGGAGTTTCAGGTCGAGCGCGCCGAGGGGTTCGTCCAGCAGCAGGAGCGTGGGCTCCAGTACCAGGCAGCGCGCCAGGGCCACCCGCTGTCGCTGTCCGCCGGAAAGCTCCTGGGGGTTGCGGTGCTCAAGATCTGGCAGGCCGACCTGCTCCAGCACCCGGGCAATGCGCTTTCGCCGCTCTGCCAGAGGCATTTTCCGGCGCTTCAGCCCATAGGCGATGTTGTCACCGACCGTCATGGTGGGAAACAGGGCCAGATGCTGGAACACCATGTTCACCGGTCGACGATTGGGGGGCACATCGTTCATACGCTGGCCACGGATGTGGATGTCTCCCTGATCGGGTTTATCGAACCCGGCGAGGAGTCGCAACAACGTGGTCTTGCCGCAACCGGAGGGTCCCAGAATCGAGAAAAACGTGCCCGCAGGCACGTCCAAGGACACATGATCCACCGCGGCATTGCTGCCGAACCGGCGGACCAGTCCCTCACAGAACAGGTCCGAATCCATTCCCATGGGAATCAGTTCGCGGCCTGGACGCGATCCAGCACCTGACCTTCCATGGTTTCCAGCCCTGGCGGAACCGGCGGATACCACTTGATATTGTTGATGGCGGCGTCATCAAAGCTTTCGCGGTATGCGTCCCGGAGATCGGCTTTGACAAACTCATCGGCACCTTTAGAGGCGGTGAAGTTGCCCGATGCATTGGTGATACGGGCCGCAATCTCCGGCTGCATCACAAAATTGATCCACTTGTAGGCGGCTTCTTCGTTCTCGCTGCGACGTGGAATCGCAAAGGTATCAATCCAGCCCAGGGCACCGGATTCGGGGGCCACAAACCGAATGTCCGGGTTTTCAGCGTTGAGCTTCCAGCCGCCGGCATCCCAGGCCATGGCCGCTTTCACTTCACCGGTGCGCAGCAGGGCCAGCAGTTGGTCGCCGCCGGTCCAGTAGGTTTTCACATTGCTCTTGCAGTCAATCAGCTTGTCCTCAACCTTTGTCATGATGGTCTCGTACTCGTCGCGATTGTCATAGGCCGCAAACGGGTCCATCCCCATGGCAAAGGCAAAACCGATCAGGGTCGGCCGTTTCAGCCGGTAGCTGACCTGGCCCTCGACACCGGAATCACACAGGTCGGTGTAATCGCTCACGATATCCGCAACCGAACTGTGCACGATCAGACCACTTGTTCCCCACACCGAAGGCACACCATAAAACTTGCCATCTAGCTCCGTGGACTCCTGGGTCGCCTTGACCATGGACGGCTGCAACTGGTCCGTGTTTACGCGGCTGAAATCGATGGGTTTATAGATATTGAACTGACGCTGAACGCCGACAACGCGGTCCTGGCTGGGCTGGGCCAGATCAAAACCCGCCCCGCCCGTGGCGCGGAGCTTGGAAATCATGTCTTCATTGTTGGAGAGGGTCACCTGTACATCAATGCCGGTCTCTTCTTCAAACTGAGCGACCACATCATCCGGAGCGTAGCCACCCCAGGTAATCAGGCGCAGCTCTTCGGCCAGCGTAGTGCCGGAAAAGCTGGCGGTGGCAAGGGCTGCAGACAGCAAAAAAGCACGGTTCCGTGTCGAGCGAGAGGGCATGATCATAACGTGTCCTTACTGATGGCAAGTTCAAGAGTTTGCTAACCATTTGTTATCAGGAAGTTATAGACCATGTATTGCAGTTTTCTGAAACCCGGTACGAAAAAACGGAGGCCGCAGCCTCCGTTTTCTATAGTGCCATGAAGTATCGACGCGCTTAACGCCCAGACTTCAGCATTTCCCAGTACTTGGCATACACCTGCAGGGCATCGTCGCCGATATCGGTCTGGAACTCGGCATTGATCATGTCGGTGGCGTTCGGATAGCTCGCACGGTTATTTGCAACCTCGTCCGGCAACAGATCCCGCGCCGCCAGGTTTGGTGTGGCGTAACCGATTTCCTCACTGATCAGCGCAGAGATTTCAGGTTGCAGCACGAAACTGATGAACTGATGGGCCGCTTCCGGATTCTTGGCGTTCTTCGGAATCACGAAGCTGTCCAGCCAGGCAATGATGCCTTCTTCCGGATAGACGTATTCGAGCGACTCCATGGTGTCCTTGCCCATCACGGCCTCGCCGTTCCAGATCATGCCAACATCGGTCTCGCCTTCCAGGTAGGGCATGCGGGGCGCATCGGAGTTGAAGGTGCGAACCGAAGGCATCAGCTCGGCAAGCTTTTCATAGGCTGCCTCGATCTCGTCCGGATTGGTGCTGTTGCCGGAATAGCCCAGCACCCGCAGGCCAACGTGGAAAACTTCCCGCATGTCGTTGGTGAGCATCACCCGGCCATCGAAGCGATCTTCCCACAGGTCTCCCCAGGCAGTAACCGGCTCACCTTCAATATCTGCAGTATCCACGGCCAGCCCCGTAGTGCCCCACAGATAAGGCACCGAGAATTGGTTCTCCGGGTCGATATCCAGGTTCACCAGCTCCGGATCCAGGTTATCGAAGCCCTCGATCTTACTGCGATCAATCGGCAGCAGCAGGTCTTCCTGGCGCATCTTGCTGACGTAGTAGGTCGACGGCACCGCAAGGTCATAAGCCGCACTGTCATCCAGCAGCTTCAGACGGGCATACATGGCCTCGTTACTGTCGTAGGTCGTGTAGACCACCTGAATGCCCGTTTCCTCGGTAAAACGGTCGAGGACTTCCTGAGGCATGTATTCGGACCAGTTATAGAGGTTGAGAACCTGGGGCTCCTCGGAACTGCACCCCGTCAATCCCACTGCCAGCAAGCCGGCCAGTGCCAGTTTCTTCATCGTTTGCTCCTTACCAGAATCCATTGAGACAACATCAGCATAACCAGTGAAAACACCAGCAACAGTGTGCCCAGGGCATTCACCTCGGGTTTCAGGCCCACACGCACCATGGAATAGATGCGCAGGGGCAGAATTTCATAGCTCGGGCCACTGACAAACGTACTGACCACCACATCATCGAGAGACAGTGTAAACCCTAGCAGCCAGCCTGCCAGTAACGCCGGCATGATCACCGGGATCAGCACGGTGCGGGTCATCGTAAAATCAGAAGCGCCCAGATCCCGGGCGGCCTCGGGCAGGCTCTCGTCGAAACCACTCAACCGGGCCATGACCGTGATCACCACAAACGGGAGGCAGAAGGTGACGTGAGCCAGTAGCAGGGAAACGTAACCCAGCTGCAGCCCTACCAGCAGGAACAGGGCCAGCAATGAAATAGCCAGGACAATCTCCGGAGACATCATCACCACAAACAGCATGCCGTTCAGCAGCTTTTTGCCCCGGAACCGGTACCGGTGCAGGGCCAGGGCCGTCAGGGTACCGATAACCGTGGACACCGTGGCGGCAGACAGCGCCAGCCAGAGGGAATTCCACATGGCATTGACCATGGCCCGGTTATTGAAAAGCGCCTCGTACCAGCGCAGGCTGAGCCCGCCCCAGGCATAACCGGTTCGGGATTCATTGAACGAGAACACCACCAGCACCACGATGGGCACATAGAGAAGGATGTAGACCAGAGTCAGATAGGTTCGGGGCAGCCACCGTGTCATCAGGCACCCTCCTCGCCAATTCGCCGCTTACTCAGGCGATGGGCGAACATGAGGAACGCCATGGTCACGGTAAGCACGATGCTGGCGGCAGCCCCGAAAGGCCAGTTGCGGGCATCGAGGAACTGGTTCTTGATCACGTTGCCTACCAGCAGGTTTCTTGAACCGCCCAGAATATCCGGAACGAAGAACAGGCCCATGGCCGGCAGCAAGACCAGCATCACGCCGGCCAGCACTCCGGGCAATGTGAGCGGAACTATTACGTGCACAAAGGTTGAAAGCCGACCCGCGCCCAGATCATGAGAAGCCAGCAGCAGCTCCTGCTTCAGATCCTCAAACACCGAATACAGTGGCAGGATCATGAACGGCAACAGCAGATACACCAGGCCAATGATCACTGCGCCCTCGGTGTAAAGCAGCTGCAGCGGCTCATCGATAAGCCCGACCGACATCAAGGCGCTGTTCAGCAGCCCATTGGTGGCGAGGATCAGCTTCAGTGCGTAGGTGCGCACCAGAGAGTTGGTCCAGAACGGCACGATCAGAAGGAAGATCAGGACCAGCTGACGTTGCTTGCCCACTTTGGACAGGGCCCAGGCAAACGGATAGCCAATCAGCAAACACACCAGCGTGGTCATCGCCGCCATGTACAGGGAATGCAGGAAGACGTCCAGATACAGGGGATCAAACAGCTGGCGATAGGCATCCAGATTCAGGGGCAGAGACAGGAACGAGACCGGGTCACGGGTCATGACACTGGCGCCTACCACCAGCAGATTGGGCGCCAGTACCAGGAACAGGAGCCAGCCCCAGACCAGAATCAGGACAGCGTTTTTGAACGGCTGCTGCATAATGCTATGCATCGGCCGGCAGTTCCTCTTCGCTCCTCTGGCTGGCTTCTTCTGGAAGCAGCCATTCCCAACCATCAACCCAGCTGACTTTTACGGGCTCTCCAAGCCGGTAATCAAACGCCGGGTCATCTTCATCAAAGAATTCACTGGCCAGAACTTCGGTGCCATCGGCGAGATGGATGACCGAATCCAGCGTGCTGCCCTTGTAATTGCGCTCGACAATCTTGCCTGCGACGCCGTTCTCGTCGTCAGGGTCGAGAACCCGGATATCTTCCGGTCGAAGCAAAACGTGCAGGCGCTGGCTTTCGCGAACCGGGAAATCCGGACGCCGCAGTGTTCGCTTGAGGCCAAACACATCCACCGTAATGGAACCGTCCTGAACCGACTCAACGGTGCCCGGAAAAAAGTTCGTCTCACCCACAAACCGCGCGGTGAACAGATTCGCCGGTCGCTCATAGACTTCCCGGGGCGTTCCCAGTTGCTGAACGAGGCCATCCTTGAGCACCACCACCCGATCCGACATCGACAGCGCCTCTTCCTGATCGTGGGTCACAAAGACAAAGGTGATGCCGAGCTCCCGCTGCAGTCGCTTCAGCTCCACCTGCATGGTGCGACGCAGTTTGTAATCGAGGGCCGAAAGGGGTTCATCCAGCAGTAGCAGGCGTGGGCGTTTGACCACCGCGCGGGCAATGGCGACCCTCTGCTGCTGTCCGCCGGACAACTGATGGGGTTTGCGCCGGGCAAAATCCTGCAACTGCACCATGGCCAGGGCTTCATCGACACGCTGGCGAATCTCGTCCTTGGGACGTTTTTCCATCTTCAGGCCGTAGGCCACGTTGTCGAACACTGACATGTGGGGGAACAGCGCGTAGTGCTGGAAAACGGTATTCAGCGGCCGGTTTTCCGGGGCGGTGTGAGTGAGATTTTCTCCCGCCAGGGTAATGGTGCCCTCGTCAGGATGCTCAAAGCCCGCCATCAGGCGCAGCAGCGTAGTCTTACCGCAGCCGGAAGGCCCCAACAGGGTAATGAACTCGCCGTCGTAGATCTCAAGATCCAGACCGTCGAGCACCGTTTTGCCACCGAATTGCTTGGAAACATTGCTCAGGGATAGCAGTGTCTGTTTCATCGGCGCTGCCCAAAGAATGAGCGGCCTATTTTTCCAGAAACCGACGCAAACAAAAAGGGGCGCCGGAGTATTACAGCCCCGGCGCCCCTTTGACTGACAAAGCCCTCAAGCTTTTGACGGGCTCTCAGGTATTGTCAGGCTTCAGTCTTCAGCGACACTGTTCAGATAGGCCTTGTCGGAAATGTTGGTCCACTGACGAACCTGTTTGAGGTAATCACGCTGTGAATCGATAATTTCTTTCGCAAGCGGATCCTTCTCAGCGGCTTCGGCCAGCAACCGGTTAGTGGTGCTGCGCAGGGCATCAATGACTTCGGGCGGGAATACCTTGTGAGTTACATCCGGGTAGTCTTCTTTCATGCGATCCCAGGCCACGCCACTCTGGTGGGTGCTCTGGATGTACATGTCATAGGCAGCGGTGCGCATGGCAACCCGCAGGATCTCCTGAAGATCCTTTGGCAGCTCTTCCCAGGTCTTCTTGTTGATCAGGAACTGAACTTCCGCGCCCGGCTCCTGCCAGCCCGAATAGTAGTACTTGGCGATCTGGTGGAAACCCATCTGGAAATCCAGGGCAGGACCGACCCATTCAACGGCATCCACGGTGCCACGCTCGAGTGCGGTGTACAGCTCACCCGGCGGCAGGTTGGTCACGGCAACACCCAATTCCGACATAACCTCGCCAGCGAACCCCGGGGTGCGCATCTTCAGGCCCTGAAGATCCTCAAGTGAATTGATCTCCTCGCGGAACCAGCCACCCATCTGGTTACCGGTATTACCACCCGGGAAGGACAGCATGCCATAGGGTTCATACACCTTCTGCATCAGCTCCATGCCCTCACCGTGGTAGAACCAGGCGTACATCTCGGGCGCGATCAGCCCGAACGGAATGGTGGTGAAGTACATAGCGTTCGGGATTGAGCCCTTGTAGTAATAGGACGCGGTATGGCCCATGTCGTACTGGCCGTTGCGAACGAGATCGAAGATTCCGAAGGGGGCCTTGTGCTTGTTGGATGGATCTATGCGAATCAGCAGACGGCCATCCGACATGGTCTCTGCCATGTCCGCCATATGCTGAACAGTCTCCCCCAGTACCGGAGAGTTTGGCCCCCAGGTTTGCGCAAGGCGCAGGGTATAGCTTTCCTCGGCGGAGCTGGCACTGCTCGCGAAGAGCACCACCGACGCCAATATTGCTTTTAGCGAGCGGGTCATTGTTGTGGAACCTCTATTTCGTTGTTATGCGATGGCTTTTGTTAACCCTCGAATCTTATCCCGAGAGATCCAAGAAGACCAAATAGTGGCGAATGATCACTTCTTTTCATAAGCTCAAGATCTGACGGTTACCAAACTCAGAGAAACGGTGTAACGCCAATGCAGGAAAAGGATCTTTCGCAGCAGCGCGCGCGGTTGCAGGCCCTCCGTGAGAACTACGTCGCCAGGATGCCCGAAACGTTCGAGCGCCTGGAACATCTTATCGGGAATATTCCTGCCCAAGACCTGCCCTCCGAGTCGGGCGACCTGAACTCGACTTTGACACTGTTAGTCCACGAGGTACATAAACTCGCCGGGTCCTCAGGCTCTCTTGGGCTTCATTGTGTGTCTGAAGCTGCAAGGCAACTTATGTCGCTTGCGGAGCTTTGGCACACCCACCCTCAGGACCCAATAACAAAAAAAGACCTGATGGCAAAACTGATCGCCACAATGCGCGAGTGCGATACCGAATCAACAATTACGGAGAAAAAAGAACCAACGCGAAAAGGGTCTCGCAAAATTCACATAGTGGACGACGACGAGCTCCTTGCCCAAGAAATGCTTACCTGGCTTCTGGAGGCAGGCTTTGACGCCGAGGCATTCTTCTCTTCCTCGGTCTATCTGGACATATTCGAAACCCTGTCGCGACCGGACATGATTATCATGGACGTTGCTTTCGGCGAGGACACGGCAGCAGGACCAGACACCGTAAGGCAGCTCCGCAACAGGCTCGGCCGTATGCCCGCGGTTATCTTTCTCTCAGTCCACGACGAAATGCCTGCCAGACTGGCCGCGCTGAGAGCGGGCGCTTCCCGCTACCTTGTAAAACCGATCAGCAAAACTCGATTGATGGACATTGCGCACGAATTTGCCGAGCGTAAACATACGCCCAAATACCGCGTTCTCATGGTGGATGATGATCAAACGGTCCTGCAGGCAGCAAAAATCCAGCTGGAGCAGATCGGCCTTGAAGTGCATGCTACCGACGAGCCTTTGCAAGCACTGAGAACTGCTCGCCAGATAAATCCGGATGTCATTATTCTCGATATCATGATGCCTGAAGTCTCAGGAACCGAGCTCGCCGCTATTCTCAGAGAGGACCGGCAGTTTGACGCTACACCGATCGTGTTTCTGACCTCTCAAACCCATCAGGATGAGAAAACTCTGAGTGTGGCACTTGGTGGTGACGACTATATATTGAAGCCTTTTGATGCCGATTACCTGACCGCTACCATATTCTCCAGAGCCAAGCGCTCTCGCCGACTGCGTCAGCTGATCAGCGAGAGCGCCCCTGGTTGATCAGACTTTGAACTGCCCGACCAGCTCCCGTAGGCTCTCACCAAGCCGCGCCAGTTCATGACTGGCCTCGTTGGTTTGGGTTACGCCGGTATCGCTACGCTGGGCAGCGTCGACAATGCGGACCACGTTCTGATTGACCTCTTCAGCCACCTGGCTTTGTTGCTCTGAGGCGGTTGCGATCTGGGTTACCTGATCATGAATCTTGCCAATCGAGGTCTCGATGGTTCGCAGCGCGCTGGTTGCATGATTGATCCTTTCGACCGTTTCCGTTGAACGGTTGCGCGATTTGTTCATCCGCTCCAACGATGCCTTCGATTCACTAACAAAGCCGTCAATCATGGTACGAATCTGATCAGCGGACTCGGCGCTGCGTTTTGCCAGTTGGCGTACTTCATCAGCAACCACCGAGAACCCACGGCCATGCTCGCCGGCCCGGGCTGCCTCAATGGCGGCATTGAGAGCCAGCAGGTTGGTCTGTTCAGTCACCGCATGGATGACATCCAGTACCTGCTGGATATCATCGGATTTTTCCGCGAGGGCGTTGATACTGCGGGCCGTGTCCTCGATCTCCTCGGACAGCTTGTTTACCGCGCCCTGGGCACTGCTGATGGTTTCACCACCCTCACGGGCCATGCGGTCGGCGTCCGAAGCCGAGCTCTCAACCTCATTGGCATTGCCGGATATCTGCTGGATGGTCGCGGCCATCTCATTGATCGCAGAGGCAATCTGGTCAGTCTCGGAGCCCTGCTCCTGAACCGAGGCCCGGGTTTCATTCGCGACCCGGCTGAGCTCTTCGGCTGCGGACGCCACCTGATCCGTGGTGGCGCCGACTTCTCGCATGGTGTCCTGGATCTTGACGACAAAGGCATTGAAACGACGACCGAGCTCGGCCAGCTCGTCGGTACCCTCATCCGGCAACCGCTGGCGGAGATCGCCCTCACCATCAGCGATTTCCTGCATCATGTTGCTGACGTTCTTCAGGGGCCGGGTCACGCTACGACCAACGAATACGCCGATCACCAGAGCGATTACGACAACCACAACCGTCACCAGAAGGATAAAGCCCAGGGCCTCCGCCATGCCCGCCTCAATGTCCTTGCGAGCAGCAGCGACCTGCCGGTCTATATCGGTAATGTAGACACCTGCACCGATCATCCAGTCCCAGTCCGCGATAATGGTGGAATAGGACATCTTGGGTTCTTCATTGCCGGAAGCAGGGTTCATCCAATCATAGCCATAGAAGCCCTCACCGCGGGCAGCGGCGAACAGATCGGCCACCAACCCCCTGACAACCGGATTCTTGGTCGGCCCTTCTTTGGAGGGGTCCGGAGCATAGGCAAGGTTGTATACATCCCGGGTATAGGCGAACACGTAGTTCGTCTCATCAAAACGGATCGAGCGCAGGCGCGCCGCTGCCGCCTCCTTCGCTTCCGCCTCCGTCATCGATGGGTCATTCTTGGCCTCCAGAACCACGGCCTCTGCTGCATCAATGAGGTTCTGTAAACCAGCCTTCCGTGCTTCCAGGAGGCTGTTCTCAAGACGCTTGAGCTCATCTTCACCATTGGCCTGAATCTGACTGGCGGTGATCCACGCCAATGTTGCCGCCGTGACGAGTACCGGCACAAGCACCGCCACCAGCAAGCGCGTGCGTATTTTCACTTTGCTCAAGACATTCATCTTTCCGAACTCTCCAGGGAATTTCTGTTGGTGAGGATTATCCACGGACCACTCAGCGTGATCTGTTCCGGTTTGTTAAGGCAGGTTTCAGTAATAGCCTGGCTCGCCAAGCCGCCTGCACCGGACAAACCTTCCACCATTATTCTGAGCTAGGTACAGTAACGGCAGTAACCCGATTGTCTTGACCGGGAGTCAGACTAAAGGACCACTATGAAGGTAGGCCAATGAAGCACCTGTTTCTGGTACGCCACGCCAAGTCCAGCTGGGCCGACGAATCACTTTCTGACCGGGAACGCCCCCTCAATACGCGGGGCATCAGCCAACTGGCCCCATTGGGAAATGCCCTGAAATCTGTTGGCGCGTTCGAAGGCGAGGTCTACAGCAGCAACGCCAAGCGGGCCGTCGCGACACTGCAAGGCATACTGCCCGACACAGTTGCAGCCGAGCGCTGCCACACCCTGAGTGAGCTGTATACCTTTGACTATCGGCGACTACTCGCATGGCTCGAAGAGCAGGCAGAAGCTCCACAGATTACCCTGGTCGGCCACAACCCGGCGTTACTGGAACTGGCCCAGTCCCTCCTGAAGCAGCCCCCGGAACAGCTACCTACCGCCAGCGTTATTCACATCCGGCTTTCGATCAAACACTGGCGCCAGATTGGTCGCGGCAAGGGCAAACTGGTGACTCTGGTAACGCCACAGGATTACAGCTACGCCCACTTCGAACGAAAGCTTAAAAAGAGAGCCAGAACCGCGGGGGACGATCCTGCAAGGGACATTCCCAAGGCCCTTCACCATCAACTTGATCGGCTAAGGCAACTGGAACGGGGCGTCGCCCTTGGCCTGGATGACGAATTCCTGCACCAATACCGGATTGCGATTCGACGCAGCCGGGCCATCGCCGAATCAGTTCAGGACGTGACTGGTGACAACTCGCTGGCCAAAGGGGTTAAAACCCTGAGGCGCCATGCAAGGGCAACGGGCCCACTGCGCGACCTTCACGTGTTTCTTCAGGACCTGCCGGAACTTTGCGCAGATGACGCGGAAATTCGGGCAGCCTTGCAGATCTGGTTCGAGCGCGAAGCCGCCAGCCATCATAAAAAGCTGGCAAAGCGACTGAAAAGCAAGCGCTACCAGGACAGCCTGGAACACTGGCGCAATCTGATTGATTCGCGAAAGTTTCAGAAATCGGCCGCAACACTCCGGCAAAAAGACATCCGAAGGGCCGTGGAACGTCGTATCAAGGAGTTCAATAAACGCACTGCCGAGCTGATGCACACTTCACCGGATGAGGATATCCATCGGCTGCGCAAGCAACTCAAACGAATCCGTTACCTGATGGAACTGGATGCAAAGACCTGGAAGCGCAACCTGAAAATCTTAAAGGAGCGGCAAGAGCTCTATGGCCGGTTTCAGGATCTGCACGTTCAGATTTTGCTTCTCGACCAGTTCCGCCAGGCGGCGCCAGAGGTACTGCCAGCCGCGCTCAATGGGATCGTGGAAACGCTGGAAGACCACAAAGCGAACGCCCGGAAACAGATTCTGACCCTTGGAGGACTCGATGGAGCCCCGTTATGACACCCTGTTTTACGACGGACAATGCCCTCTTTGCGCCAAAGAGATCCGCACCCTGCGCAAACTCCAGCGTGGCAATCTGATCTTTGCAGACATCCATGAACAGCGTGATGGCAGCTCCAACCTGCCAAGTCATGAAGCTCTGCTCAGACGCCTGCACCTGATGACCTGGACCGGCGAGTGGGTCATCGGCCTGCCCGCAAATGTTCGCGCCTGGTCCCATACGCCCTTTGGTTTCCTGTTCAAACCCCTGCTGTGGCCCGGCATCTTTCAGATTGCCTCGCGCATCTACGGGAAATGGGCTGACAAACGGTATGAGCGCAAATACGCCTGTGCCATCGGAGATAACGAAACCGCCTAATTATATATGTGCGGGGTGTCGCCGGGCGCCCCAAACCCTTATCCTGAGCTATAACCTTATTCCATCAGTATGAGGAGCTCACCCATGAAGACTGCCCATGATCTGGTCGAAGCCGCCAAAAAAGAGATTCAGGAAGTACCCATTGATCAGGCGGAAGAAGCCATCAAAAACGCTGACTTACTCCTTGATGTGCGTGATGCGGATGAGTACCGGGCCGGCCACATACCCGGCGCGGTCAACATTTCCCGTGGTTTGCTGGAGTTCAAGTTCACCAATGATCCGGCGTTCGAGAGCCGCGACATGAACATTGTGTGTTACTGCAAGACATCCGGGCGCGCTGCGCTGAGTGCCAAAGCCCTGAAAGAAATGGGCTACATGCACGTGCAGTCCATCGCCGGAGGATTCGATGCCTGGCAGGAAGCCAACAAACCCGTTGCCAAACCCGAACTGCCGTCCTTCGAGTAACGGGCGCTTACAGGCAGCAGGCCTTGTGCTTTCGGCCACTCCCGCAGGGGCAGGGTTCGTTGCGACCAGGCTTCAACTGGCCCTCGCTGGTATCACCTCGAAGGTAATACCAACGGCCCTGCTCCCGGACAAAATCGGAGTTTTCTTCAAGAAACCCCCAGCCCTTGCCCAGACGACAGACCGCACGAAAAAGCACCGAGCCACGATCGCCGGACTGGTTGGTGTCCAGGATTTGCAAGGAGGTCCAGTCTGGTGAGTCTTCCAGGCTAAGCGTCTCTGGCCGTGAACTCTCGTGCCAGGTGGCCCTCAGATAATCCGGCAGCTTCAGAACGAAGGCCGCATACCGGGATCGCATCAGCGCTTCCGGAGTAGACGCTGCTTCGCCCTGATGGAGAGGCTGGCAGCATTCGCTGTAGGATTTACCGCTTCCGCAGGGGCAGTTTCGATTTTCAGTCTGTAGAATCATCGGGCTTCGATCGTTTCGGCTATGCTCGTAATCCGGCAGTGTATCAATATCAAACCGGCGTTGCTCCGGCCTACTCTCCTGACCTTTTTGGTGATTTCCTTTGACAGATGTGTCGCTGTTACAGATTCTTCTGGCCAACCTTGCCATTCTTGCCGGAGCTTGCCTGCACGGCGTGGCCGGCTATGGCATTGGCACACTGGCCGCGCCATTGCTATTCCTGATAAGCCCTGTGTTAGTGCCCGGTCCCCTGATCCTGAATGCCACTCTGCTCACTGTATTCATGCTGATCCGCAATCGCGGCGCATTGCAGGTCAGGGAAGTGCGTTTTGCCATCGGTGGCGGCGTTGCCGGGGCAGTCCTGGCAGCACTGACGTTGCTGGTAATTTCGACCAAAGGCTTCGAACTGACCTTCGGCATTCTTATCCTTGCCGGCGTAGCGCTCAGTGTTGGCGGTCTCAAGCCGGCGCTCAACGCACGGAACAGCGTGCTGGCCGGAGCCGCTTCCACCTACATGGGCACGATTACCGCCGTGGGTGGACCGCCAATTGCGCTGATTTACCAGAATGAAAAGGGTCCGCTGGTCAGGGCCAACATGTCGGCCTTCTTCCTGGCTGCCAGCGTGCTGAGCCTGTCAGGCCTGCTCGCCTCCGGCTACCTGGGAACCCGAGAGCTTTTCCTGTTCGCAGTTACTTTCCCGGGAGTATTCCTGGGCTTCTGGCTGTCAGGCAAACTGGTTCACCGTATGCCCTTTGAGGGGCTTCGCCCGGTAATTCTAGGTATCGCTGCCATCGCCGGAATGGCGGCGCTGATTCGCGGGCTGATCTCACTCTAGGAATCGGACCAGAGGCGCACGCGGAATCGGTTTTTCTTCCACAATAAAGCCAGCCAGAGCGCGTGAGCATTGATCAGGAACGCCAGAATCCACTCGAATGCATCGTCCTTGCGGCTGTAGAACTCGGGCGCCACGCCATTCAGGATGACTGAGAGAATGCCTACCGCCAGAATAAGCTGGCAAAGATTCAGCAGCCTCATGCCCGTGTTCTTCCACAACGGATGGCTGCGCAATCCGGAACTGACCATCAGCTCACAGATGAACGTGAGCGAGAAATACAGAACCACGCCAATACGGCGGATCAGGTTGAAGCCGTCCCCGGCGTGTCCCAGAGCCAGGGTATAGGCGCCGAGCGAAACGCTGGCCACCAGGCCCAGCCAGGGGACCCAGGCCACACCGCTGGAATGAACGCCGAGCTGGCGCAGCCACCGACCGTTAAGCCACCAGAACAGAATGCCCAACAGAGCCGCCGGCAGCATGGTACCTTTGAAAATGAAGTAAGAGGTGCCGTGACGACCAGTCCGGCTGATGCTGGTGCAGCTGTCCCAGTAGGGATTGCATAGCTCCACATGCCCTTCCAGCACTGAAACTGTAAACGTGATATGGATGGTTAACAGCGGGATAAGAGCCGCAGCCAGTGCAAGCCACCAGAGATGGAAAAAGCGGTGATCCGACATGACGGACGATTCCCGTTCAAGTATCGAAAAGCGAATGTCGACTGTGCTTCAGGCGCTTGACCCGCGCATGATAAGCGAACACTATTTGACCAGATTTTGCAATTCAGCCTCCGCTTTTATGTTCTTCTTCCGTCAAAATGGCAGCAGCGGGTGATAGGATCTAGTCATGAATAAAAGCCATCAGGAAATTGTCGAAACCCAATTAGACGTCGCCGAACTTGCGATCGGCATGCATGTGGTTCGGCTGGACCGCCCTTGGGAGGAGACCGATTTTCTGATTCAGGGCTTTGTGATCAAAGACCAGTCAGACATTGAGGCGCTACGCGCTCAATGCGGGTTTGTTTTCATTGAGGGACGGGTTCAGAAAACGAATACCGTTCATGAGGGAACCAACCGCAATCAGAAACCATCAGGATTGCGCCGGCTTTTCAAGCGCAAATCAGCATCAGAACCGGCACCCCAAAAACCTTCCGTACCTCGTAAGCGAGTCACCTACATCAATAAGGTCGACGCTGGCACTGAGATGGCTACGGCCAGGATCCGATTCGAGGACGCGCAAGAGACCGCCAAAGCGATCATGTCAGGATTGCGGGTCGGTCGCACCCTGGACATCAACAATGCGCGCAAAGTCGTCAAAGGATGCGTTGAAAGCGTGCTTAGAAACGAGAACGCACTGATGCTACTTACCAAGATCAAGCATCAGGACGCGTATACGGCCGAGCACTGCATCAACGTCTCGATTCTTTGCGCAGCGTTTGGAAAACATCTCGGTTTGTTACAGGGCGAAATCGAGACCCTTGCGCTCCGCGGTCTGTTGCACGATGTTGGCAAAACAAAAATCCCGGACGAAATCCTGAACAAACCGGGCGCTCTGACTCCGAAAGAGTTTGAGTTGATGAGGCACCACACGACTCACGGCAGAACGATTCCCATGGGCACCAGCCATTCGCTCAACACCGCGGTCGATGTTGCGTTCAGTCATCATGAAAGGATGGATGGCTCAGGCTACCCCAGAGGCCTCGAAGCACATCAAATTCCCTACTTTGCAAAGATCGTGGGCCTTGTCGACACCTACGACGCCATTACCAGTGACCGTGTCTATGATAAAGGCAGGGCGTCCATGCAGGCGCTGGATATCATCCACAAACACCGGGGTACCCAGTTTGACGCCGAACTTGCGGATGAGTTTATCCAACTCATCGGCATCTACCCGCCGGGCTCCATCGTGGAAATGATCAACGGAGAGGTGGGCATCGTTGTGGAGAGCCGGCCGGAGCATAAACTCAAGCCTTGCGTTCTGCTGGTCAGGGAGTCTGACAAAAGCGTGATGACACCTTACCGAACGGTCGATCTGAAGGTCAGCTCGGAGGATGCCGCAGGCGAAATCTATCGAATCGCCCGCGAGGTTCCGGACGGTACCCACAACATCGTACTTCAGGAGTTTGTAGATCAGGGGCTGATCGTAACCAGACCAAGAGCGCCCGCCGAGCAGCCCTGAAACCCAACCAACCTCTCTCAGCCTGGCCGTTTTGTTACCGCCATGGTCAGCCGCGAAACACAGGTAGTTTTCCCCTCTTCGTTCTCCAGAAGGATTTCCCAGACCTGAGTCGCACTACCAATGTGAATAGGCCTGGCTGTGCCATACACCCAGCCCTTGGTAACCGGGCGGATGTGATTGGCGTTGATATCCAGTCCAACAGCGACAGTTTTCGGGTTTTTCAGGCAGCAATTGGCCGCCATACTGCCAAGGGTTTCCGCCAGCAGCACCGATGCGCCGCCATGCAGAATGCCAAAAGGCTGTACGGTGCGTTCATCAACAGGCATACGGCCTTTGACATAGTCGTCGCCAATTTCAAGGTACTCGATACCCATGTAGCTGACCGCGGTGTTTTCGCTGGATTTTGCCAGGTGTTCAAGGTTCGGGGTTCTGGTCCAGATTGCCATAGGGGACTGGTCTCGATGTTGTTTGAAACGGATTAGAAGCAAGGTACCAGTTTATACAGATAGGATGCGAACTACCAAGCCCTCCGCTTTCGATCACCGATTGCTTGCTCAATCAACTTCTCGAACTCCAGCGCTGGGAGCGGGCGGCTGAAATGGTAGCCCTGGAAACGGTTGCACCCCATGCCAACAAGGCGTTCCAGTTGCCCTTTGGTTTCCACACCTTCGGCCACTGCTGACAGTTTGAGCGCAGAGGCCAAGGCCAGGATGGTCTCTGCGATAGCCGCATCATTAGGATCATCCAGGATGTCTCGCACAAACCCCTGATCAATTTTCAACTCATCCAGAGATAGGCGCTTCAAGTAGCCGAGGGACGAGTAACCCGTGCCGAAATCATCGAGGGAGATCCGTATTCCCATGCTTCTCAGGGTTCGAAGTGTTTCCTCCACCAACTCGAGATCGTAGGCAAGAGCGCTTTCGGTGATTTCTACTTTCAGGTTTCTTGGGGAGGCACCGGTTTTTCTCAGCAGTGCCATCACCGTCGAGCAGAACGAAGGCAGGTGAAACTGCCTTGCACTCACGTTGATCGAGACCTGGAGCTGCGACAACGCACCGCCTCGCTTCTTCCAGCTGGCCACCCGGGAGAAAACATCCTCCAGCACCCAGTAGCCGACCGATTCAATGAGGCCGGTTTCCTCGGCCAGAGGAATGAACTCGGCGGGAGAAACCATACCGCGCCCCGGACAGTGCCAGCGAAGCAATGCCTCAGCACCAACAGGATCACCTTTTTCGTTAACCATGACCTGATAGTGGACTGCCAGCTGCTTCCTCCGTATCGCCATCCTGAGGTCCGACTCAAGAGCCAGCCGCTCAGATACTTTCTTCTGCATCATGGAGTCGTAGAAGCGGATGCAATTGCGGCCGTCCTCCTTGGCCCGAAACATGGCCATATCGGCCTGGCTCAGAAGCTCTTCAAGGGACGTTTCGTGATCGTAAAACAGTGTGATGCCGATGCTTGGAGTGCCCGTATATTCTATGCCGTTGAGATTATAGGGCTCGTTGAGGGCATCGCGGATTTTCTCGCAGACTTTCTCAACCTTGGCAGCAGCATCGGCCGGCTCGGCGGGAAATCCCTTCAGAATGAGAACAAACTCGTCCCCACCGAGCCGGGCAACGGTATCCCAGTCCCGGACCGTGTTTTTCAACCTCTCCCCCACCTGGACCAGAAGCTCATCGCCGGTCAGATGACCCGCGGAATCATTGATATTCTTGAAGTTATCAAGATCAATAAATACCAGAGCACCATGATTATGATCCCGATTGCTCCCGGTTAACGCCTGCGCCAGGCGATCCCTGAGCAGGCGCCGGTTTGGCAGGCCGGTCAGTGGGTCGTAAAAGGCGAGCTTCTCGATTTCGGATTCCGATTGCTTACGGTCCGTAACATCGAAAAAATAGCCGTGCCAGGTCATGCTGTCGTCCGCTAATCGGGCTGGCACCGACCTGGCTTCCACCCAGGCCATCGTGCCATCGCATTTGTAGGCTCGAAAGTCGGTTTCAAAGGGGGTCATGCGCTGGCGAGACTCATTAACCTTTTCAAAAAAGGATGGCTTGTCTTCATCCTCGATCAGGTCGAGCAGAGGCTGGGCATCGACACCAAGCAGATCAGCCGCAAACCCGAAAAGATTTTCAACTTTCTCGCTGATGAAAGGAAAAGTTACATGTCCGTCGGGATACATCCTGAACTGGAAGATAACGCCCGGGAACTGGTCGGAATAACGATAAAGGCTATTCTCGAACCTGACGTTCCGGCCTGCCAGTATCTGTCTGTGAACAGATGCCCCCAAAACCTCACCAACCTGAAGCACGAACTCTTCTGTTTCTGAATCCAACACTCGAGACTGGTCAAGATAATCGAAACCCAGGATGCCCCGGACCTGACCTTCCAGCCTCAAACCAACCAGCACGAGACTGCGGATACTCTCCCGCTGGAACTCCAATTTCTCCTCTTCCGCATCAGGGGGCAGTTCTTGGACTTCGGGGATGACAAGCATCGATAGGGTTTGCAACTGATCCATTAGCCAGGGAAAACGGGCCATCGGTACGTTCTGAACTGCATCTCTCTGGGGTATAACGCCACTTCTGCAGGCTTCATGCGTGATGGAAATGGTCTGGGTAGCTTCGTCGAACATGATCAAATAGGAGCGATCAGCATCAAGCCGATCTCCAAGCTCAGCGATGAAGCTATGGATGCTGCCATCAAGCTCGTCGACAGTGGATCTCGACAGGCCAAGAGATAGCCTGTAAACGAACTCACGTTGATCTTGGGTCACTGCCTTCACCATCGCCATGGACTCCTTCCCAGCAATTCTTCCTGTTTGTTTTCTACCTGCTCGGAGTGTCTCTCTCAAGTTACGACAGGCGCCACATTAAAGTTCACGCCCATCTGAAAGAGACCTCCACTTAACCTGCTCCTGTGTAAAGGTCTTTATACCGCCGGATTAACTCATCGACCCGGCCAGTATTCACAAGCTCGTATAGGCTCTCCGCAATACGCTCCCTTAGCTCAAAGGAGTTACAAGGAGAGGCTTTGGAAAAAGTAAAGAACAGGCCCTCACGACTCACCGGGGGCGACAGGGAAACGAATTGATCAGCAATGCCCAGATATTCGAGTTTTACCCCGCCCTGCAACACTTCATAGAGGACATAATCCACCCGGTCAACCAGCGCCATCTGGAAGGATTGCTCAATCGACCTGACTCCCTCAATGAGGAGATTTTCTTCTGCATACCGGTCGAAATTCTGGCCAAAACTGTTGTTGATCAGTGTGCTGCCCCGCTTACCCATCAGGTCTGGCCAGTGGCGATAGACAAACTCCCGGCCTTTGGGGACCCAGACAGCGGTCGGCAGGTGCGTTATTGGCGGCAGCAAATAGTCCATATAGCCAATGCGTTCCGAGGTAATGAACGCGCCCGCCACCATGTCGATATCGCCCTGGCGTGCCATGCGCTGGACCCGGGCCCAAGAGCCTATGTCCCTCACTTCCACATTCACGCCCAATGGCTCCGTAATTTCCTTGAGCAAAGCAGGCACCGCGCCAATCAGATAGCCCGGGCGCTGCTGGTCGCGCCAGAGCAGGGGCGGATACTCCGGATTCCCGCTCACGATGTGCGTATTGCAGGAAGGGTCTGGCAATGCGTGAACCGGGGCCAGAAACACGGAAGCCACTGCGAATACAAGCGACCTACCGACAACAGAAGTAAATGACTTATTCAACTCTGACAAGACCCTCTTTGTGCCAGCCCAGACGGCCAGTTTCAACAACCTGGCGACGAATTCCCGGCACCGGCCGGATCATGAAAAGATCGCCGTTTCGGCCCACCATGGCACGGGGTACACCAGTTGCTTTGGCAATGTCAGCGTGCGCTTCCATGTGTTCAGCCTCACCATGAACCGGAATGGCAATGGCAGGCTTTACCCATTTATACATTAACTCCAGCTCTTCCTGCGCGGGATGACCTGAAGCATGAATTGGCAAATCAGCATCCTCGGCCGTGATTACCCTCACCCCCAACTCTTTCAGTCTGGTCACCAGCGCCTCGATGGATTCCTCGTTGCCGGGGATGGCGCGAGCGCTGAAGATTACCGTGTCGCCCGCCTCCAGCTCAAAATCCGGATGGGTACCAGAGGCCAGTCTGCGCAGAGCCGTTCGCGGCTCGCCCTGACTGCCCGTGGCCACGGCCAGTACTTCGTCCCGCGGGAGATACCCCAGATGTGCCGGATTGATCAACTGGTCAGCCGAATCCCACAGCCCTGCAGCCCTGGCGGCGCCACTCATATTGATCAAAGACCGGCCCAATAAACCCATATAACGGCCGGTTTCCCTGGCGATTGAGGCCAGAGTATGTAATCGGGCGATATTACTGCCAAAACAGGTCACTACAACGCGGCCTTCGGCGGAGCGGGTCGCTCTGAGCAATCCTTGATGCAAGGCCGCCTCGGATACCGAGTGACCCGAGACTGTGGCGTTGGTGGAGTCACACACCATGGCGTTCACGCCCTCGTTTGCCAGATCGGTGAAGGTTTTTGGCGAATAGCCATGGCCTACCAGCGGCTGCTCATCCAGCTTCCAGTCACCGCTGTGGAAGATGTTACCGGCGGCGGTGCGAATCATCAGGGCATTAGGGTCCGGGATGGAGTGAGTCAGCGCCAGCCACTGCACGCTGAATGGCCCGATCTGCTTGCTCTGGCCGGTCTCCACTTCGATGATCGGCACCCGGTGCAGCAGGTCGAACTCCGCGAGCTTGCGACGCAGAATTTCGGCCGTGAACCGGCTGGTGTATATCGGGCACTGCAGCAGCGGCCAGAGGTAGGGTACAGCTCCGACATGATCTTCGTGGGCGTGGGTAATTACCAGGCCCGCCAGCCGTTCACGGCGGTCAGCAATGAACGCAGGATCCGCCATTTGAACCGGCGGCTCGCCACGATGATGCACCGTGCCATCAGCAGCAATGCGACCAGGCTTTGGAAAGGTAACACCACAATCCACCATCAACCAGGCACCATCGTGGCCATAGAGGTTGAGGTTCATACCAATTTCACCGGTTCCACCCAAAGGCAGAAACCAGAGATCAGACTGTTCGGGAATCATTCAGCAACTCGGTCCATGTACTTCAACACCAGGTCCTCGTGTATGCCTTCCAGCTCAATCAGTTTCAGCGCCGCCCGAATGTCATCGGCATACTTCAGCACGGGAGAGTTCTTCGCAACAGCAATGTAAGAGCGCTCTCCCGGCACAAAGAACGGTGAAACCTTAACATCCAGCCCCAACTCTTCGACCGTGTATAAACCCACGAGCTCTGGGGCGATCACGACATCTACCCGACCTTTCTGCATCATCAGCATCAGGTTTTCGTAACGGGGCGCAGGCTCCTTGAGAAGTCTGTCATCACTATCAAAACGGGAGAAATACGACGCCCCTTCCAAAGTGCCAATGGCTCGTCCATACAGATCAGCGTAGCGCTCAATGCGGTTTTCTGCGTTAAGGTAAAAAAACAATCGCCGCTCCGGAGGAAATGCCGGCGCCACGAACTCCATGAGCTCGGTCCGTCCGGCGGTCTCCAGGGGCTCCAGGGGCTCCAGCATGACATCCACCTCACCCTGCTGCACCATCCTCAAGACCCGCCGGAAAGGCGCCTCCCGATAATGCACTTTCCAGCCCAACCGATCAGCAATTTCCTGGAAGATATCCACATATAGGCCCGTTGGCTCCCCACCCTCGATAATCCGGTAGGGGGGCGCATGATTGGCACCCACGGTTACGGTCAGCGCTTCCACGGTTTCCGTGCCCTGCTGGGCCGAAACAGGAAACACTAACGCCATCAGCACGGCGGTGAAGAGCACTCGCATTCCAGTCGTCCTTGCTTGTGAGGTTTTCAGATCCTTATGAGGTCTGGCCAACTGTCTCCAGTATAGACGGTTCAAGATCCGGGATAGTCGGATTTACGTACTGACGGTTGAATTCTGTCACTGATGGCACAACTTCAATATCACAGCAATCACGAAACGCCATTCATTCGTCAATGAAAAGGACGGACACCATGAAGATTCTGATGGTTCTTACATCCCATGACCAGATGGGCGATACCGGCCACAAGACCGGCTTCTGGCTCGAAGAATTCACCGCCCCTTACTACGTGTTCCGGGATGCCGGCGCAGACATCACCATTGCGTCACCGAAGGGTGGCCAGCCGCCAGTTGATCCCAACAGTGAGAGCGAGGAAGCGCTGACCGAGACCACGCGTCGGTTCCAGCAGGATGCCCACGCCAAGGAATCCCTCGCCAGCACTAAAAAGCTGAGCGACGTGGACATGAATGAATACGACGCGATTTTCTATCCAGGTGGCCACGGCCCGCTCTGGGATCTGGTTAACGACGACAAGTCCATTGCCCTGATCAAGACGGCCTACGAGCAGGACAAGGTGATCGGTGCAGTTTGCCACGCACCCGCCGTGTTCAAAAACGTGGAAGTGAAACCGGGCCAGAACATCGTTGGCGGCCGGGAAGTAACGGGCTTCACCAACAGCGAGGAAGAGGCGGTTGGCCTTAGCGGCGTAGTGCCTTTCCTGCTGGAGGACATGCTGAAGGAAAACACCGCCACCTACACCCGCGGTGACGACTGGGCACCGCACATCGTGGTGGACGGCAAGCTGATTACCGGGCAAAACCCGGCCTCTTCCGAGGGGGCAGCGAAGGCCGTTGTGCAGGCTCTTCAAGAGGCCTGATCCGGCAGTAACTGCAGGATGAATCCAGGGCCAGATGAATCTCATCTGGCCTTCTTTTTTGCTCCCAGCTTACTCCCCTGCGTGACTAATCAACTCGCCCGGAGCGCCCAGCTCCAGCAATTGACGAATGTGATCAGGTATCGCCACCTTGCCCATCACCGAAGGCTGAATCAGCACATAGGTGACGTCCGCATCGGCAATAAATCCGTCATCCCCATACCGGAAAAACTCCAGATGCAGGGTAAATGAGGTGTTTCCGATTCGCCCGGCGCGAATGCGGGTTTCCAGAACATCGTCAAACTTCGCCGGAGCCTTCCAGTTCACCGTCAGGCTCACCACCTGGATATCCAGGTCCTGATCCAGCAGGTGCTGATAATCGCCAAACAGGGTGCGAATGTATTCGTTGACAGCAATATCAACGAAATCCGCATAACGTGCGTTGAACACCACGCCCTGGGCATCGCATTCACCATAGCGAACCCGGAAGCGAAAACGGAAAGGCAACTCACCAGCCATGACGCGCTCCGATTAAAGTTCAGTTACTGTCGCCAACAGCTTCTCATATCTGTGCTAACGTTTTGAGGAATATCTCAAAAAAGCTGGCCATCGCTATGAGCAACCCCAAGCACACCCTTTTCTGGATGACGCTGTTCCTCGGCGTGGTCGTCATCGTCGGCGCCCTGATCCACAAGCCCCTGATTTCGGCCTTTATGGCCAACTGGGTTTTCAATCTGCTGATTCTCGGGGTTCTGATCATCGGCATCGCCCTCACCTACCGGCAGGTGTTCGTGCTGTTTCCGGAACTGAAGTGGATCGCTCAGTTCAGAACCGGACACGCCGGCCTTTCGGTGGTTCAGGAGCCCAAGTTGCTGAAGCCGCTGGCAAGACAGCTCGGCGAGGATGCAACCAAGGACCGGTTCACACTGTCTACCCTTTCCCTTCGAACCGTGCTCGATGGTATCCACTCCCGCATGGACGAACAGCGGGAAATCACGCGCTATTTCATCAGCCTGCTGGTCTTCCTCGGCCTGCTGGGTACTTTCTGGGGCCTGCTGGGCACCATCAACTCGGTCGGCCAGGTCATCACCGGACTGGATATGAGCCAGGAAGACTTCGGCAAGGTGTTTGCGGAGCTTCAGGAAGGCCTGCTTACGCCGCTTGAGGGCATGGGCACCGCGTTCAGTTCCTCTCTGCTGGGATTGGGCGGCTCACTGATACTGGGCTTCCTGGATATCCAGGCCGGCCATGCCCAGAACCGCTTTTATGACGGCCTCGAGGAGTGGCTGACCGGTGTGACCAACCTCGTGGACCGGATAGACGACGAGAAAGACCTGTCATGATCGGTTCCAGGCGCCGAAGCCGAAGCACCACCAACGTCTGGCCGGGATATGTGGATGCCCTTTCGGCCTTGTTGATGCTGGTCATATTCATGCTGCTGGTCTACGTGGTCAGCCAGCTCTACCTCTCCCAGACACTCTCTGACCGGGATACCCAGCTCGCCCGACTCAATGCCCAGTTGAACGAGCTCTCGGAATTGCTCGGCCTGGAAGAAAATAGAAGCGAGGCACTGGAAAATCAGTTAACCAGCCTTCAGGACCGGAACAGCAGCCTGGTCGGTCAGCTGGAATCCACCCGTGAACAACTGATGCGGCAAACCGCCATGGCCGATGCGCAATCGGAGCGACTGGCCAGCATGGAAGAGTCGATTGACGAGAAAGACGATGTATCGGCCAGCCAGCAGGCGATGATCCTGAGGCTGTCGAATCAGATAGCCTCCTTGCGAGAGCAACTCAGGCAGATTGCCTCGGCGCTGGAGCTCCAGGAACAGATGACCGCCGACAAGGAGCAGGAACTGGAACAGGTCAGCCGACGGCTGAATACTCTGCTGGCCGAGCGCGTCAATCAGCTCGAACAGTATCAGTCCGAGTTCTTTGCCCGGCTGCGGGATATTCTGGCCGGCAACGAAAATGTCCGGATCGTCGGCGACCGTTTCTTGCTGCCGTCCGAACTTTTGTTTGCTTCCGCCTCGGCGGAACTGGGCGAGGAAGGCCGGCAGGAGCTCGACAAGCTTGCCAAACTACTGCTGGATGTTTCCGCCAAGATTCCCGAGGACGTAGACTGGATCCTGAGGATTGATGGTCATACCGATGTCATACCTATCAATACCCCGAGATTCCCCTCGAACTGGGAGCTGTCCACCGCCCGTGCCGTGGCAGTCGTGCGCTACCTTGCAGCGCAGGGTGTACCGGAACGGCGCATGGCGGCGGCTGGATTTGGCGAGTTCTTCCCGGTAGCGGAAGGCACCTCTCCGGAGGCGTTGCAGAGAAACCGGAGGATTGAGCTGAAGCTCACGGATCGTTGATCGGGCGCAGCATAGTACTGCGCCCGATCAGTCGGCGATCAGAAATGAATAACCGTCCGAATGCTCTTACCCTCATGCATCAGGTCAAACGCCTTGTTGATGTCTTCCAACGGCATTTCATGGGTAATGAACACATCCAGCGGGATCTCACCCTTTTCGGCTTTTTCCACATAGCCCGGCAGCTCGGTACGACCTTTCACACCGCCAAAGGCTGAACCACGCCAGACCCGGCCCGTAACCAACTGGAACGGACGGGTGCTGATTTCCTCGCCGGCACCGGCAACACCGATGATAGTGGATTCACCCCAGCCTTTGTGGCAGGCCTCAAGCGCTGCGCGCATCAGTTTCACGTTGCCTACGCATTCGAAGGTGTAGTCGGCGCCGCCGTCGGTCATGTCGACAATCACTTCCTGAATCGGCTTGTCGTAGTCGTTGGGATTAACCACATCGGTGGCACCCAGCTGTTTGGCGATGTCGAATTTGCCCGGATTGATGTCGACGCCGATAATCCGGCCCGCCTTGGCCATCTTGGCTCCGATGATCGCCGCCAGGCCGATGCCACCCAGGCCGAAGATGGCAACAGTGGCGCCTTCCTCAACCTTGGCAGTGTTCAGTACCGCGCCGATGCCGGTGGTGACGCCGCAGCCAAGCAGGCATACCTTGTCCAGGGGCGCTTCCTTGGGAATTTTGGCCAGGGAGATTTCCGGCAGTACGGTGTATTCGGAAAAGGTGGAGCAACCCATGTAATGATAAAGTGGCTGACCGTTGTATGAGAAACGGGAGGTACCGTCGGGCATCACGCCCTTGCCCTGGGTCGCACGCACGGCACCACACAGATTGGTCTTGCCAGAGGTGCAGAACTTGCACTCGCCGCATTCGGCCGTGTAGAGCGGAATCACGTGGTCACCCACTTCCAGGTTTTTGACGCCGGGTCCGACCGCCTCGACAATACCGCCACCTTCGTGGCCCAGAATGGTCGGGAACAGGCCTTCAGGGTCAGCACCAGACAGAGTGTAGGCGTCGGTATGACAAACACCGGTGGCAACGATGCGCACCAGAACCTCGCCCTCCTGGGGCGGCGCCACATCGACTTCGACAATTTCTAGCGGCTTGTTGGCCTCAAAAGCCACCGCTGCACGGGATTTAATCACTGTCGGACTCCTGTTGAATTCGGATCTGTGTTTTGGATTTCACGCCACGATGTGCCGGCTGTTCGTTCATTCTAGACGAAGTGCGCAACCAGATGGGCGGCGAAATCTTTTTCGGAACTGGCTCGTATCTTCTCACAGCTGACAGATACCGAGAGAGGAGCTCTTACGTTGCGCACGCTTTACTGGTTTACGCGGGATCTTCGCCTGCACGATAACGCTTCGTTGCTGGCGGCCTCGAAGTCCGACATGCTGCTCTGCCTCTATGTGGTCGATCCGCGCTGGTTTGCGCCCGGTCCCATGCAGAGCAAGGCCATGGGGGATCATCGGTGGCGCTTTCTTTGGCAGAGCCTGATGGCGTTGGAACGCAGCCTTCGACCATTGGGCCAGCGGCTCCACATCGCCTTTGGTGAGCCGGAAACGGTCATTCCGCAACTTGCGCACGCCCACAGCATTGAACGGGTTGTCCGCTCCCGGCTTCCGGGCACCCAGGAGGCCGGTCAGTGGCAAGCCATCAAGGACAGGCTGCCCAAGGCAGTATTCCAGCAATTCGAGACTCTGAGCCTGTTCACCGAGGGTTCCCTGCCGATGGCGCTCGAGGAGTTGCCGGATACCTTCTCCCAGTTCCGCAAGCAAGTTGAGAAAACCGGAGATCGCTGTTCAGAGCGCTTGCGAATCCGCACCCTGACGGCCCTGCCGCCACCGCCGGGATTCCCGGAGGACAATCGCGGCGACTGCCCGCCGATACCGGAACCGGTGCATCCGTTACAGTTTATGGGCGGTGAAGCCGCCGGCCTGGCGCGGCTGCAGGAATTCCTTTATGGCAACCACAGCATTGACCGCTACAAGGAAACCCGGAACGCCCTGGACAACTGGGATGCCTCCTCCAAGTTCTCACCCTGGCTGGCCAACGGCTGTCTCTCGGTCCGGGAAGTAGCAGAAACCATCACCGAATACGAAGCCAGCGAGACTAAAAACGAATCCACCTACTGGCTCTGGTTCGAGCTCCTCTGGCGCGAATACTTCTACTGGTACGCCCTGAAACATGGCGCCAACCTGTTCCGCCGGGACGGCGTCCAGCGCAAACGTCGGCATGGCACCTTCTACGGCCATCGTTTCAAGGCCTGGTGCCAGGGCAACACCGAATATCCGATCGTGAACGCCGCCATGAATCAGCTGCGGGAAACCGGTTACATGAGCAACCGGGCCAGACAACTGGTCGCCAGTTGCTTCATCAACGAACTCGGGTTGGACTGGCGCTACGGAGCGGCATGGTTTGAGGAGCAGTTGATCGACTATGATGTAGGGAGCAACTACGGCAACTGGCAGTACCTGGCTGGCGTAGGGGCGGACCCGAGAGGCCTGCGGCAGTTCAACCTCGAAAAACAGACGCAGCAGTACGATCCCACCGGCACCTTTATTGACCGCTGGGTCGGGCATGCAGATCAGCCCGTAGGCTTACACACAGTGGATGCGGCAGACTGGCCCCTGTAGTAAAAGGCGAATCGCCATGGCGGAAATGACGGACAACAGCAACTCGGATGCAGCACGGGAGACACTGGCCCGCATCATCGAAACCAGCTCACCGGCAACCCTGCTGAGTTGCGGCAGCCTCGCAACCGAAATATCGCGGATGTGGCAGAACCACCAGGATGGTGTCGATGTTCGAACTCTCGACACCATCGACCCCAACGCCAGGCTGCACATCGACCGGGTTGCAGACCTGGCGCTGATAACCGGCACCCTGGAACACCTGCCTCATGATGAAGGCGCCCTGCTGCTGGGCCAGCTAAGAAACTATGGCACCCATCAGATCGCGGTGCTGGTTGGCGAAGCGCCAGGCTGGGCCTTTACTGATTTCATCGGCCTTGGCTTCCGTCGCCATGCCGAACTGGAAAATGATAACGGCGCACTCACGCTGTACACCTACAATCTGGATACTTACAACCACAAACGGGCCTGGAACAATCCAGAGAACTGGGCCAATCCGGAAATGTGGGGCAAGGCATGGTGGTAAAAAGCACTGAAGTGAACAGTCCGTCTTCTCAGAAACTGAAGCCCAGTACGATCAGGATCGGTACCCGTTACCGGGCCAATCGCCTGAAAGGCCCCTACGACGCCATCGTAATTGGCTCCGGCATCGGCGGCCTGACCACCGCAGCCTGCCTGGCCAAGGCGGGCAAGAAAGTCCTCGTGCTTGAGCAGCATTACACGGCCGGCGGTTACACCCACAGTTACGCTCGCAACGGCTACGAATGGGACGTAGGCGTCCATTACATCGGCGACATGGGCTCTCCCCACACCCTGGGCCGCAGGCTGTTCGATTACATCACCGACGGCAAGCTGGAATGGGCCCCCATGGACGAGAACTACGACCGCTTCTTCCTGGGCGAAAAGGTCGTGAATCTGCGCGCCGGCAAGGAAGGGCTGCGTCTCTCCCTGCTCGATGCCTTTCCCGATGAACAAGAAGCCATCGACCAGTATGTAAAGCTGCTGGGCAAGGTGGCAGACGGCATGCAGTGGTACACACTCTCCAAGCTCGCCCCCGGCATATTGAGCCCGGTTATCAACAAAGGACTGGATGTCGCCCTGCCTGACTGTTTCAACAAGACCACGTGGGAGGTGCTGAGCGAGCTCACCAACAATCAGGAACTGATCGGCGCTATCACCGGCCAGTGGGGCGACTGCGGCGTCACGCCGATGCAGTCCAGCTTTATGGTCCATGCGCTGATTGCCAAACATTACCTCTACGGTGGCTTTTACCCCGTCGGCGGCGCGTCGGAAATTGCCAAAACTATTATCCCTGTTATCCAGCAGCCCGGCGGTGAAGTCTTTACCTACGCCGACGTCACCGACATCCTGGTGGAGAAAGGCAGGGCAACCGGCGTTCGCATGGCAGATGGCGAGGAAATCCGGGCACCGCTGGTCATCAGCAACGCCGGAGTTATCAACACTTTCGAAAAACTGCTGCCCGCCGAGTCCGCCGAAAAGATCGGCTACAAGAGCAAACGCCAGCACATCATTCCCTCCATGCCCCACATCGGCCTCTACATCGGCCTGAAGGGCACACCGGAGGCACTTGGCCTGCCGCGGACCAATTTCTGGATCTATCCCAGCGCGGACCACGACGGCAACGTGCAACAGTTTCTGGATGACCCGGACAACACCGAGTTCCCGGTGGTCTACATCTCCTTTCCGGCAGCCAAGGATCCGGATTACCAGAACCGCTGGCCAGGCACCTCCACCATCGAGATCGTCGCCCCGACGACCTGGGAGATGTTCGAGCCCTGGCAGGACACCATCTGGGGCAAGCGGGGCGACGACTATGAGGCCCTGAAGCAGAAAATCACCGACCAGTTGCTGGAAGTGATGTACGAGAAACTGCCCCAGCTGCGCGGAAAAGTGGATTACGTGGAAACCTCAACGCCGCTTTCCACCGCCTGGTTCTGCCGTTACGGCCGGGGCGAGCTCTACGGCCTTGACCACAACCCCGAGCGCTTCGAACAGGAGTGGCTGAAACCCAAGACCGACATCCCCGGGCTCTACCTTACCGGCCAGGATATCCTCACCTGCGGTGTCGTGGGCGCAATGATCGGTGGACTGGTCAGCACCCTGGCCATTCAGGGCTGGCGCGGGGCCGGTCTGGCGAAGCGTATTTTCGTGGGGTAACAGGGGTTGCCCAGACCGATTTGCGCCGATTGCGGCATGCATCCGAATATCTGTGTTTGCGAAGCGTGTACCCCCGTGCGAAACCGCACGGGGGTGACGATACTGCAGCACCCGACCGAAGTCGGCCATGCCAAGGGCACCGTTCGTATCCTCACCCGGTGCCTCGCAAATCTCAGGCTCTTCACAGGCGAAATGCCGGGCGATTTCCATCAGGCCGGGTTTGATTCCGTCGCCGGCAGTCATCACCCGGCCCTGCTGTTTCCGGGGCCCGGCAGTGAGGCGCTCGAAACCTCAGACGTACGCCAGTTCGATCACTGGATCATTCTCGACGGCACCTGGCGCAAGGCCGCCAAAATCCTTCACCAGAACCCGGAACTCTCTGCATTGCCGCGTTTCCATTTCGCCAGTCCGCCGGCCTCCGCCTACGCCATCCGAAAGGCGCCCGGAGAACACCGCCTGGCCACGGCAGAGGCCGTCGCCTATCTGCTCAATGTGCTTGAGCCAGAGCTGGATACCCGACCAATCGCCCACGCCATGCGCACATTGGTCGACAAACAGCTGGCCCAGATCCCGGCCCGGCTGCACAGGCACTACCAATAGACGAGGCGGGTGAGACGACTGGCCAGCTCAAACGTACTCTGGGAACACGTTAGTCAAACAGAGAAACCCCATGTCAGAGCAGTTTGGACCGGCGGACCTCTCCCGCATCATCGAGATGGCGTGGGAGGACCGCACACCCTTCGAGGCCATCGAAGCCCTCTATGGCCTTCGCGAAAAAGATGTTATTCGCCTGATGCGTCGTGAGCTCAAACCCGGTAGCTTCCGGCTATGGCGCAAGCGGGTAACCGGGCGCAACACCAAACATCGCCAGCTACGACCCGAGGGTGTAGACCGCGGCTATTGTCCGACCCAGTACAAGCACCGATAAACGCCTTGTCATTGGCATTGACGGCGAAGCTGCGCGATCATGAGCACTCAGGCATCAAGCAAGTGAGGAACCCTCTCGATGGCATTGTTCAACCAGAAAAACGCCCGGAAACAGCTGGACGCCGAAGCGGGCAAGGTGCATCGGGCGGATCTGGAAACGCTGCTCGACCGCCAGCGCAGTATTGAAGAAAAAGTGAAAGAAAGCGGCAAACTGTCTCGCTTCAGCGCCGACATCAAGCTGATGTTTTCGATGATCCGCGATTACTGGTACGGCAATTACCGGAGCGTTCCGTGGAAAACGATCGCAGCGGTGGCCGGTGCGCTGATCTACGTGATGAACCCCCTCGATGTCATTCCCGACCTGATTTTCGGATTCGGTCTGGTGGACGACGCCGGCGTTGTTGCGCTGTGCCTGAAGCTGGTGGAGTCCGATATTCACCGCTATGCTGCCTGGAAAGAGCAGCAGGAAGAATCTCAAACAGGGCCAGTGCGAATTGATTAATTTCTGAACTGGCGGTATTCTCCCGCCCCTGCTGTTGGGATACCTGAATCAAATCTGGAGTTGTCGTGGATCTAGCCACTCTCATCGGTCTTGCCGGCGCTACACTGCTGATCGCGTCTGCCGTTATTCTCGGTGTTTCACCTGCTGTATTTATCAATCCGGCCTCGCTGTTGATCGTTGTGGGCGGCACCATGTTCGTCGTGCTCGCCAAGTTCAGCGTTTCGCAATTTTTGGGGGCTTTCAAAGCGGCCGCCCGCGCCTTCAAATTCAAACTGCCGGAAACCCAGGCCAGCATTGAGGAGTTGGTGGAGATCGCCAACGTAGCCCGGAAAGAGGGCGTGCTGGGCCTCGAAGGCAGGGAGATCAGCAGCCCTTTTTTGTCCCAGGGCATTCAGATGCTGGTGGACGGACAGGACAGCAAAACCATCAAGGAGCTTCTGAACAAGGAGCGTCTGATGACTCTCGACCACAATCGCTCTGGCGCCAAGGTCTTCACGGCCATGGCGGACGTGGCGCCGGCGATGGGCATGATCGGCACACTGATTGGTCTGGTTCAGATGCTGTCGAACATGGAAGATCCCAAATCCATCGGCCCGGCCATGGCGGTCGCCCTGCTGACCACGCTTTATGGCGCCATGATTGCAACCATGTTTGCAACCCCGATAGCCGACAAGCTTTCTCTGCGAATGACCGAGGAAGCACGCATGCAGTCCCTGTACATTGATGCACTGGTTGCCATCCAGGAAGGGACCAATCCCCGTATCATTGAGCAGATGCTTTCAAGCTACCTGCCACCCAAAGAACGTGAAAAAGTGGCCGAAGCAGAAGGCGCGTAACCATGGACGAGTTACCAGAAGAGGAAAAGCCGGGGATTCCGGCGTGGGTTGTCACCTTCGCCGATCTCATGTCCCTGCTGATGTGCTTCTTTGTTCTGCTGCTGTCCTTTTCCGAGATCGACGCCCAGAAGTTCAAGCAGATTGCCGGTGAGCTGTCCAAAGCCTTTGGCGTCCAGCGGGATGTGCCCGCCCTGGAGATCCCGAAGGGTACCAGCCCCATTTTTGACAAGTTTTCCCCTGCGCCGCCCGAGCCCACGGTGGTCAACGAAGTCAAACAGACCACCACGGACGAAGCGCCGGAGCTCCAGACCCTGAAGAGCCCCACCGACATGGCCGTTGAAGCCGCCATGGAGGAACAGATGCAGGAAACCATGGACGATATCCTGAAAGTCCTGGAGCCGGCGATCGCCGATGGGCGCATCAATGTGAGTGAGGATCAGCGGCGAATCGTGATTCGGGTTGAGGAAAAAGGTTCTTTCCCTTCGGGCTCGGCTCAGCTGACCTGGGAATTCGAGGGCTTGCTGCTGGATATGGCAGAAGTGATTGATGGCATCCCTGGTGACCTGACGATCGAGGGACACACCGACAACGTGCCTATCCGGACCGACCGTTTTTACAGTAACTGGGACCTCTCCGCCGCCCGTTCAGCCGCCGTTGCCAACGTTCTGGTTGCCCGGGACCAGGTGGAACCCACCCGTCTGTCCGTCACCGGTCTGGCGGATACCGAGCCGCGGGTACCCAACACCTCTGCGGAAAACCGCGCCAAGAACCGGCGCGTTGAAATCATCATTGATCTCTCCGGCCCGATGCAGGAGCAGGAAGTACGCCTTCGGGAACTGATCCAGTCCGAATCGGATGATGCCGAATCCAGCCTAGGGATCGAATCCGAATCCGACAGCTCGACACCAAACGAAATCAGTTGGTAAGCGCACTCTATTTTGGTGCGCTACACGCTAAACCGCACAGTATTAGTGCATTATTAGAGTGAAAATAGTACCTCACATTTCTAAAAGCCCCCTCAACTGCCCTTCAGCTCTTGATATGCCTTGTTTTGGAACAGCTCTTGCTTTAGCTGCACCTCAACAATGCACAAGTCAACGTAAACGGTCCGATAGAGGCCGGACACACAACATCAGGAGCGAAAACCCGTGGACATCACGAGTGCAGTACATACCCTGACAGAAAGCGCCAACACGCTATTCATCCTTATCGGCGCCATTATGGTGCTGGCCATGCATGCCGGCTTTGCCTTCCTGGAAGTGGGCACGGTTCGCCACAAGAACCAGGTCAATGCCCTCGTCAAGATCATGACCGACTTCGGCATCTCCGCCGTGGCCTACTTCTTTATCGGCTATTACATCGCCTACGGCAGCCATTTCATGAGCGGCGCCGCCGAGCTCACTGCTGCCAACGGCTATGATCTGGTGAAGTTTTTCTTCCTGATGACGTTCGCCGCGGCCATTCCCGCCATCGTGTCCGGCGGTATTGCCGAACGCGCCAGGTTCTACCCGATGCTGATTGCCTCAGGCCTGATTGTCGCCTTTATCTATCCCTTCTTTGAGGGGCTGATCTGGAACGGCAACTATGGTTTCCAGGGCTGGCTGGAGAACCAGTTTGGTGCATCCTTCCACGACTTTGCCGGCTCCGTTGTAGTGCACGCGGTGGGCGGCTGGATCGCCCTGGCGGCCGTACTGGTTCTGGGTGCACGAAATGGGCGCTACCGCAACGGCAAGGTGGTGGCCTTTGCCCCCTCCAACATCCCCTTCCTCGCCCTGGGCGCCTGGATTCTGACCGTCGGCTGGTTTGGCTTCAACGTCATGTCGGCCCAGACCCTGGACGGCATCAGCGGCCTGGTGGCCGTGAACAGCCTGATGGCCATGGTCGGCGGCATCCTCGTCTCCATGCTGCTGGGCCGCAAGGACCCGGGCTTTATCCACAACGGCCCGCTAGCGGGACTGGTGGCGGTATGTGCCGGCTCTGACCTGATGCATCCGGTAGGCGCTCTCGTGACTGGCGGCGTAGCAGGCGCCATCTTCGTATACCTGTTTGAATGGGCGCAGGCCAAGATCGAACGGCTGGACGATGTTCTGGGTGTCTGGCCCCTGCACGGTGTCTGTGGTGTCTGGGGCGCGATTGCCTGCGGCATTTTCGGCCAGCAAGCGCTGGGAGGCCTTGGCGGCGTCAGCCTGATGTCGCAGATCATCGGCTCAGTAGCCGGCGTGGTTGTGGCCTTTGTCGGCGGCCTGATTGTCTATGGCGCAATCAACGCCATCTCCGGCCTGCGCCTGACCGAAGAGGAAGAATTCAACGGAGCGGACCTGAGCATCCACCGGATTGGGGCGACCGCAGTCGAGTGACGCCGGTTCACGGAGCAGTTCACTCACCGTATCCGGTCAGCTCCATATAGCCGACCCCGTCATGGCTGCCGGATACCGACACCGGGCTTTCCCAATATGGGTAAAGCCCGGTGTTCCGATAGTCCCCCGCTGGCGCAGCCACCTCCAGGTTCAGGCCAAAGTCTGGCACTTCCAGACGCCATGCACGGGGATAACCGTCGCTTTCAGTTAATGGCCTCAGGCTGAGCTGATCGGCGCCAAGGGCGATCGGCTTGCCATCAGCCGGAATCCAGGTTCCGGCACGAAAGCCACCGTCTTCTTCCCTGAGCTGGAAAGCCATCAGTTTGTCGCCCGAATGCAGGTGCAACGCAAACCAGTCCCAGCCCTGCTGGCCGGATTTCAGAAACTGGCTGCTCCACTCCCGGTCAAACCAACCCTTCCCACTTACGTCCAACGTCTGATCGCCCAGGGTGACCCTGCCGTCGATCTGAAGGTCCACCAGGCTGAAATACATGGAACCCTCGCCATCGGCGGATTTGGCGCTGAAACCCTGATCGCCATGGGCTACGGGCTTTCCGGTGATGCTCAGGGTCAAATCGTAGGACCAGTTATCCGCCGCGACCTGCAACCGCCATGAACTCTGCCCGGGTTCAGCCTCAAGCTGCCAGTCGTCCAGCCACACGGCGATCGGCTCTGCCCGGGCTCCGGCGTGGCCAACGTCTCCCCGGGCCAGCTTCTCTGCGAAGTAGTGCCGGGTATCAAAGCTTACTGCGGCGTGAGCCATCCAGGCGGCTTCCAAAGGCCAGTTATTTGCATCCGGAGGCTCAGCGTCTGCCGGCCTCGGCTCGATTGCCTGGCGGAACTGGGTCCATTGCAGGCCAAGGGGCTCGCCATCCTCTGTCTTCAAATTGGCGGTCAGGTACCACCATTCGATCCGGTGCTGCGGGTGGGGGCCATAATCCTCGGGAAACGACAGCCGGTCTCCCGGCCCGGGCTGCAGAAAGGGCACACCGGATTCGTTATCCGCGATGCCGGCCAGTCCGGCAAAGCCTGTCTCTTGCTGTGGCTCCGAACAGCCAGCCAGAACCACGGCGAACCAGAGGAAGATCCAGCGCCTCATCGTTCACCTCCTGCCAGGGCATTGGCGTTTACGGGTGCGACCGTCGGCGATTTCAACTGGCGGCTCATCAGTAAGGCGATGCTGAGACCGATCAGCATGCTGAGCACACCAAGCTCCAGCCAGAACCCCGGATAGACGGCCATGGGCAGGGACCAGCCAAACGCGATGGGATTGATCCGATGCACCAGCACCCAGGTCAACCAGACACCCAATGGCAGGGCCAGCAGGGCAATGGCACCGGTCAACGACACTGACAACCGGACCAGTTGGGCCGAAGCCTGCCTTCGTGACAGCCCCCACACCACAAGCAGCCGGAAATACCAGGCACGGGTCGAGAAGAACACCCAACCCATCATCAGCAGGGCGATGGCCGACAGGATGAGTGTCAGGGTGGTCATGGCCCGGGTCAGCAGAAAGGTCTGGTCGAAAATGGCGGAGGCAAGCTCCTCAATCGCCCGGTTGTCCCGGACCGTCAACGAATCAACCTGCCAGACCTGCTTTAGCCCATTGGTCACCTCCTCGATGGAGAGATTGCCTGGCGATACCGACAGGCTCTGAAAGCCGGTGGTGAAATCCGCCGGCAGAACCGAAGGATGAATCAGGATCTCGCCGGCAGGACGCCCATAATCCGGATAGATAGCCAGCACGGGAAATTCGAAGGACTGGCTTCCGAAAAGTACCGTCAATGTCTGGCCGACCGCTATATCCTGCCGGCGCGCCAGCTGTTCATTCACCATCACGCCCTGGCCCTGTTGCAGTCGCTGCCAGGGCTGCGGCGCTGATTCAAACAACTCCCAACCGGTCACCAGTGGGCCAACGGGACCGATGGCAAAGACGTCTACCCTCGTTTCTTCCTCATCCTCGCCGCCCGGCAGGGTTGCCCGGCCACGAATGACCCGGTGCCACAGCCCGGAAGCAGAGAGCCCCGGCTGTTCAGCGAGCCAGTCGAGAGCCAGGGCAGCATCTGCTGATTCCGGGACTTCGACGTAATAGTCCGCTTCCAGTCTCTGCGCCAGCCACCGGTCAAACGTACTTTCAAAAGTCGTAACCAGTGCCTGCACCGCAAGGACCATCGCCATGGCGAACTGCAGGGCTACCAATGGCAAGGCCAGGCGACGAGCCAGCACGGCAAGCTCTTGATGGCGCCAGCGTGCCTGCAGATCCCTGTCGTGGCCGGACCGCCAGTCTGCAAGCGAGGCAATCAGCCTGGGCGCGAGAATTCCCGCCGCCACGAAAACCATGGCCACGGCAATGAAAAGCCAGAGCAGATCGGTGACCCACACCGTCAAGGCGAGGCCTGCGATCAGAACCAACAACACCAGGCAGCCGTATCGGCGGTTGCCTCCCATAAGCCCCCGGAAAATTGGCCGGAGGAAATCCGCCAGGCAAGCTACCAGAATCACGGCCATCATGGTGACAAGCGGCACCAGCCAGCTCCCGCCCTGGCCTGCGTATAACGGCTGATCGAAGAGCCCTTCAAGCGCCTGCCCGAAGCCGCTGCCCAGACCAGCCGCCAACCAGCGGCCAAGCCAGATTCCGGGCAGGACACAAACCGCAGCCAGCAAGAGGATCTCGACAACCAGCAAGCGGTTCACCCGGCCATGGGGAACGCCAAACCGATGCAACAGGGCAAAGCTGTCGCGACGTTGGGCCAGGCCGAGCAGGTAAACACTTCGCACCAGCAAAGCGGTAATGAGGAGAACCAGGATCCCGAGGGCATCCAGATTCAACAGGAAACTGTCACCCAATTCACCGGTAGCCGGGCCAACGCTGAACGGCACCAGCTGATAGCCGGGTGGTAGATCGCCCTTGCTGTGGTCATCAGATACCAGCAGCGACAATTCGCTGCCCTGCTCACGGGCCAGTTCCGCCGCTTCACTGATATCGACAAAAGGCCGGCCATTCAGCTCCCCACCCCAGGGCGACTCCTGCCCTCCGGGGGTCTGGAAGCAGCCCGCTGCCAGAGGGTCGACACCCACGACTCGACCGCCTTCCGGCTCGGAGACCTCCAGCCAGGGCATGACACAAAGCCCGGCTCGACGCAGCTCCACGAAGTCGTCCACAGTTACGGGGCTACCATCTGTGCGAGCCACCTGCTGGCGCTCGGCCACCGCCGACTCGCTCTGGTCGAGACTGGCCCGGGCCTGGCTGGTGAGATGGTGGACGCCCGTCCAGAGCATAGTGGCAAGCACAATCATGGCGGCCAGGGCCAGCAACTGGAGAGGATGGCGACGGTAGTGGCTGAACAGGGCGGCCGGGAGAGTCATCGCGGGCTCAGGTTTGCGGCAGATGGCCCAGATCCAGGTGCTGGCTGCAGCGGGTCGCCAGTTCGGGATCGTGGGTGGCGAGGATCAGTCCGCAATCGTGACGGGCCTGCAGCTCGAAAAGCTGCCCGATCACGGCCTCAGCGGTATGCCGGTCAAGACTGCCGGTTGGTTCATCGGCAAGAATCAGGGCCGGCTTCATGGCAAAGACCATGGCAAGCGAGGCACGCTGGCGCTGCCCGCCTGACACCTGATCCGGAAAGCGGTCCGCAAGCTCGCCAATGCCCAGTCGCTCCAGCCAGTCCCGGCAATCGTCCTCGGATTGACCAGCAAGCCGGGCCCGAAAACGCACATTGTCCAGCAGCGACAGGGCGGGCATCAGATTGGCTTCCTGGAACACCACACCGATCTGTTGTCGGCGTAGACCGCCCCAGCGCGCGTCGGCCTTGCTTGCGGCCTCCGTTGACCGGGCATCAAATGTTTCTCCGAGCACCTGAACGGTACCTGAATCAGGCTTTTCCAGGCCACACAGGATGTTCAACAGGGTGCTTTTGCCAGACCCCGATCGGCCTGTCAGCGCCAGCGATTCACCCGCACCGAGTTGCAACGAGAAATCGGTAAGCACCGGCACCGGCTCATCGCCGCTGCGAAACTGCTTGTTCAGGCCTCGGGCCGATAGCAAAGAATCCACCATGCTTGTCCTGTCACTCGGGCGCCCCGATCGGCTCTGCCATCTCGCCATGCCGCCGTGCGCGCCATTCCCGGAATTGCTCCAGCCAAGAAAGCAAGGCAGGAACCACCAGCAACACCAAAAGGGTCGAAAGCCCCAGACCAAACGCGATGGACGTGGCCATGGGAATCAGGAACTGGGCCTGCAGGGACGTCTCGAACAACAGGGGCAGAAGACCACCGATCGTTGTCAGCGATGTCAGCATCACTGCCCGAACCCGCTGTACCGCCGCTTCGTTGAGCGCATCGGTGATGTCCAGCCCTTTTTTCCGCTGCTGGTTATAGAAGGCTACGAGGATGATCGCGTTATTGACCACAATCCCGGACAGACCGAACAGGCCAAACAGGGAGAGAATGGTCAGCTGCAGCCCCATCAGCCAGTGGCCCAACAATGCGCCCACCAGGGCAAAGGGAATGATGGCCATGACAATCAGCGGCAGGCTCCAGGACGCAAACACCCAGGCCAGCACCACGTACATAAGCGCCAGTCCGATAACCAGGCCGGTTTGCATATCACCCAGGGTTTCCCGCTGGTCGGCCGCCCGGCCCTCGAAGCTGTAACGCACGTTATAACGACTGGCGATGTCGGGGAGGGCCTCGGCCTCAAGGCTGGTGAGGATCTGATCGGTGGTGCTGACCCGGGTGTTCAGCCCAGACGTCACCTCAACAGCCAGTCGCCCTTCGGCGTGTCGCAGGGCCTGGAAACCCTGCCGGTGATCCAGGTTCATAACCTGGGTCAGGGGCACAAAACGACCGTCCGGAACCCGGATCGTGATACGAGACAGGGTCGAAAGCCGCTCGCGCTGATCTTGTGGCAGCTGTACACGAACTTCCACTTCATCCCGGCCATCCTGGTAGATCTGGGCAATGCGACCATCAAAGGCCGCCCGGAGCTGGCGACCCAGATCCGACGTGGTCAGCCCCAACGCCTCACCATAGGCACTCACCTGGTAAATCAGCTGCTCCCGCCCCCAGGGCATGTCATCTTCCACATCAAGTACGCCAGGCAGCGTCGACAGCGCCTGCCCCAGTTCGTCGGCGGCCTGCTTTAGGCGTTCAGCGTTCTCACCGGTCAGCCGCACGTTGACGTCGCGGCCAGGAGGCCCGGCCTGGCGCTCGGAAATCGTCAGGTTGTCCAGCCCGGCGGGGGTCTCCAGCCGGCTGCGCCACTCGGTGATGAATTCCGGGTTGCGCACCGAACGGCGGTCGGAAGGCACCAGTTCGATCATCATTGAGCCCAGTTCGTCACCACTTCGGGAGCTGCCCTCGGCGCCCTGGGTTGCACCCCGTGTCGTTACGGCGTGAAGGATGAAATCGCCACCCAGGGCTTCTTCCGTCTCATTGAGCGTCGTCTGCATCTGGGTCAGGAAATCATCCACCGTGCCGCGATCGGTCCCGGCCACAAAGCTTGCGTTGGCATAGAAGACCGAGGGCTCCGGGGTCGGGAAGAAGTTGAAACCCAGCCGACCGCCGGCCAGCAGGCCGATGGTCACGATGGCCAGGGCCAGGGCACTGGCGACCGTGGCGCCCCGATGCTGGAGACTGTATCGGGAGAAGCGCCGGAACCGGCCTTCCCGGAACCGGTCGAACCGCTGTTCAAAGCCCTGCCGGAAACGTTCAATCGGGCCCGGCTTTTTCGGCTCCGACGCCTGAGATTTTTTCTTGCGCCGGGGTACAAAGGCATGGCGCAGGTGCGCGGGCAACACGATAAAACACTCAAGCAGCGAAGCGACCAGAACACAGATCATCACCAGTGGTATATCACCCAGGATATTGCCGATGACTCCGCCCACCACCAAAAGAGGCATGAAGGCCGCAACGGTGGTTAACGACGAGGCCAGTACCGGCCAGACCATGCGTTTCGCTGCACCTTCCGAGGCATAGATGGACTCCTCTCCCATTCGGGCATGGGCATCGGCATCCTCGCCCACCACAATGGCATCGTCGACGATCACCCCCAGTGCCATGATCAGTGCAAACAGGGAAATCATGTTGATGGAACCACCGATCAGCCAGAGCACTGCCATGGCCGCCAGAAAGGCAGTGGGTATCCCGACGGCCACCCACAGGGCCACCCGACCCGGCAAAAACAGGTACAACAGACAGATCACCAGCACCAGACCGCCCAGACCGTTTTTCACCAGCAGGGAAATACGATCATCCAGCAGTTGCCAGGTCTCATCGTACACCTCCAGTTCCACCGTTGGCGGCAGCACCGGCCGAGTATCCGTCAGCCAGTTTTCCAGGACTTTGGCCGCTTCCAGCGAATTGCCGTTTTCCGATCGCTGCAACTGCAGCTCAACCGCCGGCTTGCCGTCCTTTTCCAGCGTTACCTGGCTCTCACGGGCCTCCTGACGAATGATGGCGACATCGCCAAGATGGAGCTGAACCCGCTCACCACTGAGCACCGGAATGTTTTCAAATTCCTGCGGGCTGCGTCGCTGCTCAACCGCGCGCAATTCCCGGGTGGCGTCCTGCTGCGCCATCATGCCGGCGGGCAGGTCGCGGGAAATGGCCGCCACACGTTCGGCTATCTGCTCCAGTGAAAGCCCCAGTGTCTCGAGCCGCTCCACCGGTACATCAATGCTGATCTGCTGTTCCGGCAGGCCCCGGATCGACACCCGGTCAATGCCGCGCTGGAGCAGTTCATCTTCAAACCGGTACGCCATCTGCCGCAACTCACTGCGATCGACATCCCCATAAACCAGCAACCGGGCCACCGGTTCATAACGCTCAATCCGGGTGACCTGGGGCTCCTCCGCCTCGGCCGGGAAGTTGGTGAATTCGTCCACCTGCTGGCGCACGTCATCCAGGGCCTGGATCGGGTTGGTGCCCTCCTCGAACTCAAGCGTGATGGACGAGACACTCTGGGCCGAGGTGGAGGTCATTTTCTTCAGACCATCGACGCTTCGCAGTCGCTGCTCAAGGGGGTTCGTGATGCCCTGCTCGACGTCCTCGGCGGAGGCCCCACTCCAGACCACGCGGACACTGACCACGTCCAGGGCAAAGGTCGGGAAAAACTGGATATTCATGCGGGTGAGTGCCAGTACGCCACCCAGTAGCATGACCAGCATCACCAGGTTGGCAGCGACCCGATGGTGAACAAAAAAACCGATGACGCCCTTTTTCCGCCTCATTGTGCCGAAGCTCCAAAATCCGCGACATCCACCTTGAGGCCGGTCACCGCATTGGGCAGGTGTGTGGTGATCAGTTGCGCGCCAGACACCAGGGCTTCGCCAGACACCAGAAGGCGACGCTCGCCATTGCTACCCCGGGCTTCGCCAATGCGCTCGATCCGGGCGCGCTCCATCCGGCCATCTGAGGACATCAGGTAGACGCTGTCGGCACCGTAGAGGGCGCTGAACGGAATCGACACGGTATTGCTGCGGGCGGCCCGCTCCAGGGTCACGGGCAACAGGCCCCCCGGCCGTATTCCCCCGGCCTCGCCCTCAAGTTCAAGAATGGCTTCAGTACCGGAGGCATCGCTGGTGCCGGCGAAGCGGGTGAGCCGGAACCGGTGCTGATCCCCCTCGCTGGTGGCCGTCAGGGTTTCCCCGCGGGCCAGCGCATCCAGCAGCTCGCCACGGAACATCTCCGGGACCCGGGCCCTGAGTTCAAGACCATCCACGGGATAGAGCGACAGCAGCGGTTCGTTTCGGCTTACCTGATCTCCCTCGGCAACCCGGATATCGGTCACCATGCCGTCGAAAGGCGCAACCATACGGGCTCGTTCGGCATCCCGCCGCGTGCTGAGCAGGTTTGCCTCGGCCTGGGCCAATTTTGCTTCGAGGCTCTGCAGCCGAGCCGGGTGCTCTTCAATCGCGCGCTGCCGGGTATTCACCGTCAGCTCGGCTCGTGCGGCAGCATCGGTGGCCGCCTCCAGCGCTTCGCGGGAGGCCAGGTTCCGGCTAACCAGCGATCGGGTTCGCTCCAGCTGTCGGCGGGCGTTCTCGAGAATCGCCTGCTCGCTGGCCAGCGCTGCCTGGTCATTCCGATAGCGCACCTGCTCCGATCGGATCTGGGCTTTCAGATCGTTTACCTGAGCCTCGGCCTGAGCCAGGGCGGGTTGGATATCGGCCTCATCCAGAGCCACCAGAAGCTCTCCCTCACTGACACGCTGCCCCTCCGTTACCGGTCTGGCACCGATACGGCCCGCCAGGGTAGCGGTTACCGTCAGTTGCTCAGGCGCAAGAACCTCTCCGTAAAGGGGCAAAACCGGCGTGTGGGTTCCCGGCTCAACCTGCTGAACCTGAACACGCCAACTCCGCTCGGTGGCACTGACCTCTGCAGGCTCCGGGCGTGTCATCTTGAGAATCATGAAACCGGCGATACCGACGGCGAGAATCAATACGGGAATGAGTCGTTTGGACATTACTTGCTGGCCAGCTAAGGTAAAAAAAGCCCGTCGGGCTGTTAGGTTCAGACTACTATACAATCAAGGCTCGTTTTCGGATCGGACAAGCCTGGGTCCTGCGTCAATTTTACGCGGTGTATCCTCCATTCATGGCAACGGAGAGTATCTGTCTTGGCAGTAGAACATCATGTCAATCTCCTGAACGCAACGCTGATCAACGGGTTGATCGTTGCCGTCGTGGTCCTGATCCACCACGAAGTACTGATTAATTTGAGTGGACTCCTGTCGAAAATGCGGCAGAGCCATCGGTTCCGGTTGATTGCCGCCGTATTCGGCGTTCTCGCCGCACACACCCTGCAAGTCTGGATCTTTGCCGGTGCTTTTTATCTCATGCACCATGCCGAGGGCTGGGGCGAACTTGGCGGCAATTTCAGCGGCAGCATCCTGGACTGCGTCTACTTCTCCTTCACCACATTTACCACCGTCGGCTACGGGGATGTCGAACCCTTTGGCATCCTGCGTTTCCTCACCGGCATAGAAGCGCTTTCCGGGCTGGTTCTGATCACCTGGAGCGCCTCCTTCTTGTTCGTGGAAATGCAGCGTTACTGGCCCACCCGCTAGACTTTAGTCTAAGATCGACGGTTACTTTGCATTGATTCTGATCTAATACCCGGATCTTGCGGCATGTGCACTATCTTTGTACATATCGCCCCAGAGCGCCGGACATTCAGACCAGACCCATGGAAAGCTACAGGGAATCACAGAAGCACCTTGCCCGTCCTTACCGCAAAGCGGTACTGAAGACGCTGCTGATCTTTACCGCCATCAGCGGCCTGCTGTTTTTTACCCTCAACGTCCAGAGAGAGAATTACCCCCTGGCCTTTGCCGAGCTTGGCATGGCCTGCTACTCGGTTTTCATCCTCTGGGCCATTGGCAACACGAGACACCTGGAACGCTGGATTCTCGCCTTTATCCTGCCGTTCTGCATCACCATGATGTTCGCACTCACATCACCCCGGGCAACCACCACGGTCTTCGCCTGGGTCCTGTTGATTCCCATCCTTTCCCACCTTCTGATGGGCCGGCGCCTGGGCCTGCTGGTATCTGCCGTGTTCATGGGCACGGCAGCCGTGATCTTCTTTTTCAAATACCAGGATGCTCCGGACATGATACAGCCCCTTCCTATTGCCAATATGGGGCTGATGTCACTGACCATCCTCGCGTTCTCTCACATTTACGAGATCACTCGGGAGCAATCCGAATCACGCCTGCTTAAAATGGCCCAAACTGACGCACTGACCGGCCTCGCCAACCGGGCGCGCCTCAGCGATGTGTTTGAACAGGAGCGCAAACGCAGCCTCCGTAACGGAACCCCACTATCCGTGCTGGTACTGGATCTGGACCATTTCAAACAGGTCAATGATCAGCATGGTCACGAGGCCGGAGACCTGGCGCTCAGGCATGTCGCCAGCACCCTGCGCGCTTCGCTCAGAGCAACCGATCTGGCCACCCGGCTGGGTGGCGAGGAGTTCGCCATTCTGCTCACCAACACCACCGCAGACCAGGCTCATCGGGTGGCAGACAAGATCCGGGGTGCGATTGAATCTCACCCCGTGCCCTATCAGGATCAATCCATTGGCCTGACTATCAGCGGCGGCATTGCCCAGTTTGGTCCGGACGGTGGCGATCTGCGCAGCCTGATCGGCCGAGCCGACCAGTACCTCTATCACGCCAAGGATTCCGGACGTAACCGCATCATCAGCTCCGACAGCGCTCTGGTTCCCTGCCAGGCGTAACCAATCTAGCTCACACCCACTTGCAACGCGCCAGTGTGTAATAAAGCAATGGCACCACCAGAACGGTCAACAAGGTGGACATGGCCAGGCCAAATACCAGCGATATCGCCAGGCCGTTAAAAATCGGATCGTTCAGAATAAAGTAAGCACCCACCATCGCCGAGATCGCCGTCAACGCGATGGGTTTGATGCGCACCGCGCCCGCCAGGACCACCGCTTCGTCCAGCTCCACGCCCTCCTCGATCAGCTGCCGGATAAACACCACCAGCAGGATGGAGTTGCGCACGATGATGCCGGCCAGGGCAATCATGCCGATCATGCTGGTGGCGGTAAACTCCCGCCCCAACAGGGCATGACCAGGCATGATGCCGATCAGTGTGAGGGGGATGGGCGCCATGATCACAAGCGGCAGAATGTAGGACCGGAACTGGGCCACCAGTAGCACGAAAATCATGAACACGCCCACGCTATAGGCTGCCCCCATGTCCCGGAAGGTTTCGTAGGTGATCTGCCATTCACCATCCCACTTCAGGGTGCCTTTTTCCGGCAACGGCGGCTGATCAATGAAATACTGCTCCGGCGCTCCTGTCTGCTGGTTCAGTCGCTCGACCATGGCAAACATGCCGTACAGCGGTGAATCAACCTCACCCGCCATGTCTGCGGTAACGTAAGTCACCGGCAAAAGGTCCTTGTGGTAGATGGCCCCCATCCAGTCCGCCTCGCGAACCTCGGCAATACTCGCCAATGGAACCAGGTTGCCATCACGACTGCGTACGTTCAGGGATAACAGTACCGAGGGCTGGGCCTTGTCGGCTTCGCTCAGAATCACCCGGATCGGAACCGGATACTTGGCATGATCATCATGCAGGAAACTGACACTGGTGCCCCCCAGGGCGGTCTGAAGAGCACCGACCACCTGGGCCTGGGAGACGCCAAGCCGTGCCGCTCGGTCCCGATCAACAACCACTTCCCACTGCCGCGTGGGCGATTCCAGCGTGGTATCGATATCCACCAGGCCATCCACCTCGGTCATACCCTCGGCCACCTGCCGGGCCAGCTCCGCCCGACGGTTTTCGTCCACCGCGTAGATTTCCGCTACCACGGGTGACAGCACGGGCGGACCGGGCGGCACCTCGACTATCTTCACACTGGCTCCGTACCGGTCACCGATTTCGGTCAGGGGATCCCGGAGGGATTGAGCAATCGTATGGGAGGACCGGTCCCGACTCTCCTCATCCATGAGATTGATCTGTATATCCCCGTGGTAGGGATCGCCACGCAGGTAATACTGCCTCACCAGTCCGTTAAAATTGATCGGCGAGGCGGTGCCGGCGTAGGTCTGCCAGTTGGCCACTTCGTCCACCGTCTCCAGATAGCTGCCCATTTCCATCAACACCCGCTGGGTCTGCTCCATGGGCGTGCGCTCGGGCATATCCACCACCACCTGCAGCTCGGACTTGTTGTCGAAGGGCAGCATTTTCAGGATCACCGCCTGAAATACCGGCAGCGAGGTGGCCGCCAGGGTCAGCCCCACCACCCCCATTGCCAGCAAACGGCGCCGCCAGGGATGATCGCCCAGGAAGGGCCCGAGCACCGTCCGGAAAATTCGCAGGGACAATGGGCTAACGCCGTCGGCAGAGCTGGAAGCCTCCTCGGCTTCGGCGGCCTGCTCCCCCTTTTTGTGCTTCAGAAGCCTGAAGGCCAGCCAGGGCGCCACCACGAAGGCGACAATCTGGGACAGCACCATACCGGCCGAAGCGTTGATCGGAATCGGACTCATATAGGGGCCCATCAGGCCACTGACAAACGCCATCGGGATCAGGGCCGCCATGATGGTGAGACTGGCCATGATCGTAGGCGTGCCCACCTCGTCGACAGCAACGGGAATAATGTCCTTCACCGCCCGCCGAGAGTTCTGGATCCGCCGGTTGATGTTCTCGGTGATCACAATGCCGTCGTCCACCAGAATCCCGATGGAGAAGATCAGCGCAAACAGGGAGACGCGGTTCAGGGTGAAACCCCAGGCCCAGGAAAACACCAGGGTTAGCAGCAGGGTAATCAGAACTGCAATGCCCACGATCAGGGCCTGGCGCCAGCCCATGGCCGCCAGCACCAGCAGCACAACGCACAAAGTGGCGGAGATCAGATCGGTAATCAGTTTGCGGGCTTTCTGGGAGGCGGTTACACCATAGTCCCGGGTGACCAGCACTTCCACGGATTCGGGCAAGGCCCGGTTGCGCAACTGTGCCAAGCGCTCCTCAATAGCCGTGGTGATATTGATGGCGTTCTCGCCCGGTTTCTTGGCGATGGCCAGGGTGACGGCCGGGTAAACCTGACCGGGCTGGCCAGCCTTGCCGGCCTCATGGGCCGGTCCGAATCCGGTCATCACACTCTGATCCGCCACGGTGCCACCCCGGTTGACGTCCGCGACATCCTCCAGGAACACGGCAGCGCCGTTGTGCATACCCACCACCAGGCGCCGGACATCCTCCACGGTTTCCAGAAGCGTTCCGACCTGGACCGGTATGGACAGATTGTCCCGGGAAATCCGGGCCTCCTGGCTGCTGGTGTTGGCCGCCATCAGCGCGTTGCGGATATCGTCGATGGTCAGGTTGAAGCCTGCCAGCAACGCCGGATCGAAGCGGATATCCACGCGATCCGGAATGCCGCCGGTGGTATAGACATCCCGGGTGCCGGGAACCCGCTTCAGGGCGACTTCCAGCATGTGCGCCAGACGGGTCAATTCTTCACCCGTGTGGCCGTTTACCGGATCGTAGAGTGTCAGGGTCATCACCGGCACATCATCAATGCCCTTGGGCTTGACCACCGGCTGTGTCGCGCCCAGATTGGGCGGTAACCAGTCCTGGTTGGAGTACACCTGGTTGTAGAGCCGGACCAGAGCTTCCTGCCGAGGAATGCCCACCTCGAACTGCACCGTGATCACCGCCTGGCCCTGGCGAGACACCGAGTAGACGTGTTCCACGCCCTGGATCTCGCTCATCACCTGTTCGGCTGGCGTGGCGATGGCACTTTCCACTTCGCGGGTGCTGGCGCCAGGGAACGCCACCATGATGTCGGCCATGGTGACGTCAATCTGGGGTTCTTCCTCTTTCGGGGTGACCACCATCGCCAGCACACCAAGAATGATCGCCAGAATGGCCAGCAACGGGGTGAGGTGGTTGTTCTGAAAAACCCGGGCAATGGCCCCGGATGGGCCAACGGGCGGCAAATCACGGCTCACGGATTCGACTCCTCGACCGCGCCTTCAGCCGGATTCAAACGATCGCTGCCCACCAGTTCGGAGGGGTTCGTGACCACACGCTCGCCTTCACTGAGGCCGGCCAGGATCTCGAGCCTGCCGTTATCCCGCACCCCCGTGCGTACCTGGCGCAACCGGGGCTGATCCTGCTGGTCCAGCACGAACACGGCTCTGAGCTCGCTGCGTTGAATCAGACTGCTGGCCGGCACCCACAGAGCCTCCCGGCTGTTAACCGGCACGCTGACTTTAACCAGCATGCCGGGAAACAGGGAGCCGTTGGGTTCACTCAGGCGCATCCGCAGACGGAAGGTGTGAGTTTGCGGATTTGCATAGGGGTAGAAGGTCATCTCACCGGTTTCCAGCACCCGGCCATCGGCCAGGGTAACCTGCGCCTGACGCTCCGTGCGGGCCAGTTTGGCGTATTTCTGGGGAAGGTCAACCACAACCCGAAGCTGTTCCAGGGATAACCCACTGAGCAACGGCTGACCGGGATTGACGGATTCGCCAACCTCGACATGGCGCTCGGTGAGAATGCCACCGTAAGGAGCCAGCACGCGGGTATAGGAGAGTTGCTCCTGCGCCTCGGAAACCGCACCTTTGGCTCGCTCCACCCTTGCCCGGGCGGCGGCGAGGTTGTTACGGGCCTGATCGAACTCTTGCCGGGACACCAGACCCCGTTCGTGCACCGCTTCAATACGCTCAAACCGCTGCCTCGCATCCGCCAATGCGGCTTCAGCCTCTTCCAACCCGGCCTGGGCCTGACGCAAACGGGATCGCTGCTCACTGTCCTCCAGCTGGACAATCAGATCACCGGCCGCAACGGAATCATCCACGTCGTAAGGCAGGCTCTGGACCGTGCCACTGGTCTGGGCCGAGACGGTACTCTGCTGTACGGCTTCAATGACGCCATCGAGGTGCACGGTCTCCTGCAGCTCGCTGAGCTCGACGACCGCTGTCGTCGCCGGTCGGGAAGGCGACGCCTGCTGTCCGAGCGCCGCCTGGGCCAGCAGGCCGAGAGTTACAAGCAATCCTGCGGCAGCCATTCGCCCCATAAGGCACCTCCGGAAAATTCTGGTTATTACCTAATAACAAAATATTATCAGAATCTGGACCCGGAAAACACGGAAGGAACAGCTAGCCGGCCGATACGCGGGTGCCCGCCGAGCCGTCAAGGATAGCCACGGCATCCTGCAACCGACCAATGCCGCCAATCCCCCCGGCCTCGGCAAAATCGCAGGCGGCTTGCAGTTTCGGGCCCATGGATCCGGCCGGCATCTCCAGGGCCCGGGCCTGAGCCACTGTCAGTTCGGCAAGCGGCGTCGAATGATCGGTTCCGAAATCCCGGTAGACAGCATCCACATCCGTTAACAGGAGCAATGCGTCCGCCCCCAGTTGTCTGGCAAGCAATGCGCTGGCGGCGTCCTTGTCAATGACCGCCTCAATGCCGACCATGCTGCCGTCGTCCCTGCGCAGCACCGGTATTCCACCACCTCCGGCACACACCACGACCACACCCTGATCGAGCAGTAATTTCAGTACCCGCATGTCCGGTATTTCCAGAGGCTTCGGAGAAGGTACTACCCGGCGCCATTTGTCGCCGTCCGGCGCAATACTCCAGCCCGCACCCGCTGCCCGGCGCTCCGCCTCCTCGCGGTCATAGACGGGCCCAACGAACTTGGTCGGTTTTTCGAAAGCAGGGTCCTTAGGGTCGACTACGACTTGCGTCAGCAGCGTCGCGACCGGCCGGTCATGGCCGAGGGCATTTTCCAGTTCCTGCTCGATCATATAGCCGATCATGCCCTCGGTTTCCGCACCCAGGACATCCAGCGGGTAAGCCTCATCCGGCTTGTAGGACGCGCCCTGCAAGGCCAGCAACCCCACCTGCGGACCATTGCCATGGGTGACGACCAGATCGTGGCCGGCACGGACAATGCCTGCCAGCGAAAGCGCCGCCGTTTTCACATTTTTGCGCTGAACCTCCGCAGTCAGCGGCTCCCCGCGTTTCAGGAGGGCATTCCCCCCCAACGCTGCCACAACCAGCATGTCAGCCTCCCAGGGTCGCCACGAGGACGGCCTTGATGGTATGCATGCGGTTCTCGGCCTGATCGAAAACAATCGAAGCGGGGCTTTCGAAAACCTCTTCAGTCACCTCCATGGCGTCAATGCCATAGGTTTCCTGAATCTCCTTGCCCACCACGGTTTCGGTGTTGTGAAAGGCCGGCAGACAGTGCATGAACCGCGCCCGCGGATTGCCGGTTTTGGCCATCAGGGCCGCATTTACCTGGTAAGGCATCAGCAGTTTGATCCGTTCGGCCCATTTTTCCTTTGGCTCGCCCATCGAGACCCAGACATCGGTATAGACGAAATCGACGCCCGCAACGGCGGCGTCAACATCCTCCGTGATGGTGATGCGGGCTCCGGTTTCAGCCGCCAGCGCCTGGGCCTCTTCCTGAACGGCCTGGCCAGGCCAGCAGGCTTTTGGTGCGCACAAGCGCACGTCCATGCCCATCTTGGCGCCACCAATCAGCAGGCTGTCGCCCATGTTGTTGGCGGCATCGCCGATGAACACGTAGGCCACATCCCGCAACGGCTTTTCCACATGCTCCTGCATGGTCAGGAAATCCGCCAGTATCTGGGTGGGGTGAAATTCATTGGTGAGCCCGTTGTAGACCGGCACGCCGGCGTACTGTGCCAGCTCTTCCACAACTGATTGTCCGAACCCCCGATACTCGATGGCATCGTAAACCCGGCCAAGAACCCGGGCGGTGTCCTTCACCGATTCCTTATGGCCAATGTGGGTTCCGGTCGGCCCCAGGTAGGTTACCCGCGCCCCCTGGTCGAAGGCAGCAACTTCAAACCCGACCCGGGTCCGCGTGGAGTTCTTCTCGAAGATCAGGGCGATGTCCTTGCCTTCGAGCTTGGGCACTTCGGTGCCCGCGTACTTGGCCGTCTTCAGATCCGCAGACAGCTTCAGCAAAAAAGCGATTTCCCTGGGGCTGAAATCCCGCAGGGTAAGGAAGTGTCGGTTCTTGAGATTGAATGCCATAGCGTTTCTCCCTGGCTGTCAGATAGAGTCCCGGATGGTCGGGCAACTCATGCACCGACCGCCGCCCCGGCCACGGCCCAGCTCGGCGCCGGGTATTGCCAGAACTTCGATGCCCGCCGCCGAAAGCGCCGCGTTGGTATCGTCGTTGCGGTCGTAACCGACAACAACACCCGGGCTCAGGGCCAGCACATTGTTGCCGTCGTTCCACTGCTCCCGCTCGCGCTCTTCCGGCGTGTCACCGCCGGTTGGCACGACCTCCAGGGCCGGGTAACCGAGAATCTCCGCGACCACCTCAAACAGATGCCGCGAGTCCTGATTGAACGCCAGTGTTTTTGCTCCCTCACCGGGGCGCAGGTCGTAGCAGATCACGGCATCGGCCACTTCCTTGAAGGCCGTGACCACGTTGCCACCACAGAAGGTAAACACGGTATCCAGGTGCATGGCCGACCGGGTTTTGGGCAGCTGACAGGCGATTACCCGATCCACCATTCCGCCATCAAAGAGTGCTTTTGACAGTTGCCCGATGGCCTGGGGAGAGGATCGCTCGCCCATGCCTACCAGAACCGTTCTGTTCCCCAGCGGCATGATGTCCCCACCCTCCAGGGTTGCCAGTCCATGATCTTCCAGAGGATCGCCCCAGTGCACGTTCACCTTGCCGGCGAATTTCGGGTGGAATCGGTAGATAGCGGCCATCAGCAGGGTCTCAGGCTTGCGGGCAACCCAATACATCGGGTTGAGAGTAACCCCGCCATACACCCAGGCGCTGTTATCCCGGGTGAACAGGAAGTTGGGCAGCGGCGGCAGCACGAATCCGAAACGCCCGAGGTGGTTGCCAAACAGACCGACGGGATCGAATGGCAGATCCCCCACCTCCAGGCCACCAATAAGGAATTCGGCGAGTGCCTTTTCGGGCAGTTCATCCATCCAGGCCCGCAGGTCCGACACCATGCCCACGCCGATGTGGTTCCAGTTGATCCGGTGATCGAGAATCCAGGCACGTCCCTCGGGAATGGCCAGCGTTTCCGCCAGCAACTCGTTGACATCCAGCACCTCCACGCCCCGACCACGCATCACGCTGGCAAACACGTCATGATCTTTCTGGGCCTGCTTGACCCAGAACACATCATCGAACAACAGGGCATCGCAGTTGGACGGCGTCAACCGCCGGTGCGCCAGCCCCGGCCGGCAGATGATGACCTGGCGCAGGGTCCCGGTCTCAGAGTGCACTCCAAGTGTTTGTTCAGACATGACAAAACTCCTTTTGTCGCAGGGTTACAGCGGGGGTCACAAAAGTGTGCCGACGCTGATAACCACAGTGATAAACACGGTCAGAATAAGCAGCAAGGGCCAGATAAAGGCCAGCCAGCGATCGTAGGAGACCCGCCCGATGGCAAGGCCGCCAACCACCACCGCGAAGGTGGGGTTGATCAGGTTCACCAGACCGTTGGCAGACTGATAGGCAGTTACCACCAGATCCCGCCCGACGTTGGCAAAATCCGCCAGCGGCGCGAGGATCGGCATGGACAGGACGGCCAGGCCAGAGGACGACGGCACGAAGAAACTCATGCCCACCTCGATCCAGAACATCAGGTTGATAAAGGCCAGTTCCGGCAGGCCACCCAGCGAGGTTTCGGCGCTGTGCAGGATGGTATCGGCGATCATGCCCTGTTCCATGATCACCACAATGCCGCGGGCCAGGCCGACCACCAGCGCAACACCGAGGAGATCCCGGGCACCATCGACAAAACTGCCGGTCAGTTTCTTCTCGCCCAGCCGTGCGATGATGCCGATCACAATGGCGGCACCAAAGAACAGAGAGCCCATCCGGGCCATCCACCAGCCCTGGGATGACACACCACAGATCATCACGGCAAAGGTCAGGGCAAAGATAACCAGGGCAATAATCTGGGTGGTTGTCAGGGTGGCGCTGTGAATCTCCTGGTCACCTCCCTGCAGAAACAGTTTCTTGTGCGCTGCCCATTGCTTTGCCACCACCGAGCGCGAGGGGTCGGTTTTTACGCGATGGGCATATCGCATAACGTAGCCGATACAGATCAACAGGCCGCCGATCAGCAGAATGAAACGCAGCACGATGCCGTCGGTGAACGGTATTCCAGCAGCATTGGCTGCAATCACCGTGGCGAACGGGTTGATGGTTGAGCCCAACACGCCGATCCCGGCTCCGATCAGGATGATGGCAACGCCTGTAACGGCGTCGTAGCCGGCCGCAAGTATCACGGGAATCAGAATGGCGTAAAAAGCCAGGGTCTCCTCTGCCATCCCGTAGGTGGTGCCACCGATGGCGAAGAGCACCATCAGTATCGGAATCATCCAGATCTCATGGCCTTTCAGATGCCGCATCGCGCTGCGAATGCCGGTATCAATAGCTCCGGTCGCATTCATCACACCGAGGAAACCACCCAGGAACAGTATAAACATGGCAACATCAATGGCATTGGCAACGTAACTGTCGGGGTCGTAGAACCCGGCTGTGGGTGCCATCAGGACATCAACGAACCCCTGGGGATTCGGATCAACGGTCTGGTAGGTGCCCGGAACTGCCACTTCCCGACCAACCTCTTCATTCATGGCGCGCTCGTACTGCCCGGCCGGAATAAGCCAGGTCAGGGCGGCCACCAGAATAATGAGGCCGAAAAGAATGGTGTAGGCGGTAGGAAATCGGGAAGCAAGGTCGGTTTCGGGATTTTCTGGCAATTTTTCGTCTTCAGTCACGATGCGTCTCCTTTCTTGAACCGCATTGTGCAGACAGGTTCCTTCCGGGAACCTCAAGAAGCCAAACACAGCCTCAGCGGCTGATGGCCACTGGTTCAGATCTGCATCAGGCCAGCATAGTGCAGCCCGCCGCTTCCTGAATTGAGATAGCGCAATTTTTAATCAACCATAAAAAAGCCCCGGTTGGAGGAGTTGGTTCCACCCGGGGCAAGAATGTCACCCGCCGGCTATGAGAAGCGGGTAACCGCCATGCAAGGTCTTACCACCTGGCTGTCAGTGCGGCACGCAGGGTCCTGCCAGGCTCATTAACTCTTACGGCTTCGGGGTTGAATGGATCAGTATTGGCCCTGCTAACGTGGGGCCCCCAGGTATTGTCGAACAGGTTATCCACTGCCCAGCTGATGCTCAGATAGTCGGCGAGCGGGTGGCTCCCGGACAGGTTCAGTACGCCGTAGCCTGGCGAGGTGCCGGGATCCTGGCCGGACTCCAGATCCACCCGGTCCTGGCGGCGGGCCAGCACCCACTCCAGTTCAATGCCATGGCCCATGTGCTGCCAGCCAAGGGTCTGAATAAACTGCACCGGCGGAATCTGCGGCAGGGGTTTGTTTTTGTCACGGTTTTCACCTCGTACCGAGGCCAGACTGCTGTTGGTACTCCAGGTGCCATTGCTCCACCCAAGCTGAGCCTCAACACCCATCAGCCGCGCATCGATATTGCGGTAGACGCTGACCTGATCAACGTTGCGAGTGCGCAGGACAAAGTCATCCACCTGATCCACCCACACCGCCGGGCGCCAGTGCCAGCCGTTGCTCTGGCCGGGCATCGCCACTTCCAGCTTGCGATGCGTCTCAGGGTCGAGAGTAGGGTTGCCTACCCAGCGTCTTGCCGGATCCATGTTGTTCCAGCTGGCAATGTAGCGCTCAGTCACGCCCGGGCTGCGGACGCTATGGCTTGCCGTAACCACCAGCGACTGGATGGGAGAGAACCGCCAATCGCTGCTCACAAAGCCACTGAAGTTGTCATCGCTCGCATCGGTGTTGGTAGTGCCGTAGATCGCCTCGTAGGCATCGGCGGCAGACATGGCCATCATGCCACTACCAAACACCTGATCGGCGGCCCCAGCGGACATTTCCACGCGATCGTAGCGCACGCCACCACCCAGTTTTAACGCCGGGGTTACCCGGTAGAAGCGCTCAGCGAAGAGGCCGAAACGGTCTCGATCCACGTCGGGCCAGAGTACCGACGTCAGCATATCCAGATTCGCGCCGCCAAACCGTTCGGCGTGCGAGTTATTGGTCTCGACATCCGCACCAATGGCCCAGTCTGTTCTGGCATCCGGACTCTGATCCAGGGTCAGACGGAGGCCCCGGGTTTCGGTCTCGGAATCGGTCAGCATTTTCATCATGGACTCACGGAGACTGAAATTATCCATGATGTGATCAACATCGGCCTGCCAGGCCAGCAGGTTCCAGTTGCCGTTGGCCACGGGCGAGCCCAGCTCCAGTCGCATGATGTCGGTATCGGTTTTCGGCGCATCCATGCCGGAGCCGGCGTATTTCACGTCCCGCTCCTCCTGACGGCTTACCAGGCCTTTGATATAGAACCCGTTATCCGCCTTCCACGCAGCATCGAGGCGGGCCTCAGAGTTCTTGTAGGCGCTGCGCACTTCGTTGCCATCGCCGTCCTCGTAATCGTCCGCCTCGTCGTAACCGCCTGCGAGCCGAAGCCAGGCACTGTCACTCCCCACTGCGGCACTGCCATTGACCAGTTTGCCATTGCCGTTGTCCGCGCCGCCCACCGTCAAATGACCTGTGGTGGCGGAATCATCGAAGACTGGCGCTGCTGTGGTGGCAATAATCTGGCCACCGGTGATCGGGCCCCAGCGAAGGGTCTGGTTACTGGTGCGCACCTCGAGCAAGGGTGCCAGTGCCGAACTCAGGCGACTGGTCGGCGGGTCCATGCGATTCGGGCAGGCCCCTTCAACGCGAATACCGTCCAGAAGCACATCCACCCGCTCCTGGCTTTGACCACGAATCACCGGTTCCAGGCCGCGACCTCCCATTCGGGAGAGCGACACTGACGGATCAGAGGACAAACGTTCAACGGGCTCTGAAGCCAACGTACTCGAGGCCTCTTCTATGCTCTGCCCCTCAGTAACATGAATGACCGGCAAGTCAGGAGAACTCTCCTGGGCCAACACTCCGGCGGGCAAGGAAACCAATCCCGCAGCACACAATCCGATGAAACGCGTTCCAATTACCGTCGCCATACAACCTTATCCTGACCAGCTCTGATAGTTGGCGCCAATCATAAACATCAGCCGGCGCCAGCGCCTGAGACCAAATGCCGCATCCCCTCGGAGGTATTACCGCGTATCCCGATGGAAAAAAACGCTAGAATGCCCGCTATGGAATGGCTGACCCACTCACAGACCGGATTTCAACAGACTGCCCGCTATCTGCTGGGCATGCGTCTGGCTATTGTTGCGCTGCAGCTTATTTCGATCGCCGTGGCGGAAACCATGGTAACCCTGGCCCATCGGGCTGAAGCGGTTATCCTGCCCCTCGCCTATGGGGTTATGGCAACCCTGGCCTGGCTCTGGTTTACCCGTCGCCCACCGCGCTCGACACAGGCCGTCAGCCTGGTGCTGATTGTCGATTTGCTTTTGATCGGAGTCTGGCTTTACCTGACGGGCGGCTATACCAACCCCCTGGTTTCCCTGTTGCTGCTGCCTATCGCCGTTGCCATTGTGCTGTTGCCACTGGGCCAGAGCATTGCCGTTACCGTCGCCGGCGTTGCGGTTTATACCTCCCTGGTGATCTGGCATACGCCGGTCACCCATGGACATCACAACGCCAACCTGGCCCAGTTACACCTGGTCGGCATGTGGGTGACCTTCGCCACAACCGCTGCCATCCTGCTGCTGGTTGTCGGTGCCCTGGCACGTCGCCTGCGCCAGCAACAGGCCCAGCTCGCACAGATACGGGAAACCCTGCTGCGAGATGAGCAGATCATCGCCCTCGGACTGTCGGCTGCTGCAGTGGCACATCGCCTGGGGACGCCGCTGAACACCATGACGCTGCTGGTGGAGGAAATGAAATCCGCTGCCCCGGTCGGCGACCCCATCACCGACGACCTCGCACTGATGGAAAGTCAACTGGGCCTGTGCACGACCCACCTGCAACAGCTGTCTTCGGCGGCCGTGCAGGCCAAGACCGCGCAACTGGAAACCCTGCCAGCCCGGGACTGGGTGGCACGTCTTCGGGAATCCGCTACCCTGCTTTGGCCGGGTGCCGCCATTGAATGGCGTCAGCCTGTGCCGGACTGCCCGGTTGCCGTGGACGCCACCCTTGATCAGGCCGTTCTGAATGTGTTGGACAACGCAGTAACAGCCAGCCCGTCCTGGGTCGCCGTTGCAGCCAGTGAGGGTGCCGATGGCCGGCTGGAACTGGTTGTCGAGGACCATGGTGATGGCCTGGAATCCACCCCGGAAGGTACGCTCGGGGACAAGGTGGTCAGTTCGGAGAATGGGCTCGGAGTTGGCCTTTTCCTTTCCAACGCCACCATCCAGCGTCTTGGAGGCACACTGAAAGCCCGGGGTAGTGCGGACGGTACCACCATCATCATAGAGCTGCCGATAACGGCAGCGACCAACGGCCTAGCGGGAGAACAGGCGTGAGCAAACAACAGGCGTGGCTGCTTATTGATGACGATGACGCCTTTCTGCAGGTGCTTCAGCGCTCACTCGGACGCCGGGGCATCGAAGCGAAGCTTGCCCACGGGCATCAGGAAGCAAAAACCGCCCTGCTGGAGGGAACCTTTCACCGATGCGTACTGGATCTGAACCTGGCCGGCGAAAGCGGCCTGCAGCTTCTGCCAGAGATTCTGGACATGCATCCGGATCTGGAAATCCTGGTGCTGACCGGTTACGGCAGTATCGCCACGGCGGTCGAAGCCATGCGCCGCGGCGCGGTGAACTATCTGTGCAAACCGGTAACGGTCAACCAGCTGCTGGCCGGATTCGAGCCGATTGATGCGCCGCCGGATCTCCGGGCGGAGCCGCCCTCGGTCGAGGAAATGGAGTGGGAGCACATCCAGCGGGTTCTCAACGAAAACGAGGGCAACGTCTCTGCCACCGCCCGCGCCCTGAACATGCATCGACGTACCCTGCAACGAAAGCTCCAGAAGCACTCGCGCTGGCGCTGACCTATACCCATAGGTATTTGGCGCAAAACTGACATTTATCAATTCACCTAGACCATTTACCCATGGTTTTTCAGAGCTATTCCGGTAGCATGCCCGACATTTGCGACAGGTCTCACGGGAGGAGAGTTCGTAAATTTACACACCGGAGTACACGTTACTGACTCTCATGCCCAGATCCCCCACGACGGTTACACCACCCTCAGACATCGACCCCAAGCGCCTGGCCATGGTTGCGGCGGTTACGCCCAATTTTCTGGTGATGCTGGATGATGCCGGCCGCATTGAATGGGTTAACCCCAGCTTTGAGGAACACACGGGGTATCAGCTTGAGGAGGTGCGCGGATGCCTCCCAAAGGAAGTGCTTTACGGGCCGGACACCGACCCCGAAACCATCAAGCGCATTAACCAGAAGCTGCATCGGGCCGAAATCATTGAAGAAGACATTCTTCACTACACCAAAGCCGGACAGCCCTACTGGGTGCATACCTATTGCGTTCCGATAGGTACAGAGCAGGGCGTTGACCCTGGTTATATCGCCATTCAGAACAACATCTCCGACAGGAAGAACAGCGAGCGGGGCCTGCGGATCGCGGCCAGCGTGTTCGACCGCAGCCACGAAGCCATCCTGATCACCGACCAGTCGAACCGGATCCTGGATGTGAATCCTGCGTTTTCGCGGATTACCGGCTATAGCCGGCAGGAGGTTCTGGGCCTCAACCCGGCGATTCTCAGCTCCGGCCGACATTCCGGGGAATACTACCGGTCCATGTGGCGTACCATCGAGAAAACCGACCACTGGCGGGGCGAAATCTGGAACCGCCGGAAAAACGGTGAAGAGTTTGTGGAACTGCTATCCATCAGCCGCGTGCATCTGGAAGAACCCGGGCAGTATTACCATGTGGCGGCCTTCTCGGACATCACCGCACTCAAGAACCATGCGCGCGAACTCGACCGGGCGGCCAACTACGACGATCTGACCGGCCTGCCCAACCGCCAGTTGCTGGAAGAGCGACTGCGCACAGCCCGCAGCCACGCCGACCGGCAACATCGCAGCGTGTCGGTGTGCTATCTGGACCTCGACGGCTTCAAGGGTATCAATGACAAATGGGGGCAGTCGGCCGGTGACCAGACCCTGCGCACCCTGGCCGAGCGACTGACCCGTGCGCTGCGCAGCGGCGACACCGTTGCCCGGATCGGTGGCGACGAATTTGTCCTCCTGCTGCAGGGCGATGACAACCACGAAGCGGTTTATCAGCGCATTCTGGCCACCGTCGGCGATCCGGTAACGGTGGGCGATCAGAATGTTTCACTCACGGCCAGCCTCGGCATTACCCGCTACCCGGAAGATGGATCAGACGCCGAAGGTCTGATTCGGCATGCCGATCAGGCCATGTACTCCGCCAAGGAAAAAGGCCGCAATCAGTATCACTTGTTCGATCCCGGCCTGGACGAGCATCGCCGGAACCGGCGCAATCAGTTGATGGAAATCTCCAGGGCCCTGGAAAACGAGGAATTCGAGCTGTTTTTCCAGCCCCAGATCCGTGTCACGGATTGCGAGCTTTTCGGTTTTGAGGCGCTGATCCGCTGGAACCACCCCCAGAAAGGGCTGGTTTCACCGGGCGAATTTCTGCCGATTGTCGAGAACAGTCACCTTGAAGTACCACTGGGACAGTGGGTATTGAAAGAAGCCATTCACCAGATGAACGCCTGGAAGGAAGCGGGAGAGAATCTGGCGATCAGCATTAACATCAGCGCTCCGCACCTGATGGACCGCTCATTTGCCGACTACCTGGAGAGTTACCTGCACAGCCACCCGGAGGTGGCACCCGGCCATATCACGCTGGAGGTTCTTGAATCGACTGCACTGGAGGACACCCAGCGAGCCAGCAACGTTCTGGCGCGCTGCCAGAGCCTCGGCCTTCAGGTGGCGCTGGACGATTTTGGCACCGGTTTCTCATCCCTGACCTACCTGCGTACGCTTCCGGTGGACATCATCAAGATCGACCAGAGTTTTGTTCGCAACATGCTTGAGGATGCCGGCGACCGCGCCATCGTTGAGAGCGTGATCTTCCTGGCCCAGCGGTTCGCCCACCCGGTTCTGGCCGAAGGCGTTGAAACCATGGAACACGCCCGGACACTCAGGCAGATGGGATGCAATTTCGTGCAGGGCTACGGGATCGCCCGCCCCATGCCGGCAACCGAGGTGCTGGGCTGGGCAAGGAAATGGCAGCATAGGGCCCGTTCCGGCAAGGCCGGCGACCTGCTCAGCACCGCCGTCGCCAGTGGCAAGGGCCTCTGAGCCGGAAAGCTCTACCGGTAGCGTCTCTGGTCCAGCGTGGTCAACCGGTCCGGATGGAAGACCATGAGGCCAGTCACAAAAGTGCCGTTCACGAACCCTTCGGGAATCATGAACAACGGCAGGTAACGGATGTACTCATGCACCAGTTGGTCAAACGTGTAGACGCCACTGCTCCATAGCATGAGGCACATGACACCACCGGCGGCTGCCACGGAAATGCCGGCCCCGAAGAACCCGCAGAAGAAGATATAGGCGAAGAAATTCCGGAAATCCCGCCGGCGTTCCCAGAGCATGATTCCGTGGCTGACAATGGCAGGCACCATCACGGTAATCAGCCCGTTGGCCGCAAACATGATCAGGGGTTCTCGTCCGGTAATGACCGTGATCACCAGCGCCAGCAATCCCGCCAGCACCGCAAGCGCCCACCCCAGCATCAGCGTTATCACCGTGATCCCGAAAATGTGGATGGCCAGGCCGGGAGAAATGCCTGCCCTCAGCTGCCAGACGAATCCGAGCACCACGGCCGCGCCGAAGAACGAGTGCTGGAGCGCGTTGTCCTTGCGTAAGGCTGGCCAGTCAATGGAGCGCACCGCCCGGACAAGAATTACCAGAAAAAGCAGCAGCGTGATGATCCACTGGCTGGTGGATAGCAGATTTTCAGTCATGCCCATAGTGAACGTACCGCAGTAACGGGGTCGGGTATGACATCTTAGCGGCTCGCCCCACCCCCGGTGCAAGCGAGCCCAGATAGATCAGGCGACCTGTCTCTCTTGCTTGCCAAGGTCGGTGAGGCGCTGCCAGGCTTCAAAGGTGCTGAGGAAAACCTCGCCACCCAGGTGGGAAAGCAGTTCCGTGCCTTTCAGTTTGTCCATGACGGGGCCTTTCACTTCCGCCAGATGCAACCTCACTCCTGCATCCTTCATACGCTCGTTAATCGCCTCCAGACTTTCGAGGGCCGAGGCGTCCACCAGATTCACGGCCGGACACATCAGCACCAGGTCCTTAAGCTCCGGCTCCCGTATCATCAGGTCCATAACCGTTTCCTCAAGGAAGCGTGCGTTGGCGAAGTACAGGCTCTCGTCTACCCGCAGGAAGGTCACCTTCGGGCACAGCTCCACGTCATGGCGAAGCACGTTGCGGAAGTGCTCGGTTCCCGGTACCCGACCAACCACCGCGCTGTGGGGGCGGCTGGTTCGATACAGAAACAGGCCTATCGAAAGCGCCACCCCGGCGATAATGCCGGCCTCGACACTGTGCACCAGAGTCAGCACGATGGTGGCGAGCATGGCGCCAAAGTCCGTGCGGGAGTAGCGCCAGGTGCGACCCAGGGCCGGAAGGTCGATCAGCGTGGCCACGGCGACGATGATGGTCGCCGCCAGGGTCGCCTGGGGCAGATAGGCAATGGCTGGCGTCAGGAATAACGTTGCCATGGCGATACCCACAGCCGCATAGGCGCCGGCGGCGGGAGTCTCGGCCCCAGCGTCAAAGTTGACCACGGAACGGGAGAAGCCACCGGTGACCGGCATGCCGCCGGAAAAACCGGCGCCCAGGTTGGCAGTACCCAGGCCAATCAGCTCCTGGTCCGGATCAATACGCTGGCGACGTTTCGCGGCCAGGGTCTGGCCAACAGACACCGACTCCACGAAACCCACAACACTGATCAGCAACGCGCTGACCGCCAGCTGCTGCCACAAGCCCATGTCCAGGCTCGGCATGGTGAAATCGGGCAGTCCCCGGGGCACATCCCCGACCAAACGCACACCCTGGCCATCAAGCTGGAACTGCCAGGCCACCAGGGTGGTGACCAGAACCGCCAGAATCGGCGCGGTTTTGGTAAGAATATCCGCCATTCTCGGGGCCAACCCCATTGCCATCAAAAGCGGCTTCAGGCGTTTGCGGGCCAGCATCAGGAAAATCAGCGCTCCGGCACCGACCCCCAACGTTGCCAGGTTGGTGTCACCGATGGATCCCAACAGCGAGTGAGCAATCTCCAGAAGGTTGTGACCCGAGGCCTGGATTCCGAAGATATGCTTCAGCTGACTGGCAGCAATCACAATGCCGGAGGCCGTGATAAAGCCCGAAATCACCGGATGGCTGAGAAAATTGGCCAGGAAACCCAGCCTGAGGACACCCATCAGGGTCAGCATCAACCCAGACATGACCGCCAGCAAAACGGCACCAGCCACGTATTCCGGTGTACCGAACTCCGCAAGGGGTGCCAGGGCCGCTGCGGTCATCAGGGAAGCCACAGCAACCGGGCCCACCGACAGTGTTCGGCTGGTGCCGAAGACAGCGTAAATAACCAGCGGCAGGATACTGGCGTACAGCCCCACCTGGGCGGGCAGGCCTGCCAGCAGGGCATAGGCCAGCGACTGGGGGATGAGCATGACGGTAACGATGATCGCGGCCACCAGATCACTGGTGGCCTGTTCCCGGCCATATTTTGGGGCCCAATCCAGAATGGGCAGATAGCGTTTAAGATTCATCGGGAATCTCAGAACAGGTTAACCGGTACTTTCAGGTAAACCTGACCATTGTCTTCAGCCGGAGGCATATGGCCTGCCCGCATGTTGACCTGGACCGAAGGCAGAATCAGCCGTGGCATATCCAGGGTCGCGTCCCGTTCGGTCCGCATCTTCACGAACTCTTCCTCGGAAACACCTTCGTGGACATGGATGTTTGCTTCCCGCTGCTCGGCCACCGTGGTCATATGCTGATACTCGTCACGGCCGGGCGCCTTGTAGTCGTGACACAGGAAGATACGGGTTTCTGCCGGCAGAGACAGTACCTTCTGGATAGACTGGTACAGGGTGCGGGCATCGCCACCCGGGAAATCACAGCGGGCGGTGCCGAAATCCGGCATAAACAGGGTGTCACCCACGAAGGCGGCATCGCCAACCACATAGGTCAGGCAGGCAGGGGTGTGCCCCGGGGTATGCAATACGCGCCCCTCAAGACCACCGATGGCGAATGTGTCGCCCTCTCTGAACAGCTGATCGAACTGGCTGCCGTCGCGCTGGAATTCGGTGCCGGCGTTAAACGCCTTGCCAAATATTTCCTGTACGTCTCGGATGTGCGCACCAATGCCGGTCTTGCCGCCCAACTTCTCATGCAGGTAAGGCGCGGCCGACAAGTGATCCGCGTGTACGTGGGTCTCCAGAATCCACTCGACCTTCAGATCGTTGCTGCGGATGTACTCGATAATCTCGTCTGCAGAACGCACGTCGGTGGTGCCAGCGGCGTAATCAAAATCCAGGACCGAATCGAGAATGGCACAGGCCTGGCTGTCCGGGTCGCGCACCACATAACTGAAGGTATTGGTGGGTTCATCAAAAAAATGCTGAACGATCGGGTTGCTCATGGCAGTCACCTCTGGAGTATCCGAATATCAAATTTAATATAAGCATATACTATTTCGTAATATGAGGTGAAATGATCTTTTTTTATATGCGCAATGTTCCTGATGCATCAACAAGGCAGTCCCGCCCTGCCTGCTTGGCCATATAGAGCCGATCATCTGCCCGGGCAATCAAGGCATCGGGAGTCGCTGGCTGGTCAACGAACTCTTCGATCGCCGCCACACCCGCACTGACGGTCACCGGAATGTCCGTGTCATTGAACACAAACCTTTCCTCATGCACAGCTTCGAGAATTCGCTGCACAAGCTGTCGCACATCCCCGTGCTCCACGGCGCTGAAGACAACAATGAACTCTTCCCCCCCGAAGCGCACAATTACATCCATGGAGCGGGTCTGGCTCACCAGTATGTCAGCAAAGCGCTGGAGGATATAATCGCCCCCGAGGTGTCCGATGGAGTCGTTGATCTTCTTGAAATGATCTATGTCGAACATGGCCAGCGCGAACCGTTCCCCATGGCGATTGCTCCTGCCCAACATCTCATCCAGCCTGGGCATCAGGTAGCGACGATTGTGCAGACCCGTCAGCGGATCACGAATGGACTGGTTCAGCAGCTCCTCTTCCAGCCGATTGCGCTCCAGGGCACCCGACAAGAGGCCAGACACGATAATCAACAGATCGGCCTGGTCCAGACGCCAGGTTCTTCGGCGAAGGGAGTCGACGCCAAAAAAACCCGTCACCCGTCCGCGCACCCGGATAGGCACGCAGAACATGGACGACACCCCTTGTTCCTGAAGCAGCGCCCGCTCGGGTGCAGCTTCCCGGTCCAGTCGGTCGACATCCTCAATAAACACCACCCGGCTGCCACTGACCATCCCCTCAATCTGTTCCTGCCACCAGTGAAAATCTTCGATCGACACCTGCTGCTGGGTATCGATCAGCGCCGGCACACCGTCCCTGCACCACTCATGGGTATTGGTCATCACGGAGTAGTCATCGGAAAAGCAATACAGATAGGCTCGGTCTACCTTGAAAAACATTCCGATGGATCTCAGAAGTTCATCAATGCACTGATCAATAGTGCCAAAACCAAGGTTGATGAATTCGGTGGATAGACGGGCAATCAGGCGCTGGAAACCGGCCTGGAAGGAAAACTCCGCCTCGCTCTCGCGCAGGCTCTGTTCAAGGTCCTTATAGTGCTGAATATTATGGAACTGACCGTACCAGAGCGTGCTGCCATCGGGCTGACGCTCAGGCTCCGCGTTAACCTCAAACCACTCGTAACCGCCATTCTCCAGCCTGAGCCGGGCCCGATAGCTCCAGGTCCCCAACGTATCTGCCGAGGCCCGGATGCTCTCCGTAACGGCATCAACGTCCTCAGGATGGATCATGGCAAAAATCGGATCCGCGTTATCACTCAGATCCGAAGGATCAATGCCAAAAAGTGATTGCACATGTTCGCTGATGAAGGGACAGCGGTGGGAATCTCCTTCCAAACTCACCCAATAAACGAAAAGGACTCCAGGAACTCCTGAGGCCAGCTTCTGAAAAAAACGGGCAGACAACTCAGTTTGCTGCCCGTTACCGAACCTTGACGCCATGGACAACACGTCCTCCTGACGGACTCTTCACCCCTCTCCAGTTAAGAGTGTAGCCCAAGCTGACAGGAAACGAGGATTCAGAGTGAGTCCAGACGGTTCCTGGCTTCTTCCCGCCGACCGGCATCAGCGACGTCGCGGCCCGCCCTGTCGGGTGCTTCGAGGACTTTCTGCAGATAGCTCCGGGCTCTTTCAGGCTCGCCCTGGTCCAGCAGAAAATCGCCAAAGAAGAAATTGGCATCCATACCATCAGGATTGATCGCCAATGCTTTCTGCAAATACTGACGGGCCTTGTCGTCATCACCGAAGCCCAGTGGCCAGCCAGGAACCTGGTAATAAAGGCTGCCAAGGGATGTGTAAGCCGAGCCATCCAGTGCATCGGGATCGATTGTCAGGGCCGCTTCGAGGGATTTCCGGGCGTCCCTGACCAGGCCCAGGGCACCCAGACCACCTTTTGCACCGGCGTAGGTGCTCAACACAATACCCTGCCAGATCAGCGGCTCCGCCCGGTCCGGATAATGGGCAACAAACTGTTCCGCCTCGACAGCCAGGCCCTCGAAGGCTTTCTCTTTTTCGTCCTCCGGTACCTGGTACTGGATCTCGGCCCAGCGATGCTGGATGTCGGCCAGCTCGGTCTCAAGAGCAGCTGCCCAAAGCGGCTGGGCAGACAGACACAGGACCATCAATAAAACACGTCTCATGACAACACTCCCGGATTCAGAAACCGCCGGATCACTGGCAGTTGCTTCAGCATCGCCTTATCGACAATTTTGGGCAGGATGCCGTTGATGACCACGAACAACTTCTCGGGCCAGCCCAGAAAACGCCGGCGATCGTCATTTTCCATAGCAGCCAGAATCTGCGCCGCCACCGCTTCAGGTGCGTCCATGGCGTTGCCGAGTGCCCGGTTCAGCTCGTTCACGGCCTCCGGATTCATGTCCGTGGCAGTGGCGCGGGGGGCCACATAGATCACCTGAACCGGGGTATCGGCCAGTTCCCTGCGCAGGGCTTCGCTGAAACCGCGCAGACCAAACTTGCTGGCGCAGTATGCGGTGTAGCCGGGGAAACCGATGCTGCCAAAGGTGGACCCCACGAACACCAGCGCTCCCTGTTCGGCTTTTTCAAACCTTGGTGCAAAATGCCTCGCGACAATCATCGCTGACCGGAGATTGACGGCAATCTGGGCGTCCAGTTCATTGACTGTCATATTGCCCAGGCTGGCAAAGCAGTTCTGGCCGGCACAGTGGATAACGCCATCAATATCCGGATAGGCATCGCCGAGCCGAACCAGCTGCTGGTCGAGGTCCGGCGCCGCAAGATCCAGATGTACGAGCGAGACACCTTCCCGATGTTCAAGCTTTTCCGGGTGCCGGGAAGCGATAATCACCCGAGCACCTGCCCTGACCAACGGCTCCACGAGCGCCTTTCCTATACCGCCGGTGCCACCCAGAAGCAGGAACACCCGATCATGCAGCCTCATGGCGCCGCTCCTTGCGATTCTCGGGCACGGGAATGCTGTGCAGCATGTCGCCGTAAAGCCGGTAGACCATACGGGCCGCCTCGATAATGGCCTGCTGATCATCCGGATCGGTGATTTCGTTCATCAGGTTCCGGAAAAACTCGAAATGCTCCTGGTCCAGAGCACCATGGGAGTAGAGGTAGCTGAACGCTTCTTTGGGCAGGCCAAGCTGTTTCTGGATGGCTTCACCGAGCGGCGTCGCCAGCTCGATCGACGTTCCCTCAAGCACCTGAACCATGCCGAAAAAGGCAGCCGGGTTACCGCGGTTAATGCGGTCATAGAGGTAGGCGACCATCAGCTCGATAGAGGTATCCGGGCTGCCATGACGAATGGCTTCCTTGTCCTCTCCGCAGGCCGCAAGATCGTTGAGGATCCACTCATGGTGGCCATACTCCTCCTCGATGTATTCCACCAACGCCTTTCGCACAAATTCCAGACGCTCGGGCAAGCGGCCACCGCAGGCCATCATCAGGGGCACGGTGTGTTTCACGTGGTGATACGCCTGGGTGAGAAACCAGGTATAGCCATTGAGGTCAAACCGGCCCTCGCGGATGGCCTCAATAACAGGCGCACCGGTTACGTGGGCGCGGGCTCGTGCAGTTTCGGACTGCAGTCGATCGAAAAATGCCATGAAAGATCCTCCTGGCGGGTTTGAAAGTTCAGAATTGGATATCGAAAGGTTCATGAAAATCGGAAATGCGCCGGCCAGCAGCGTTGGCAGATCCGCCTGAATCTGTTGGCGAACAGGCCGGCCGTTTGCAGTCAGGTAGCCCTCGGCCTGGCTCAATGGCTGACGGCGGATATAGACACCGGACAAACGAGCGTAGTCCGGCAAATTGTTGTTCAGAACGTCCAGCTGCGAGCGCAACGCATCGGGTGAGCGGCCATCCTGCACAACAACGAGGGCGGAAGGGCGGGGATCGCCATCACCAAACACCACCGCCTGGCGGGCACCTATCGCCTGGATGAGTTCACTCTCCAGCCATTCCGGGCTGATGTTGCGACCAAAGCTGGTAATCAGAAGGTTCTTCGCGCGACCGCTCACCGACAGGAAACCCCCGGCATCCCGGGAACCCAGGTCACCGGTATCCAGCCATTCATCCCCTGCCGGTTCATCCCCCAGGTAACCCAGGTGGGTGTTCCCGGCCACCAGAATGTGTCCGCGGTCATCCACCCGTACCCGAACATGGGAGAGCGGTTTACCCACCGCACCTTCGCGTTCGGTTCCAGGCACGTTCAATGCAACCACGGAGCTGCACTCGGAAAGCCCATAACCCTCATAAAGCGGCAGGCCGACCGCGCGGCCCCTGGCAAGCAGGTCGGACGAAACCCGTCCGCCACCAACCGCCAGAAACCGGAAAGAATTACTGTCCAGCTGTTTCTGTTCGGCCGCAGACACCAGCGCCATAGCCAGTTCCGGCACCAGAATCAGGGACTGCGGCTGGTGTTCGTTGATGCCCTGCACCAGCCGGCCGATGTCCAGCCCACTGCTTCCGGTCATGCCCAGATCCTGCAAGGGGGCGACCATTACCGTACTGCCCATAAGCAATGGCAGATAAACCCCGGCAATGTTCTCCAGCAATGTGGCCAGTGGCAGGATGCACAGGTGCCGCTCAAGGTCGACGCCCTCAAGACGCTCCTGCAAGGCCAGCGTGGTGGCCTTCATCTGGGCCACCGACAGGCAGACGCCCTTCGGGTTGCCTGTACTGCCGGACGTAAAGGTTATCTTCGCGGTCTGCTCCGGCATCCAGGCGGCTGCCGCTGTTACCGGCAAATGCCTTAGCCAGACACCATGGCCAATGTGCTCACCGCCATTGCTTGCGCCCCCTGACAACAGGCAATCAAGGCCAGCTCGTTCAGTCAGGTGTTCCGTCTGGGTCCGTGAAAAAAACACCGGCACGGGGACACACACCACCCCGGCAAGCAAACAGGCCAGATCGGCAAGAATCCACGCCACGGAGTTGTCGCCACACAGGCCGGCCCGGCGCACACCAAGGCGGGTCAACTGGTCGGCGAGAGCCTCGGCCGCCTGTATCATCTGAGCGTAAGTGAAGGCCGACTCCGGCCCCTGGAGCGCCGTTTGTGAGGGTTGGTCGGCCGCCTGGCGTTGCAGAAGTTCAGGCAATGTGGCCATAGGAACCTCCTGCCATCGCTTCTTCCCCGGGGGGTTCGGACTCAACCGGCTGAATCAATCTGAGCAAACCGGCGGTCCGCAGTGCGGACATGCCATCGGCGACACGAATGGCCATCACCACCGGATGATGATCGTAATAACGCCCCCAGCCGGCACCGCCATCGGGCAACATGGCGGGATCGGCAGTCGCCAGGACCTGAGTGGCAATGCCCAGGCGATGGAAACTGTTGCGTAGCTGATCCGTGCCGGTGCACACCACCCAGTCATAACCGGCCCCATCCAGCCAAACCGACAACGAGGCAAACAGAAAACGGCTGACGCCGGCTTCAACGCCCGCCAGATGGGCAATCTCAGCGATCCGATGTCGCTCGATGCCCGCAACCGGCATCACCGACTCCACCGGCACCGACAAGTAGTCTTCCAGAAACAGCTTTTCCAGCGCGGCGTTGCGAACACCGACCGCCGCCAGAAGGCTGCCTTGAGCCGTGGTCAGGGCCAGGAGCGCCGGTATGCGCAGAGAAGGCTCTGCGCCATAGGCATGCAGGAAGCGGCGGCGAATAAAACCCGCAACCGTCTCTGCCATTGCCGTGTCTGGACGGATCTCGTTAAACCAGCGACCGGCACAACGGATGACCGGAACCACCTCCTCGGAATCCGGGGGACAACATGTGGACATCATCAGCGGGTCTGTCATAAAAGGCCTCTCTTAAGGTACGCCTCCCAGACTAGAGCGCCAGCCTTAACCAAGGCTTAAGAACAGCCGGAAGTTTTCTTAAGCTGGCCTTAAGATTTCTGTGCCAGAATGATCACCAGACCGGTAACAGGACCTGCCATGCGGATATTGCTTGTAGAAGACGACCATCACCTGGCCAACACCATGCTGGGAATGTTGCGTGACGGACAGAACACGGTGGACTGGCTCGACGACGGCCAGCAGGCCCTGGGTGCACTCACCAGCGAGCACTTTGATCTGGCAATACTGGACCTGACTCTGCCCCGCGTTGATGGCCTGGACATCCTGAAGGCAGCCAGGAAACAGGGCGTGCAAACGCCGGTGATCATCCTGACTGCCCGTTCCGGTCTGGATGAAAAACTGACCGGCCTGGATGCCGGCGCCGATGACTACCTCACCAAACCCTTCGCCATGGCGGAGCTCAAGGCCAGAATCCGGGCAGTCACACGTCGGGGCTCCTCGGTGCCGCAGAACGGTCTGACGGTGGGCCAACTGGTGCTCAACCCGGACAACGGACAACTGACCAGCGGCGGCGAAACCACCACATTGCCCCGCAGTGAATTCCAGATTCTTCACTACCTGATGCGACACCCGGATCAGGTAGCCACACGACGACGGCTGGAAGAACAGCTTTACGGCTGGGACCACGGCGCGGAAAGCAACGCCCTGGAGGTGCACATCCACCACCTGCGTCGCAGGGTTGGCAAGGAAACCATTCGGACCCTACGCGGTGTCGGTTATCTGCTCGACAGCCAGGCTGCCGCCAGGGTGACCGAATGTCCCTGACCCGCACACTGACCCTGCTGGTTACCTCCACCGTTCTGCTGATTGCACTTGTTGCTGCGGCCTGGAGCTACATCGAAAGCAACCACGAGCTCGGGGAGCTGTTTGACGCCGAGCTGGCACAGAGCACGCGGATCGTCCAGGGACTGGTACAGCACCTGGCCGACACCCAGTCTGTCGAGCAACTGCCAAAAACCCTGAGCGAAACCCTGGAACTGCCCCGGCCCGACACGCCAGGAGTCGATTTCGAAGCCGACAATAACGAAATCTTGCCGGGCGGCACCGGGCATAAATATGAAAAGAAGCTGGCGTTCGAGGTCTGGACCCCGGAACGCGAACCGCTGCTGGATACGCTCAAAGCCGACGACACCGAAGGCCTGACACCCGGTTACTCCTGGGCAGAGTCCAGCGGCTTTCGCTGGCGCGTATTCACGCTTCAGGACCCGACTACGGGTTTCTGGATACGGACGGCACAGCGTGAGGATATTCGTGAAGAGCTCAGCGAGGAGCTGGCCCTGGGGAACATTCTGCCCCTGTTGATTGCCCTGCCCCTGCTGTTACTTGCCGCCAGTGCCGCCATCCAGCTCGGTTTCAGGCCGCTTTTAAAGCTTGAGCGCCCAATCCGCAACATGGCCCCGGAAAATATACACCCACTGGACGACCGGCAGGCGCCCAAGGAAGTCGCCGGTCTGGTGCAGGCGGTGAATGGTCTGCTCCGGCGCCTCAACCAGGCCCTGGAACGGGAGAGGCGGTTTTCTGCCGATGCCGCCCACGAACTGAGGACACCGCTTACGGCCCTGCGCCTGAATTTGGAAAAAGTCTACGAGAACGACCCGGAGCAATACGGCGGTCTGATCCAGTCCGTGGACCGCATGGTGCACCTGGTTGAGCAGATGCTGCTGCTCAACCGCGTCGACTCTGGTGCCGATTTCACCCCGGAATACCACAACCTGTCTGCCATCGTGGAACAGAGCATTGCCGATGTGGCACCGCTGGCCCTGAAAAAGGACATCGACCCCGTGCTGCAGGACGATGCCGGTCAGGCCCTGGTCTCCTGCCACAGCGCCTTGATCAACACGCTCATGCGCTCCCTGCTGGCGAACGCCATCCAGTACAGCCCCGAACACACAAGCATCGAAACACACCTCACGCCTGCCGGTGAGGGATACCATATAACCGTGTGCGACCAGGGCCCCGGCATCCCAGCCGAGGCACGTGAGCGGGCTTTGAGCCGTTTTGTCCGGCTGGACCAGCGACTCGGTGGTGGCGCGGGTCTCGGGCTGGCCATCGCCAGGCGCATCGCTGAACTTCATGGTGGCCAGCTCACCCTGGGCGACCGGCCGGATGGCAACTCGGGCCTGTGCGTCAGCATCTGGCTCCCGGCCCGTGCCACCTCTCGTCTCAAGAAGGTTTAAGATTGTTTTAAGGTTTGAGGAGGATACTCCGGCCCAATTGAACAGGGCCGACAGACGGCCCGGTTGATATTCCGTTTTCGAGGATGTCTTTACATGGGTCAGGAAAGAACTCTTTCGCTGGTTATACCGGCCAAGGATGAAGAAGCCAACATCGCTACCCTGCTGACCGAGGCCTATGGGGTAATGCGTGACTATCACGGCTTTGAGGTGGTGCTGGTGGATGATGGCAGCACAGACAGCACGCTGGACACAGCCGTTCGGACAGCCCGGGCCCTCGGCGGCCGGTTGTTGACCATTCGCCACGAGCGCAGCATCGGCCAGAGCGGTGCCCTGGCATCGGGTATCCGACAGGCCCGGAGCAGGTTGATTGTTACCATGGATGGCGATGGCCAGAACGATCCGGCCGACATTCCCGCCATGCTGCAGAAAGCCAACACCATGCGGAACCCGGACTTCTGTATTGCCGGCTATCGCAAGAATCGCAAGGACACTGCGTGGAAGCGCTTCCAGTCCCGCCTGGCCAATCGCGTGCGGGATGCACTGCTTCATGATGGCGTGCCCGATACCGGTTGCGGCCTGAAGCTGTTTCCCCGGGAAACCTTCCTCAAACTCCCCTGGTTCGATCACGGACACCGATTCATCCCGGCGCTGGTACGCGGGATCGGCGGTGACATTGCCATCGTGGAGGTAAACCACCGCCCACGCATCGCCGGGATTTCCAAATACAACGCCTGGAACCGGACCTGGGCCGGCATCCTGGACCTGCTCGGTGTACTCTGGTTGCTGCACCGCACCCGGGTTCCTGTTATCAGCAGTGCCGGTCAGGCCGATCCACAGGGATCGGTGGCGGAGCGCTCCTGACATGATCAACGGTTCCCGCTGGCTGGCCTTCGCCGCCCTGGTGCTGGTTGGCTATCTGACCATCCACAACGGCTGGCTCGACTTCATTGCCGACCAGAATGAAGTGGCGAACTATCTCCACAGCCATGGTGTCGGCGGATTGGTGGTGATTACCCTCGCCGGCGCATTGTTTACCGGCCTCGGCGCTCCACGCCAGTTGCTCGCCTTCGTGCTGGGTTTTGCGCTGGGCGGGTTCAACGGGACACTGCTGTCGACCCTGGCCGCCGCCATCGGGGCCACCGGCTGTTTCCTGACCGCCCGCTGGCTGCTGCGAACGCCATTGAGCCGGCGGTTCAGCCATCGCATGCAGCAGTTTGATCGCCTGTTCCGGGAGCAGACGCTGTTGAAGGTTCTCATGGTGCGTTTGCTGCCGGTGGGCAGTAACCTGGTGACCAACCTTGTCGCAGGCTGCTCCGGGATCCGTTTCTCACCGTTCCTGTTCGGCAGCACCCTGGGCTATCTGCCCCAGATGCTGGTGTTTGCCCTGGCCGGTGCCGGTATCGGCAATGCCAATGCCTATCAGCTTGCCGTGAGCATCGGCTTTTTCATTCTCGCCTCGCTGATTGGTGCTTTTCTCTATCACAACCAGAGGGCCAGGACGCTGGCCGATTCCGTTTCCGACTCTCTCTGAGACCGAACCATGCCTGCATCACCCTTCGTCCGCCACCTGCCGGACACCGTGTTTAACCTGTCCCGCAATCAACTCCTGCTGTTACTGCTGGCCTTTGCCGCAGTCGTGATTTTTACCGGGATCGGACTACGTTCCCCCTGGCCTGCCGACGAACCGCGGTTCGCGGAAGTGGCCCGCGAAATGGTCGCCTCCGGGCAATGGCTGATCCCCATGCGGGGTGGTGAGTTCTACCCGGACAAGCCACCGGTATTCATGTGGAGTATTGCCTTCTTTTACTGGCTGACCGGTAACCTGAAGATTGCGTTCCTTCTGCCCAACGCGCTGTGCAGCCTGCTCACATTGGGCCTGGTCTTTGATCTGGGCACCCGCCTGTGGAACCAGCGAACCGGTGCCATCGCGGTCATGTTGCTGATGCTTGCGCCCCAGTTCGTGATCCAGGCCCAGAAAGCCCAGATCGACGCCATGGTCGCCTGCTGGATTGCGGTTGCCTGCTACGGCCTGATCCGACACTTTTTCACCGGGCCCGCCTGGGGCTGGTACTTCGTTGGCTGGGCATTTATGGGGCTCGGGATCATCACCAAAGGGGTTGGCTTCCTGCCGGCGCTGATGCTCATTCCGATCGTGGTCATGAAGCTTCGCGATCGCGCATTGTTCCGTGGCACGCTCACCTGGCGCTGCGCACTGGGCCCGCTGGCCATGCTGGCAGTGGTTGCCGCCTGGCTGATTCCCATGGTGCTTTACGTTAACAATCTCGGCACCGAAGAGGCCCTGGCTTATCGGAATAATATCCTGTTCAAGCAGACCGGCGAGCGCTATGCCGACTCATGGGGCCATATCCAGCCCTGGTACTATTACCTCACCAGCGTAATTCCCTCGCTCTGGTTTCCTCTTCCGCTGTTGCTGCTGGCCTTGATCCGGCCCCTGTCTGAAACCGCCCGGTACCGGCCGATTATTCCTGTACTTCTGGGCTGGATTGCCCTGGTCATCGTGTTTTTCAGCCTCAGCCCCGGCAAGCGCGGTGTTTACCTGTTGCCAGCATTGCCCATGCTGGCGCTGATTCTCGCCCCGCTGCTCAGCAGCCAGAAACCGGCGGGGTGGTTTCCGCCGCTCCTGACAGGTGTGCAGTTACTGCTCGGTATCGCGTTGATGGCGGTTGGCGTCCTGGCCTGGAACGACCACCCCAGGTTGGTTGAAAAAGTGGCTGACTACAGCACCGACCCGGCCAAACTGCACGAGGCGGGGACGTTCGTCTTCGTCATAGGACTGGCCTGGCTGATCACCCTGTTCGGGTTCTGGCGCTCCCGTGCGCTGGGGCGTCTGTTTCTGGCCATGATGATCACCTGGCTGCTGCTGGGCACCTGGGGCTATCGAATTCTTGAGCCGCTTCGAACTCCTCGCAACGTGCTGGCCGCCGCAGAACAGCATATCCCGCCCGGCGGGCAGCTCGGCATGATCGACTTCCGGGAGCAGTTCCTGCTGTTTTCCAAACGCGACTTCACCCATTTCAGCTTCTTTACCGGTCGGGAACAGGAAAATCGCAATGCCTGGTTGTGGATGAGCGAAACCGAGGACAGCTATCTCCTCGTCGCCGATCAGATTGAGCTACCCTGCTTCACCAAAGAGGGTGCCATTCCCGTGGGCACGGCCCACCGGGACAGCTACCTATTATTGACTGATGAACAAATGAACCCCAGCTGCGCACCACCAGACAAGGTCAAACGGTTTACCACGCCTGAGCCCGGCAGTTGGCAGGATTGAGCTGGCGAGGGATTAAGAGAAGAAGAAACGATGAAAAAGCATGAAATTAAAGCCCGTCGGGAAGAAAACCGTGTTGATTCCGTGAAAATCGTACGATCCCCCTCGAATGCGCACGAATGGGTCATACTTTTTAAGGATATTGAAGGAAAGACCTTTTTCCTGATCTCAGACGACGATCATGTCTGCAGCTACGCAAACCTGGATGCGACCGTCGAGGCACTCGACGCCCTGGGGTTTGCCCGTGCCGAAGTGCTGTTCTGACAGGCCCTACCTGGTTTTGGGCAAGGTCACCGAAACCTGCAGGCCCTGACCTCCCGGGCCAGCACCCAGCCGGATATCGCCACCCATCCCCCGAATCAGGGTGCGGGCGATAGCCAGGCCCAGGCCTGCGCCACCGGTTTCGCGGCTGCGTGAGTGTTCCAGCCGATAGAAGGGTTCAAAAACCCGTTCCCGGTCCGCCTCCAGAATACCCGGCCCCTGATCAACAATCGTGACAACCGCTTCTGTGTCTGTGGTTGCCAGTGTTACTTCCGCCTGCTCGCCATAATTAACCGCGTTCTCAATCAAATTACGCAGGGCACGTTTGACGGCTTCAGGCTGCCCCTGGAGTACACATCTCGGGCTGTCATCGCAGTGCACCGCCAAGCCCATTTCCTGGAGATCACCACACAGGCTGTCCAGCAGGGTCGCCAGATCATAGCGACGGTGCTGTTCGGTGGTGGTGCCCCGGATGAAATCGAGGGTAGCTTCGGCAAGATGCTGCATTTCCCTGAGGGAATCGAGAAGACGGTCCCTGTCCTCACCTTCCGGCAGCATTTCAACCCGCAGCCGCATGGAGGTAATGGGTGTCCTCAGGTCGTGAGCGAGAGCCGCCAGCAGCCTTGCCCGGTCTTCCTGGGCGCGGCCAACCTGATCCTGCATCTGGTTGAAGGCGCGGGTAACCTCACGAACATCCTCCGGTCCCTTTTCAGGAACCCGGACTTTCTCTCCCCGCCCGAACGCGTGGGCTGCCAGGCTCAACTCGTTCATTGGCTGCAGGATTCGACGAACCGCCAGCAACAAGGTCAGCGTGAGCAGCACAGCGGTAATCCCTACGCTGGTGAGCGTAGCCTTCAACCACAACCAGGAGGGCGCTGGTGGTCGGGCCCGAGCATTGAACCATTGGCCGGAGGACAAGGCCAGGGAAACCCCCAGGACCGGGGGGCATTCGTGCCGGTCATCCCGATGGTCGTCCTCGTCACGGTGTTCTTCATACTCGTGGTGCTCATCATCTTCATCGTCATGCCGTTCACGGTCCCGATGTTCATCGCGATCCGGCATGCAATTGTCTTCGTCAGCCTCCATGGCTGTCCGAACCTGCTCCACCGGCAGTTCCAATTCCTTGGCCAGCCGGCGCGTCATGCCGGAGGCCCGATCCTCGGTCAGATAGGGCGCAGGATCGATCGAAAGCCGCAGAGTCGGGCTGGAGAGTGCCCGCAGAATTCGCTCCTGCCGTTCCGGGTCCGTGGTATCGGCCAGGGTATAGCCATCGGCCACCCGCTGGAGGACGTGTTCCAGACTGGCACTGCGCAACGCTCCCTGGCGCTCACCCGCCAGAATAACGATGGTGATAACCTGGGCCACCAGCAGCACCAGAATCAATAACAGCGCCAGCTGCCCACCGGCGCGCCGTGGCCACAGTCTCATTGTTCAGCCCCTTCGACCGCAGCAATCCACTGGTAGCCACCGCCCCAGATGGTCTTGATCAGCCTGGGGCTGCGGGCATCCGGGTCGATCTTTCGGCGCAGGCGGCTGACATGATTATCAATGCTTCGATCAAAGGCATCCGCCTCTCTGCCGAGGGTCAGGTCCATCAGCTGATCACGGGACAACACGCGGCCGGCGTGCTCAAGGAAGGCGAGCAGAAGCTTGTACTCGGCGGTACTCAACGACACCTCGACACCTTCCGGATCGATGAGTTGATGGCGGTCGACGTCCAGCGTCCAGCCCTCGAACGTCAGGGACTGCCCGGCCATGGGGCTGCGTTGCGGTGGCAGCGCTGTGGTACGGCGCAGAACTGCTTTTATGCGGGCCAACAACTCCCGGGGGTTAAAGGGTTTGGTGAGGTAATCGTCGGCGCCCATTTCGAGGCCGACAATGCGATCGGTTTCCTCGCTCATGGCTGTAAGCAGAATAACAGGCAACTCGGTGTGCTCACGAAGGTAACGGCAGAGCGTGAGGCCATCGTCCCCGGGCATCATGATGTCCAGCACAACCAGGTCGATGGAGTGCTGTCGCAACTGGCGCTTCAAGGCATCGCCGCCATCCGCCAGCAGCACGCGCAGGCCATGCTCCTGCAAATAGCGGCCGACCAGATCTCGAATGTCCCGGTGGTCATCGACCACCAGGATTGTGGGAGAGTCGCTCACTCGTTACTCCGTTGAATTACCGTCTGCCCTGATTATAGGGGAGTCGACTTCCCGCTTGGGCGCGATCTTGTCAAAAACCGTCGCAAATCCCTGCCTTGCGACAAGTTGCGACAAAGTCGGTGGGTCACCGAGACAATTCTGCGACGTTTCCTTGATGGAATAACTCCCGACCAACAATGACATTCCGTCATGGGTTTAACCAACCAAGGAGTTCGACCATGAAGAAAACGACCACCATTGCTGCTCTCTCCATCGCCGCGATACTCGGCGCCACGCCACTGCTTGCGTCTGCCGATGACGACTACGGGCGAGGTGACTGTGACGATCGTTACGAGAATCGCCACCACGGCAAATCCATGGGTTCCGATCTGAAGCAATACAGCACCGACGAAATGCGCATCATGGCTTACGGCCAGGCGCTAAGACGCTTCGGCCCGGGCGTGGATGTGTCCGTTGAGGAAACGTCGGATGGCACATACCGGGTCCAACTGCGAGATGCCGAGCAGAATCTGATCCGGGAGCAGGAGTTCAACCAGTACGGTGCCCCGGTTCGCGGCGGACACCGGAGCTGATTACCAACAGCCAGCGCGGGGCCCGAGAGGTGCCCCGCCAGCCTTTGATCAAGGAGAATCGCGATGACACTGATGGACGCTGACAACCGCTATGGTGCCGTTTCCCGGGCTGTGCACTGGATAATGGCGGTTTTGTTGCTGGTAATGCTTGCCAGCGAAGTCTGGTTTGAAGCCCTGGAGCACACACTCTCTGATGCGTCGCTTATGGCCTGGCACCAGACCCTGGGCCTGACCATTTTCGGGCTGGTTATCTTTCGCGGTCTCTGGCGCTGGCTTAACCGCGCACGTATAACACCACCGGCTCAATGGGCGACCATGGCCAAGCTCGGGCACATTGCGCTCTATGCCCTGATGATCCTGATGCCGCTGTCAGGGCTCGCATCCTCCCTCGGTGAAGGCGATCCTGTTACCTTTTTCGGCTGGACAGTCTTTGGCTACGGCCCGGAAATCGAGTGGCTGGAAGACAGCGGGGAAGAGGTTCATGAAGTGCTGGCCAACGTGTTGTGGCTCATGATTGGCGTACACGTAGCAGCTGCCCTGGCGCATCAGTACCTGCTGGGAGACCGGATCATGAAGCGCATGGCCTGACGGCCAAGATACAGGAAAACCCTCGGGCTCAAGCCATCGGCAGCGAATCGTCGCTGCCCCAGTCCGCCCAGGAACCATCGTAAAGAGAGAGCTGGTCATACCCGGCCAGCTCGGCCGCCAGCAGAATGATGCAGGCGGTGATGCCGGAACCGCAGGAAAACACCAGTTGATGCCCGTCTCCGGGCTGAAGGTTCGTACCGAGATGCCTGAACTTTGCCTCCAGCTCACTGACCGGCTTAAACCGGTAACCATCCAGCACCTCGGTAAACGGAAGACTGAGTGAGTTCGGAATATGGCCGCCGCGCACTCCCGGGCGGGGTTCCGGGGCCTGAGCCAGGAACCGCGCCCGGGATCTCGCATCAATCACCGAAACTCGCTCGTCGTCCAGATGCTGTAGCACGAAGGCGGAATCCCGAACCCGTCCGCGGTCCAGACGGCCCGCCACGTTCCCGGCGGAAGCCGCACTATTAATCGGGGCCGACACCGTCTCACGCCCCTCTGCCAACCACTGTGGCAGGCCACCATCGAGCACGAAAACCTGTTCGAGGCCCATCGACCGCAGAATCCACCAGGCCCGGGGAGCGGAATAGATTCCCTGGTTGTCGTAAAGCACCACCAGTCTTTCAGGCGTTATGCCCAGCCTGCGAACTTCCTGAGTGAACTGTTCCTCGGTAGGAAACGCATGGAGCTGGGACGATTCCGTATTGCAGAGCGTTCCCTCCAGATCAATCTGGAAGCTCCCCGGTATCCACACCGGGTGATCATAAACGATCGGCTCCTTGCCAATAACCGTGGCCATACTCGCGTCGATAAGAACCAACCGTTCGTTATCGAGGTTTTCCTGCAACCAGTCGGTGGTTACGAGTGGGGACGCCATGGTGTGCTCCTGTTCCTACCAGAAATAAACGGCCGACTTCTCAGGCCGACAAATCGCCAGACCTTCCCGGCTGCCGTCAGGACGTTGCGGCAATCACCGAGATTTCCACCAGCAACTCCGGCGACGCCATCTGAGCCTGAACGCAGGCCCGGGCCGGCGCCGTACCTTCAGGCACCCAGTTGTCCCACACCTCGTTCAGGGCTTTGAAATCGGCCATGTCTGCCAGGTAAATGGTTGCCGAAAGGATTCGATCGCGGCTGGAGCCGGCGGTCTCGAGCAGCTCGTCCACTTTCTCCAGCATCCCGGTTACCTGGGTATGAATATCGGCGTTACGGTCCTTGGCAACCTGACCGCAAAAGTAAGCAGTGCCGTTGTGTTTTACGATCTTGCTCATTCGGCTGTTGGTGGAGATACGTTCAATGGTCATGGTGATGGCCTTGTTGGTGGTCGCCGTGTGGCGGATTGTTAAAGCCTGCCCAGCCAGTACTGCGGACGCCGCCGGTCATGGGCAACAGCCAGAACCTGAAAACCATCAGGCATCTCTCGGTAAACAATAGACAGGGGAAATCTGTGAAGGGGCGCTCTACGAATATCTGGTGGCAACTCGACTTGCCAGGCTTTGGGTGACTCGCCAACTAAATTGGCCAGGGCCTCAAATTCCTCTATAAAGGCACCACCCAATCCCGGAACTTTTGATTCGTAATAACCAACTGACTCCAGGAACTCGGCTTCCGCTGCCGGGTGAAAAGAATAGGTCATTTAATCAGTGCTCTAGCCTTCTTCATGACCTCATCGCCAGACACAGCCTGAACTGTGCCATTGTCGAGCTCTTCACCCCTGCGCCGGGCCTCAAATAACCAATCGGACCTGAGCTCTTCTTCTGACGGAGACTCCAGACTCAACACCAGTCGCTGGATCAATTGGGCTCGCTCCTCTTTAGGGAGGTGGAGCGCCTCGTCTTCAATTTTTTGGAGATTCATGGAAAAATCCCTCGTTCACGTATCGTCCAATTTTGACACGAATGGGAATACGGTGCCACGACTCGGGTTTTCGCTTTAACGCTCCGCTAATGCGCGCAGCCTCACGATCCAACGAGTCGACAACCCAAGCCGGGAAATCGACGTTGATTCGCTTTTCTTCCTGATTAACGCGGCGAGCAGAAGACAGGTCCAAGTCATCAACAATGTCTTCCTGACCTTCCTCAAATTTTTTGTCGAAGTCTTTAGCTTTCATAGAGCTCAACCTCTACAGCACTCTCTCCACGTGAGAGCCCCTCAAGCAGCTCAATTCTACGCTGCATGAATTCGTAATCCTGCACATCAACAAGATAAGCCGATGGCTGGCCATGTTCAGTTATCAGTACCGGCTCTTTAGACCGGTGCAGATCAGCCAGGATTTTTGTAGCTTGGCGCTTGAGGTTTGTAACAAGCTCAACTTTCATGGGTTTGTAACCATCCCCTAAAATCGGCGCATGCGTAATTAGAGTTCTCCGGCCTACAATGAGGCAAACGGAGAACGACATGAAGAAATCACGGTACAGCGAGTCACAGATCGTCAAGATCCTGAAGGAGGTC